>Ga0210009_1000355_pt1 | contig 53937 bp, 45 predicted proteins | sample CryGeyCG2114_065_FD_185457 | JGI IMG/M metagenome (GOLD analysis project Ga0210009, IMG submission 185457) | Groundwater microbial communities from aquifer - Crystal Geyser CG12_big_fil_rev_8/21/14_0.65 (SPAdes) (version 2) | ecosystem: Environmental > Aquatic > Deep subsurface > Groundwater ...
TCGTTGGTTAAATAGCCGGCCTCGATCAGGCCGGGAATCGAGGGCATGTTCGGCCGCGAGCCGGTCGCGATCAGTGCTTTTCTAAAACGCAATTTCGCGCCGTCCACCGTCAGGGCATCAGTTCCGCTGAAGCGCGCTTGGCCGAAGAACACATCGATGCCGGCCGCGCTAAGGCGACGCACCGAATCGGCGCGGCTGATGCGGGCGCGAATCCCTCGCATGCGCTTCATCGCCGCCGGAAAGTCGGCGTGAATATCGCCTGGGACGTGCGCACCATACTGCCGGGCATTGCGCATGTCGGCGTATAGCCGCGCCGTGCGGATGATCGCTTTGGACGGGACGCAGCCGACATTCAGGCAGTCGCCGCCGAGCAGATGGCGCTCAATCAGTGCGACCTTTGCACCTAGGGCCGCAGCAGCGTGCGCCGCCACAAGTCCCGCCGTGCCTGCGCCGACGACGACCAGGCTGTATCGGTCTGCAGGCCGCGGATTGCGCCATCCGGCTGGATGCACGTTTTCCAGCCGCTCATGCTCGAAGGCGTCTTGCGGGGCGGTCGACGATGCCTCTTTGTATTGTTTCATCGCAATTGATTCCTGAATGAACGCGGTCGATCCATCCAGCCCCCGCCAAACCCGGCGCGGCGCAATCCGATGCCGACATAAGGACAGTCCCGCATCAGCCGCCAGATCAGTTGAGTCCGGTAATTTTCGATCATCATAACGACGATGCCCTGATCGAGCCCAAAGTGGCCGGCCGAAACCCAGGCAGCTCCGTTGGGGCCGACGAGGGACGGATTGATGCTGCTTGTGTAGCGCTCGGCGGACAGCATCTCGGGATAGCGTTGCCGCATGATGTGCGCCGCGCTCAAAGCTGCCTCCGGCGCAAACGGCAACGACGCCAGCGACGCCCATCCGCCGAGGGTTCCGTCATCGGGGCCGTAGGGCACACCCCGCGCGGCGTAACCGAATAGGCGCCGCCGTTGGTATGAGTCGGTCGGGCCATCACAGGCCGTCAGACCCCAGCAGTTTTCGTCGTAACCGGCGAACTCATGCGGGTTGCGCCGCGCGTACTCGCGCTGAATTTGCGTCGCGCGCCGGCTGTTCTCGAAGTAGTCGCAGCGTTTCTCGCGCATGAAGCGATCCTGGATGCCGCGAAAGTCGATCCAGGCGTGTGAGAACTGGTGGATGAACAGCGGCCCCGCATACAGAAAATCGTAGCCGTAGAGATTTTCCCACTGGTAGGTTGCGGTCCAAGCCTCATAACAATCGTCCTTGAGCCGATGTGTCGGCGAACCCAGCGCGAGGACATAGAGGATGATCGATTCGTTGTAACCATCCCACCCGTAGTTCAGGAAGCCGCATTCCGGTTTCCAGCCTTGCCGGATTGTGGTCGCCTCGCCCTGCGACCATCGCCAGTCAACGCGACGGTAGAGCGTTTCGACGAGTTCGCGCAGTTCCGTTTCCTCGGGCGTGGTCGCGGTGAAGTAGCAACCTGCGCTCAGCGCGCCTGCGATCAAAAATGCCGTGTCGATCGTCGAGAGCTCCGAGCGCCAGACGCGAGCACCGGTATGCATATCGAGAAAGTGGTAGTAGAACCCTTTGAAACCGGTCGCCTCACGGCTGCCGCTCTGATCGCTGTCGCAAAAGAACCGCAGGGTCGCGAGGCAGCGTTTGAGAGCATCGGCCCGCGTCATCCAGCCGCGCTCCACCGCCGCCGGATAGACCGACAACGCGAACCCGACCACTCCGATGCTGCACGGCGAATTCTCACGCGAAGTGTCGGCAATCAATCCGTTAGCGGGATTTACCGCCTCCAGGAAATAGCCGAACGCGGCGCACTGGAGTTGGTCCAGCGTAGCCTCGTCCATCAATGTCTCGCTCTTCATGCGGTGTCGCCTTCGTCTAAAGGCTCGGGAGCGAACTCCAGCGTGACGGCCGCGACCGCGTGCGCGGGGAGATCGACGACGAGGCGGATCGCGCGGTTTTCGAACGAATAGCCGAGCGGCTCCTTGACCAGTCGCGAAGCCGCCTCTAGCTGTTCCACCTGCGAACGGCTCAAATACTCCGGCTCCCCCATCTCCTCCCAGCGCCGGCGCGGGTTCGCATGATCCTCGTCGATGCGTTCGACGTAGGCCGCCAGCGGTGCGGCGGCGTCCGTAAGATGGATTTCCACGGTCTGCGTCGCGATGTCGTGACGCGGCTGAGCGTGGTTGGTGAGGAACACTGTGATCGACCGGCCCTTGCGAACAACCCAGGCATCGACCGTATCGTGCGTACCGATGACTGGAAGCTGCTCGGTGCCCAGAGCGTGCAGGAGTTGGAAGGCGCGGTACACCGGCTTCGGGACGCCGTAGAGATTGAGCAGACCGAACCCGCCATGAAACGGGATCGAGGGGAAGTAGTTCTCCTCGAAGATGTCCGTGAAGGTCCAGTAGCTGTAGCCATCCACGAATGGGTCGGTCTCCAGCACGATCTTGGCGACATAGGCCGCGGCGAACGGCTCGTCGTGGTAGTGGTCGCGCGGATTCGAGGACATATTCCACTCGGTGAAATAGACCGGTCGTGCGCCTGACTGTTCGCGCACCTGTTGCGCGTGATCGCGCAACAGATGGCGCGGGCTGTTGGCAAGCTGCTCCTCGGTGTCCGCGCCCTCAAAGCCGAGGGGGTCGGTCGGGTAGATGTGCGTAGTAATGAAGTCCACCGGAAGACGGCTCTTCTCGCAGTAGTCGATCAGGTCGTCGATCCACGCTGTCATGGCCGTCGCCGGGCCGCCCACGCGCAGCGACGCGTCGACGGTCTTGATGGCCTGAGCGGTATGGCCGTAGAGCTTGAAGTAGTCGTCCTGCGTGCCCGTCCAGAAGGCCGGAAGGTTGGGCTCGTTCCAGACTTCAAAGAACCACCGGCGCACCTCGGCGATGCCGTAGCGTTCAACCCAGTGGCCCACCAGCTTGCGGATGAGCGTGGCCCAAGCGTCGTAGTCCGCAGGTGGGGTGATGTTCCCACGGAAGTGGAAGACGGTCTCGCGGCCGGAGGCCAGCATCTCCGGCATGAAACCCAGCTCGACGAAGGGCCGCATGCCGATCGACAGCAGGAAGTCGCAGATTCGGTCGGCGTTGAAGAACGAGTAGAGGGGTTTCTCCAGGTGCGAGATCAGGGTACCCATATCGTCATTGAGCAGGCCGTGGAAGCGCACATGTCGGAAGCCGAGATCGTCGCGGCAGCGTCGGAGCTGCGCCTGCCAATCCGCGCGCAGCGCGAGGACTGCTCGACTGCTGCCGACGGTGTGCTCCCAGGCGTGCTTCAGCGCTCGGGGCTTCGCCGACAAGCAGGATGTGAAAGAGACGGTCATGGGTTGTGCCAGCCACCGGGAGGCACAATGACCTTGTCGACCACAGTCGGCCCCCAGGTATTTTGCTCATATTCGTGGACCGGCGTATCCGCCTTCAAGACCGGATCGACGATCCGCCACGCCTCTTCCGCATAGTCCTGTCGGGCGAACAGGGCGGCGTCTGCCTGCATGGCGTCTCCCAGCACGCGCTCGTAAGCGGACGGCTCATCGGCGGTTTGCTGGCGGCACGCCACCATCTCCACCGACTGGCCCGGTTTCTGCTCGTTAGAGCCAAGCACATTCATGCCCAGCGCGAAGAGAATCTCGGGACTGATCTGCAAACGCAAAGCGTTTTGTTTGAGGTCGAGTTCTTGAAACCCAGCTGCGGGCCGGCGGAGCCGGACCACGATTTCGGTGCAGGTGATGGGCAGACATTTCCCGGCTCGGAGGAAGAAGGGGACGCCTTGCCAGCGTTCGTTCTTAATTTCCAGTCGCATGGCGGCATATGTCTCCACCTTGGAATCGGCCGCCACGCCCTTTTCGTCTCGATAGCCCACGAACTGTCCGCGAACGACATGCTCCGCCCCAAGTGGAGTAATGGCCTCCAGGACTTTGACCTTTGCATCGCGAATGGACTCGCTATCGCTGCCGCCCGCCGCTTCCATCGCCAGATGGGTCAATACTTGGAACAAGTGGTTCTGGATCACATCCCGGATAGCGCCGGTTTCTTCGTAGAAGCCGCCCCGGCCCTGGACTCCAAAGTCTTCCGCCAAAGTGACCTGCACGCTCTCGATGTAGTGGTGGTTCCAGATCGGATCTAAAAAAGCATTGGCGAAGCGGAAGAAGTGCAGGTTGTTCACCGGTGACTTCCCGAGAAAATGGTCGATGCGGAAGATCGCCGACTCATCGAAGGTTTTGAGCAGAATTCGATTAAGTTCCCGGGCAGAAGCCAGGTCTCGTCCGAAGGGCTTTTCGACGAGCACGCGCGCGCCCTTGGCGCAGCCGGACTTCTCCAGGTGTTCCACAACCGTTTCGAACATTTGAGGCGGGATGGCCAGGTAATGCGCGGGCCGCTCGGCGGCGCCCAGTTCTTTGCGCAGCGCCTGAAACGTCGCCGTCTCGGTATAGTCGACGCTCACATAGCGCAGCAGACCAGAGAGTTTTTCAAAAGCGATGGGGTCCACTTCCCCCTGCTTTTCCAGGCTCTCGCGGGCCCGCGCTCGGAGCTGGTCGGCAGTCCAATCCGACCGGCCGACCCCGATGACCGGCACATCCAGCCGGCCGCGTTTAGACATCGCCTGCAGCGCCGGAAAGATTTTCTTGAAGGCCAAATCGCCCGTAGCGCCGAAAAAGACCAGGGCGTCGGATTGGGAAGTACTCATGGCTTCCTCATTTCAAGTGCGCGCGGTTTAAGTTGCGCCAACTCGTATTGAAGCAAGTCGCTAATCGAATCGAGACTGATGTCCGCGGCCGGATAGTCGGCCAGAATCTTCGGGTCAACGCTGTAATGGCCCTGGCGCACAAACACGGTGGTGACGCGCGAGCCCCAGCTTTTCTTGACGGCGCTGAGGATGCGCAGCTTGTCCTCTACCAGTACGAAATGTTCGGCGGGACAGCGCTGCTCAACATCGGCGAGTTCCTGTTCTTTGTGGAGGTAAATCAAGGCGCGCCCGGCCACCGCATCCGAGAGTCCGGAGCGGTCCACTTTGCGCGGCTGAAAGACCGCGTCTCCGTCGGTCAGCAGGGCCGCCGGCCCCCATTGCTTGACGTGTTCGATGACCTCCAACGCGCGTGGAAAGAGGCGGTCGGCAAACGGATAGTCGAGCAAAAAGCGGGAGACGGTGAGGATGTCGGGATCGTGAGGATACTCGCCTCGATATCGTTGCAAGGCGCCCAAGTAATCCGCGTAGCCCAGCTCGGTTCGCAATTGTTCGAAGATCGTCCAATAACACTTGGCGCGCGCGGCTCCGACCTCGTGCTCAAGGTGGCTTCGCAGGTCGGCGATGACACGGTCGTTGTCGAGCAGCGTGTTGTCCACATCGAACAAGAACGCAATGTCGGATTGGGCTGGGCTCATGGTGTGGTCCTCCGTCGCGTCATTACACACTGGCGTCTTTCTCCTTGTGCCCGCCGAATTCGAACCGCATCGCGGAGAGCAGCTTGTCGGCGAACTCCGATTCGCCCCGCGAACTAAAACGCGAATAGAGCGCCGTGCTCAGCACCGGCGCCGGCACGGCCTCGTCGATGGCCGCCTTGATCGTCCAGCGTCCTTCGCCGGAATCGGAGACCCGACCGTCGAATTTCGAAAGCTTCGGATCCTTGGCCAAAGCGGCCGCGGTCAAATCCAACAGCCACGAGGCGATCACGCTGCCGCGCCGCCAAACCTCGGCAATCTCAGGAAGATCGAGGTCGAATTGGAATTCTTCGGGGTTGCGCAGCGGGGTCGTCTCGGCATCGTGCGCCTGTTCGTCTTTCCCAACATTGGCGTGAGCCAGGATGTCCATGCCCTCGGCATAGGCCGCCATCAGGCCGTACTCGATGCCGTTGTGCACCATCTTGACGAAGTGGCCGGCGCCGCTGGGTCCGCAGTGCAGGTAGCCCTGTTCGGCGGTGCCTTTGTTTTTCTTATGCCCCGGGGTGCGCGGGATGTCGCCGACTCCGGGTGCGAGCGTCTTGAATACCGGATCGAGTCGCTGGACCGCCTCATCCGGGCCGCCGATCATCAGGCAGTAGCCGCGTTCCAGGCCCATGACGCCGCCGCTTGTCCCACAGTCGAGGTAGTGGATATTCTTGGCCGCCAGTTCTTTGGCCCTGCGGATGTCGTCCACGTAGTAGGAGTTGCCGCCGTCAATGAGTATGTCTCCCGGTTCGAGATGGGACCTGAGGTCGACGATCAGTTGATCCACGAACGCCCCCGGGATCATCATCCAGATCGCCCGCGGCTTCTCCAGCTTCTTCACGAGGTCGGCAAGAGAGGAAGCACCTTCGGCTCCTTCTTTGGACAGGACCTCGACCGCTTCGGGCGACCTATTGTAGACCACGCACTGGTGGTCTCCCTTGAGCAACCGTCGCACCATGTTGGCGCCCATTCTTCCCAGACCGATCATTCCGATTTGCATAACAATTTCCCCTTTCCGTTCACTCCTTTACGGATCCCCGCAAGCTTGGCCAGTCTGAAAATGCGAGGAAATACAGCACGGCGAGATTGACAATGGGCACTCCCATCAGCAGGCCGAGCCACGGCGGGTATCCAGCCTTTTTGAAGATGAACCAGAATGCCACGATAATCAACGCTGCACAAACCAGCATCATCATCGGTCCGAATGGCCACATCGATCCACTAGACATCATTCCACCAGACATCATTTCATTCATGACGACTCTCCTTACTGTTGAAAGACCTAACGCGGTATGCCGATTTATTTCCTCCTTTGTCCTTAAACACCTGATCGCCCGCGGCAACAAAAAGGACCAAGGCATCGGACTGGGATGTACTCATTGTTTTCTACTCCTCTCATTCAGTCGCTCAGTAAACGATGACGAGATCTGCCTGCATAAGCAGCTCTGCCACCCGTGTGTAAGTGACTGGTTCGACAAAGTCGTATCCGGCAACTTTCGCTTGGACTTGTTCGGCGTCTCCCGTGACAATCAACATAGCGGTGTTGGCGAAGGCGCGCGCTCCTCGCTGATTCAACAGTTCAAGATACTCCTTGTAGTTGTTCGGCATCTGCTCCAATGGCAGGTTCATCTGCGCGGCGATGACCTTCTTCAGCCGAAGCGGAACGCCAGTCGATTCCAGATTGTGCCATTTTCCCGTGAGGTCGAGTAAGGCACCGGCGTCAAACACCACTGTCACCTTGGCGCCCGCTTCGAGGGAGGCAAGGATGACATTGAAACCGACGCAGATCTGGCTGTCATCCTGATCGAGTCCGGTCTTCATGTGGAAAACGATTGTCTTCCCTTTCAGTTCGGGTGCAATCTCCGCAGGCGGTTTGAACTGTTCCTGGTACGTCCGGTCGAGATGGCGCCATGTCATCAACTTCGAGGCGAAGCGGTAGCCGAAGTAGCCTCCCGCGCCGACCACGATCAGAATGACAATGACGGCGCGTTTTACGGACATGTATTCACTTCTTTCGAGAGTTGCGTTGGTGAATCTGTTTTCATAAGTGAATATCCCGGATTGGATGAGTGCGGTGGCTTGGTTGGTAATGAGCGACTTCGCCGCGGGGATGCATCGCGGCCGCTCGCATCCTCCCACATACGAAATCCTCCCAGGAACGCATTGGCGTTGTCGCCAGCCCGGCAACCCGGCGGCAGCTCTTTGAGTTCATTCACATTGCCGCCCCCTAAAACCACGTCATGGGGTTTGAGCGCAGCGGTCAAATAGGCGACCACCTTCGCCACGTGTTTGCGCCATTTCTTTTTCCCCCGGCGCTCCAAGCTGTCGGCCCCGACATAGTCCTCGTAGGTCCCTTTCTTATAAGGCAGGTGACCCAGCTCCATCGGAGCGACGATGCCATCGACCACCATGGCGGAACCCAGCCCCGTTCCTAAACCCAGGAAAAGCAGTTTGCCGCCCTTGTAGCTCCCCAGGGCCTGCATGGCCGCATCGTTGATCAGCTTGACCGGACACGCGAAGGCGGATTCGAAGTCGAACCCGACCCAGCCTTTGCCTAGGTTATGCGGCTCCGACACGACGAAATTCCGGATCGCCGAACCCGGGTAGCCGATTGACACCACATCATACTTCCAGCCGGCAACCAATTCCTTGACGCCGGATACCATCTTCTCGGCCGTCATCTTCGGCCCGGAGGAAAACTTTCGCGGCTCGTCCTGCTCCGTGGCGAGAATCTTGACATGCGACCCGCCTACATCCACAACCAAGACCTTCATGATGCCGCGCTGAGAGCCGCGGTCTTGGATGCGATTGCCTCGATGAGCGTGTTCCAGGACTTGACGAACGACGCGGCCCCCTCGTCCTGGAGTCGCAGGGCCAGGGCATCGATGTCGACGCCCGCCTTGGCGTACTCGGCCAACACGGCCTCGCAATCGCCGCCGTCGGCCGGCAGCAGCGGGCCGATCTCGGCGTGATCGGCGAATGCTTTCAATGTGCCCTCGGGCATGGTGTTGATAGTGAGCGGAGCGGCCAGTCGTTCGATGTACAACACGTCGGAGGCTTTGGGGTCTTTGGTTCCCGTGCTGGCCATCAACAGTCTCTGCGGGCGGGCGCCGCAGTTGAACGCACGCTGCCAGCGCGGCGAAGCCATCAAGTCGCGGTACGCTTTGTAGGTACGCTCGCCGATGGCGATGCCGAGCTGGTTGCTGAGCGCATCAGGCACATCTCCCATCACGGCGGCATCCCAACGACTGATGAACATCGAGGCGACCGAGGCGACATCGGGCGTAAGCCCCGCCGCGATCCGCCGTTCGATGCCCCGCAGGTAGGCGTCGGCCGCCTCGAGGTATTGCTCGCGAGAGAACAGCAGGGTGACATTGATAGGCACGCCGGCAAAGGTCGCTTCCTCGATGGCGGGCACGCCTTCTTTGGTGCCGGGAATCTTGATGAAGAGGTTCGAGCGCCCTGACCGGGCGTGCAGGTCTTTGGCCACGGTGAGCGTGGTCTTGGCATCATGCGCCAGTAAGGGGGATACCTCCAACGAAACCCAGCCATCCACGCCGCAGGTCCGGTCAAAAATCGGCCGCAGCAGATCGGCCGCCTGGGTGAGATCTTCGATCGCTAGTTCGAAAAACAAATCTTCGCCGGACTTTCCACGCTCCGCGAGCTTGCCGATTGCGTCGTCATACGCGGTGCTGTCCTTCATGGCCTTGTGGAAGATCGTGGGATTGGACGTCAATCCGGTCACGGAGAACTCATCGATGTAGCGGCGGAGTGTGCCGCTGCTGAGCAGCTCGCGAGTGATATTGTCGAGCCAGAGCGACTGGCCCAGGGTTGCCAACATCTTTACCGGATTGCGTTTCATGATTTCGCCTACTGATGATCGTCCAGCAAGGCCAGCGCTCGCGCGCAGACGTTCTCCACCGTAAAGCCGTACTCGCGCAAAACCGTCGCTCCCGGAGCCGACGCGCCGAAACGCTCCACACAGAGCGCGCCGCCCCGGTCGCCGATGTATCGACTCCACCCTTGCGCCACGCCCGCTTCGACCGCGAGCCTCGCTCTGATCGCCGGCGGCAGCACGGACTCCCGATACTCGGGAGTCTGCGCCTCGAACAATTCCCAGCTGGGCATGGAGACCAGCCGCACGGGGATTCCCCGTTCCTCGAGCATTTGCCCGGACGCGACGATGAGCCCGACTTCCGAGCCGCTCGCGATCAGAATCAAGCGCGGCCGAGCCTTCGGCGCGTCGGAGAGGATGTACGCCCCCCGGCGGAGGCCTTCTGCCGACGCAAAGCGCCGGCGGTCAAGCGTGGGCACGTCCTGCCTGGACAAGACCAGGGCCACGGGCCGGTCGCGCGCCTCCACGGCGACGCGCCATGCCGCGGCGGCCTCGTTGGCGTCGCCGGGACGGATGACGAGAAGATTCGCAACGGCTCGAAGCCCCGCTAGCTGCTCAACGGGCTGATGGGTCGGACCGTCCTCGCCCAAGGCGATGCTGTCGTGCGTGAAGACATAGACCACGTGCAGACGCGACAGCGCGGCGAGGCGGATCGCCGGGCGCATATAATCGGAGAACGTAAGGAAAGTCGCGCCGAATGGAAGGACGCCGCCGTGCGCGGCCAGGCCGTTGAGGACGGCGCCCATCGCATGCTCGCGCACGCCGAAATGGATGTTGCGGCCGGCGCGGCTCCAGCCGCCTCCGGAGGAGCCCTGATGATCGCCCTCAGCCCGCTCGGGACTTTCGAAATCCCCCGCGCCCTTGAGCTCCGTCTTCGTGGATGGATCCAAGTCGGCGGATCCTCCGAGCAACTCGGGCACTCGCGAGTTGAAGGCGGTCTCCACCTTGCCCGCCGCGGCGCGGGTCGACATGCCTTTGACGTCCGCCGGGAACATGGGGATATCGGCGTCCCAGAATTCCGCTAGATTTCCGGAAATCAGACGGCGCAGTTCGCAAGCGGCCGCAGGGAACTTCTTTTCATAGGCGGAAAAGAGCTCGTTGTAGCCCGCTTCCGCCTTTGCGCCGGCCGCAACAGCCCTTCGAAGATGCCGCTCCACCTCCGGAGGCACCAGGAACTTGGGCTCCAGGGGCCAGCCCAGCTTCTCTTTCGTCTTTTTCACTTCCTCGACGCCCAGCGGCGAACCGTGGGCCTCGAAGCTGTCTTGCTTCGGCGAGCCGAACCCGATGTGAGTCCGCACAAGGATCAGAGAGGGGCGTCCCGTCTCCTCGCGCGCCGCCGCGAGCGCACGCTCGATGGACGGGAGGTCGTTGCCGTCCGAAACCGACTGCGTGTGCCAGCCGTACGCCGCGAAACGCGCCGCGCGGTCCTCGGTGAAGGTGAGCTCCGTCGAGGCGGCCAGCGTGATGCGATTGTCGTCATAGAGGCAGATCAGCTTGCCGAGCTTGAGATGGCCGGCCAGAGATGCCGCCTCCGACGCCACGCCTTCCATGAGATCGCCGTCGCTGATGATCACATAGGTGAAGTGATCGATCACCTCGAAACCGGGCCTGTTGTAGCGCGCGCCCAGATGCGCCTCGGCCACGGCCATGCCCACGCCGTTGCCGAAGCCTTGCCCCAAAGGGCCCGTGGTCGCCTCCACGCCGGGGGTCACGCCGCGCTCGGGATGCCCGGGCGTCATGCTTCCCCATTGGCGGAATCGCTTAAGCTGCTCCAGGGGCAGGGCGTAGCCGCTCAGATGCAGCAGACTGTAAAGCAGAGCCGAGCCGTGGCCGGCCGAGAGAACGAATCGATCCCGGTTGAACCAAAGCGGATTCATGGGGTTATGCCGGAGAAACCGCGTCCAAAGCACGTATGCCATGGGCGCCGCGCCCAGAGGCAGGCCGGGATGGCCGCTCTCCACCTTTTGCACTGCGTCGACCGACAAGAAGCGGAGCGTGTTGACGGATAGTTGATCCAAATCCGTTGCGACAATCGTGGCGGTGGACGAGGTGTCGTGCTTGAGAATCTTATCGGCCATCGACGCCGACCCCCCGTCATGCTTAGCCATATTCCTTCCCCCTCGATGAATCTTGCTTCAAAATATGAAGAACGAAACGAGTATCCAATGGACAAAAGGACACAGTAACGTCTATCTTTTGTGACGGAGTTCGCCGATCACGGGGACGGCGCGCTTTGAGGACGTCAAAGACCACCTCAAGGTCTCGGTGACATTGACCGGCGTCCCCAACGGCATGCGGCCGCCTACCGGGTCCATTTGAGCCACCTGCCGAGCACGTCCTTGGCCAGAGGCGTCAGGCGCGTCCTGTTGTAGGCGTCCGCGACCTTTTTGATGGCCTCGGCCTGGGTGGGATAGGGATGGATCGTCTGGGCGATGGTCTTTAAGCCCGCTCTCGCGGCCATGGCCAGGGACACCTCGCTGATCATCTCCCCGGCGTGCCGGGCCACGATGGTCGCGCCGAGAATCTGGTCCGTGCCCTTGCGCACGTGCACCTTGATGAACCCTTCGCGCTCTCCGTCCAGGACGGCGCGGTCAACGTCCTTGAGCTGCACGACGATGGTCTCGATAGGGATGCTTTTCTCCTTGGCCTCCTTCTCGTAGAGTCCCACATGGGCGATTTCGGGGTCGGTGAAGGTGCACCAGGGGATGGTCAGCGCGCCGGCCCGCTTGCGTCCCATAAAGAGGGCGTTCTGAATAACGATTCGCGCCATGGCGTCGGCCGCGTGCGTGAACTTGTAGGCGGAACAGATGTCGCCTGCCGCGTACACCTTGGGATTCGAGGTCCGTAGGCGTTCGTCGACCTTGACCCCCGCTCTCTTCTCATATTCCACCCCGGCTGCCTCGAGGTTCAAACCCTGGACATTCGGGGCTCGCCCCACGCCCACGAGGACGGCATCGAAGATCGACTCCCCGGCGGGGCCGTGCTTTGACTTAAATCGCACCCCCTTCTCGGCGCCTCGCAGGTCGACGCGCTCGATCTCGACACAGCACAGGAACTCGACTTGGTCGCGGCCCAAAGCCTTGCGGATCAGCTCGGAGGCGTCGGCGTCCTCGCGGGGCAAGACCCCGTGCATCGCCTCGAAGAGAGTCACGCGCGAGCCGAAGCGCGCGAAGGCCTGCGCCAGCTCCACGCCGATGGGGCCGGCGCCGATCACGAGGAGGCGTTTAGGCAGCTCAGTGAGGCTGAAGACCGTCTCGTTGGTCAGCGCCCCCGCCTCCCAAAGCCCCGGGATCGGCAGCCGCGCGGCGCGGGCTCCGGTAGCGATCACCGCCTTGGAGAAGTTCAGGCGCTTGCCGTCGACCTCCAAGGCGTCCGGCGACACGAATTTCCCCTGGCCCAGGAAGACGTCGACGCCGAGGCTCTTGAACTTCTGGACCGAATCGTTGGGGCTGATGTCGGCGCGCAGGCGCCGCATCCGTTCCATGACCTTCGAGAAGTCCACCGTCGTCCCCGGAGGGACGCGCACCCCGAAGTCCCCCGCATCCCGTACGTCCGCGTAGGCGCGCGCGGCCCGGATGAGCGCTTTGGAGGGCACGCAGCCCACGTTCAGGCAGTCGCCGCCCATCAGGTGCTTCTCCACCAGGGCTACCTTCGCGCCCAGGCCGGCGGCGCCGGCGGCCGTCACGAGCCCCGCCGTGCCCGCGCCGACGACGACCAGGTTGTAGCGCCCGGCCGGCTTGGGATTGACCCAGTCGGGAGGGTGGCCGTTTGAGACCACGGCGCGGTTGTGCTCGTCGAAAGGCTCGATGGTCAGTGTTTTTTGCATAAGGCTCCGTTCTTCTAAGTCAATGTCTACTTTCATGGAGATTCCACCTGATCAACGTTCAGTTTGCCTCGGCACCGAGAGTCATGCGCTCGTCCTCTTCTCCAAGGCGGCGCGCGCGATGCGTGTGATATACAATGTCACCGCCGCCGTGGCGATGAGCCCTACAACATATAGCGCCCATTCCCCCGTCGTCCGGGAGCGGGCTTGCGAGCCTAACCCCGCCAGACTTCCCGCCAGCGAGCCGATGTAGACATACATCACGGTCCCCGGCATCATCCCCACCCAGGAAGCCAGAATATAATCCCTTAAAGATACTCGCGTCAGACCAAAGGCGTAGTTCAATAGATTGAAAGGAAATATGGGAGACAATCGAACCAGCCCGACGATTTTCCAGCCTTCTTTAGCCACGGCTTCATCTATGGCCTTGAATTTTGAGTGACCCTCCATTTTCCTGGATATGGCTTCTCGCGCTAAATAACGCCCGATAAGAAAGGCCAGGGTCGCTCCCACGGTTGAGGCGATGGAAACATAAAGGGACCCCCACGCCACCCCGAAGAGCACGCCGGCTCCAAGGGTCAGGATTGAGCCTGGAATAAAAAGCACGCAGGCCAGAATATAAATGGAAATGAACGCCGCGGGTCCCCAAGGCCCCAGGCCGGCAATCCCGGCCAATGAACTTCTCAAAAGCTCTTGAATATGGAAATACTTGGCCCCGCCGAGCGCGGCCGCGACCGCGCAAGCCAAGAGGAGAAGTTTCAGATTTCGATTCATAGGCTCAAGTTCCTGATCGTGACTGCGAAATCCCTGCCTTCCCAGCGGCCGCCCTCAAGCCAAAAGAAGGTGAAGCGCACGGGGGGCCTCTGTCGTTTGGGAATCGCGACATCTACGAAATGAATCCCTACGGCCGTGGTAACGGATGTGCTGTCCTGAGAACTCTTCCAATCATCCAGGGTAGAGCGGAGACGGAACGAGGCGGGTGACTGTATCCGCAAAGTAGCTCCGGCGTCTGCCGACTGCGCCTGACGGTTGAATTTCCAGACTTCGAGGGGTTTGTTGCGGCGTCTGCCCGATTGGTATCGCCGTGCCACCGCGTCGATGCGGTCGAATACGGCACCGTCACGGGCGGAGCGTAGCAGCTTGATGTATTCGGCGTGTGCCCACATGAGAGGCATGGCCGCACCCGTGGGGCGGCCCAAGCACAGCTTGGCATCCGGGCAATCCGATTCGTCCCAAACCTGCTCGGGCAGCATTCCTCCCTTGGAGGCGAAACCTTCCATCGCTTTGATATAGGGTTTTACATCTCGGCCCGAGGCCAGCTCATAGTGGCCTCGCTCGCCGGTCAAAAGAGGCCAGGCACGACCCTTCCCCCAACCGGCGTAGGGGCCTCCGTCGGGCTTCTGCCCATAGCCATCGTGGTTATATCGTCGCCAGCAAGGCCCGGAGGGCATCTCGACCCGCAAGACCGCATCCACGACCTTAAGCGAATCCTCGATCAGCGAATCGCCTCCCTTGAGAATACCGTAGCGAACCAATTCCAAAAAGCCCGCATCCACGATATCTTTAGCGAGGAACTCAAACGGCGATCCGGGCGGGCAATTGCGAATTTGGAGGATGCCGATATTGGGGTCCTCCGGAGGTTGAGGATTCCCGGGATCAACAGGATGGATGCGGATAAAATGCCGGGGGATGCCGGGCACGAGGGAGCCCTGCGTGGTGACCGTCCAATCTTCGATATGGGATTGCAGAAAATCCGCGTACTCCTCCAAAAACCGAGCGGTCCCATCGTCTTTGTGCATGTGGGCGAATTGAGCGGCACAGATGAGCGCCGCGACATTGGAGGCCAAGGTCGAAGGTGAATAGCCGCTGTTCTCTTCCCATCTTTCCTGCTGGGTGGCGGGGCCTTGCCGGATAAGATAGTGTGCTGCCTTCAGGACCATGGGATAGGGATCAAAATCCTTCAAAGCGCCGAGTTCATGAAGCCGCCAAGCCAGCATGACCGGAAACGCCACTTCGTCGAGCTGCACTCCATGCCAATAGGGGTCTCCGTTGATCCAGAAGTTCTGGTAGAAGCCTCCGTGGGGAAGCTGCGAGGCCGCCAGGAAAATGAGCGCCCGTAGCGGCGTGTCCAGGTTCCCCGCCGCAAGAAGCCCCGTGGCGCTGTTGCACATGTCGCGCGTCCAGACCAGGTGGTAGCCTCCGAGGCCCTCATTATCCCCATGGACCTCGCCCCATGGGATGCTCATGGAGGCGATCAGGGCTCCGGGATAGGTCTTGTCTTCATGGGCCAAGAGCAGGCTATGGCTGGTCCGGTAGAGGATGCCACCGTCACCGGAGGATTTCTCGAAATCCAGGATATCGCAGCAAACGCGATGCCACTGCTCCGAGAAGCGTTTTTGCTGCTCCGCAAACGGGTTCCCCAAGGATTGCAGAAGCGTGGTGGTCGCTCCATGCAGCTCAAACCCAAACGCGAGTCCAAGCGTAAAAGTCCGAGTCCGGGAAAGGTCGAGCTCTCCGGTCAAGGCCACATTCCCGTCCCTGGCGTGGTCGAACTCCCAGTCCATCCGGAAGTCTTGGTGCAGGTCGGTCCAGCCGTCGCTGATCCCCACAAATCCGCATGAGGAGCGCGAGAAAGGCACCGTGGCCGCCGTGGCCAAATGAAGCTGATTGCGATGGGCGACGAGAATATCTCTGCCCGCTACCTTCACTTTCTCCGCCGTATTTCCCCAGCCCCGTCCCTCCAGATGCGGCGCGAGCAAAACATAGAGACGCAGCTTCTTAAGAAAGGCCTCCTCGCCCTCCAGGCGGGTGTGGATCAGCACGCAGGGCAGATGCGGATCGGCGATGATCTCTTTGACGATGCGATAGCGGCCTCCAGGATCGCTGTTGGTCACGCGGTAGCCGAGGGCGTGGGGGTCGATATATTCCAGTTCGCTTTTAAGATCTCTTTTTTCTTCGTGAAAAAAGCTTTCTCCATCGGTGATCAGATACTCCAGATCCCGTATTTGCGGAGAGTCCACCGTGGAGAAGTAGACCTCGTTGAGGACTCCATGGGAAAGCGTGAACCACACGCGGCTGGAGGTGTGGTAGGCCGTGCCAATTCCTTCTTTCTTGCTGCTCGTCCACCGGGGCGGCATTCCGGGCTTCCCGAACGCTTCCGATCCCGGGAAAATGGGACGGCTCATTTTGCGCCCCCAAGAGCCCGGTCGAGATTGAACGCGGCGCTGATGAGGGCCAGATGGGTTAACGCTTGTGGAAAATTTCCCAGGGCATGGCCCCGGGGCCCCGTTTCCTCAGCATAGAGGCGGACGGCTTCAAAGGTTTGGAGCAGTTTTGGGTCCGTTGGCGAAAGAAAAAATACGAGCGGCATCATGAACACGGATGCGTCCAGGCTCTCCCCGCCGTAGGCCTGGGTAAAATCCCGGACCTTGTCCGCTCCCCGGTTATAAGCCGCCGCTTCGTGCCCGCCTTTGATGAGGCGGCGGGACATGTTCATTCCCATGCGGCCCAATCCGATCATTCCTATTTGCATGACGAGTCCTCCTATGCCCGCAACGACGCTTGTCCCGCCGTCTCAACGGCATTGAGAATCGTACGGATGGCATCCTTGGGATTGCCCTCCATCTCGATAAAGACCGCAGGACGGTCCATGGCGTCCAAGGCTTGGAAATCCCCGAGGGACTGCGCCGCGATCAGCTGGCCGAATGTGTAGGGGCTGCCCTCAATGCTAAGTTCCGCAGCGCCTCGCCTGGACAAGATCAAGAAGACGCCTGAGTTAGGGCCCCCTTTATGGAGTTGTCCCGTGGAGTGAAGGTAGCGCGGGCCGTAGCCGAATTGGACGGCGGCCTGGGTCGCCCCCAGCAGGGCGGCTCGCAGGTTCTGCAAGCCTTCTTCGTATTCTCCAGACGGCGAAAGGTACGGCAGCAGGCCGACATAGTTTCCCGGCTTGACCTGCGCGAGGAAGCGATGGAGAGCGGACTCAATGGAGATTTCCGATCCTGCCGCGCCTAGACTCCGCCGAGCGGCCTTGGAGAAGGCCAGCGACAGGTCCCCTTCTTTCACATGCTTGTCCAGAGCGGGCATCGCTCCCCGGCCCTTCGCTTGATCCAAGAGGTCCTTTGTGCGGTCTTTCGCCTCTTGAACGTTGGGCTGATCGAAGGGATTGATCCCCAGGATATGCCCGAGCACCGCGGTGGCGACTTCCCATCGGTAGAACTCGGCGCCCAGTTCGATGGGATCGGCCAGAGGAATCCGGATAACGGGATGCCCGGCCTTTTCAAGACGGGGCGTCAGCTCATCCAAGGACCGGTCTTGGGCCGAGTCCAGGCGAATGTGGATGAAGACCCTGTCGTTGCCGTATTTTTCCGGAGACATTATGGGTTCCCCGGAAATAGGGATGACGCCTTTCCCTTCTTTCCCCGTGCTTTCCGCCAGAAGCTGCTCGAGCCAAAGGCCCAGGCTGGAGATCTCGGGCAACACCAGAAACGTCACCTTGTCCCGTCCCTTGAGCGCCAAGGTTCCAAGGACGGCTCCCAGCCACAGGCCAGGGTGCTCGGAGGGCGGCACGCAGGAAGCGCAGGCGTTTGACAGTCTCTGCGCGCGATCCAACAAGGTGGAGATGTCTACGCCCATCAACGCGGCGGGTACCAGGCCGAAGTAGGAAAGAGCCGAGTAGCGGCCTCCGATGTATGAGGGGTTGATGAAGACGCGGCGGAAGCCCTTCTCCCTGGCGAGTTTCTCCAAGAAGGAATCCGAATCGGTGATGGCCACAAAATGCTTCCCGGCGTCCTCGCCCTTGGCGGCGCGTGCCTTGGAGTAGAAGTAATCGAAAAACCGGAGTGGTTCGGTCGTGGTTCCTGACTTGCTGGCCACGATATAGAGTGTTTTTGCCGGTTCCGTTTCGCGCTCGGCGAGCAGAACCGCCTCGGGATCGGTGCTGTCGAGCACATGCAGAGTGGGAAACCCGGGCCTCGGAGCGAAAGTCCGGCGGAACACCTCGGGGGCAAGGCTCGATCCCCCCATGCCCAGCAAGAGCACATGGGTGATGCCGTCTTTGCGGACCTCCTCCGCGAATGCCTTGAGCTCATCGGCCTTCTCCGCCATGGCCTCCGGCATGTCCAGCCAGCCCAGAGCATCTTTGATGATCGCTTGGTGCTTTGGGTCGCTTTTCCACAGGGAAGCGTCCTTTCTCCATAAGCGATCGGCCGCCTTTCCCTGCTTAAGGGACTGGATTGATTCCTCGAAGGCCTTCTGGAAGTTACCCAGCGCGGCCGAGGGTTTGCGGCCGGCCCCGGCCCGGATCATCTCGACTTTTGCGGTTATGCATCGCCGCAGGGCCCCGAAGGAATCGGCGAATGATTTTACGCCGTCCGCCTCGAGTTTGGCGGTGATCGCGCCTAAGCTCACATCGGCCGCTTTCAGCCGGGCCAGGACATCTTGGGCGCCCTCCACGTCTTCTTCCAGGCTGGCCCGGGGTTTCCCGTGATCTCTGAAAGCGTTCCAGGTGGCCGGAGGGATGGTGTCGACGGTGTCGGGGCCGATCAACTCCTCAACGTAGTACACGTCGCTGTAGCTGGGGTTCTTGGTTCCGGTGCTCGCCCACAGGACCCGTTGCGCTTTGGCCCCCTTGTCTTGAAGAGCCTCGAAGCGAGCGGAGGAAAAGATCGTTTTAAATGTCTGATAGGCGACCTTCGCATTGGCGATGGCGGTCTTTCCCAGGAGGGACTGGAGGGACGCTCGCGCCGCGGGGTCCTGCGCTCCGGATATTTTCTCCTCCAATTTTTTATCCGCCGCGGCGTCGATTCGGCTGATGAAGAAGCTGGCGACCGAAGCCGCCTGCGCAAGCTGCTTGCCGGACTTGGCCAGACGCTCAAGACCCGCCAAGTAGGCGCCGGCCACCGCTTCGTAGCGCTCCAGGGAGAATATCAAGGTGACGTTTACGTTGATGCCCTCGCCGATCAGCTGCTCGATGGCGGGGATGCCCGCAAGAGTCGCCGGGACCTTGATCATCACGTTGGGGCGGCCGATCTCCGAAAAGAGACGCCTGGCTTCGCGCAGAGTGCCTTCCGTATCATGGGCCAGATCGGGCGAAACCTCCAGGCTCACGAAGCCGTCCGCGCCGCCCGTTTCTTTGTAAACGGGAAGGAATATATCCGCCGCGTGACGAATGTCATGGACCGCCAAAGTTTCGAAGATCTTTTTAGGGTCTCTTTCTCCCCGACGGACAAGTAGTCCCAAGGTTTCGTCGTAATCGGAACTCCCGGCGATGGCCTGCTCGAAAATGGTGGGGTTAGACGTCAAACCCTTCAGCCCATCCTCCTTGATCAGTCTCTCCAGCTCGCCCGAGGTGATCAGGCTGCGCCTTAAATTGTCGTACCAGGGGCTTTGCTTGAACTGAGCCAGCTCTTTCAAAGGGTTCTTCATCTTTATTTTCTCCTTGATCCGGCCAATAGTTCCTTGGCGGCTGCGGCTATCTTCTCGGGCGTGAACCCGAATTTTGTCTGTAATTCCTTGAGGGGGGCCGAGGCCCCGAACGTCTTCATGCCGATGATGCGGCCGCGGCTGCCGGCATATCTCTCCCAGCCGAAAGTGGAGGCCTGCTCGACCGCGACGCGCGCGGTTATATCGGGCGCAAGGACCTTGTCGCGGTATTCCCGGCTCTGTTGCTCGAAGAGCTCCCAGGACGGCATGCTCACCACGCGGGCCCCGATGCCCTCGGCTTGAAGTTCTTCGTAAGCCTGAAGGCACAGCGCCACCTCACTTCCGCTGGCCAATAGGAGGACCTCCAGCTTGCCCTTGGGAGCATCGGCCAGCACGTAGGCGCCCTGGGCCAGGCCCGAGGCCGGAGCGTACTTGGAGCGATCCAAGGTCGGCAACGCTTGCCGGGACAGCACGAGCGCGACCGGGCTATGCCGCAGCGGGGCGATGACGCGCCAGGCCTCCGCCACCTCGTTGGCATCGGCGGGCCGGATCGTGATCAGTCCCGGGATCGCCCGCAAGGAGGCCAGTTGCTCGACCGGCTGATGCGTGGGGCCATCCTCGCCCACGCCGATCGAATCATGCGTGAAGACGTAGAGGACGGGAAGTTCCATCAAGGCGCTCAAGCGGATCGCGGGGCGCGAATAGTCGCTGAAGATGAGAAAACCCGAGCCGAACGGGCGGACCTTGGAGAGCGAAAGCCCGTTTAAGATTGCCGCCATGGCATGCTCGCGGACGCCGAAATGGAGATTGCGGCCGGCGCGATTTTTCGCCGAGAAGTCGCCCGCTTCCTCGAACGCCAGCCGAGTCTTGGTGGAGGGCGTCAAATCCGCCGAACCGCCGATCAGCCAGGGAAGGCGCCTGGCCGCCGCGTTGAGGACCTTGCCGAAAGCATCCCGTCCGGCCAATCCCTTCGAGTCAGGGGGAAAAACGGGCAAATCCTTGTCCCAGCCTTCCGGCAACTGGCGATGCTGCATCCGGTAAAGCTGATCCGCCGGTTCTGGATAGCGGGCTTTGTACTCCTCAAACTTGCGCATCCAATCACGGCGGAGCGCGCGGCCGCGCTTGCCGAGACCTTCCGCAAAATGCTCCCGCACTCCGTCGGGAATGAGGAACTTCGCGTTCTCGGGCCAGCCGTAGTTGCGCTTGGCCAACCGGATTTCTTCTTCGCCCAGGGGCTCGCCGTGCGCCGCGCTCGTGTCTTGTTTATGCGGGGCGCCGTAGCCGATGTGGCTGTCGATGATGATCAAGGTCGGCCGGTCATCGGTATCTTGGGAGGTTTGAAAGGCCCGCGTGAGCATGCCGAGGTCGTTGGCATCCTTGACCCGCGTCACCTGCCAGCCATAGGCCATGAACCGCACGCAAACGTCCTCGCTCAAAGACAGGCTGGTGGAGCCCTCGATGGTGATCCCATTGTTGTCGTAAATCCAGCAAAGGTTGGAGAGCTTGAGGTGTCCGGCCAAGGAGGCCGCCTCCGAGGTCACCCCCTCCATCATGCAGCCGTCGCCGCAAAGCGCGTAAACCTTGTGCCCGAACATGTCAAAGCCGGGGCGGTTGAAGATCTGCGCCATCCAGAGCCCCGCGACGGCCATGCCGACGCTGGTGGCTACGCCTTGTCCGAGGGGGCCCGTCGTCGTTTCCACGCCGGAGGTCCAACGGTATTCAGGGTGGCCCGGACATTTGCTCTCCAATTGCCTAAATCGCTTGATGTCATCCAGAGTGACCGACGGGCTGCCCAGCCTTTCATACTGAGGGTTGACTGCCTTGACGCCGCAGAGGTGCAACAAGGAATATAGAAGCGTAGAGGCGTGGCCTATGGAGAGAACGAACCTGTCCCGGTCTGGCCAGATGGGATCGTCCGGGTCAAAACGCAAGAACTGCTGCCAGAGGCAATAAGCCGCCGGTGCCATGGCCATCGGGGTTCCCGGATGGCCGGATTTGGCCTGCTCGACCGCATCCATGGACAGGGTGCGGATGGTATTGATGCAAAGCGTCTCCATCCGCTGGTCTGCGGAAGCATTTATTTCCTTTGTCTTCATTTTTCTGCCGCCCCTGAGGGTTTTGTCTTGCGCTCGTTGAGCGCCCAGTCGTATTCCGTGTGTCTGATGGAGTACCCGCCGGCAGATGGGGGACAACTGGCCATCCGTCTTTGGCTCTGCCCCGAATCGGCTAATATTGGATGTAATGACATTGGCGTCCTCGGTTTGAATTCTAACAGTTTGATTTCTTGTTTTTTTTTTATTTTTCGTAGGCATTTTGTAACCTGCATATCCGCTACTTGAAACCAGCCTCTACCATCGCCGCCCCGTGTGGGGTTTGGCGTGAAAGAACTGCTCCCGACCCGGTGGCGTAGAGGGCGTTTCGCGTCGGTCCCTCGACCTTCCCGGCGATCCCGAGCATGGACTGGAAGGCGGCGAAAAGGTTGTGGCGCCGGTTGAACCTAAAAGCGAACTCGTTCAGGTAAGGTCATGTAAATAAATAAAGGTATCAATCAGAGCTTCGTCCTGGGTCGGATGGTGTAGTTCCACTCCCCGTGGAACCTCTTATGGCGCTGCAGATTCAACAGCAGCATCTCTTCGTCTGTTACCTTGCGGCCGATCGGGTATTTCCGCCGATCGAGGCGGCAGGTCACCTTAAGACCTTTGGCCGTGACCGTCCGAGAAATCAACTTGACGATCGTCTCATAGTCTCGCAACGGTTCGCCGCGCCAGTTGGAGGAGATAAAAGAGAACAGCCGGTGTTCGATCTTATTCCATTTGCTCGTTCCCGGCGGGAAATGGCAAACGGTGATGAAGAGGCCTGTTTCATCCGCCAGGGTCTGTAGCTCCAGCTTCCACAGTCGCCGCCGCCGCCCATTGCTGCCTCCGGCGTCCGCTGTGATTAGGACATCCTTCGCTCCGGGATACAGCCGTCGGCCCTCATGCCGCCACCATCCTCGGATGGACGCTACAGCGAAAGCGGACGTATCGTGATCGATCCCCACGCTCACGAAACCTCTGTTGCGATCGATGTCATAGACGCCGTAGGGATACGCCCGGGGAACCTCCGGGTCTGGAAAGTCGTGTCCCTGGACTTTGGCAGGATTCTTCTTCGGGCGCCATTGCCGTCCAGCGTTCGCGTAGTTGCCAACCAGTTCCTTCTTCTTGGTGTCCACCGAGATGACGGGGGCGCCTTTCGCCAAGATGCGTTTGACCTGCTTGTTGATGTGGTGGAACTGCGCGTCCCGGTCGGGATGGTCGGCGCCCTCTTCCGTCTTGCGGTTGCCCTGCAGGCTGTACCCCTGCGCGTGGAGGAGTTGGGCGACTTTCATGTGACTGATTGGGTGCCTCCGCCGGGTGAGTTGCGCGGCCAGAGTCCGTGTGCTCTTGCAGGTCCAGCGCAGCGGTGTCTCTGGATCGCCCCGCGTGTCCGGTTCGATCAGACGTTCCAGTGCGCTCGTCAACCGGGGATCGCGGGCGGTGATCTTTTTGCGTCCCGCTCCCGCCGCGCGAAGCGGCCCGGCAAACGGTTGGAACCCGTAGTCCAGCGATAGTCCTTGCCCGAGATTCAGCCCCACGCCCCCCGCGAGATTCTCAAGGCCCGCTCCTTCCGCGCCGTCGGCGACGAAGGAGTAGTGCGCCCGAAGAGTCAGCGGAGCGTCGGACCAGGCCTCAAATCCCAGTGAGAATTCGTTCGCGCGGGTCCTGACCCTCCGATTTGCGCTCGCCGTAACGGTTAACGGGGTCCCGGCGCGATACGCGACCGAGAACAGATAGCTCGTGGGGAGGCGGGACTCTTGGTCAATGTAGGCGGGACCTTTCCCTAGATTGCGAACGGACACGCCGAGCGTCAGGGGAAGGGATTTGAAGGAAAGACGCGCCCCGGCATCGGCGGCGTGAGCCGAGGCGCCGTACGAGTCAATTCGGGAGAGGAGCAGTTTATAGCCGATTCCCAGATCCAGAGCAGGACCGTCGCCGTCGAATTGGAACGGGCGGCTCACGTATACGCCGATGAGGCGGTCCACGATGGAAAAATTTCCGGACGCCTTGCCGAAGGAGTCCCGCCGGTCGAAGCCGCTCGAGCGCATCTCGAGAAGCGAGACGGCGAGGGTTTCTTTCGCGTCGAACGCGTTCAGCGGGTATGCCGCTCCGATCATTCCTACCGCGGTTTCCTGGGAAAGGTACTGGAATTGGGCCAGTATCTCGCCCCGGGGGACCGTGAGGGCGGCCGGATTGATCCCCAGTGCGTTGAGCCCCTCAACATGCGCGGCCCCGTCTCCCAGCGCGAGTTGCCGCGCTGTTCGCTGCAATTCCGGCGTCAGAACCGTGCTCATTCCCTGGGCGCGGGCACCGGCCGCGCTGAGGCAGATTAGAGAGAGTAAGAACGCCATCATCGGTATCGGCCGTCTCATGCCGGTCAGTATGCCGGAGCTGTCGAATTTTCTTCTGCTTCGAATCTGAAGAAATTCTGTCGAAGCCTTCGGATTTTCGCTTTCCGGACTCGATCTCCGAGGGAAGGTAAATCTTCGGTAAACCCTCTGGCGTGATCTCAAATCCGCGTATATAAAGGAAAGTACTAGGGGGGGCTGCGCCATGCCGGGTCCCAAAAAAGCCGCTCTGACGGACCGGATCTTTCAAGATCCGAAACTGATGTTCGCCGCGCTCGGAGCGATGGGTGCGGTCGTGATCGGAGTCTGGGCGGTCGGGATGCTCGGCCCGGGCGCTTCGACCGAGATGGTCCGCACGGAAAGCGGGCAGTCCAAGTGGACGAAAACCGCGAAGGCGGAACTCGAAGTGCGCCGCCCCTTCTCCAGCGCCTCCGCGGCCGCAGGGCTTTCCGGGCGTGCGGACAGCCTCAATCTGACGAATTCGAAGGACGCGGGGCCCAAGGTCGCCGTTGCGCTCGCGAGTCCCGCCGCCGAGTCGGCGCAAACCGGTTCCTCTCAAGGCGCCGAAGCGCCTGAGCGGCGCCAGGACGCGCCGGCAGGACTTCCGGGACACGAATCTCCGAGCGTTCATGATGACGCCGTCCCGGACTCGACGGCGCTCGTCCAAGAACACATCCAAGCGCAGGGCGGCGCGCTCAACGGTTTCAATCCTTCCTCGGCGAACGGGAAGTTCGTCTCGACCGGCTACGGCGCCCCCGCGGGCGCGGCGTCCGGGGCTCCCGTGCAGCAGAAAACCGAGTCGGCGCTTCTCGCCTCGGCGGGCGGAACCACCCCGGCCGTTCGCGGCCAGATGCCGGACCGCTCGTTCGCGCGGGGTTCATCCGGAGGCGGGGCGCGGTTGATCCCCGGATCCAATCCGAACCGTCAAGCTTCCGCGACCGGCGCCGGCACTCTCGGCTCCGGCCAATCGGCATTTCTCGGAGGGGCTGCCGCCGGATCGGGGTCGCCGGCCGGGGCGGGCGGATCGGGCGCGCGCAGCGCGTTCGAACAGGCCGGCGCGGCGGGGAAGGGGGGCGGCAACGCTCTTCAGTTTCCGGGAGGCGGTTCCGGAGGGGCCGAACGCGGAGATATGTTCGGTTCCGGTTCTTCCGGAAAATCGGGGGACAGGCCGGTTTCTCCGGCGACGAAGACCCAATTGAAGAATCAGGCGAAGGCCCATTACGACGCGGCGGCGACCTATCGCACCGGCGTCGCGCTGCCGATGCTCAATCGCCAGCGCGCGAGCGCGACCGCTCAGGCGGCCGCGCTGAAGGTTCAGTCGCTCGCCTTGAAGTCGCTCGAGACGGCGGTCGACAAGAAGATCAAGGAATTCTCGGACCTGCCCGAGGCGCGCTCCCTTTTGGTGGACACGAAGCATTCCATCGGGGGGAAAGACGGGCTTCGCGCGCGTTTGGATTCCGCGGTGAAGGACATGGCCGATGGGGCGGTGAAGGCCAAGTATCTTCCCAATAACTGCACGATGAAGCAGACCGTGACTCAGAAGGTTTGGGTTCCGAACATTTTCGGCGGCGGTCGTTACGAGAATAAGCAGGTCACCACCGAGTACCGAACGCTGTCGCTCGCGGGGCAGGATTTGATGGACGCGGGTCTGCGCCGGGCGAAGAACGTCGGGATCGAGGCGAAGGCGGGGGCCGACATGACCGGCGCCGCCTTCGGGCCGGTGATCGACGGCCTGAGGGCCCATCCGGATCCGAAGCAGGCCGCCCGGGCGGGAAGCTTGGAGGGCATCGCGATCCGCATTCAGAACGACCTGGATTCCATCTCGTCGAAGATGCCGGGGGCGATCGCGCGGGTGGGGTCCGTCGCGGGCAAGCAAACGCCGCACAAGACGGTTCAGACCGCGGCCCTCGCCGGCGTGCGGAAGTTCAAGGAGTTGAACTCCCAGATCAGCGAGAAGGGTCCGGGCTACCCCGAAATCCCCGCGAAGCCGGCGGTGTTCCGCGCGATGACTGAGACGCTGTTGTATTCGGAGAACGCGCTGATCACCATCAACGGGATGAACGGTTCGGTCAACGACAGTCTCGACGCGCTGCACGCCTCCGGACAGAACGCGACGAAGGCCTACGTCGCCGTCTGCGACAGCTACCACGATCTCAAGGCGCTCGAAGCGAAGGCGAAGAAGTAGAGCGTTCCCCAAAATCCTATAATGAGGGAGTGAAGCACGCTCCCGGTTTTCTTAAAATCGTCGAAGACGCCCTGACGCGCGTCCGCGAGATCGGCGCGGACGAACTCGTGCGCCGTCGCGATGAAGGGGAAGACCTGCTGCTCGTGGACGTGCGCGAGGACCGCGAGTGGGAAGCCGGCAGGCTTCCCGGCGCCGTCCACTGCGGAAAAGGGATTCTCGAGCGGGACATCGAGGGCTTGTGTCCCGAACCGGGCCGGACTGTGGTGCTTTACTGCGGGGGCGGGTTTCGCTCGGCGCTCGCCGCCGACGCGTTGCAGAAGATGGGCTATCGCGAGGTTTTTTCTCTGGCGGGGGGGTGGCGCGCGTGGACCGAATCCGGAAAACCCGTCGAAAGTTAGCGTCGGGTTTGGTAAGATAGGACCGCGCCGGTATGGAAATCGGAATCGTCGGCCTTCCGAACGTCGGTAAATCGACGCTCTTCAACGCCCTGACCGCGGGTCATGCGGCGAGCTCCAACTATCCCTTTACAACCATCGAGCCCAACGTGGGCGTCGTTCTCGTCCCGGACGACCGCCTGGGACGCCTGAGCGAGATATTCAAACCGAAGAAAACGACTCCGGCCGCGGTCAATTTCGTGGACATCGCGGGGCTTGTGAAGGGCGCCTCCCAGGGAGAGGGGCTCGGCAATAAGTTTCTCGCCAACATCCGCGAGGTCGACGCGATCATCCACGTGGTGCGCCTCTTTAAAGATGAGGACGTCGTGCACACGCTCGGCGAAGTGGACCCGGTGCGCGACATCGAAGTCATCGAAACCGAGTTGATCCTCGCCGATCTGGCGAGCGCGGACAAGCAGATCGACAAGCTTGAGGGAAAAGCGCGCAGCGGCGACAAGGAGGCGATCAAGAGCCTCGATCGCCTGAAAAAGGTCAAGGAGACTCTCAACGGCGGCGGGCTCGCGCGGGCGGCCGGATACCGTGAGGACGAACTCAAGGAATTTTTTCTGCTGACGTCCAAGCCGGTGCTGTATGTGGGCAATACCGACGAAAAGCCCGATCCCGCGGTGCTCGCGGACTTCGCCAAGGTCGCCGAAGCCCGGGGCGCGAAATCCGTCGCGCTCTGCGGCAAGATCGAGGCGGAAATCCTGCAGCTGCCGGAAGAGGAGCGCGGGATATTCCTCGAGGATCTGGGCGTCGAGAAGACCGGCTTGGAGCGCGTGATCGTCGCGGCGTACGATTTGCTCGGACTTCAAAGCTACTTCACCGGCGGACCCGACGAGGTCCGCGCCTGGACCATCGTGCGGGGGATGACCGCTCCCCAGGCGGCGGGCGTGATTCATACCGATTTCGAAAAGGGCTTCATCCGGGCGGACGTCTACGCCTACGCGGATCTCGTCGCCTTGGGCAGCGAGAGCGCGCTTCGGGAGAAGGGAAAGATCCGTTCGGAAGGCAAGGAATACGTGGTTAAGGACGGCGATGTCTGTTTCTTCAAGTTTAACAACTGAGAGCGAATTCACCGCGATCGACCCCCGCTGCGCCCACTTCGGCGAGTGCGGCGGCTGCCGTTTGCAGGACATCTCCTACGAGGACCAGCTCAAGAAGAAGGGCGCGGTGCTCAAAGAGCTCTTGGACCGGATCGAATGGCAGACGGAGATCCCGCTGCACCCGTCTCCCGACTCGTGGTACTACCGCAACAAGATGGAGTTTTCCTTCCAGGATGTGTATCCGGTTCCGGAGAACGGCGGGGACCCGATGCTCCTAGGGCTCAAGGTCCGCAACCGCTGGGACCGCGTGATGAACCTGACCGAGTGCCATTTGATGAACGAAGACGTTTCGAAGCTTCTCGATTCCGTTCACGCGTGGGCGGTGGAGCATAAGCTCGCGCCGTACAACCTGCACAAGCACAAGGGATTTTTGCGTCATCTTGTCGTTCGCCACGGCAAGAACACCGGGGATCGCCTCGTAAACCTCGTCACGACGAAGGGAGAATTCCCCGCGGACTCGTTCGTGAAGGCCGTTCGTTCGGTTTATCCCAAGGCGACGGTGCTTCACGGGATTCACGAGGGTAAAAGCGATCACGCGTTCGCCGAGAAGCTGGAGACCCTCGCCGGCGACGGCTTTCTCACCGAGAAGGTTCTCGGGAAGACCTATCGCGTTTCCCCATACGCCTTTTTCCAGACGAACACGCGCGGCGCGGAGTTTCTCTACGGCCTGATCCGCGACTGGGTGCAGGACATCCGGCCGAACACCTTGCTCGATCTGTACTGCGGCAACGGGGGGATCGCGCTCTCGCTCGCGGACCTCGCCGAACGCGTGATGGGCGTCGAGGTGATCGCGGAAGCCGTCGACGACGCGCGCCACAACGCGGAGCTCAACGGCGTGAAGAACGCGGAGTTCATGGCCGCCAAGGTCGAAGATCTGCTTCCGGGCTTCGCGGCGCAGAGCGTCGATGTGGACGTCGTCGTCGCCGATCCGCCTCGCTCCGGGCTGCATCCGAAGGCGGTGCCGGCGCTCAAGGAGTTGTCTCCCGCGTGGATCGTCTACGTGTCCTGCAACCCGAAGGCGATGGTCGAGGATCTGCGCAGGCTTTCCGAGCTCTACGACGTGCGCAAGATCGAAGGCGTCGACATGTTCCCGCACACCGATCACATGGAATCGGTCGCGCTGCTTCAGCGCATCTACTAGCGGGGCGGAAGCCCCGCTGTGCCGGCCTTCGTGGGGGTTATCAAGAGGGCCGGCCTAGCGGGGCGGAAGCCCCGCTGTGCCGGCCTTCGTGGGGGTTATCAAGAGGGCCGGCCTAGCGGGGCGGAAGCCCCGCTGTGCCGGCCTTCGTGGGGGTTATCAAGAGGGCCGGCCTAGCGGGGCGGAAGCCCCGCTGTGCCGGCCTTCGTGGGGGTTATCAAGAGGGCCGGCCTAGCGGGGCGGAAGCCCCGCTGTGCCGGCCTTCGTGGGAGTTATCAAGAGGGCCGGCCTGATCAGGCTTTCGGCGCGAGCGTCTGGAGGGCGGCCCAAAATTCCTTGGCGTTCCGGAACCGGTCGGCGGCTTTCGGGGCCAAGGCCTTTTTCATAAACGCGTCGAGCCCTGCGGGCAGCGCGGGATTGAGAGCCGTGGGCGGATCAAACTTCCCGGCGTCCTTGGCCTTGTACATTGCCCCCGGCGTTCCCGAAAACGGGGTCTTCCCGGTCGTGAGTTCGTAGAGACAGACTCCCAGCGCGAATAGATCCGATTCGACGCGGATCTCGCCTTCTTCGGCTTCGGGCGCCATGTAGGCGGGGGTTCCCCAAATCGTCGAGGCCATGGTCTTCATCGCGTCGGGTGCGTGCCGGGCGAGTCCGAAATCCATCACCTTGACCGTTCCATCGTCGGTAAGCATGAAGTTCTCGAGCTTGACGTCGCGATGGATGATCAGCCGCGTGTGGGCGTAATCGAGCGCGGCGCAGACCCCCTGGAGCACCCCGAGCGCTTGCCGCAGTTCGAGCGCCCCGCGTTGTGCCAGGATTTCCTTCAGCGTGCGGCCGGGAACGAATTCGAAGACGAGGTAGAGATCGGGACCTTTCTCGACGACGGTGTAGATTTGGACGATATTGGGATGCAGCAGGCGCCCGAGCAGGTTCGCTTCCTTCAAAAACGCCGCACGCAGCTTCGGATCGTCGCGAATCTCCCCGCGCATTTTCTTGACCGCGACCTTTCGCCCGAGCGCGGTGTCGACGGCCTCGTAAACGACGCCCATCCCTCCCGTCGCGAGAACCTTGCCGAGTTCGAATTGGTCGATCGAGCCTCCGTGCGGCGGTTCGCCGGAGGCTTCGCGCCTGCGAATCAGGTTGGAAATGGTGCTTCCGATTTTTCCGCGACTCTCCGAGCTCAGGATATGCGAGACGCCCAGCGCGATCAGGACGCCTCCGGCGAGAGTGGCGAGGATCATTCCCAGCAGCCGTCCGGCCCCGCTTTCAGCGTCCTTCTTTTCCCGGTACGGCTTTCGCGCGTCCATGATTCCCGAGAACAACAATTCCGTGTCGGCCCCCTTCGGCAGGCGGGCCGCGTTTTCGGCGACGCCGGAAAAACGCGGATCGAGCCGCGCCGCGTTTGAGAGCGCGTCGACCATTTCTTCGCGTTTTCCGAGTCCGCCGTAGGCCCGGGCTTTCCCGGCGTGGGCGAACGCGTTCATCGGGTCTTGTGCGAGCGCGCGTTCCGCCGCCGTCAGCGCGCGGTCGTATTTCCCGAGTCCGCTTTCCGCCCAGGATTTCGTGACCAGCGCTCCCGCGTTGTTCGGGTCGATGGCGAGCGCGCGTTCGGCGCTGGTCAACGCTCCCTTCGAGTCGCCTTTGCGCAGGCGCGCCGTAGCGAGAAGATTGTGCGCGCGCGCGTTGAGCGGGTTGAGCGAGACGGCCGCTATGGCCGCGCGCAGCGCCGCTTCGGCGTCTCCCATGCGAAGGCTTTTCTGAGCGCTCGCCGACAGCGCGTCTGAACGGGCGACCGGCGTTTGAGTCGTCGCGCGCCCCTCAGGCGTGACAACCGTCTTTTCTACGCGCGCCGCTCCCGGCTCGACCGGCCGGCCCGCTCCGGCGGAGACGAGCCCGGGGGGCGGCCCCGCGCCGGAGGCGGCGCGGGTCTTGCCTGTTTTCAAGTCGATGCGGACGTCGGAGGGGCGCCCCGTCGTGAGCTTGACCAGCGCCTCGGCGCGCGCGTCCTTCGGGTCCATCGCGAGCGCGCGCTGCGCGTCGAAATGCGCGAGCTCGTGATCTCCGGCCCGATCGGCGGCGAGGCCGCGGCCGTAATAGACCCCGGGGGTTTGGGCTCCCAAATCGATCGCGCGGGAGTAGGAAAGAACGGCGAAGACATAGTCGTCGCCCACAGACGCGTCTCCCAGTCCGATATGCGCGCGGGGATCGTCGGCGTTTCTCAGCGCGTACTCGCGCCACAGGCGGCGGCGCATGCGGCGGATCTCCTGGTCGGACGGGTTCCGCCCGCCGTATTCCTTCATGATTTCGGCAATCAGCGGCCGAGACTGCCGTCCAAGCTCGTCGGCCAGGCGGCCGAACGCCGCGGCGCTGCCTTCCACGTCGCCGCCGTTCGCCGCGCGGAGGAACTGCCGCCATAGCGGCGCTAAGCGGCGGGTGCTGACATCCGGAGCGGGGTCTTCAGGTTCGCGGCTCGGACGCGCCCATGGATCCTGGTAGCGCGCTCCCGCCGACGCGGCGACGGCTGTAAGAAGCAAGGAAAAGACGACGCTTTTCATGATCAAGCTCAATCCCGAGTATAGAGGGCCTCCCGTGGGGTGTCAAGGAGCCGGGGGGGCTGGCAGGGATCGAAATTTTCGTTAGACTATAGGCCCATGCCGTTCGAGATTCGGGCGCTGGTCGCCAAGAAGGTCATTTTGACCGAGCTCGCGCATAAGTTCGACTCGGCGCGGGTGGTCGATTTAGTCGACGATCTCGGGCTTTTTCCGCTGACCGAGGCGTTCGAACACGAACTCGGCGAGGACATCGCGTTTCCCTTCGAGGGACTGCGGCTGTCGGCCGGAGTCGCCGGACTCGCCGCGGAGGAATCGGTCTCCGGTCCCGTGGTGTACATCGAGGCCGAATACGGCGGCGGCAAGAGCCACCAAGCGAGTGTGCTCTACCTGGACGGGCGCATCGACAAGGGACCGATCATCGACGATTCGATCTGGGACCCGCGCGAAGCCGGCTTGCAGGACCGGCCGGTCGACCAGGCGCTGCGCGCGGTGGGGATCGTCGCCGCCCCCGAGAGCGACGAGTGGGACGCCGCCGGTTTGTCGCGCTATCATCGTACCGACGACTGGAAGTAGTGCGCTTCTTCTTACTTGCGCTCGCCGCGCTCGCGGGTCCGGTCTCCGCCGCCGTCAAAAACCCCGATACGCTCGTGATGCTGACCGGAATCACCGCCCGGTCGCTCGATCCCGCCTCGGCCTACGGCGGGAGCGATCTATTCGTCAAGTACAACGTCTACGAAACCTTGATCGAGAACCCCGCCGGGGATCTCTCCCGTTTCGGGCCGCTGCTGTCGACGGAGGTGCCGTCCCCGGAGGAAGGGGGGACGGTGTTCCGCTTCCCGATCCGCGAAGGCGTCCGCTTTCACGACGGAGGGGAGTTGAGCCCGGAAGACGCCCGCTATTCCTTGATGCGCTTTATGCTGGCCGACCGCGCGGGCGGGCCCTCGTCTCTGTTGTTGGAAGCCGTCACCGGTCTTGGTTCGACGCAGGACGAGGGTGGAGCGCCGCGAAGCGATGTCTTCGCGCGCGTGTCGCGGGCGGTTTCCGTGGAAGGAAATACCGTCGTCGTCCGGCTCGAACGCCCGTTCGCGCCGTTTTTGTCCGTGATCGCCCGCTGGGGGGTCGTCGTCGACAAGGAATGGGCGGTTGCGCGCGGGGACTGGGACGGCACCCGAGAGGACTGGCCGAGACTTAACGGCTCGAAATCGGAGGACTTCCCGTTTCATTTCGAGACCAACGGCACGGGACCGTTTCGCCTCGCGCGCTGGGATCGCAAGCAAGATGAGATCGTGTTCGAGCGCAACGAGCAGTATTGGGGAACGCCCGCGAAGTTGTCCGCGGTCCGTCTGATCAAGAACGAGGACTTCAACACCAAGCGATTGATGCTGCTCAACGGCGACGCGGATTCCATGCACGCCGATCCTACCCAGCTTTCTTTGCTGCGCGGCGCCGGCGGCGTCCGCGTTATTGAGGGGCTGCCTGTGCTCGGCGTGCAGGCCCTTTATTTCAACGCTTCGATCAACACTAAGGAAAGCCGCTTCGCTGGAGAAGGCGTCGGGCCGGATTTCTTTAAGGACCGCGCCATCCGCGAGGCGTTCGCGCATTTGATCGATTACGAGGGGTTGATCGATCAGGTCTACCGCGGCAACGCCGAACGCGCGACCGGCTTCATCCCGCGCGGGATGCCGGGCTATGACACGGAGCTTCCCCCGTACCGGTACGACCTGAAGAAGGCCGAGGCGCTGTTTAGAAGCGCCCGCCGGGGACGCGTTTGGGAGCGGGGCTTTCATCTCGTTTTGCCGTACGCGTCGTGGAAGGATTCCGACGGCGTCGTCGCCCGGCAGATCGCGGCCGCCGCGCGGAAGATCAATCCAAAGTTCGTGATCGAAGTTCGCGAGTTCGCCTATCCGACCTTGGCCGACATGCTCAAGAAGAGGGCGATCCCTCTCTATTTCGGCGGCTGGCGCGCGGATTACGCCGATCCGCACAACATGGCCCGGCCGATGCTCCGTTCGGGCGGTTTTTACCAGTCCAACTTCGGCTTCGGCGACCCGGAAACCGATCGCCTGATTGATTCCGCGCGCGGGGAACCCGACCCCGACAAACGGGCAGAGTTGTACGCGAAAATCCGCAGGCGCTGGCTTGAGACGCTGCCGTTTATCGCTTTGTTCACCGAACAATGGGCGCGCGTCGAGCGCTCCTGGGTCCGCGGTTTCGTCCATAACCCGATTTACCCCGGGGCCCCGTCGTACTCCCCGCTGGCCCCGATGTTTAAGAAAGAGTAACCCCCATAGGGCCTATTCGGGAGGCCTACCCCTCCTTCCCCAACTACCCTGGGTGGGGAAGGATTCCACGGCCATCCTTTCAGTAGGATGACACGCACATCCCTCCCCGCGTTCGTTCTCTGCGCGCTTCTCATGCCGGCGTTTGCCTACGCCGATGGAGCGATCCTCCAGAGAGCGGGCGCGGCTCATTTAAACTCCCAGGCGGGGATTCAGGCCTCCTCTATAGAGGGGGCCAAGGCCAACACGCGCAGCGCCTTCGAGGGGGGAGCCGCCGACGGGACGGTCTACGCGGGAGACACGGAGTATCGCGGCACCGGCCTGATCGCTCCCAAGAAAATCGCCGATTCCGGGGCCGTCGCCGTCCCCGGACCGCAGCTGCCGGCCTCGGAAGAAGGGCGCAGCGAGTCCAAATTTCCCAAGTGGGCCTCGTATGCGGCGGGCGCCGCGCTCGGGGGCTTGCAGGGCGCGTTGAGCTACGGCCTGGTGGGCGCGCTCGGCGGGGCCGCGATGGGACTCGGGATCAGCTACTTGTACGCGAAGGGCGATTACGGCGGCGCTCTCGGCGCCTCGGCCGGTTCGATCCTCGGCGGCGCCTTGGGGGGTCCGATCGGCGCGATCGCGGGCGCTTTGCTCGGCGGCCTTCTGGGCCACTTCATCGGCAAGCTGTTTTCTTAGAACCGCTTGGGAACAATTGCGGGGAGTCGATCGTATTGAAGTGTGCGACCATTGTCCCTTGTCGCCGTTTCGGTATGCAGTTATAATCGGTTCGAAGGCCGATTCGGGAGGCCTGCTATGACAGTCCGCGGAATATTCAGAAAAAAGTTGGGTGAACGAAAGTTCCGGACCCTCCCTAAGGAGTGGAAGGATCACATCCGGCGGATCGACTCCCTCCCCCGTCCCAAGAAACGACAGACGGCTCACGCGTAGCGGCCGTCGGTCGTGCACTACTTCCTTCTCGACGCGAACGTTCTCGTTCCCTATTATTGCGACGATGGGGAGGATAGGAGCGTTCGGCGGAGAATCGGCGAGTTGATGGCGTGCTGCGCCGCGAAGAAGGTTTTTCTCTTCGTTCCCAACTTCTGCGTGGCGGAAGTGCTGAAGGCCTTCGCGAAGAAATGCTGGCAGGAGAAGATTTACGGCGGACGCGCATCCGACGCGAGGGAGGCGTTTGATAAATTCCGCGAAGCGTTCCTCGACGATGTTGTCGACAGCAAGCTCCTCTATTCCTACGAACTTTCGCGAAGACACATCCGCCGGTCCGATGAAATCTATGAAGCGGCGGCGAAGCACTCGTTCCGGGAGGGCGCTTTCCCGAGCGCGTTCGATGTCTTGATCGTCTCGATGGGGATGAATTTAGCCCGGATTCATGGGCCTAAAGGTTTGACGATCATTACTGCCGACAGGCCGATCTACGACATTTACAGAACGGATGTGAAATTCTTCCCCCACACCATCAACATCCTAGAAACAGACATTCCTAAAGACCTTCTGTAGTAGGACCCCGCGGCGTCAATCCTTTTTTCTGCTCAATTTATACAACAAGGTGCTTTCCAGCGCTTCGTTGGCGATCGCGTTGTCGGAAGGGTAGTCGGGCTTGGGCACCGCGGGGTTTCCGATCGCTCCGAACACCGCCCGCTCGATCCGTTCCCGGCGAATCGTCTCGTCTTCCAGGCCTTTCTTGACCTGGGAGTACACGCGGGACGGTACCCGGTTCGCGACGAAGCCCGGCGGCCGCCGTTCGTAGGCCTTCTCCAGCGCGTCGAGCCCGTCCTTGGCGGTTTTCTGCGCGAACGCGTCGAAGAGGGTTTTCTCCCCGTAGGGGATTTCTTTGGCCGCCGCGACCCCCGCCGAACAGACCCCGTTGAGGCAGTCGGTCAGCACGCGTCCCGCCGGGCCGGAGCGGTTCGCGGCGATCCGGGTCGCGGCCTTGTAGAGTTGGGCGTGAAACGGGTACGGGATCTCCGAAGCTTCCTTGCCGACGCTCGCCGCGCGCGCGCCCGGACCGATCGGAACCTCGGCGAGCAAAGCGGAGTCTTCTCGGTCGCCTAAAAGAACGGCGTTCTTCTCGAGCTTGTGTTCTTTTAGAAACGCGGCGAGACCTTCGGCGCGGCCGGCGGGGCCGCGGTTTTCCAGGTATTGGTCGAGATCGGTTTTCTTTTGAGGGGACGGGTTTTCGGCGTGAAGCGGGGTTTGGAGCAAGGTCGCGGCGAGTAGGGGGATGAGGAGTCGCATGGGATAGTGTTGCGGCTAAGGGGCGGTAAGGGCCAGGCCCCGGAGGCCTGCGGTCGGCTTGGGCATGAGGGCCCAGGATGTTGAGGTGCGTAAATCTCCGCCCTGGCACGCACCGTCCCCATCATGTAAAATGACTGGATCATGCCCTCCTCCGTCGGAACCGGGCTCAATCCCGAGCAGCAGCAGGCGGTCGAATACCGCGGCGGACCGTTGTTGGTGATCGCCGGCGCCGGCACGGGAAAAACCCGGGTCATCGTCCACCGCATCGCCTCTTTGATCGATTCGGGGGTTCCCGCCAACCGGATTCTAGCGGTGACCTTCACGAATAAAGCCGCCGAAGAAATGCGCAAGCGCATCGACGCGCTCGTGCCCGGACAGGCCTCGAAGATCTGGGCGCATACCTTCCACGCGTTCGCCGCCCGGATGCTGCGAAAGCACGCTTCCGCGGCGGGGCTCCATCCCCATTTCACGGTGTACGACGCCGCCGATCAGAAACGCATTATCACCGAGACCCTTAAGGAAGTGGGACTCGTCAACGAAAAGAGCAAGGCCGGGCTTTACGTCAGCGTGATCTCGCGCGCGAAGGACGATTTGCTCGACGCGGAATCCTACGCGATTCACGCGATGACTCAGCCGGATTCGTTCCGCGAGACGGTCGCGAAGGTGTATACCCGCTACCAGAAGAAGCTCGACTCCGCCGGCGGGGTCGATTTCGGGGATCTGCTGCTGAAAACCGCCCATCTGCTCAAAAACGACGAGCGGGTGCGCTCTTATTATCAGGAGTTCTTCCGGGAAGTGCTCGTCGACGAATATCAGGACACCAACCACGCGCAGTACGTGATCACCAAGACGCTGGCGGCCAAGCACCGGAACCTGTGCGTCGTCGGCGACCCCGATCAAAGCATCTACGCCTGGCGGGGCGCGCATATCCGCAACATCCTGGAATTCGAGTCCGATTTCAAGAACGCGAAGACCGTCAAACTCGAGCAGAACTACCGCTCGACGCCGAACATCCTCAACGCGGCCGGCGCGGTGATTTTGAACAACCGGCAGCGGCACGCGAAGTCCTTGTGGACCGAGGCGCCGGAAGGCGATCCGGTCGAGGTCGAGGAGCTTTCCGACGAGCGGCAGGAAGCGAAATACGTCGTGCGCCGCGTCGTGGACCTCGTCGATCACGGGGCGTCGCTCAAGGATATCGCCGTGTTCTACCGGACCAACGCGCAGAGCCGCTCGTTTGAAGAGGCGCTGAGCTTGGCCCAACTGCCGTACCGAGTCGTCGGGTCCGTCCGGTTCTACGAGCGCAAGGAAATCAAGGACGTGCTGTCATACGCCCGCGCCGCCTTGAATCCGGCCGATTCCGTTTCGTTGTCCCGGGTATTGAACGTCCCCGCTCGCGGGATCGGAAAAAGCGCCGAAGAGGCCCTGAAGATTTTCGCCCGCGACGCGGGCCTGACGCTTCGCGACGCGCTTTCGCATCCCGAGGCCGCCGCGACCCTTTCGCCCTCCGGACGGCGCGGAGCCCGGGAGCTCGCCCATGTGCTCGACCGTCTGAGCGCCGATTTCGCGGTCCTTTCCCCCAGCGAGGCGATGAACGCCGCGATGCAGCGGAGCGGTTATTGGGACTGGATCGAAAACGCGGTCGAGACGGATCCCGAGGCGGCGGGGCGTTTGGGGAACCTGCAGGAACTGCTAAACGCGCTGAAGGAATTCGAAGAGGCCCAGGGCGAAGACGCCGATCTCTCGCGTTTTTTGGAGGAAGTGGCGCTTCAGTCGGGCGCCGACGGCTACGACGCGTCTCAGCCCGCGGTGACCTTGATGACCGTGCATCTGGCGAAGGGACTCGAGTTTCCGGCGGTTTTCGTCACGGGTCTGGAGGAGGGGCTGTTTCCGATTCAGGCGGGCAACGCCTCGGCCGAGGAGGTCGAAGAGGAGAGGCGGCTGTGCTACGTCGCGATGACGCGCGCGGAGAAGCGGCTGTTTCTGACGCATGCCGCGTCACGCCGGCTTTTCGGACGCGCGTATTCCAATTTGCCTTCGCGCTTCATCCTGGAAGCGCGCTTGTTCAGCCGCGAGGAAGGACCGAAGCGGGAACTCGACGAGTCCCCCGAACCCCGGACTCAGGAGTTCGTCGAGCCCGACCGGACCTTTGAGCAAGGCGATCGGCTGCGGAAAATCAAGCGGGGGATGCTGGTTCGCCACCCCGAGTTCGGGGAAGGCAAGATCGTCGATTTCTCGGGCGCGGGGGAAGCGCTGAAGGTGACGATCCATTTCCGGAACGGAAAGACGGCGAAGCTGCTGGCGCGTTTCGCGCCCTTGTTTCCGGCTTGACCATGAGCGACGCGATTTCCGAAGAAGAGACGCGCAAGGTGGCCTCTCTCGCGAAGCTCGCGCTGAGCGCCGACGAACTCGCGTTGTATCGCGCCCAGCTTTCACGCGTGCTCGAGCATGTCCGCGAGCTCGAGTCGCTGGATGTGGAGGGCGTCGAAGAGGCCGTTTCCGCGTCCGCCGCCGGAAAGGCTCTGCGCGCGGACGATCCCGTCCCCGCCGCGAACGCCGCGGACTACGCCGCGTTGGCGCCTTCGTTCGCCGATGGTCATTTCCGCGTCCCGAAGGTGGTGGAATGAGAATTCGTCCGGCGGTCGCGGCGTTTTGCTTCTTGGCGGCTCCGGCGCGGGCGCAGCCTCAGGAAAGTCGTCCTTCTCGGGAAGCGATCGGCGTGATGCGCGAGGGCGTGCGCGCCTATATGGATGCTCGCTTCGACGACGCGGTCTCCCTTCTTTCGGAATCTTTGACGATGCGTCCGGCCTGGAAGACCGCCGCCGGATTTCGGGCGATCTGCCTCTGGACGACGGGGGATTTGGAAGGCGCCCGCGCCGACGCGAAGCTCGCCGTGCGGCTGCGTCCGAACTCATCGGAGTCGTATACCGCAAGGGGCTTCGCGTACTTCGTGCTTCGGGATTTCAAAAAGGCCTCCGACGATTTCGTCGCCGCCGCGCGTCGCGGACGCAATTACGGACCGGCGTATTTCGGCATGGGGAGCGTGCTGAGTTCCCAGGAAAAGCTGCGCGACGCCCTCACCAACCTGGATCTCGCAGTGAAGCTCGAGCCCAACGCCGCGGCCGTGCGCATCGTGCGCGGCACGGTATACGAGAAGACCAAGGAGTTCAAAAGCGCCGCGGCCGATTACAGCAAGGTCGTCGAGCTCGCGCCGGATTTTCACTGGGCGCGTTTTTACCGAGGGCGCGCCTATCGCGAGTTGAAGGATTTCCCCAAGGCGATCGCGGATCTCTCGGCGTTTCTTAAGCGCAATCCGCACTACGAGAAGGCCCTCTACTTTCGTTCGAACGCCTATTTCCTGACCGGCGACTATCGGAGCGCCGTCGATGACTTGGGACGGCTCGTCAAGCTCAATCCCAAGCACGGTCTGGCCTATGCCAATCGCGGCGTCGCGCGCAGCGCCCTGGGCGACAAGACCGGAGCGCTCGAGGATCTCGAGCGCGCGAAGGCGCTTCTGCCGGAGAAGGCCGCGAAGATTCAGACGCAGATCGAAGCGATGCGCGCAGAGGGGGACGCGGGGGCCGAAGACGGAGAAGAAGAAGCCATGGGGGAGAATTCGATTACTGGGACCCCCGGAAAGGATTTGACGCCTCCGCCCGCTCCGGCGGATGTATCGCTCGAGCCGCTCCCCGAAGAGCTTCCCGAGGATAAGCCGCGTTTCGGCGTTTTGAGCGGGCAGCCGCCCCGGCCGAGTTTTGCGGCCCCCCCCACGGAGTCCGCCGGTACCGAGAACCCATCGCCCCCGGCCCGACTCCCGGGCGAGAAGACCCCGGACCCCGATGACGAAGAAGGCGGGGACTTCATGTTCATCCGATGACCGAGCCTATGCGCGGACCCGCTTCCGAGATCTCCGGGCGCGTGCGTGCCGGTCTCGAGAAGGCCGAGGACGCCGTCGCCGGATGCCTCTCGCGCATCGAGGCGCAGAACGGGGCGCTCAACATGTTCCTGAGCGTGGACGCCGAAGGGGCGCTTGAGGCGGCGCGCGCGATCGACCGCCGCGTCGCGGCCGGCGAAGACCCGGGACCTCTCGCCGGCGTTCCCGTCGCGCTTAAGGACAATCTGCACGCGAAGGGTCTGCCGACGACATGCGGGTCGAAGATTCTGGGCGGGTATCGCGCGCCCTACGACGCGGATGCCGTTTCGCGTTTGCGCCGGGCAGGGGCGGTGATCGTCGGCAAGACGAATTTGGACGAATTCGCGATGGGTTCCTCCACGGAGAACTCGGCGTTCGGACCGACGCGCAATCCCTGGAATCCGGCGCGCGTTCCGGGGGGCTCGAGCGGGGGGTCCGCCGCCGCGGTGGCCGCCGGCTGCGTTCCGCTCGCACTGGGCAGCGACACCGGCGGCTCGATTCGGCAGCCCGCCGCCTTTTGCGGAGTCGTAGGACTCAAGCCCGGTTACGGGTCGGTGTCCCGGTACGGACTCACCGCCTTCGCCTCCTCGCTCGACCAGATCGGTCCGCTCGCGGCCAGCGTCGATGACGCCGAATTATGCTGGCGTGCGATCGCGGGACACGATCCTAAGGATTCCACTTCGTCGCCGGAGCGGCCCTCTGCGCCCTCAAAAGAATCTGTCGCCGGAATGCGGATCGGTTTGCCGCGGGAGTATTTTCAGGAGGGACTTTCCCCGGGCGTGGAAGCCGCGGTCCGAGACGCGGTCGCCGCTCTCGAGCGGGCCGGCGCCGAGCTGCGCGAGGTTTCTTTGCCGCATACGCGCTACAGTCTGAGCGTTTATTACTTGATCGCCCCGTGCGAGGCGAGTTCTAATCTCGCCCGCTTCGACGGCGTCCGCTTCGGGCACAGAAGCGGGGCGGCCGGCACCCTCGACGAACTGTATGCGCGCACCCGCGGAGAGGGCTTCGGGCCCGAGGTGAAGCGCCGCGTGATGCTGGGAACCTACGCCCTGAGCGCGGGCTACTACGACGCGTTCTACCGCAAGGCGCAGCGCGTTCGTTCCTTGATCCGCGGCGATTTCGACGCGGTTTTCGAAAGCGTCGATCTGATCGCGACGCCGACCGCTCCGACGACCGCGTTCGCATTCGGAGAAAAGACGCGCGATCCCCTTTCGATGTACCTGTCCGATATCTACACGCTCGCGTGCAACCTGGCGGGGCATTGCGGCATTTCCGTGCCCTGCGGCCTTTCCGACGGTCTTCCGGTCGGAATACAGTTTATGGCGCCTCTTCATCGCGAGACCTCGCTGTTTAGAGCCGGCCGGGTGATCGAGTCTTGGCGGCCGCCGGCGCGCTGCCCGGAGCCTGCGTCGTGAAGGAGCGCTTCGAGGAAGCGGCCGGCGGTCTGGTGCTCCGCGGCGGGAAGACTCTTTTGGTCCAAATGAGGCTGAGCGGCGAGCCCAAGATCGAGATCGCCGGATACGGACGGGGAGCGTCTCCCCTGCGCAAGGGCGACACGGTGTGGACGTTTCCCAAAGGCCATCTGGAGCGCGGGGAATCCTTCCGCCGGGCGGCGTCCCGCGAGGTGTTGGAGGAGACCGGGTGGCTGTGCGCGATCAAGAAAACCTTCGCGGAAGTGCGGTACTCGTTTTCTAGAAACGGGCGTCCGACGCGCAAACGGGTTCGGTGGTATTTGATGGAGCCGCTCAAGCGCGAAGGGTCCCCGGATCCCCGCGAAATCCTCGCGTGCCGCTGGGTTTCCGTGGAGCGCGCCGCGTCTTTGCTGCGCTATCCCGCCGACCTGCGCATTCTCGCCCGCTTGCGGAGACTGCGGTGAGCGGGGAATGGGAACTCGTCGTCGGGTTGGAAACCCACGTCCAGCTCGCGACGCGAACGAAGCTTTTTTGCGCCTGCCCGGCGGCGTTTGGAGGCGGGCCCAACGAATCGCTGTGTCCGGTGTGCACGGGACAGCCCGGCGCCTTGCCCGTCTTGAACCGTAGGGCCGTGGAACTGGCTCTGGCCGCGGGCTTGGCGTTGGAGTGCCGCATCCGCGAACGCTCCGTGTTCGCCCGCAAGAATTATTTTTACCCGGACCTGCCGAAGGGCTATCAGATCTCCCAGTACGACCGTCCGTTCGCCGAGGACGGACGTCTTTTAGCGGCGGACGCGATCGTCGAGATCGAAAGGATTCATCTGGAGGAGGACGCCGGAAAACTCGTTCACGAGCCGGCGTCCACCGGGGTCGATCTCAATCGAGCGGGAACCCCGTTGATCGAGATCGTCACGCGCCCCGTGATCGCCTCCGCCGAATGTGCTCACGCGTACTTAGGCGCCCTTAAGTCGGTTTTGCGCTACTGCGGCGTCTCCAATTGCGACATGGAAAAGGGCGAACTGCGCTGCGACGCGAACATCTCTGTGCGGCGGCCGGGGGGGGCTCTGGGAACGAAGGTCGAGCTGAAAAACCTCAATTCCTTTAAAGCGGTGAAGGACGCGATCGGCTACGAATTTGAGCGACAGACCGCCGCGCTGGAAGCCGGAGAGCGCATCGTTCAGGAAACCCGATTGTGGGACGCCGCTGCGGGACGCAGCCGGACGATGCGGGTGAAGGAAGAAGCCCATGATTATCGGTACTTTCCGGACCCCGATTTGCCGCCCCTGGAGGCGAATGAGGACCGCCTGTATAGTATTCGGGCCGCTCTGCCCGAACTGCCGGCGGCGAAACGGCAACGGTTTATCAAGGAGTTTGATTTGAGCGTATACGACGCCGAGGTGCTGTCTTCCGATCGCCCCCTCGCCGACTATTTCGAGGCGGTGCTCGCCGCGGCGGGCGAGGAGAACGCGAAGGCGGCCTCCAATTGGATCCAATCGGAACTGCTCGCCAAGCTCAACGGGGCGGGATTGCCGGTTTCCGACTCTCCAGTCGGGCCGGAATCCATCGGCGAACTGCTCGGTCTGATGCGCGAGGGGCGGATCTCCGGAAAAATCGCGAAAGAGGTTTTTTCCAAGGCGTGGGAAACGGGAAAGAGTCCCGCGGCTATCGTCGAGGAACTCGGCCTGGTTCAGGTGTCGGACGCCGGCGCGATCGAAGCCTGGGTGCTGGAGGCGCTCTCCGAGAACCCAAAAGCGGTCGAGGATCTGCGCGCCGGAAAGAAGCGGGCCGCGGGGGCGATCGTCGGGGCCGTCATGAAGAAATCGAACGGAAAGGCCAATCCGGCCTTGGTCAACAAGATCATCGAGGAGAAGACAGCATGAACGCCATTTTCCGCATCGCTCTATTCACCGCCTGCTGCTTCGCGACGCGATCGGCGCGCGCCTACGACATGATCAAATTCCTCGGAGACATCCGGGCCGACTTTTCTCCCCGCGTTATCGCCGTCGCGTCGGCCGGAGAGCGGGTTTACGCGATCGATGAGAAATCAGGGAAGCTCCATATTTTCGATGAAGGCGGAACCTTGATCCGCTCGGCCGCCGGTCCGGGCTTTCTCTCCGGGCCTCGGGGGATCGCGGTGGGGCCCGACGGAAGCGTGTTCGTCGCCGACACGAAAGGGTCCCGCATTCAGGTGTTCGACGCCGAGGGGAAATTTCTGCGCACGATCGGAACCAAGGGTTCGGATCCGGGCGAACTGAGCCGTCCGCTTTCGGTCGCGCTCGGCACCGACGGTCGTGTTTACGTCTCCGATACGGGCAACCACCGGATTCAGGTGTTCACCGCGGAAGGCGTTTTTCTGTTCGGCTTCGGCGGGAAGGGCGAGGGGCAGGGGATGTTCAAGGATCCCGGACGCATCGAGGTTGATCCCGCCGACCACATCTACGTGCTCGACAGCGGAAACGACCGCCTTCAGAAATTCAAGGAGGACACGAGTTTCGCCGCAACCATCGGGCTTTACGGGCAGGATTTCGCCGTGGACCGCTACGGCTTCATCTACATGCTCGATCGAAAGCGCAGCAAGGTCAAGGAATTGAGCCCCAAGGGTCTCGTGCTCGGAAATATCGGAACGAAAGGCTCCGGTCGGGGCCAATTCAACGATCCGCGCGGGATCGCCGTGGGGCCCGAAGGCGAGCTGTTGATCGCCGACACGAAGAACGACCGCGTACAGCGCATCGAAGTGCAGAACAAGCTCAAGTCGGATCCGATCCGGCCGAGCCTGCGGACGAAGCTGCTGGTCACCGGTCCCGTTCGTTCTCTGCGCATCGAGGCGAACGTGATCGCGACCGCCGGTGAAAAAACCGTGGTTTACGACGCGGATAAAGGTCAGTACGCGGTCTTCGACGCGGCGGGAAAAGAGGAAAAGCGCTTCGGGAGTTCCAAGGGCAAGGAAGAATCCGTTACGCGCCGGGCGGCCGGGCTCGCCGTCAGCGAGCAAACCGGACTCTACGTCAGCGACCGAAAGGGCGGACAGATTCAGAACTTCACGCTTTCCGGCGAGCATAAGCTCAATTTCGGAAGGAAGGAAGGGTTCTTCGGAAACAAGGAGGGGTCCGTCAATTCCCCTACCGGCATCGCGATCAACGAAAAGGGCAGCATCTACGTGGCCGACACGGGGGATCGTCGGATCGAAGCCTTCGGGCCCGACGGGGTTTTTCTCTTCGGTTTCGGGCCGCTGGTGGGGCCCTACGAACTGTCCGAACCGGTCGGCGTCGCCTGGGATCCTGCCGGCTTCCTCTACATTCTCGACCGAGGACTTAAGAAGATCTTCAAGTGCGAACCCTCCGGCGGATACATCAAGTCGTGGGGCGAGAAGGGGGGCGGAATCGGTCAGTTCGAGGATCCCGTCGCGATCGCGTACGACGGACGCAGCTACCTCTACATACTCGACAAAGGCATGCGGAGGGTTTCGGTCTTTGACGGGGACGGCAATTGGGTGACCAATTTCTTCGCGGGCGGCGACGATGAACGCAGTCTCGACGCGCCCGAGGATTTGACGGTTTCCGGTTCGACGCTAATGATCGCCGACCCCGGCAAGGCGCGCGTCGCGTCCTTCCGTCTCCTTCCGCAGCTTGCCCCTCCGCTGTCGATCTCAACGAATGCCGTCGAGGGATCGGTGGCGTTGGAATGGAAGGCGGTCGAAGATCAACTCGCGGCGCGCTACCGCGTGTATCGTTCGAGCCGCCCCCGCGGCGGGTTTTCCGAGATCGGCGTGACCGAGAAACCCGTATTTAAGGAAGCCGACGTGGAGGCGGACCGCGATTACTACTACCGCGTCGCCGTCGAAGCGGATACGGGCGACGTGGGTCCCCAGTCCCGTGCGGTCTCCGTCACGATTCCCTCGACCTTCAATAAGGCGCCGGTCGAAATTTCAACGATCTCCGCCACGAGCGTTTTCTCTTCAAACTACAAATGGTACGGGAAGAACGCGTTCGGAAAGGCGGTCGTGACGAACAATACCGATGCGGCTTTCCGAAACGTGAAGTTCTCGTTTAGGATCATGAAGTACATGGATTTCGCGACCGATAAGACGATCGACATTCTCAAGCCCAAGGCGAGCGTCGAGATTCCGCTGCTGGCGACCATGAACAACTCGATCCTCGAGATCACCGAGGACACTCCGATTCAAGCGGAGTTCTCTTTGACCTACTTCCGCAAGGAGGAGGAGCAAAAATACTCGATCACCGCTCCGATCAACGTCTATTCGCGAAACGCGATCACATGGCAGGACTCCCGGCGCATCGGCAACTACATCACCCAGCGCGACACGCCGGTGCTCGACCTCGCGCGGGAAATCCTTCGCGACGCTCCGAAGGGCCCCCCCGGGACGGAATATCTCAATAAAAATCTGACCACCGCGATGCGGCTCTGGGCGGCGCTTGGCGCGCTCGGCGTGAAGTTTTTGCCGAGTCCGAACAATCCGTTCGAGACGATGTCCGAGGACCCGGCGTTCCCGGTCGACTATACGCAGTTTCCGCGCGAGACGCTGCGACGGCGCAGCGGCGAATGCGACGACCTGGTGACGCTGCTGTCGGCGATGCTCGAAGGCGCGACGGTGAGAACCGCGATCCTCGATTACCCGGGGCATCTCGCGGTGATGTTCGACACCGGTTCCAACGACCTGATGGATATCGGGCTTCCGGCCGAACGCATGATCGATTACGAGGGGACTTATTGGATTCCCCTCGAGGCGACGATGATCGGGAAATCCTTCGAGGACGCTTCGCGCAAGGCGATTTTCGCGCACAACGAGATGAACAAGGACGGTCGCGCGAAAATCATCGATCCGCGAAAGGCCTGGGAGGAGTTCGAGCCGGCGACCTTGCCCGCCTCGGACCAAGCGCTGCCGACGATCGAGAAGCCGATGGTCGCGAAAGCCTTCGACAAGGTCGTCGAGCACTATTTGAAGCGCCGCTACGACTTCAAGAGCGAGGAGCTTAAGAAGGCGATGGCCGACGCGGAAAAATCCGCGGAATTCCTGAACCGGCACGCGATCCTCGACTCGCAGCACGGCCGCTACAACGAGGCGCGCAAGGGCTTCGAGGCGTCGCTGGCTCAAGAGCCGGGAGATGCCGCGGCGTTGAACAATCTCGGCAGTCTCGCCTTCGTGCAGGAAAAGTACGACGAGGCGATGAAGCGCTATGAGCAGGCTTCGGCGGCGGATCCGGCGGACGCCGGGGTGTGGATGAACCTGGTGCGGACGGCGTTGAAGCTCGGGGACCGGGCGAAGGCCGAGGAGTATTCGAAACGGGCGACGGCCGTGGATGCCTCCGTCGCCGAGGCGGTCGACGCCTTGCTGAAGCAGTGACCGAATTGGAGAACCTTATGAAAAAGATATTGATTGTGGCGGCGCTTGCCGCGTTTTCACCTTCCTGCGCTTTCGCGGAGGAAGCGAAGGTTTCAAAAGCGGTCGAGTCCATTAAGACCTGGTTCACGCATTGGGGACAGGCGTTGAAGCGTTCCGCCGTCGAATCGCGCTATCGAAAGGTCCGCACCACCTCGGTCGCCGCGGTGCGCGGCGCGGGGCAGGGGGACGAGGACCCGTCGCTTCCCTATTGGAAGGGGACCTGGTCCGAAAAATTGGAAAAGGAACGCATCGCCGAGCGCAAAGAACTGGAGGGCGCGGTCGAACTTGCGCTGGCCGGAGATCTCGACGGCGCTTGGGCCAAGCTCGACGCGTTTGAAAAGTCCCATCCGAAAAGCTCGCTGCTCGCCGACATTCAGGAAGCGCGCGCACAACTCGCCGCCATGAAAAAGGAGCTGGCGCCTGCGGCGCCCGAGGAGGCGAAGCCGGCCGAAACCCCTCCCGCAGAAGCCGCTCCCGCCGAAGCGGCGAAGCCGGAGCCCGTTCCCGAGGCTCCCAAAGAGGCGGCCCCCGCTGCCGCCGAGTAGCCGCGCGCTCCGATACGCGGAGTTGCTGAAGGGATTGCGTTCGGCGCTCGACGGGGAGACCGATGCGGTCGCGATGCTCTCAACCGTCGTCTGCGAGCTGCATCACGCCTTCGAGCATTTCGACTGGACCGGGTTTTACCGCGTCGATCCCGCCAAGGAGCGGGAGTTGGTCGTCGGTCCGTACCAGGGCGCGCATGGCTGCCTGCGGATTTCCTTCGACCGCGGCGTTTGCGGAAAGGCAGCGCGCGATAAGAAAACGGTCGTGGTCGACGAGGTGAGAGCCTTTCCGGGGCACATCGCCTGTTCCGCGTCGACGCGTTCCGAGATCGTCGTTCCGGTGCTTCGCGGCGACGAGCTCTACGCGGTTCTAGACGTCGATTCCAACACGCCCGCGGCGTTTACCGCGGAAGACCGCGAGGGCCTTGAGGCGATTTGCGCGGAGCTGGGGCGCCGGCTCGGGGCGGAGGGGTCGGGCTGAGTGTGGGGTGAGGAGTCCTTTGGGCGGGAACCCCTTTTTTCGCGCCCCCTCGCCTGAGGGGGCCTTTGTATCCAATTTGTATCCAGACGCCAGCCGACTCCAGCAAACTCAGTCGGCCGGGCTCGGGGGCGGGTGATAGGCCGTTGGGAGGAACGGTTGCCTTCCTGTGCGGCAAACATCAAAGCTTGTTTTTTGTTGACGCTGAACTCGGTATCAGCTATGATATTTATAGTTTCATATATACGCAACAAATGAACATTTACGGCAATGACACACGAAGAAACGGAGAAGACGATCTACGAGATGCACGCCCGGGTGTGCTCGGTGCTCTCCAGCGCCAAGCGCCTCGAGGTCATCAACGTGCTGCGCGATAAGGAGAAGACGGTCGGCGAGTTGATCGCCGAGATGGGCGTTCCTAAGGCGAACCTCTCCCAGCACCTGGCCGTCATGCGGGGAAAGGGGCTCTTGGTCTCCAGACGCGACGGCCAGCACATCTATTACCGCCTGGCCTATCCCAAGATGCTCAAGGCTTACGACCTGTTGCGGGAGGTGCTCTTCGAGCATCTCGAGCGTCGTGGCGAGATGGCGCGCCGCTTCAAGAGGAAGAAGCCGTGATTCGCGGACTTGCGCCGGTCATCATAGGAAGTCCCCGTGCGTAAGATGCTCATCTCCTTCGGCATCGAGCGCCCCAGGACGGCCCTGGCCCTGGTCGCGCTCCTCACGGTTCTGTTCGGCCTACAGTTCCCGCGGATCAAGATCGACACCGACCCCGAGAACATGCTGGAAGCCTCGCAGCCGGACCGAGTGTTCTACGATGAGGTCAAGAAGCGCTTCGGCGTCCATGACATGCTGGTCTTGGGCGTCACGGACGAGCGGGGTCTTCTGCGTCCGGAAGGCCTGGCCATGCTCTCCCGAGTCGCTTCCGCCGTCCGCAAGATCCGGGGCGTGGTCATTGAGGATATGGCCGGGATCTACGCCTCCGACAACGTAACCTTCGAGGGCGGCGCTCTCCGGGTGGACGAGTTGGGTCGCGGCGTCGTGGAGGACCCGGCCTCCATTGAACGGCTCAAGAAGCACCTCTACGACAACTCGTTCTTCCGGGAGAAGCTAATCTCCCTGGACGGGACGGGCGCGGCCTTCTACATCCCCATCAGAAAGAAGGACATGAGCCACCGCATCTCGCGGGAGATCGAGGCCGTCGTCGCCAAAGAAGCGGCCCCGGGCCGGGCCTTCCACATCGCCGGGCTGCCCGTGGCCGAGGACACCTTCGGCCACGAGATGTTCATGCAGATGGCGGTGACCGCGCCGCTGGCGGGGATGGCGATTTTTCTGCTCATGTGGTTCCTCTTCAAGCGGTTCTTCTTGGTGGTCTCACCCATGGCCGTGGCCATGGCGAGCGTGGCGTGGGCCATGGGCGCGCTGATCGGCTCAGGGTTCACGGTGCACATCATGAGTTCCATGATTCCGGTGTTCCTCATGCCCATCGCGGTTTTGGACTCGGTGCATATCCTCAGCGAGTTCCACGACCGCTACGCGCTCCGGGGCGACCGCCGCCAGGCTTTGGCCGAGACGCTCGACGAGTTGTTCACCCCAATGCTCTACACCTCTCTCACCTCGGCCGTGGGGTTCGGGTCCCTCATGCTGGCGCCCATCCCGCCGGTGCGGGTGTTCGGGGCTTTTGTGGCCTTCGGCATACTCGCGGCCTGGCTCTTGACCATCGTCCTCATCCCGGCGGTGACCATGCTGCTTCCCGAGAGGCTTCTGGGAGGCGCCGCGCCGGAGACTCGGGGCGAGAGAACGGCGCTGGACCGGGCGCTCGGGGGAATGGGCCGGTGGATTTTTGGCCGGGCTCGGCCGATACTGGCCGCCTCGCTCCTGGTGGCCGTTGTCGCGGCCTGGGGAGTGAACCGCATCGTGGTCAACGACAACCCGGTCAAGTGGTTCCGCGAGGGGCACAATATCCGCGTGGCGGACCGGGTCATGAACCGCCTCTTCGGAGGCACCTACATGGCCTACCTGGTCTTGGACGGCGACCGCGCGGACGCGGTCAAGGAGCCCGCAGCGCTGGAGTACCTGGCGGGACTCCAGGAGCATCTCGAATCGCACGAGATCGTGGGCAAGACATCCTCTCTGGCGGACATCGTCAAGCGCATCAATTACGTGCTGCACGGGGAGGACGGCAAGTTCAACACGATCCCGGACACTGCCGAGGCCGTGGCCCAGTACCTCTTCTTGTTCTTGTCCTCGGGCGATCCCAACGACCTCGACAACTTTTCGGACTACGGCTACAAGAGCGCCAATATCTGGGTGCAGATGAAGCGCGGCGAAAACCGGGACATGGCCGCGGTGGAAATCTGGGTGGAGGATTTCGCGCGCCGAAACCCGCCGCCGGACGGGTTCTCCCTCAAATGGTCCGGTCTCACCTACATCAACCAGGTATGGCAGGACCTCATGGTCCGAGGCATGCTCAAGGCGGTGTTTACGGGCTTCGCCGTGGTGTTCGTCATGATGGCATTCCTGTTCCGCTCCTTCCGGATGGGGCTGGCCTCGATGGTCCCGCTGACGGTGGCCATCGGCTTCTCCTACGCGGCGGTGGGCTTCGCGGGCAAAGACTACGACATGCCCATCGCGGTGTGCTCGTCCTTGGCCCTGGGCCTGGCCATCGACTTCGCCATCCACTTCATCCAGCGCTACAAGAAGTGCTACGCCGAAACCGGCAGCGTGGAGGCGGCCAACCGCTTCATCTTCGAAGAGGGACCCGGCCGCGCCATCTGGCGAAACGCCCTGGTGGTCACCTTGGGATTTCTTCCCCTGACGGTCTCGACCTTGACGCCCTACATCACCGTCGGGGCGTTCTTCGCGCTGCTCATGCTATCGAGCGCGGCCGCGACCTTGCTCATCCTTCCCGCGCTTATGGCGTGGAAGGGAGATTCGATGCTCGGAGGCCCGTCATGACGAGGACATCTTGTTTTGCGGCTGTGATCCTGGCGGCGGCCCTTGGGCCGGCCCGGGCGGCGGCGGCCGCCGGCGTTCCCGATGCGGAGGAGATCGTCCGAAAGTCCCACCAGGCCTTCTTCTCCGCGGGCCGGGACATGCGCGCTAAGGTCTCCATGCGCCTGGTCAACAAGGAGGCCAAAGAGCGCAGGCGCGGCCTGACCATGCTTCGGCTCAACGCCGAGAAGGGCGGCCGGCAGAAGTATTACATCCACTTCCACGAACCCGCCGACGTCCGGGGCACGGGGTTCCTGATCTGGAAGTATCCCGACCGCGACGACGACCGCTGGCTCTACATCCCAGCTATTCACCTGGTCAGCCGGATTGCAGCCCGGGACCGTCACTCCAGCTTTGTGGGCTCGGACTTCACCTACGAAGATGTCTCCGGGCGGGACCTGGGGCTGGACTCCCACCGGCTGCTGCGCGAGGAGACCTTCGACGGCGCGGACTGCTATGTCGTCGAGAGCGTCCCCAAGGAGGAGTCCGCGTTCACCCGGAAGGTGTCTTGGATCGGCAATAAGGACTTCCTGCCCCGCAAGGAGGAGTACTACGACGCGCAGAAGGAACTTTTCCGGGTGTTCACGGCCGAGGAGATCAAAGACGTCGGCGGCGTTCCCACCATCGTCCGCCGACGCATGGCCAACCTCAAGACCGGCCACTTTACCGAGACCGTCTTTGCCGACACAGCCTACGGCGTGGGACTGGAAGACCAACTGTTCACCGAGCGCTACCTTCGTCGGCCGCCGAAGAAGTGGATCAAGTGATGCGGGGCCTGCTCTGCCTGCTGGCGGCGGCGAGCCCGGCCCGGGCCGCAGACGTGGACGTCCACGGCTTCGCACAGGTCAACTACGCGGCGCGCACGACCGGCCGCAAACCCTCCCCGGCCGCGGGGGACTTCCTCCTTGGTGATGAGCGGGTGCAGATCTCCCTGGCGGGCTTCGCTCCGTCGGGGGCGGCGGGATTTCTCGCCAAGGCCGACTTCTTCCACGACGCCGTGGACGGCCGGGCCGACATGGACCTGCGCGAGGCCTACCTGGACCTGCCGGGCGAGTACCTCGAGGCCCGCCTGGGCCGGCAGATCGTGACCTGGGGAGTGGGCGACCTGCTCTTCATAAGCGACGTATTCCCCAAGGACTGGGAGGCTTTCTTCTCGGGACGGCCGCTCGAATACCTCAAGTCCGGGTCGGACGCCCTGAAGCTCAACTTCTACTACGGCGCGCTCGGCGTGGAGGCGATTGCCGTCCCCTTCTTCACGCCGGACAGGCTGCCGGACGCGCAGCGTTTCTTCCTGCACGATCCTTTCGCGGGCGTGGGGCAAAAGAGCGTCTCCGAGCCCAGCAAGGACCTGGAAAACACCGAGCTGGCGCTCAGGGCCTACCGCCCCCTGGGAGCCTACGACGCCGCCCTCTACGTCTATCGCGGGTTCCACCGCACTCCAGCGGCTTTCCCGGACAGCCTCGCCTCACCCGCCGTCGTGAGCCTGCGCTACCCCCGGCTCAACGTCTATGGCGTCTCGGCCCAGGGCCCGGCACCGGGCGGGGTGGCGGTGTTCGAGGCCGGCTACTACGACTCCCGGGAGGACCTCGCCGGGACCGATTCGCTCATTCCCAATTCCCAGGCGAGGTACCTCCTCGGCTACAGACGCCAACTCGGGAAGGACTTGAGCGGCGGGCTCCAATACTACGGCGAGTACATGCTGCGCCACGGGCGCTACCGGGGGACCATTCCCGCGGGGTTTCCCGCGGCCGACCGGCTGCGGCAGGTGCTCACTCTCCGGCTGACCCGTACGTTCAAGTACCAGACCTGGAGGGTCTCGCTCTTCAGCTATTGGAGCCCCACGGACGAGGACTTCTACCTCATCCCCGAGGTTCGCCATTCCCTGGCGGACGGGATCTGGCTGGCGCTCGGGGCCAACATCTTCGGCGGGGCGAGCCGCACCACATTTTTTGGCCAGTTCGACCGCAACGACAACGTCTACATGAGCGCGCGCTACGAGTTTTGAGAGGTGACTGCCGACGACTCGACAACGGGGAGGATGAAATGAAGATACTCGTGATTCTCAACGACGGTCCCTACGGGACGGAACGGTCCTACAACGGCCTGCGGCTCGCGGGCTCGCTGGCCAAGCGCGAGGGCGTCGAAGTCCGGGTATTCCTGCTCGGAGACGCAGCCTCCTGCACCAAGAAGGGGCAGAAGGTGCCGCAGGGCTATTACAATGTCCAAGTGATGGTTTCCGCCGTGCTCAGGCGGGGCGGCCAGGTCGGCGTCTGCGGGACCTGCATGGACGCGCGGGGCTTGCGCGAGGACGAGCTTCTCGACGGCGCAAAGAGGAGTACTCTGGACGAGTTGACCGCCTGGACCCAGGAAGCGGACAAAGTCCTCGTATTCTGAATACGCGGAGGTTCTTTATGGCCGAACAACTGATCCATTCCGTACTCTTGGCGCTGCACAACATCGCCCTGGCCGGATGCGCCGCGGCGCCATGGTATAACCGGGCGCTCGTCATGAAGCGGGGCCAGTACGGACCCAAGCTCCACTACGAACTGGATAAGGTGGTCGAGGACACCCTTCAGGACAACGAGCCGTACTGCATCGCCTTCATCACGACGCTGTTCGTCACCGGCGTCGCGATGCCCTTGAACCGCTACGCCTTCCACGGGGCGCTGCGCGAGGTGGGAGGCGTCGTGCTGGCCGCCTTGGCCGTCAAGCTGCTCTTCGTGTTCGGCATGGTGGCCATCATGATGGTGATCTTCAGCCGCATTAACCCGCGGCTGCGGGAGCTATGGTCGCGCTTCGCGCCGGGAGAGACGCCGAAAGAGACGGACGAGTGTGAGTTCTTCGCGCTGCGGGCGCGGCGCAAGGCCTTGTGCGAGGTCTGCCTCTATTTCGCCGTGATGGTCCTGGTGGCGAGCGCTTTCCTGGGATTCAAGACCTAACGACGGGAACGACGCATGTCAAAGCTGGGGGTTAGAAGCCCCCGCGAATGGCCCCGAAGGAGGCAGCTTGGCCGTGTATCCAATTTGTATCCACTGGCCAGCGGAATCAGGCTAACTCCAGCAAAGTCGGCGAAGTCCGAAAACGGCATTTCTCGACGAGGAACCGACTCCGGCATACTCCGACAAACTCGCCACGCCGCGTTGCCAAGGTAGAGACGGCGTCCCGACCAACACCGGCGTGAAACCATGGGGGCCAAAAGGGGGCCAAACTCCCACGAAGCCGCGCGAAATTCCGGGAAGTAGCGGGCAAGGGCGGGAAGGCAGCT
>Ga0210009_1000361_pt1 | contig 53234 bp, 41 predicted proteins | sample CryGeyCG2114_065_FD_185457 | JGI IMG/M metagenome (GOLD analysis project Ga0210009, IMG submission 185457) | Groundwater microbial communities from aquifer - Crystal Geyser CG12_big_fil_rev_8/21/14_0.65 (SPAdes) (version 2) | ecosystem: Environmental > Aquatic > Deep subsurface > Groundwater ...
TCTGGGTCGATTTGTTCGCAAAACGCTTTCATTCTCAAAAACTCAACATATGCACGAAATCTGCCTGAAGATCTTCATTTACGAGTATAACCTTTCCCTTAAATCATTCGAGTCGTAAGCATTACCATTTTTGGTTAGGCGTATTGTCAGTCTTTTTAGAAACTGTAATCTTTGGCTCTTCACTCGCTTCGCTTCTAGTAAGGCTACGCAAATCCTTGCTAATGTTTTTTAAAAAGTTAAACATAGCATTAATCCTTTCTTTTGATTGCTGTTTGTACCTAATATATCACAGTTTTCTTAAATCAACAACAAATGGGGTTTTTTATAAAAAGTGAAACTTTGTATATAAATAGAGACAAGCCCAGCATTTGATGACATACTGGGTTGTCTTAAAGAGAATATTGAGAAGCTTTAAGCTTTTACCATTAGCTCATCATTTTTCTCTATGAACTCGATGGTCGAGTTATCCTTAATGTCTCCACTGATGATGCCGCGAGCCAGTTTGGTTTCCATTTGTTTTTGGAAGAAACGCTTGAGGGGACGGGCGCCATAGACGGGGTCATAGCCTTTTTCGGCGACCCAGTTTTCCGCTTTATCGTTTAGCGTGACCGTGATCTTTTTATCTTCGAGACGCTTGTTTAAGTCTTTGAGAAGAAGTTCTACGATTTGCTTGATTTCCTTCAGCGTGAGTGGTTTGAAGAGGATGGTGTCGTCTACACGATTGAGGAATTCTGGGCGGAAGAGACGACGTAATTCTTGCAAGACGGATTCACGGACTGTTTCCGGAATGACGTCTCCGGTGACCCCATCGATGAGGTAGTTACTGCCCACGTTAGAAGTCATGATGATGATGGTGTTTTTGAAGTCAACGGTGCGCCCTTGGGAATCGGTGATGCGACCATCATCCATAATTTGTAGGAGAATATTAAATACATCCGGATGAGCCTTTTCAATTTCGTCGAAGAGAACGACTGAGTAAGGTTTGCGGCGGACTGCTTCTGTGAGCTGACCACCCTCATCATAGCCCACGTAGCCTGGAGGGGCTCCTATGAGACGAGAGACGGAAAATTTTTCCATGTATTCGGACATGTCGATACGGACGATGTTGTCTTCGGTGTCAAACAATGTCTCAGCAAGCGCTTTAGCGAGCTCTGTTTTGCCCACTCCTGTTGGCCCCAAGAATATAAAAGAGCCGATAGGGCGACGAGGATCCTTTATACCGGATCTTGCTCTTAAAATAGCCTCTGTGACGGCAGTGACAGCTTCGTCCTGGCCGACGACCCGTTCATGTAAGACATCCTCGAGGCGTAGGAGTTTTTCCTTTTCCCCTTCTACAAGCCTTGTGACGGGAATGCCTGTCCATTTAGCAACAATGTCTGCAATTTCTACTTGGGAGACCTCTTCTTTAAGTAAAGTACTCTTTCTTTCTGCTTTTTCCAGTTCGGATAATTTAGCTTCTAGTTGGGGGAGCTTGCCATGGCGGAGCTCGGCGGCTTTATTTAGATCGTATTGGCGCTCGGCAATTTCCATTTCCTGGCGAGCTTTCTCGATGTCCTCTCGAACCTTCTGAACCTTTTGTATGGCGGACTTTTCGCCTTCCCATTGGCGCTTCATTTTGTCCGTTTCCTCACGCAAGTCTGCGAGCTCTTTACGCAGAGCCACTAAACGATCCTTGGAAGCTTGATCTTTTTCCTTGGTTAAAGCAGCCTCCTCAATTTCCAACTGCATGACCCGGCGACTTAGGTTATCTAATTCAGCGGGCATGCTATCCATTTCTGTACGAATCATGGCGCACGCCTCGTCTACGAGATCGATTGCCTTATCCGGGAGAAAACGATCAGTGATGTATCTGTGGGAAAGAATAGCAGCTTGGACGAGCGCGTTGTCCTGGATACCTACGCCATGGTGGAGTTCGAAACGCTCCTTGAGACCCCGCAAGATAGAAATCGTGTCCTCTACATTAGGCTGGTCAACAAGCACGGTTTGGAAACGACGTTCGAGAGCGGCATCCTTTTCGATATATTTGCGATATTCATCTAATGTTGTGGCACCGATACAATGCAGTTCTCCTCTAGCCAGCATCGGCTTAAGCATGTTACCGGCATCTATGGCACCTTCTGATTTGCCAGCACCGACGATCGTATGCAGCTCATCGATAAATAAGAGAATCTTTCCCTCGCTACGCTTGATCTCCTGTAAGACAGCTTTGAGACGCTCCTCGAATTCCCCTCGGTATTTGGCACCGGCGAGCAGAGAGCCCATGTCCAGGCTGAAAATGGTTCTATCCTTAAGCCCCTCGGGAACATCGCCACGGACGATTCTATGCGCTAGACCCTCTACGATAGCGGTTTTACCGACACCCGGTTCACCGATTAAAACCGGATTATTTTTTGTTTTACGAGAAAGGATGCGAATGACACGCCTGATCTCATCATCGCGCCCGATGACAGGGTCCAGTTTGCCTGCTTTGACCTGTTGAACCAAGTCTATGCCATACTTTTCTAAAACGTTATAAGTAGATTCCGGATTTTCTGATGTGACTCGTTGGCTGCCCCTGATGCCCTTTAAAGCCTCGATGACATTTGGTTCAAGGATACCGAAGTTTTTGAAAAACTTATCTAACTCGGGATGGTTCTTGACCGTTAAAGCGCCTAAGAACAAATGCTCTACACTGACGAAATCATCCGTCATTTGCTTAGCGATTTCCTGTGCCTTGGTGAACGTATCCTGGAGACCCTGAGTGATATAAATACGAGAGGCATCCACACTGCCCGTGACGGCTGGTAATTTACTGATTTCCTTTTCCAGCGCCAGGCTAACCGCATTCGGGCTGATTTTAAGTTTCTCTAGAATACTGGAGACAATGCCATGATCCTGTTCTACCAAAGTATAGAGCAAATGCCAGTTATCGATTTGCTGGTTATTGTGTTTACGCGCGACATTTTGAGCCTCCATGACAGCCGCACGAGCCATTTCTGTAAATTTACTTAAATCAATATTCATATGGGTTTACACGGTTGCAGAAAGTATTCCAGATTTGACGGAACCCCTAAGTATATTTGTATCACCTTGTTCCTTAGGGGATTATTTTTTGACAAAGCTAAGGGGATAAGTTGTTTTTAGTGTGACAATCTTTAATAAACGTAACGGATGCGCGACAAAATGTCACTTACGAAAAACAAGGATCAATTGGCTTTACCAAACAAACGCAGGTGTACTTTCCTTGAGCTGCTTTTGGGCAGAAGGAGCCAGACGAGTGAAGAACGTGAGACCCGTTAATTCTTCGATCCGATTGATGCTAGTTAAATAAGGCTTTAGCGGCTCGTTACCGGTAACATCTTGTGGGATGATGAAGGCAATTGACCTGATTTTAGTGGGCTCATATTCATCGATCAAAATCTTGTAAAACGCATCCGGTATAGCAATTTGGGCAGGCGGCAGACGCTTGGGAGATTCATTATAATAAATGGGGCCGGTGATGACCCAAATTTCCTTAAATCTTCTGGATAAACGCTTAGCGACCCGCATTTCAAGCCGTTTCCAAATTTTTCTGTTATTATTCGGAGATTGGGGAACAATATTTGACAATAAAAAGGTTTCAATTTGAGCCTTTATACCAGCGGACATCGCGATACCATAATTAGGGGCCATGTGGCCACGGTCAAAACCCGAGCCAGTGTAATTTTCGTGCTTGATTTGGGAAACCGTACGGGAATCCAATTTGAATTTGGAAGGTCTACTAGCGCGTTTGAAATTCTGTTTCCATTCAATGCGATAGGCAGCCCAAGCAGGGTTTTTCATGCTTTCATCATAACCTACGATGTAACCCGTATTGCGTAAAATTTTCAATTTATGGCCATGAGGAAGCCCCCCCAGCGCAAATTTGTCCTTAACGGGAGATTTTTTAATATCGATTAACTCACCCTTACTGAGGGGGATTTTATCGGCGAGGATATCAAGGCAATATTGGAGATTCTCCGGGGTGTTTTCCCCATCGCGAAAGTATTCCAATATGTTGAGCGCGAATGCCTCTGCATTTTCCTGGGCCGGTCTATCCTGATTCACATACCAAATAGCAGTGCCGAAAACAAGGATAACAACGAAAATCGCAACGTAAGCCAGTTTTCTTAACAAAAAAGGCTGAGGAGCCCTTTTCCCCTTTTGGACCCTCTTGCGAGGACTGCTTTGAGATTTATGTTGTTTTGCCATGGCGCATAAGAGATTTTGTGAATATCGGGAGAAGAGTCAAGACAAGGAACTTCTTTGCAGTTAAGAAGATGAATAAAAACATGCTTTCGAGTTTACGGAAGAACGCTCACTGGCTGTAAAACAGCTTGCGAAATAGCGAGTTTAAAGTTAAGTTTAAAGTAAACATTCTTACCATTCATGAATTTCCCCCTAAAATACCAAGTTATTGGCCTTGCCTTAATATCAGCCCTGCTTCCGGCGCTTGTGGTGACGTACCTTGTGTCTAGCAAAGAGTCCCCACTTGTGAAACGAGTTGATGTAGAGATCGACGCCCTTATAACCCAGCAGCTCAAAGAAACACTGGAAGAAGTGTACGGGCTGTGTGAAACATCCAATGATTTAGTAAAGCAGCAAGTGAGCGAGAATTTGAATGTTGCGCGCTTTTTGCTGAGAGAACTAGGGGATGTTAATTTTACTCAAAATCAGCTGGTGCAGTGGAACGCGATTAACCAGTTTACTCGCAAGTCCGTCTCCATTGAGCTTCCCCGAATGAATGTAGGTGATACCTGGTTGGGGCAGAATACTAATTCAACAGTAGAGACACCTGTTGTTGACCAAGTGAGAAGGCTTGTTGGCGGTACGGTTACGATCTTTCAGCGCATGAATACGGAAGGAGATATGTTACGCGTAGCAACGAACGTACAGCAGCTAAACCGTGAGCGAGCGATCGGAACCTATATACCGGCGATCAACCCAAATGGAAGTCAGAATAAAGTGATTTCAACGATTATGTCTGGCCAAACATACCGCGGGCCGGCATATGTCGTGAATGAATGGTATATTAGCGCGTACGAGCCGATTACAGGTATTGGGGGGGATATTGTAGGTGCTCTTTATGTAGGTATTAAACAAGAAGCAGTTGATAGCCTAAGGCGTGCTATTGAAAACGTAAATGTTGGCGTAAATGGTTATGTGTGGGTGCTGCATGGCAGTGATGCTAATTTTAAAGATAATATTATTTTGAAATCCAGGCTGATTAATGACTCCCAAATTATTAACGAAACCACGAAACCTATTTATGACGAGATTCGGAAAAAAGCCTTGCAGCTGACTGCTAATGAACCAGGTGTTCTATACGGTAGCTGGAAAGACCCCAATAGTGATAATGTGACCGAAAAGACAATATATTACACCTATTTTCCTGAATGGGATTGGGTGATTGGAGTGACCTCGTATGATGATGATTATACCACTGTTTTTGCCGAGATAGGAGAAATTTTTCATAACTTGATTCGACAAATCGTTATCGTGGCGGTTGTCAGCTTTCTTATTGTAGGTTTTTTTGCATTCCTGATTGGCAATATGATCGCAAAGCCAATTACGAGTGTGACCAAGATAGCGCACTTAGTTTCTCAGGGAAATATTTCCGCCGCGGGAGATTATATGGCTACCCTTGAGCCCATTAAGATAAGTTTAAGAACTGCGAATAGAGCTAATGAGACAACGTTTTTGTTTCAAGCAATGGAAGCGATGATCGATAGCCTCAATGCTTTAATTGGGCAGGTAAAACGTACTAGCACTCAGTTAATGAGCACAGCGGCTGAAATTTCTGATAATTCATCAACCCAAGAATCCACCGCAAAAGATTTTGGAGCCTTTACCAATGAGATTGCTGCTGCGGTTAAAGAAATATCCTCTACCTCACAAGATTTGTATAGGACGATGAGCAATGTTTCTGAAGCGGCCCATAGTACGACTTCTATGGCAGATGCCGGTAGAAGCGAGTTAGCTGGTATGGAGTCTACGATGCAAAATTTAACCCAAGCTACAACCTCTATATCATCCAAATTAACGATTATAACAGAGAAAGCCGGTAACATTAACAGTGTTGTGACCACCATTGCGAAAGTAGCAGACCAGACGAATTTACTTTCCTTAAACGCGTCTATAGAAGCGGAAAAAGCAGGCGAATATGGTTTAGGCTTTGCGGTTGTCGCGCGTGAAATACGTAGGTTGGCGGACCAAACCGCACTCGCCACCCTTGATATCGAGCAAATGGTAAAAGAGATGCAATCTTCGGTTACGGCAGGTGTTATGGAGATGGATAAGTTTACGGAAGAAGTGAGAAGCGGTGTGAGCGAGGTGGCCCAAATTAGTGAACACCTTGAGAAGATTATACAACAAGTGCAGAAATTGACACCTCGATATGAAGCGATTAAAGAAGGCATGCAATCACAGTCTCAGGGCGCTCAACAGATCAATGACGCGATGGTCAATCTTACGGAAGCCGCAGACCGAACTGCTCATTCGGCCCATAAATTTCAAACCGCTACGGAAGCTTTACGTGAATCGATTGATAGCCTAAGGAAAGAAATTTCCCGTTTTAATGTTGCTGAAGACAAAGGGACTTCCCGACACAAATTACTTTAAAATCCAGAATCGTTTTTAAACTCCTTTCAAAGAAAATATGTTACTCGTGCTCTTTCAGATGGGAAAATACAAATACGGGATATCTACCGATGATATTCTTGAGATTATCCCTATGGTAGAGACGCGTGAGCTGCCTAAGACACCGGATTATATTTTAGGAATCTTTGATTATCACGGGCACGTGGTTCCCTTAATAGACCTATGTAAAATGACAACGGGTGAGTTTGCGAAACGCGTATTAAGTACGCGTATTATCATTGCTAAACTAAAAGACCCGCATAAGAAGAACGATATGATTGGTCTATTGGCTGAAAAAATGACGGATAACCTGGAAGTTGATCCGAAGGACTTTGAAGATCCCGGTGTTGCTGCATCTAAGGATGCGCTTTATTTAGGATCTATTGTGAAAGTAGACAACGACTATATACAGTATGTAGACATACATAGTTTGTTAAGCGAAGAGACGAGAAGATCGCTTTTTCAGGATGAAGAAGAATCTACTACCCATTAATTTTACTAAACAAGACGAGAAGACACGATAACATTTAACCCTATGCCGAATCCTAAGAATAGATCACCCAGCCCAAGGCAAACAGGTGAAGAACCGAACCGCTGCTGGAGCAGGATAGGAGTCTGGGGGAATCGTACGTGTGCGGAGTTAGATACAGTGGAACATTGCTTGAATTGCCCTGTTTATCATTCATCCGGTAGAACCCTTTTAGACAGGCCTCCCCCTGAAGGTTACACTAAAGAGTGGACAGAAGTATTTCGGCATGCAGTTGTTGAGGAGTATCAGAAATCGACCCCAGTGTTTGCCTTTAGAATAGAAGCGGAGTGGTTGGCACTGCCGATGAGCGCAGTTATTGAAATCACAGAAAGAAAATCTATTCACACATTGCCACACCGAAGCAACAACGTGTTACTTGGAATTACAAACGTGCGAGGCGAATTACATATAGCCGTATCCCTATCCGCCCTTTTAGGATTAGAGAGACTCAGCGACGTGAAGCCTATGCAGTCTATTAATTACCGGCAATACCCGCGTGCGCTTGTCTTTGGGCATGAAGGTGAAGATTTCGTGACCCCGGTTGATGAAGTTTTTGGTGTTGTACAATATAATGCGAAACAACTTGCGCCTAATCCCGTTACGTTGACAAAAACCCTAGCTGCGTTTACCCGAGGTATTTTTGAATATAAAGAGCGACCTATGGGGTTACTGGATGAAGAACTGTTAGTACTTTCCTTGCAAAAGAATTATCTATGAGTGAAGACAATGCGAGCGATCCTTCAATGTTTCAAATATTTCGTCAGGAAGTGGATACACACCTGTCTGCCCTTCAGGATGGCCTGTTGAACTGGGAAAATAATTTCTCTGATGAGGCGCTTGTGAAAGGCTTAATGCGAGCGGCGCATTCTATGAAAGGGGCAGCCGGTATTTTTGGAATGGATAATGCCAAACACCTGGCGCATGCGATGGAGGACTTTTTTGTATCTGTACAGAAAGGTGAGACTGAGCCAGCAAGCCAAGATATTGATATGTTGCTTGCCGCGGTGGATATGTTACTCGAGATACCCAAGCTAGCTGAATCTGAGTTGACGAAATGGCCGATTGGGCGTATGGACGAATTAGTATCATTGCAAAATGAAATTAAAGCCAGAATAGCAAAAGGAAAGACGACTGCCGCTAATCAAATCGTCCAAACAGAGCAACCCGAAACGATTACAGCGAAGCCCCAAAGCGGTGTTATGGGGATGTTTAAAAGTGAAACCCGTTCACGGGTTAAGAAGATAAGAGAAACGCTTGTAAATATTCAAGAGATACCCACCGCACTGGCAAAAGGAATAGATGCGATACGCCCCTCTGTGGAGGCCATGGTTAATCTTGCGGGGATTGTTAATCAAGAAGCGACTGCGGAGAACGCAAAGCGGTTAATCGCATTATTAGCGGCTCAGAATAAAGAAAAGCCCTTGGACCCTAATTTTTTAAAAGCAGCAAATGATATACTAGACGAGATAGAAAGCACGCTTTCAGCGCTAGAAACTGAGCCCTCTATAACAGAAATTTCCGAAAAACCGAAACCGATTGTTCCACCTGCACCTAAAGGCGTTTTTTCGGGCCGTTCCGCTCAAGTACAGAAGGCAAGGATGCCAACGCCTAACCCCTTTAGGAAAAATTCGTTACAAGGAACAGATTATGATTTTCCGATACGCGTTTCCGCGAAGAGCCTGAATAAGATTATGGCTCTGGCGGCAGAGTCTATGATAGAAGTGAAAAGACTTAGCGGTTTTAGGGACGGCTTGTTGAAGTTGAAACAATTTCAGAATAATTTGAGCCTGATTATTAATAATTCGCTAGAGAGCTATTATGCGCAAAGTGATGCTAATTTATTGCTGCATTCCTTTAAGACTATACATGATAACGTTGAAAAATATAGAGGAATTATTCGGGATCAGCTTGATGGGTATGATTCCCTCCTGAAGGATTATACCGGAAGAACAAATCACTTATACCATGAAGTGCTCTTTAGCCGGATGAGGCCATTTGTGGATCGCGCACACGCATTCCCGAGGCTGGTTCGGGATACGAGCCGTTTATTGGGTAAAAAAATACGCTTTGAGTTGATAGGCGAGCGGACACCCGTGGACAGGGAAATTTTAGAGAAACTTGAGTCTCCGATCAACCACATGCTCAGGAACGCCTGCGATCACGGGATAGAGAGCCCGGCAGAGCGCGCAAAGACGGACAAACCCGAGGTAGCAACGATTCAGATAGAAGCTAGACATAATGCGGGTATGCTGCTCGTAGAGATCAGAGATGACGGGCATGGTATTGATGCTGAGAAGATTAGAAAAAGAATTCTTGATAAAGGACTTGTGACCCCAGAAATGGCAGAGACGCTGACCCAGGATGAGGTGATGGAGTTTTTGTTTTTGCCCGGTTTTTCTTCTGCTGAGAAAGTGACCGAAATTTCAGGACGCGGGGTTGGCCTGGATGTTGTGAACAATTTAATGCAAGAATTGGGTGGGACAGCTAAGATAAAATCTGAGTTAGGGAATGGGACCTCTATAATGCTCCGCATGCCGATTACACGGTCTGTGATTAGGACATTATTGATTGGGATTGATGGGGAGTGTTATGCCATTCCGCTGAGCCGTATTGACCGTACGCTACGGATACAGCATGATCAGATTTTGGCGATGGAGAACCATCAATATTTTCATTTAGGGGATCAGAATATAGGAGTGGTATCTGCTCGAGAAGTACTTGGACTGGAGTCGGTTATTCCCAGTGAAGGCAATATACCAGTTGTGCTCATCGGAAAAGATGATTTGCTGTATGCTATTATAGTGGATCAATTTCTGGGGGAGACGGATTTGGCAGTAAGGCCCCTAGATAGAAGGTTGGGTAAAGTTCCTTGTGTGAGTGCTGCGGCGTTGACGGAGGATGGAGGCCCTGTGTTGATCATGGATATAGACGATTTGATTAATAATATCGACAAGCTTTTATCTAAGGGGAAGTTGGGCACGCCACTGAAGTCAAAAAAAGCAGACACTTCCGGCGTGAAAAAAGTATTAGTGGTGGATGACTCAGCGACCGTTCGAGAAACGGAGCGTCAGATTTTAGAGCAAGCCGGGTTTGTAGTAGAAGTGGCCCAAGATGGCGTAGACGGTTGGAATACATTGCGATTAGGGAAATTTAACCTCGTGGTTACAGATGTTGATATGCCTCGCATGAATGGTTATGAGTTTGTTTCATTGATGCGCGATGATCCTGAATATAAGAACATACCCGTTATCATGATATCTTATAAAGACCGTGAAGAAGACTACCAGAAAGGGCTGAAGTCCGGTGTGAACCTCTACTTGACGAAGAGTAGTTTTCGCGATGATAGTTTTATAAAAGCAGTGAAGGAGTTGATATTATGACTAATTTATGCTATGTTTGTTATTAATTATAAGAGATGAATGACGCTAACTAGAATTCCATTTCATGCAGTTGAAGATTCTGTTCGTAAGGTAACGACCGGCGAGCATACGATAACGGTGTTGATGGTTGATGATCAGGCATTGTTTGGGCAAGCTGTACGCAATATGTTATCGGATCAGCCTGATATTAAATTTCATTTTTGCGATAAACCGACCGAAGCCCTTAAAGTCGCGGAAGAGATACGCCCAACGGTGATATTGCAGGACTTGCTGATGCCGGATATTGATGGGTTGACGATGGTGAAGTTTTTTAGGGCAAACCCGGTGACCAAGGAAGTGCCGATGATTGTATTGTCATCTCGCGAGGAAGCGGATGTTAAGTCTGAGGCCTTTGCGCTAGGCGCAAATGACTACATGGTGAAGTTACCAGATAAATTGGAAGTGTTGGCTCGTATACGGTATCACTCGCGTGCTTATATTAATTTATTGCAGCGGAATGAGGCGTATAGTGCTTTGGTGGCTAGCCAGGAAGCCTTGAAGTCTGAACTGGCTGAGGCAGAGCGGTATATTAAATCATTATTACCGGCTAAAATAGATAGCGAGCATTTGAAGACGGACTGGGTATATACCCCCTCGACCGATTTAGGGGGAGATGCCTTTGGCTATCATTGGTTGGACGATGAGCATTTCGCGATTTATTTGCTGGATGTGTGTGGGCATGGCGTGGGCGCTTCGCTGCTTTCCGTGTCGGCGATGAATGTGTTACGCTCAGAAAGCCTTCGCGGAGTTGACTTTTTGAAACCCACTTCTGTTTTAAGCGGTTTGAATGAAGCGTTTGACATGGATAAGCAAAACCAGATGTATTTTACGCTGTGGTACGGTATATATAACCGAACGACAAGGATTTTAGAATATGCCTCAGGGGGGCATCCCCCATCGATTTTAGTTCGAGCCAAAGGTACTGAAATCAAACATTTGATGACGCATGGTATTGTTATCGGCGGGATGCCTGGTGCGCCCTTTCCTCAAGCCTCGATAGAAATTGAACCGAACGACAAATTGTATGTTTTTAGCGATGGTGTTTATGAAGTTACCCCCCCTGGACAAAAGGAAACCATTACGGTAGATGATTATGCGGCGGCGCTTGTAGAACCGCCTATAAAAGGATTGTCTAAAGTAAAATCAATGGTGAAGTTCTCCCAAGACGCCCAGCAGAAAGAACCTTTTGAAGATGATTATTCTTTAGTTGAAATATGTTTTCTGTGATATAAGTTATTATCTTTGACCTATAATTGATGAAATTCACCTACCCCAATAGCCTAAAATCCCTAGAGAAGCTTGCAAGCGACTTGGAAGTCTTTCAAGAGAAGGCTAATATTGATTCGAAAGCAATATTCGAGCTCAATCTGTGCATGGATGAGATCATCACAAACATCATTTTATATGGATTTGAAGACAAAGATCTCCATACGATCGATGTGATATTGGATTGGACCGACCAGGAAATTATTGTGGTGATTTCTGATACAGGAAAACCCTTTGATCCCTTGAAAGACGCGCCCGTGCCTAATATAGAAGCTGAGATTGAAGATAGGCCGGTAGGAGGCTTAGGGGTATACTTTTTGAAACAATATCTGGATTCCGTGAACTATATACGAGAAGGTAACAGCAATAGGCTTGTTTTGCGGAAAAAGCGATAAGCGCAAGTATTGACTAGACTTGGTACAGAACCCCAGGTGCTGGGTCTATGACTTTGGTTTCCGGCATCAGGAGAGCGAGCTCTTGGTCAAACCAAAGGCGGGAAGATTCTTCGCCGTGAGTGAGGACAATGGCGCGCGGTGAGACCTTTTGAGCATAGTTGAGAAGTTCATCTCTGTCTGCATGGCCACTGAGGTCAAAAGAATGGATATGTGCTCTTACGGGGGCAACGTAATCCATGTCATCAAAGAGGAAAGCATCACCCTGTTGAGCTTTGAGCAGTTTCCCTCCCGCGGTATCGGGATCACAGTAGCCTACAAAGCAAATACTGTTATGGTGGTGCTCCAGCATGGCTGCTGCAACGTAATAAGAAGGTGTCTTGGGGATGACCATGCCACTGCTAAGAATATATATTCCTGGCGGAACATCTTGACCTGCACGAATTTTCCGCGGAAGAGGCCTTACCTTTAAGTTGTGAACCGTTTTGCGACGGAAGTGAGGGCCAAAATTCTTTTTAGATAAAGAATCCAAGTAGTCCACGAGATCCATGCCCAAGCCGGAGCTATAAATCGGGCAGGCTGATAATTTTTTATCAGATCGAGCCTTTTCCAAAATAGCAAAGAGCTCTTGCATACGCCCCAGAGCAAAAGCAGGGATAAGGCAGGAGCCGCCTCTGCTGAGGGCATGGTTAATGGTCTCGATAAGGCGATTTGTTTCTGTTTCGCGATTAGAAAGAGATTCGCGTTGTGTCGAGCCACGCGTGGTTTCCAATATGAGTGTATCGAACGGGCCATCCGGGAATTTGGCACCCGGGAGCGTGAGCTGGTCTTGGAAAAGAACATCGCCGGTGAAGAATATTTTTCTATGCTTGTATTGCAGTTCGACCCCTACAGCACCAGCTATATGGCCTGCGGGGTGAAAAGTGATATTGATTGAACTCCCATTCTTTATAAATTCCTTTTTTAGAGAGAAAGGCATAGGGAGAAAATGCTCCTTTAATTTTTCGATCTCAGAAGGGTAGTAGAGTGGGTATTCCGGGACATTGAGCTCCTCCTTGATCTTTGTCATGACATTGTAGGAGTTTTTGAGCATGCGGGGAGCCAGAATAGTTGACGCATGGCTGGCGAGGATTTGGGCTTGAGGTTGCTTGCGGAGAATAACAGGTAGAGCGCCCAGGTGGTCTAGGTGGCAGTGTGTAAGGATGATATAGTCTAAGGAATAATCCTCAACTAAAGAAAAGTCTGGCATGGCGGCAAAACCGTTTTCCTTAGGATCTATGCCGGCATCAACCAAGAGCTTGAAAGGGCCGATCTCGATATAAAAAGAATTTGCGCCGATCCGTCTGGAGTTACTGAGGTCTATTAAATTCATGCATATATTGTCTTCTGAGAATATCATTGTCGCAGCAGTATACCAGATTTTTGTGAGGTTTGACAGACTTTTGAGAGAGGCCGTCATCGTTATGGCTTTTTAAAATTATAATTCCGGTTCAGTTATTCGTAGTGCGCGGTTGAATTGTCGTTCTTAGGATGAGTTATTTTGAAGTGTGGTTGTGTTAAAACGCCTATCATTCGGTTTTCATATAAATAGATAATATGCAACTATTTGCAGTTAGGATATGATTTAATTGTTATGGATATTTTTTAATTATTTTGTTTTTGGTTTGACGTATCTTCTGAAGAATTACAAGTTACGAAGCATTGTAACCCAATAACCCAAACGATGTATAGTATAGTTAAAACAGAAGGGGAAAATTGCTTCAATTGCAGTAATCGTCTTGAAGATAAAAATGATTCCAAACAAAACAAAGTTTTAGGAAAGCGAAAAATTTCTGAGATTTCAACAGGACGAAAACCGCTGGGTGAGATTTTTGCTTCTAAGCAAAATTACTCTTTGGAGGAATCAATTTATAACAGGGAAGTTAATCAAAATACCATCAAGGTGTTGGGATTAAAGGGTTCAACAGACTTTAAAGAATACGAAATAGACATACTTGAGCTCTACGTAAAGAGTGAGCATTATAATGAGGATATTTTAAAAGATCTGGAGATGAACGGGTGTAAGATATTGTTTTACGCCTATTGTGTTTTAAAAGAAGGAGAGATTAATCTCATGGCGATCAAGACTTTAAGTAATGCGGCTCTTCGTTTAGGAGTTGCTATAGGGATAACGAATACATACGTACTCAGGGGTGCTTATGAATTTGCGCCACAGTGGTTGTCGCTATCTTGGTTATTGCCGGGATCTGAAGAGAAAAAATTGATTCAGGATTTTTGGTGTACCGTGGAACCGAGCAAAAAGCTTTTGGCTATTGAAGGCCATTTGAAAAAAGCATTGGAAAAATGTGAGAAGAAAGATGAGGCGCGTTTTTTTGAAGCATTGTTATTGGTTGCTATTAGTAAAGCAGATCATGTTTTTGGTGAGTATTGGATTGAAACTCTGAAAACATACGAGACATTTTTAGAGCAGTTGCAGAAACGAAAGAGCGCGGAGATGTGTTATCTTTTGGGAAAGTTGTATCTCGCTCTCAAGTCTCACAAATTTGTTTCCAAAGAATTAAAGATCTCATTCATCGATAGGGCGATGACTTTGATCAAGATTGCGGCCAGGGGTGGCCATTCAGCCGCGATGATACGGTGGGCTGAATATTTGTATCGAGAGGAGAAGGAAGATAGCGCGCTTTATTGGATAAAGTGCGCAAAGCAAAAAGATAGCGAAGCTGGTTATTATTATTGGGGGGTTCATCTATTAAATAATGATGAGGATGACAAAGAGAACAGGAAGAGTGAATCGGAAGCCTATGACTTGTTATGTTTGGCTAGGAAGCTGGGTTTCCCTAAAGCGGCATCTGGACTGGCTTATCACTATATCGTGCAGTATAATAATAATTTGGGGGAAAGAGGTGAAAATCTTCAAAAAGCACTTTCGTATTGGATGATTGACTTGAGGGAGAATTGGTATTGGGGGGATTTTTTGGTCACATTTAGTGATTTGGAAAAATTCTTCGAGTTAAAAGATAATTGGCCGATCGTTTTTGGTGGTTTAGCCGAGTCGTTTGGGTACGAGCTGCAGCAGCAAGAAAAATTGGATGAAAAAGAAGAGCAGATTATCAAAAAGAAGGTGTGTGAGATGATTGTAGCATCTGGTATTGTGGCATATGATGAGTTATTTAAAAAAATACTGGCCAATCTTGAAGAAGAAGATCTCGCTAAACGGCTGTATGTGCTATTGCACTCTTACATGCGTTATAAGGGAAAATATTACGGTTTGACAGATGAAACACTCGCAAGAGGGGTGCAAGGGTTAGGGAAGTTTATCTTGAAATTGTTGGAGGTAAATGAAAAGAAAGAGTGATCGCGGATTGACTTTTGGTGTTTTTTTATATGACGGTTGGAATGAGCAAAAAATTATATGGGACGGGGCAACTTAATTGACTGAACAAATCAATTAAGTTGTCTTGGTCCATTATTAATTAGGGAGCTCCTCTCGGCTAATATCTTGACATGGAGGGTATTAAATTGTAAGATATCCATAGATATTAATATTAAATTGGACTTTTTAAGCAAATGGATCGGGCAAGAGAGATAAGAAAAAAGGCAAGAGGGAATACAATTGTACCCTTTTTCCCGCGTGGGGGGACAAGTGAGCCGGAGTTAGAAGCTAAACCCAAAGATTATAAGAAGCGGGTTAGAAAAGCTTATTGGTTTGATGTCGAAGAAGACGAATACCCTGGGCCACCCGATGCCTATTTAGCGTATTTAGATAGTGATGGGAAGATACGAGCGTTTAGGAAAATGGTTTCTAGTCGACGTGCGAAAATCATTATGGATACCCGTTATGATGCGGAGAAGAAACGTGGTTTGCGGGGAAAAAACCAATACCGCATTAAGATACAAGAGTTATTTACTTTTATTAATGACACGCACCCGCAAGTGGTTGTGCGGTTGATACAGATTTTTGACAGGAAGATAGGAGAGGGGCTTATTGGGAATGTTGCCCAGATGGAGGCTTTTTATAAAAAGTGTTCTGAGCTGGCAAGTTGCTTGAAAATCTTTTTGGAGAAGTCTGAATTTTACGGGAATTTCAAAGTGGATTCGGACGATATCATCGATGATCTGTTCCAGACGGGATTCTCGGAAGAGAAGCAGCGCAAGCACGATGAGCAGCATGGGGATTACTTCAAGGGCTCAGAGTAGCCCTTAAAATTAATTGCCCGGAGTTTAAGAAAAGGACTGGACATTTGGCGCTGGGGGTGCCATAAAGTTTGGATACGTTATTTTGTGCACGGAAGGGTGGCAGAGTGGCCGATCGCGGCGGTCTTGAAAACCGCTGAGCTGAAAGGCTCCGGGGGTTCGAATCCCTCCCCTTCCGCCATTAATAACTAAAAAGTTAACGCGCCTGCGATCGTTGAGCTTAAGAAACAAGCGAGGTTACCACTGATAACAGCCAAGAAGGCCAGCCGAGAGACTGTGCTGCGTTGGTTAGCGGCAAGCGCGCCGAAGCCACAGATTTGAACCCCCATAGAGGTGAAGTTGGCAAAGCTGCAAAGCGCATAACTGGCTAAGGTAATAGAATGAGGATCTGTTATCTGACCCGTTCTGAGACCGTTTCCTAGGCTGATGTAGGCAACAATTTCGTTTAGAACAACTTTCTCTCCCAGTAATTGGCCAACGTAGAGGAGATCTGGTGTGGGCACGCCGATGACCCAGGCAAAGGGGGCAAAGAGGATACCGAAGACAAATTGAAGAGTAAAGGCATCATAAAAGCCGCCTGTGAGTTTGGCGATTAACGGATTTATGCCCAGAAGCGCGCCAACGCCATCTGCCAGAGCCCAGTTACAGAGGGAAATGAGGGCTGTGAAAGAGATTAGAATAGCTCCGATAATGAGGGCTACTCGTAGACCTTCGTCTGTCCCCTTGGAAAAAGCATCAACTACATTTGCGCCCATATCCTCGTAATGAATTTCGACATCTTTATCAACGGGGCCATGTTTGGGAATCATGATGTGGGCGATGACGAGAGCCGCTGGGGCGGAAAGAATGGAGACGATGAGGAGGTTATTTGCAAATTGAAGGCGGGCAACGGGGTCTTCACCGCCTAAGATGCCAATGAAAGCGATCATGACGGTACCGGAGATCGTGGCCATACCACTTGTCATGACGCAGAACATTTCCGAACGGCTCATGGTGGCGAGGTAAGGTTTGATGAGAAGGGGAGCGGTTATTTGGCTTAGGAAGACGTTTGCTGCGGCTGCGAGGCATTCCGCACCGGAGAGCTGGAAGGTATGTGTAAGTAGGAACGCAAAGCCCTTTACGATTTTAGGTAAGATTTTAAAGTAGTAGAGGAGGGAAGAAAATGCGGCAAAGAAGATGATGTTCGGCAGGATATGGAAGGCGACTATGTAGCCGTAGCTTTTTGTGTTTGTTACGAGGTCTCCGAAGACAAAGGCGGCACCGATATCGCTAAACTCCATGAGCCTTATAAAGAACATAGACACCTGATTAATTGCGAATTGGGCCCAGGAGACTTTGAGCATAAGGAATGCTAGTACAATGATAAAGCCAAGCCCGCTCCAGACGATACGCCATTTGATGTTTTTACGGTCACGGCTTAAGAAATAAGCGCATGCAATGAGGACAAATATGCCGAGAGAGGCACGACCATAATGGGATAACTGGGCTAGCATTGGGTAATAACTTGGTTAAAATTACCAAAATGATGGCGGCTTTTTCTGAGGTTGTAAATCGTTTTTTGAACGGAAATGAATAATTGGTGCGGTTCGGTTCAATGAGAAAAGCAAAAGAGCTTTCCAACGGAGGGCTCTTAGTGAAAGGTAGAGTAGATTAACTTCGATGATTACAAAAATGTCTGACAAAAATATCGATATTCAGGTAAACGAGCATGTGGACTTAGTTGTTTCTCAGTATGTAGTAGATGCAAATGTAATCCTTTATTACAGTCATCGTGAACTAGATGAGTCGATGAAAGATGTCACTGAAGAACGAGAACAGAAACTGGAAAAAATAGACGCAGCCTAAAGGATCTTTTATTGTTTGGAGCTGCTTGTTTGCTGTTTTGAGCGGAAGGTTTCGTAGAGGCTGTAGAGGAGGTATAGGGTGACACCGGTGGTGATGCCGATGTCCGCTATATTAAAAGCGGGCCAGCGGTAGCCGGGGAGGTGAATGTCTATGAAATCTATGACATAGCCGTATTGAAAGCGGTCTATGAGGTTGCCGATGATGCCGCCGGTGAGGAGGCCGAAGGCGTATTGGACCATGGGCGCTTTTAGGCCAATGGTATGGCGGAAAAAGAATATAAGAATGAGAGTGATCAGGGCAAAGACGCCAAGAATAAAGCTGTAGCCGGAGAATATGCCCCAGACAGCACCCTCGTTGTGGATGTGGACGATATAGAAGAACTTCTTAATAACCGGGATGGGAGCCGGGTAGTAGTAGGTGTTTACCGGTATGTTCGCGAGTACCCAGAGCTTTGAGAGTAGATCGAAGACGAGCACGAAGGCAGCCACAACAAAATACCGAATGTATGATTGCATTCGGCATAGTGTGGAAAGTGTGGTCGGGGAAGATTTAGTCACCGTTATCTTCGCCTGTATATTGGGCTGAGTCCTCTAATGTTGTTTCTGAGAAGACACTACCGCGATCGACGGCTTTCTTTTTAACAGATTCGAGCTGTTTTTGACCTGAAAGGGAGTAGCGAGTGAAAGGTACGGCCATGAGGCGGTCTTTTGCGATGGGTTCATTTGTGATTTCACAGACACCATAAGTACCGTCCATGATGCGGATGATAGCTTCTTCAATTTCATAAAGAACGTCTTGTTCACTGGAAACGAGGCCCAGGGCAAAGTCACGGTCAAAAGTATCGGTACCCGCATCAGCCAGATTGAAGCTAGAGAGGTCGCCAGAATCTTCCTTCATAGAACGCTTCAATGTTTCTTTGGTGTGAAGATCAAGACCCGCTTTTACTTTGTCTCGTAACTCGAGCAAAGCTTTGTAGTAGGGTAAAAATTTCTTATCGACCCGAGATTCATCGAAGAGAGAAACGGGCCTGCTTTTTGCATCCGCGGGATTGAATCCGAGGATATCGGACAGGGAAGCGGCACCGAGAATACGCTTTTTTGTTTCGGTTGTGTCGACTGTTTTCTTGGTGGTTACCGTGTGTTTTGAGAAAGCGGGTTTAGCAGTTGTTGGCTGCTCATTTTCTTCACCCTTTGAGTCCTTGTTCTTTTTGATGTACTCGTGGACTTCATCGAGAGAGAAAACAACCGGTGTGTGCTTTTGCTTCTTTTCTTTTACCTTAAAAATGGCGGGAGTTCCCTTACGTTTTCTGGCACCGAGCACGATAGATTTCTTTTTATCTTCGTCTTTATCTGATGTGTTTTTCTTTGGCATATTTGTATCAATTTTCTTTAAAGGTTGATTCGTCGTTTTTTTCGCGCTCATGATGGGGATATTGTGTTTTGTGAGTATTTAGAGGCCAAAGCTTCTTTACACCTTGGAGAGACTTCTCCAAAGCCCTCTGCTTTGACGAGGGATGGTACCCAGCGCCAGCTGCGGGGGCATCTGACACCTTCCGCGTGAGTGACAGCGACTGTCAATTCATCAGCGGAAGTGGGGTTGAGTTCAGCTTGTGAAACTATAAAAAATTCGGGAAGCTCTTTAATGTAGCGTTGGAGGAGTTTAAAGGAATCATTACTATTGGAAGCGCTAAAGGTCACCTTAGCGTCTAAGGATTGGCCGAGTAGTTTTTTCTGGCGGGCATCTTCCATGTGTTCGTTAACGAGAGATCTTATTTTAAAAAGTTTTTCGATGTCTTCAGCAATTTCCGGATTTTTCCAGTCCTCATTGACTGCGGGAAAAGCTTCTAGATGAATACATAGTTTACCATATTCCTTCTTATGAGTGAAGAACGAAAAGGCTTCATCTGCAGTGAAAGAGAGAATAGGAGCCAGCAAGCGCACGAGAACATTAAAGATCTCGTAGATAACGGTTTGCGAGGAGCGCCTTTCTGGCCAATTAGGTGCGTAGGTGTAGAGACGATCCTTTAGGATATCGTGATAGATGGCAGAAAGGGTGACGGCACAGAAGCGATTAATGAGTTGATAAGCACGGTGGAATTCGTAATTTTCGTAGGCCTCTGAGACCTTTTCTATGAGAACAGCCGTTTCGTGTAGAGCCCACTTGTCAATGTAGGTTAAGTCTTCGAGGGGGATGGCATCGGTTGGATGGTCGAAGTCATAGAGATTGCCAAGTTGAAAGCGAAGAGTATTGCGGATGGTTCGGTAGGTTTGGACAATATGTTTGAGAATGGGCTCTGAGAAGGGGATGTCGGAGCGGTAATCCTCTGAGCAAATCCAGAGGCGCATGACGTCGGCGCCATATGTGTTGATGTAGGAATCTGCCGTTTGCGGCTTTCCGTCACTTTTTGAGATTTTCTTTTTCTGTTCATCGACTATAAATCCGTGTGTTATGACTGTTTTAAACGGTGCAGCGCTGTCTGCGATGACACCTGTTAGTAGAGAGGATTGGAACCAACCTCTGTGTTGGTCACTCCCTTCGAAATAGAGATCAGCGGGCCAGCTAAGCTCTTTGTTCTTTTGCACAACTGCCCTGTGGCTTGAACCGGACTCGATCCAAACGTCGAGGGTGTCCATGCCCTTTGTGAGTTTTTTATCTAAAATTTCTTTTGGTAAATCGATGCCGTTAAGGAGTTCTTCAGCGGATTTGGAGAACCAGATATCAGTGCCCCCCTTCTCGATTTTATCGGCGAGGGCGAGGATGACCTTGGAATCCATGAGCGCATTACCCGCTTCATCGTAGAAACAGGGGATAGGAACGCCCCAGGTACGTTGCCTACTAATACACCAATCGGGTCTGTTGGTGACGGCACCGGTGATACGGTTTTTGCCCCAATCAGGGATCCATGTTACTTGGTCAATAACCTCTAGCGCGCGGGTACGGACATTTGATTTATCTAATGAGACGAACCATTGGTCTAAAGCGCGATAGATGACTGGCGTTTTAGAGCGCCAGCAGTAAGGGTAAGTGTGGTGACACTTTTCCTGATGAAGCAGTGCGTTATTCTCTGTTAAAAGTTTAAGAACAGCCTCGTTTGCCGGGCATTTGTTATTACCCGCGAGTACTGCAACCCCTACAAGTTCTGCCGGAATTTGGCCATCGTCAACATATTTACCATTATCGTCTACGGGACAATAAGGCTCGAGGCCAAAGTTGATGCCGTTTAAATAGTCCTCTAATCCGTGGCCAGGTGCAGTGTGTACGCAACCCGTGCCGGATTCCGTAGTAACATAGTCTGCGGTGATAACCGGGCTTTCTCTGTCTATGAAAGGATGGGCGGTGATGAGACCTTCGAGGTCTTTGCCCTTGTGTAAAACACCCTTGGAGACGTTTTCCAGTTTGCAGGTTTTAATAAAAGTATCTGCAAGATCTTTAGCAACAAGGAAAGCTTCTGTACCATCGTGGGTAATGAGCTGATAATCGAGCTCGGGGTGAACGGCGACTGCGAGGTTTGCCGGAAGCGTCCAAGGCGTAGTTGTCCAAATAACTAAGGAAACGGGAATAGAGTAGCCTATGCGAGAAGGCTCCTTGAGATTAAATTTTACCCAGACGGAATCACTCACATGATCCTTGTATTCGATTTCGAATTCGGCGAGGGCGGTTTTACAAGGGATGGACCAGTAGACCGGTTTTTTACTACGGTAGACGAGATTATGCTCTACGAACGAAGCGAATGTTCTTAATACATCGGCTTCATAGGCGGGATCCATGGTTTTGTATTCATGTTTCCAGTCTGCGAGAACACCCAGGCGCTTGAATTGGCGGGTTTGGATATCGATGTAGTTTTGGGAAAATTTAGCACATTCCTTACGAAGATCGAGCGGGCAGAGCTCCTTTTTTTCCTCTTGGAGACGGACAGCTACCTTGTGCTCGATAGGGAGGCCATGGCAGTCCCAGCCAGGTATGTAAGGCGTTTTGTAGCCCTGCATGGATTTGTAGCGCAGGATAACATCCTTTAAAATTTTATTAGAAGCCGTACCGATGTGGATGTCACCGTTAGTGAACGGAGGGCCATCATGAAGGACGAACGTGCCCTTATCCCTCTTTTCGTTATTTTCCTGAATAGCGTAGTATAATTTAGTATCATCCCAATGTTCAATACGTTTGGGCTCACGTTCAACAAGACTTGCCCGCATCGGGAAATCTGTTACAGGGAGGTTAAGCGTATCTTTGAGATTATCGGACATGGAAAATGTTTGTGGAGGGAAAAATTAAAAAACCAGACAGGGGTAAGATGCTTCAATAAGCGTATAAAGTCAAGTGAAAGTGAAGATTTAGGGGGTAAGCGCAAGCAAAAAGGTTAAGCCTTTCAATAAATAGAGGAACAATTGATTGTCTATCATTGCTTTATCTTATGAAAAGGCAAGACTAAAATGGTTGTGGGGTGCTTTTGGATAAAGAAGATTTGCTATAGGAAGCATCAACATACTTGACAGGATACCCGAAAAAAAAAGAGACTCTTAGGGATGATCGATTATTCCTCGTTAAGCATTTTACTACTTGTGCTGATTATTGTAATCGGCTTGGCATTTTTGTATGGCGGGGGCGAGTGGCTCTGCCGTGGGGGTACGAGCTTGGCGTTACGCTTTCATGTGGCGCCATTAGTTGTGGGATTAACAATTGTAGCCATGGCTACAAGTTTGCCAGAACTGGTTACCTCGCTGATAAGCGCTTATAAAGGGAGCCCTGGGATTGCGGTGGGTAATATTGTGGGAAGTAACATTGCGAACGTCGGGCTTATTTTGGGTATAGCAGCGATGATGTGGCCCATGCAGATACATGCCCGGATAATTCGTTTGGAAATGCCGATCTTGGTGGGCGTGAGTATTCTATTAATGGCATTTGCTGCTAATGGGACAATACAGCGGTGGCAGGGGATTGTACTGCTCGTAATATTTATTGTTTATATTGTTTACATAACGAAAGAAGCGTTAAAGGAAAAACAATCGGTAAAGAAAAGCATTGAGCACGAAGTTAAAGAGCATGAAGTGAAGTCTGTTCGTACGATCGTATTTTTCTTAATAGGAGGCGCGGTGGCATTATGGTTAGGAGCAGAGCTGCTTGTAAACGCATCAATTGAGACGGCGAGACGAGCCGGGATAAGCGAAGACTTTATCGGATTAACCGTTGTGGCCGTTGGGACCAGTTTACCGGAATTAGCAACCTCTGTGGTGGCGGCTATGCGTAAGGAAAGTGATATATGCGCGGGGAATCTTGTGGGGTCTAACCTGTTTAACATATTGTTCATTGGCGGTACGGTATCGACACTTTACCCGTTAACGGTGAGCATGCGGATGGTCGCAGTTGATTTCTCTATCATGATTCTTTTAACGCTCCTGATCTGGAAGTTTTTTGTGACGGATAAAGAAGTGACACGTAAAGAAGGGGCACTGCTGGTGATCTTTTATATAGGATTTATTGTGATAACAGGATTGTCACAAGGCTGGGTTTAGTACTAAGATTTTGTTATGGAAGACATTCGCCCCGTGGTGTTAATTATTCGAGATGGCTGGGGGAGTAACCACAATCCCGAGCATAACCCCTTTAATGCTATTTACCAGGCCGATACCCCGGTTGATGATGAATTGGCGCGCCATTGGCCTAGAACGGAGATAAAAGCCTGCGGGCGAGATGTAGGGTTGCCTGACGGTGTAATGGGCAATAGTGAAGTGGGTCACCAAAATATAGGCGCCGGAAGAATTGTGGATCAAGAGATCGTGCGCATTGATAAAGCGATTGAGGGTGGGGAGATCAGTAAAAATAGCGTTTTAAACGAAGCCTTTGAACATGTAAAAAAGAATAACAGCCGATTGCACTTTATTGGACTGGTTTCGGATGCCGGTGTGCACGCGATGTTGCGCCATTTATATGGGTTACTAAAGTGCGCAAAAGACCAAGCGATTAAAGATGTTTTCATACATGCGATTACGGATGGCCGGGATACCGCGCCGACCGGTGGGGAACGTTATATAAAAGAATTAGAAGCGCAATGTCAGACGATAGGCGTGGGTAAGGTTGCAACGGTGAGCGGGCGGTATTGGGCGATGGATCGGGATAAGCGGTGGAATAGAGTCCAAAAAGCGTATGATTGCATGTGTGGTGTTAGTGCGATTTACCAAGATACAAGCGCGGAAAAGATTCTAGCGCATGCCTATAAAACCCCTGTGAGTGAGACCCAAAAAGGAGATGAGTTTATAGAGCCCTCTTGGGTAGTTGATGATGCTGGAAAACCTATTGGCAGTATAGCCGACGGCGATGTAGTGATCTTCTTTAATTTTAGGGGAGATCGGCCTAGGGAACTGGTGACCGCGCTGACAGATAAGAATTTTAAGGGATTTGAGCGAGCTATTTTCCCTAAGATTATGATGGTGACGATGACCTCTTATGAAGAAGGCCTTTGCGATAGAGTATTATTTACGAAGCCTCCCAAAATGAAGAATATACTTGGGGAATATGTTTCCAATAAGGGAGTAGCCCAGTTTAGGTGCGCAGAGACAGAGAAGCACCCCCATGTGACCTTTTTCTTTAACGATTACAGAGAAGAGCCTTTCCCGAAAGAAGATCGAAAAATGGTCGATAGCCCTAAAGAAGTGGCCACTTATGATGAAAAGCCTGAGATGAGTGCGTATGCGGTATGTGCCACGACCAAAGAAGCGATTTTATCTAAAAAGTACGGGTTAATTGTAGTGAATTTTGCAAACGCGGACATGGTAGGGCACACGGGTTCATTGGAAGCGGCTACCAAAGCTGTAGAAGTCGTGGATGAGTGCGTGGGCGTTTTACTAAAAGCGATAGATGAGATTGGTGGGGCAGCTATTGTCACTGCGGACCACGGTAATGCGGACCAGATGTGGAACCCGAAAATAAATTCCCCCCATACGCAGCATACCCTAAATTTAGTGGAACTTATTGTTTACGGGAAAAGTTTAGAGAAAGCGGTGATGCGTAAAGAAGGGCGATTGGCGGATATAGCGCCCACGATCCTTGAGCTAATGGGATTAGATACCCCAAAAGAGATGACGGGGCAGAGCTTAATAAAAACCCTCAAGCCTGAATATTCTTTACATAAGTAACTCGCTGTAATAGATTAAAATTATGAGCCCCTATGAATTTACCCTGAGTGATAGCGATACGAAGTTGCTCATAGTAGTCCATCAAAACCGATTTGAAGCGGCCACGATTGGGGAGTTTAAAGAGGGTTTGGAGGATATTTGGAATGATAAAATTAGCAACGTCGTCATTGATTTTGAGGATGTTAATTTTATAGACAGCTCCGGTATAGGCGCTTTGTTAGGTGTGCAAAAGAAGTTGAGAGATACGGGTAGCCCGGTACAATTGATAAAGGCGAAGCCCAATGTGATTAGCGTAATAGAGTTATTACGCCTACATCGCGTGTTCGAGATTAGTGAGCCCGAGAGTGTGTGAAAGGAGTGAGTTGCTTCAGTCTAAAAGCACTCATCCCTCATCTCTTAGAGTTTTGAACCTCAATTTCCTTTTTGCTGCGAGTACAGGGGGCTAATTTGCTCCTGTGAGAGACCAATTTCTTCTAATGCCTTACTTACTTCAGTATTCTTCTCTTGTCCAAACAGAGATGTCTTACCGGCTTTATTTGCGATGGAAAGGAGTATAAAGATTTGCTCAGGCGAAAGATCAACTTGCTTCATATCTCTGAGGGTCGGACCTAAGGAACCAATAAACGATGCGGTTCGCAGAGATGTATAGCCATCATCGCCCTGTATGGAAAGGAGTGTAAATATTTCTTCTGACGAAATACCTACTTGCCTCATTCCTTTGAGGGTCAAACCTAAGTTATGATGATATGCTGCGTAATGCAACGATACCTCGCCTTTATCATTGGTCAAGGAAAGGAGTATAAGTATTTGCTTAATTGAAAAGCCCTCTTGCTTGATCACGAAGAGGTTCTTTATTAGGTACCCAAGATACGCTGCGGTATGAAACAGTGTCTTGCCGTATTTATCTGGTGTAGAAAGGAGTGTAAGTATTTGCTTAGTTGAAATGCCCACATTTATAATATCTCTGAGGGTTGAACCTAAATGATCTTCATTCGCCGCAGTATACAAAAGTGTTTCGCCGTTTGTATTCCTTGTGGAAAGAAAAGTCTCAATTTCTTTTCCGTTGAGCCCAATGTTTGCAATCAAGATATCGAGGGTATTTGCCAGCGCACCCGATTGGGATATCTCGAATATATATTTTTCTGCTAGCTTGAAAATATCATTCTTGCTATAGCCTAGACCAATAAAGCACCGATAAGCATCTTTTTGCTTAAATATAGAGCAAATACAGGATGTAACCTTTCTTTTATCGGCGAGTTTGTCTTCCAGAAGTTCTTTGATCGAGTAATGGCTGCTTGTTTTATCCAGAAAGTTCAGTGCCTCGACATTTCCTCCGTTAATGATTTTATTTAAGAACAAAAGATATTCTGGGGTGTGCATAAAATACTTAATTTGGTAGGAGTGCTTCGTCTCATTGAGTTTATATTCCTTCGAATATGAATACTCTTCGCGGAAGTAGTTGATGAGATTCGATAATAAGGGATCCTCTACTGTATAGTTGGGATTGTTGAGTGCGTTTTTGATATGATTTTTTATCGAGTTATTGGAGTGTTGTAAAAATATGTTTGTGTCGAGGGACTCAAGAAAACCTTTTAGGATAGATTGGTATTCAGAAGTATTCATAACGTAATCGTAGCCGGTTTCCTTATTTTCCTTGAGCAATTTCCATTTCTGATAAGCCTCATCGCGACATTCCTTAATAACGGATATATCCCCGGCTAAAATAGCGCGGTGCTCCATGTATTTAAAAACAAACTCTATATTGTTTTTATAATCCTTAACATCATTGCCATGCTGTTTGATGAGGTCTTTGATGATAGTGGAGTCCGGATTACGAGTGATTTCATCAAAGAGGACATCTCCTACGAACTCGAGATCCTTGGATTGAAAGACGATGCTCCAAGGGGTTTCCTCAAAATGGTTTCGCTCGCTGAGTGGTGCGGGATATTCTGCTTGATCAAGGATATTCCGAAAAGCGATCCAGGCCTCGCTTGAACTAATTTCGGCAGCCCAGTGAAGGGGATTGTGTCCTTGGTAGTCCTTTGCGTTAAAACGAAATTTGTTGAGGCTATTAAAATGATTAATAAAATTTAGTACGATATCTGTTTTGTCCCCTTCGCCATCTTCCATGATAAAGTTAAAGAGGAGCTCGTATATACTAGGTATCGTATTGGTCGTTTCTTGTTGGGAAGTATATTTCTCGTTTATTATGCTTATATCCCGTTCGATGAGGTCCAAGTTCTCAATTTTGTCCCTGTCTTCTTTGTTATAGTTTGTGTATGTATAATTTCCGGATAAGGCTTGCTCGAGGTTGGGGTTGTAGTTTTCGTCTCCCTTAACTATGTAATCGAGATTATTTCTACTACTATTATTGATCATGGGTGTTTTTTTTATTAAATTTCTTGGTGATTTTCGATTATTGCGCTTTATTTTGAAACACTTGGTTCTGAGGAACGAATTGGTGAGGAAATGGACATATACGAGTTTCTGGCGCAAAAGCAAAGGTTACAGCATAATTCGTGCTAGAGTGAAGGCAAATGAGATCTTTTTTATTTTATTACTGTTTGATTTTTAATGGCTTAGCGGTTTATTGATAGATTTTGACGAAGGCTTGGGTAAAATATTCTCGCAATTGCAAGAGAATCGTTTTCAATGGTACACTACCTATGGCTACATCTTCAAAAAAGAAAGACGGTTGGGGGTCAAGTGTTGGCGTGATTTTTGCGGTTGCGGGAAGCGCGGTTGGCCTTGCGAACTTTTTACGATTTCCAGGTAACGTTGCCCAGTTTGGCGGCGGTGCCTTTATGTTGGCGTATTTTGTATCTCTGCTGGTGATTGCGCTTCCGGTGGCTTGGGCGGAATGGACATTAGGCCGTTATGGAGGGCAGCAAGGGTATCATTCCTGTCCTGGGATATTATTTTCCATCGGAAAGAAACCCATCTTTAAATACTTGGGTTTACTTGGGGTGATTATACCCCTTGTGATCTTTATGTACTATGTGTACGTGGAAGCGTGGTGTTTGGGGTATGCGGTTAACTTTGCCTTAGATAACTTGCATTTTGGAGAAATAAAGGATTCAAGCGAGTTTTGGCTTAATTTTGTAGGAGCCTATCAAGATGGTTCTGCAGTCGGATTTGGGGTGAAGCAAGTCGGTATCTATTTATTAATCGTATTCGCACTGAATATGATGTTGATTTACCGCGGGATTTCCAAAGGAATAGAAGTGTTTTGCCGTTATGCGCTGCCGACCTTGATTGTGATCGCAATCATTGTGTTAATTAAAGTGATGACGTTGGGCACACCGAATGCGGCGAAGCCTATGTGGAACATAGAAAACGGATTGGGATTCATGTGGAACCCGACCAAGGTGTATCTTGAAGAAAAGCTTCCTAATGGAAACTGGACAAGGGGCGATGAGATTATAGGTCGCAAAAACTTGGATAGCAAAGAGGCATTAGTCGCTGCCGAACCCGATACGTATCGGTTGAAAGAGATGACGGTATGGGATCAATTAAGACGCCCGAAGTTGTGGTTAATTGCGGCATCACAGGTATTCTTTTCATTATCGGTAGGATTTGGGATCGTTTTGACGTACTCCAGCTATATGAAGAAAGACGATGACGTTGTGCTCAGCAGTTTATCTGCAGCCAGCGCGAACGAGTTTGCTGAAGTGGGGCTTGGGGGGCTTATCAGTATTCCCGCGGCTTATGCCTTTCTTGGGGCGGCCGGGGTGATGGGGCAGACCCTCTTTGGTTTAGGATTTAACGTACTACCGATGGTATTTTCCGTAATGCCATTAGGAGCTTTGTTTGGATTTTTATTCTTCTTCCTATTATTCTTGGCAGGCGTGAATGCTGCGATTTCCACATTACAGCCAGGGGTAGCCTTTTTAGAAGAAAATTTGAATATTGGACGCAAACGATCTGTGGCGATTATTGGCACGATTACCCTGATGGGAGCGAGCTTTGTTATTTGGTTTAGTAAAGACTTGAAAGCGTTAGATTCTTTAAACTTCTGGGCAGCGGACTTCTTGATTTATGTGATCGCGTGTATTCAGGTGATTATATTCGGCTGGATATTCGGTATTGATAAAGGATTTAATGAACTGCACCGTGGAGCCGCGATTCGTATTCCTAATATTTTCAAGTATGTGATTAAATACCTATGCCCATTGTTCTTGTTAACGATCTTTGCGCTGTGGTTGTTATTAGATGTATTTGGACTAGGCGGAACGGGTATTGACCAACGGATATTGGATTTGACCGGCCATGGGGATATACCCCCGAATCCAGTCGCATGGATGAGTGTAGGCATTATCGTGATGCTACTTATTTTTATGGGCTTGATTGTGGCTAGCAATCCACGTTATAAAAAACTTAATTATTAAAAATCAGGAGACACACATACGATGACTATAGGCGGTTGGATTATAATGCTTTTATCTGTAAGTTCGGTAACCATGTTAATGATATGGTGTATCTATAAAGTTTTAACGACTCCGGGCGAAACAGAGCATATTCATGGCTTTGAGCAGAAGACGCCGGATGAGGATGAGGATTAAAACCTACTATGTCATCCAGGCCTTCTGGCATTAAAGAAACTTGGAACACCAAGCTAGGTGTTATTTTAGCCGTTTCCGGGAGCGCGGTAGGGATCGGTAATTTCCTACGTTTTCCTGGGCAAGCGGCTCAGTACGGTGGCGGGGCGTTTATGATCGCCTATGTAATCTCATTCCTGATCCTAGGGTTACCGATGGGTTGGGCAGAGTGGACGATTGGGAGACTTGGCGGAAAAAGAGGCTTTAGCTCCTGCCCCGGAATATTAAACGCCGTGTGGAAGCACCCCTTGGCGAAGTATATTGGTGTGATCGGTGTGGTGATACCGGTTTGTATGTACATGTATTATGTATATATAGAGGCCTGGTGTATGGGATACGCGGTTAATTTTGCGCTCGGCAATATGCATTTTGATAGTGTTGAGGAGTCCAGATCCTTTTGGGAGCATTTTGTAGGCTTTCATGCAGACGGCTCGGCCTTTGGATTTGGCGTAAAGCAAGTGGGGATGTTCTTGATACTGGCATTTCTCTTTAATTTTTATTTTATATATAGAGGCGTGGCCAAAGGGATAGAGATCTTTTGTAAATATGCACTGCCCAGCTTGATCATTTTAGCCATTGTTATTTTAATACGCGTATTAACCATGGGGACACCCGATACGGCACAGCCTTATAATAATGTAAACAACGGCTTAGGCTTTTTGTGGAACCCGGTGAAAACCTATCTACAAGAAAATGTAGAAGGGCAGTGGGTAAATTCATCTGAGTTGATTGGAGTGGGTTTGATAGAAGAGAAAAAAGAATTTGCATCGCTTAACCCCGAGCAATATCGCGTTTATGAGAAATCGGTATTGGAGCAATTGATGAGCCCGAGATTATGGTTAGCAGCGGCATCTCAGATCTTTTTCTCGTTATCTGTCGGGTTTGGGGTGATCATGGTCTATTCCAGTTACATGAAACCGGATGATGATGTTGTGCTCGGTAACCTGACCTCGGCGAGTGCTAACGAATTTTGCGAAGTAGCGTTAGGCGGATTAATTACAGTTCCCGCAGCGTATGCTTTTTTGGGAGCAGCCGGTATTGTTGGGCAAGGGATATTTGGGCTAGGGTTTAATGTTTTCCCGATGGTGTTTTCTAATATGTCCTTTGGGAATTTCTTTGGTTCGCTGTTCTTTGGGTTACTTTTTTTAGCCGCAATAACGAGCAGTATTTCCCAATTACAGCCCGGGTTAGCCTTTTTGGAAGAAGCCTTAAATGTGAGACGAAAAGCGGCGATTGCACTCTTGTTAGTGATTACCTCCTTTGGCGCGATGCTTGTTGTGTGGTTTAGTAAAGATGTGAGGGCCTTGGATACCTTCGATTTCTGGGTATCGACCTTTATGATCTATATGATCGCGACTATCCTGATGTTGATTTTTACGACGCAGCTAGGGGTTAAGGAAGGATTTGAAGAAGCGAGCCGAGGAGCTGCGTTTCCGATACCTAAGATCTTCTGGCCAATTACAAAATTCCTCTGCCCGATGTTTTTGCTGACTATCTTTTTCCTCTGGCTGATTATTGACGTTATAGGTGTTGGCGGAGCCGGTATTGACCACCATATTACGGATTTGTTTGGCGGCAAAGGCAAGACGGTGCAGCCCGTTGCGTGGTTTTGCGTGATCACGATTGTGATTTTGTATACCGTATTTTGCATGTTAGTGAGCCGCGTGAAGCGTTATAAAGAGTTTCAGGAAAGGGTTTAAATGGATGGGCAATGTATTATATGTTTTGACGGGCCCGACTGCTGTTGGTAAGACAGAGCTTGCGTTGCAATGGGCTGAAGAAAATGGTGCCGAGATTGTATCCTGCGATTCCTTACTTGTTTATAAAGGTATGGATATTGGAACCGCCAAGCCTACGCGTGAGGAGTTAGGCCGCATTCCGCACCATTGCATTGATATCGTACCGGTTAATAAACGCTTCTCGGTGAAAAATTATGAACAAGTGGCACATGAAGCGATTGAATCGATTTTATCTCGTGGAAAAAATGTACTGATTACGGGCGGTAGCGGCTTTTATTTGAAGTGTTTTTTTAGCCCTATTGCAGATGCAGTAGATGTTCCTGAAGCTATTGTGCATGAAGTTTTGGAGCTGTACCATAAAGAAGGCTTGGCAGGGTTAGTGGAAGCTCTGCGAGAACGCAACCCAAGCGGAACGGGAAAAGTTGAGTTAAAGAACCCCAGGAGAGTGATCCGTGCCCTAGAGAAATGCATGACAACCGGGCAAGAAATTACGGCTATGGAAGAAGCGTTTGCAGGGCAAACATCCCCGTTTGATAAATTCGAGAAACGCGTGTGTATGTTAACACGCTCTCAAGAAAGCTTAAAGGAACGCGTGCGATCGCGTGTAAAACAGATGTTACAAGCAGGCTTGTTGCCAGAAGTGGCACGCTTAAAAGACCAAGGTATTTTGGATAATTACAGTGCCGCTCGCTCTATAGGATATCGGGAGAGTTTGTCGTATTTGGAAGAACCGACTAGCTTGCAAGACCTAGAAGATTTGATTACTCAAAATACGATGCAACTGGTGAAAAAGCAGAAGACGTGGTTTAAATACCAAATCAAGGTCGACCATACGATCGACCTTGATATTGAAAAGTGCCCTGATTTGGATCAGCTTTTTGGTTAATTTTTGCCGATGCTTTTTTCTACTCCCTTGGAAACAAATTCCTCAATCGTGGCGTAGCCGGTAGCTTCAGCAGCGAGCGGGACCATTTCCTTGTAAATCTTTTGGACTTCAGCATTATCCGCTTCAAACTCAGGCTCCTTCTTGTCCTTTACGTAAACGTAGAAGACCTTAGTATCAGTAATAATTGCCTTTGAAAGTTTGCCTGTGGACATCGTGAGCATTGACTGGAGGATGAGTGGATTAAGCCCCTTTGGGGAATCCTTCAGCGTAAAGTTATTGAAAGACTCAATTGAAACGCTGTCCTGTGCGGCTACTTTGCTAAAATTAATTTTATCCTTTAAGTCCTCAGCAAGTTGCTTATGAATTTCCTCTGCCCTTGTTTGAAACGCTTTTGCTTTCAGTTCGAGGAGGACATCAGCTTTTACCTCGTTACGTACCTTAGCGAGAGGTTGGACAACGGAAGGCTCCTTGCCATTAAAGATTAAGAGCGCGCTATTTTCCTCTACAGGGAGAACATCCGAGACGAACTGTTGATCGCTAAGCGTGAAAGCTTGTCTGAGTAAAGCACCTGGTAAAGAAGAATCCGGCAGGAGGTTATCCTTATCGTAAGCGGGCAAGTCTGCCAGCGTTACATTATATTTATCCATAAGCTGATTGAACTCAGGGGAACCCTTTTGGATCTTACCATCATAAATTTCGTAAGCGAAGTTAAAGGCATCCTCACCGGCTTCACGCTCAGCCTTCTTATTCATATAAGCTTCAGTAGCTTCTTTTTTTACATCATTGAGTTGAGGGATCGTACCATCCGCTTTGGCAAACATGCCTGTGTTTTTATTAAAGAACGCTTCAAGCTCTGCATCAGTAGGGAGCTCAACTTTGCCCTGATAGTGGTCACGTTTGAACAAAATCAAAGAGGCGTGCACTTGCTCTGAGGATACGTATTGATCTTTGTGATTCTCGTAATATTCGTTAATTTGCTCCTCGGTGACCTGGATTTTAGGATCAAACTTATAGAAATCAAATTCAGCGACATCGATTGACCAGAGCGTTTCCAATTTATCGGCATCAAATTGAGCCTCATAGGGGATGACGTAGCCAGGACCCTTGAGCACTTTTTCGACAAGGCTGATACGGTAATCATCAATAATGGTTTCCCGTGCGATTTGCTGGTTTAATACGGGGTCGTTTTTAACCATTGTTAAAAATTCTTGATATTGAGTATCATTAAAACGACCTTGGAAATCTTGGAAATAAGGAATTGTTTTAATATAAGCAGCAAGCTCGGCCTCGGTTGGCTCTGGAATTTGTAACGTGTTTGCCAAGTGGATGAGAGCGGCGCGTTGCAAGAAAGCTTGCTCGGCTTGGGCTTGGAACACGAGGGCTTGACCTGTGGCAAGTAAGAAACTGATGTTTGTAGCAACCATTAAATCTCTGACTTCGTGCTCGGAGTTCAGATCGACCCCATAATAAAGGCTTTTTGCCATTTTCCCTTTAGCTCGACCAATACCGGGAGATGCCCCGATAGTGAATACGAAGGCGATAATAATAACGCCTAAAAGAATAGTGAAAAGCCACTTATAGTGCTTTTGTAGTAGATTTTGTAACCAGGAAATCATAGTTGAGAGGAAATTTGACTTACAAGGTTTTAAACTGGTCTATAAGCCATTCTATGTCAATAGCAGTTTGCAGCTCGTGGCGCTAAAAGAGCTCGTAATTGGCCTAAACACCTAGAAGCGGCATAATGACTTTGAATAACAAACTACCAAAGGCGATCAGCCCAACAATGATTGAGGGGATTAATACGAATGGATTTAAGCAGACGGTGCAAATAAATAAGGCGAGGTAGCCCAATGTATACGCAGCAAGTAGGCCAGGAGTTTGCGTAACAAAAAAATAGTAGAGGCAGAAACCAACTCCGAGGCTAGCCCGTAGCCGTATTAGCGGAAATACTTCTGTTAGGGCAAGGGCGAGCAGCAGCATCATGAGTAAATCAAACCCGCCAAGCAGAATAAGTGGATTATCCAACAGAGGCTGAAAGCTTTGAAATTCGATCAGCGATCTAACTTCTGAAAAATAGGGAATGAGCAAGACCAAGGCACTTAGGAACATCATAAGCGCAAGTGCGGGAAGCATGAGCCCCGCGGTAAAATCTTTAGATTTTCTTTTGGAGGTGATGTATTTTGTCTCAGCAGACATTCCCTCGGCGGCTGCGAGTAGATCTGAGACGTTGATGATTTTCCCCCCTTCTTTGTTGATCATAAACGGTAACATGGTTTTTCCGCTTCTAGCTCTTAATTCCAGGTTTTTTTCGTCTACAAAGAGAACCGTCATAAGGTATTCGTTATCCTTGATGGCGATCCAGGATTCTCTTACCTGGTCATAGTACAACGTATCCTCGTTTACCATACCGTTATGCATGAGCACTGCGAGCTCTTCGATCGTGTAAGGCCCTTCTGTTTTGGTGGTGCCGGGCTTGCAGATAGTATACTTGACCATTTTTTGGGGTGGGGCGGGGGAGATTTAAAGTAATGCTTTTACCACTTTAATTTTTTTCTAAGAATTTGGAAATAGGAATAATTTTGGGGTAAAAGTAATGGAAGGCGTTGTTTAGCGATACTTATATGTAATGGAAAACAATCCAAACCTTCGAGGCTTTTCTGGCCATCAAAATATACGGCGAGTTGGCTGTGTTCGTCTGCGCAATGAACCGTCAAACGATTATCATCTGAAAAGATAACGGTGCGATTCGTGAGCGTATGGGGGCAAATAGGAGTTAATGCAAATACCTTATCGCAGGGATAGATAATGGGGCCGCCGGCGGATAAATTATAAGCGGTTGAACCAGTAGCGGTGGCAAAAATAAGACCATCGCAGTAATAATTATTTACCAGTTGCTCATCGAGATAGACCTCTAGTCGGATGAGACGAGATTGGTAATTTTGGCGAATGACCACATCATTGAGCGCCACGTGTGATTTGTTGTCCGCAGAAACACAATCAAACAAGCCACGATAAAGTACTTGGTAATTTCCTGCAATCACGTCCTTCAAGTTATTTAAAATATCCTCTTCCGAATAAGTAGCCAGAAAGCCGAGTTTGCCCAAGTTAATACCGACTATGGGTACCTGATGTTTTACGGATTCCTTAAGCGTGCTTAACAAAGTACCATCGCCTCCTACGCTCAGGCAAGCATCCTGGCCAGCTAGGAAATCGTCCTTAACAGGGTAATCCAGCGAGATTTTGGTTTCACAGCCTTCCATCTCTGCAAGAGAAGCTACCTTAGCGGCAAATTCTTCAGCACGGGGTTTATTTTGGTTTACTAAAATAGCAATTTTTTGCAACCGCTTCATTTGAATAAAATGTATGCCTAAGTTGATTAAAAGGCAATCATGATATGAGGTATGGACGCTTACGCCTTAAATTGGCTTGCGAATTTGATAGCGGAGTGGATGCATTGCCCCACAGCAATTCCCGTGCGGTAGTTACCCGCAAAATGAAGACCGGGGATATTGTCTTCGATCGTTTGCATGCCCTTTAAGATTTTATCATAACCTAAGTTATATTGAGGGATTGCTTTTTGGTATGTTTTGACGGAGGAGAATATCGGGGTACCCTTTATTGTAAACAATTTTTTAAGATCACTGAGAACAAGATTGATCATAGCCTTTTGTGGCATGATAGGGGCTTCCGGAAAACGACTTCCGCCGATAAAAGTTGTCAGTAAAACATGGCCTTTGCCTGCCCTATTAGGAAGCATAGTAGAGGGATAGAGTGTGCCCAGTATATTCATTTTTTCTTTTCGCGGCACAAGAAATCCAAAGCCATCGAGTTTGCCGGAAATATCTTGCTGCCTAAAGCCTAGATTAACCGTGGCAATAGGCGCATATTCAATCTGATCAAATACGGAAAGTTTATTTGAGATCTCTTGAGGCCAGGGGAGAGACTTAACCTTGTGAGCCGGAACCGTAATGATCAAATGAGAGAAGATTTCCTTTTGGCCATTCCAGGTGAGCTCCCAAGCGTCACCCTTTTGTTCTATCGCCTCAAGGGTTGTTTTTAGATGAATAGGGGAATTTAATTTTTTCTCAATGGCTTCGGGTAACATGTGCATGCCCCTACGGAATGAAATAATTCGTTTTTTGAAGCGCGGACCATTCTTCCTTTTAGCTAAAAAGCCTCCCTTGATTAAAGAGCCGTATTGCGCTTCGAGCTCATGCAATTTTGGAAAAGCTTGTTTTACGGAAAGTTTAAAGGGATCTCCTGCGTAGACACCGGCGACAAACGGGTCTATTGCGTAATCGAGAAACTCTTTTCCGAGCCTGCGTGTTACAAAATGCCCCAAACTTTCATCATCTGATCCTTTATAGGCGGAAACAAACGGCTCAGTAAGTAACTTTAACTTAGCTTTTATTGAAAAAAGAGGCGTTTTTAAAAACGAACAGAAAGATAACGGCAGTGCTTGAAGCTGCCCCTTGTGGACGATGTAGCGATTGCTTTTAGACGGGATCTCAAAGGTATCTGCTGTAAGATTCATTTCGTTTATGAAATGCTGAACTTCCGGCGTTTTGATTTCCAGGGTATGAGCCCCTTTTTCGCACAGAAAGCCATCAAATTGAGAGGAGTTGAGCACACCGCCTACTTTTTTTGCGGTATCAAATAGAACAGAGCTAATGCCCTTTTTTTCCAATTGGTAGGCGATTGATAGCCCCGTTATACCTGTTCCTACAATGGCAACCTTCATAAGAGCCTATTTTGATCTAAAATTGACAACTGTGTTGGTGAGCATTTCCATGTTTTCAATCTTTGCTTTAGGGGTAATGCCATGCCCTAAGTTAAAAATAAAGCCATTGTGGTGTTCCATTTCATGAAGAATTTTCATGGTTTCTTCGCGAACAATCTCGGGAGTTGTGTTGAGTACGATAGGATCCAGATTACCTTGGATTGCGTAGCGTTGAGGAATGGATTTGCGTAATTCGGTTAGCGGCATTGTCCAGTCTGCAGCCAATACAGTGGGATTAGTCCGGATAAGCTGTTGATGTAGATGAGACATTCCCTTTGCATACAGGATTACCGGGAAATCTGTTGGCAAAGCGTGTATGATTTTTTCGATCCATTTGAGGGAAAATTCCCAGTAGTGGCTAGCGGGGCACATAGCGCCCCAGCTATCAAATATTTGAATAGCATCTACGCCGGCACTTATTTGCATCTTGAAATAGCCGATGAGCGCGGTGGTTAATTTTTCCATCAACGCTTCAAATACAAGCGGCTCTGCATACGCCAAACTTTTTATTTTAGAAAAATCTTTGGTAGATTCCCCCTCAACCATGTAGCTGGCTAGTGTCCATGGAGCACCCCCAAAACCGAGTAGAGCCTTTTCATTACCCAGCTTTTCCCGCGTGAGGCGAATAGCATCCCTGACGTAACTCAGCCTTTCTACGGTTCCGTCAACAACGATTTTTTCGACCTTATCGATAGAATCCAGAGCAAAGGACATTTTGATGCCCTTGGAGTTAAATTCGTAAGGCTGGCCCATGGCTTCCGGCACGACTAAAATATCGGAAAAGATAATGGCAGCATCTAACGGAAAACGTGCTAAAGGCTGCAGTGTGATTTCTCTAGCGAGCTCTGGTGTTTTGACCATTTCGAGAAACGAATATTTTTCCCGTAAAGCCCGGTATTCCGGTAAATAGCGACCTGCCTGCCTCATTACCCAGACCGGAGGACGGTCTACTGGCTGACTATTACAAGCGTTTAAAAAGCGATCTCGAGAATTCATAAATTAAGCAAAAGAAAGCTCAGGTTTTAAATGTACCCAATCTTTGGGTTTTAAGAAAAATTCATGTAGACGGCTTTCAGGAGTATTTGCTTCAGGAGACCAGTTATACTCCCAGCGTACTTCCGGTGGCAATGAAGCGAGAATAGACTCTGTACGCCCATTTGACTTTAGACCGAAAAGAGTACCACGGTCATAAATAAGATTAAACTCAACGTAGCGTCCACGACGATAGAGTTGGAAATTTCTTTCACGCTCACCATAGGGTGTATTTTTTCGGCGTGCCAGGATGGGCTGATAGGCTTTTATAAAATTATCCCCTACGCTGCGCATAAAACCAAAAGAGTGGTCGAAATTCTTTTCATTAAAGTCATCAAAGAAAATGCCCCCGATGCCACGTGGTTCGCTCCTGTGTTTTAAAAAGAAGTAATCATCCGCCTCTTGCTTAAAACGAGGATAGAGGTTTATGCCAAAAGGATCACATGCGGCTTTAGCTTTTTTGTGAAAATGGACAGCATCCTCTTCAAAACCATAATAAGGTGTGAGGTCAAAACCGCCGCCGAACCACCAGTGTGTTGAGCCATCATTCTTATCATTGACCACAAACATTCTTACATTGGCATGAGTCGTTGGGGCATAAGGGTTGGACGGGTGGCATATAATAGAAACACCAAGTGCCTCAAAACTCTTGTTTGCCATCTCCGGGCGTAAGTCCGTTGCGGAAGCCGGGAGCTGATCCCCATGCACATGCGAAAAATTAACACCGAGCTGCTCGATCGCATCACCTTTATAGATGCGCGTGATTCCGCCACCACCCTCAGGGCGATCCCAGCGATCTTCAATGAACTTTCCTGTACCATCTTCATTGTGAACAGCAGCACAAACGGCATTTTGGAATGACAATAAATACTCTTTAACCAGTTCTACTTTATCTTTCATGGGAATAAATTGAGTGAAGCAATTCGATTCAATATGAATACAACTGATCAATCAAGGTGATTTTAGCGATAAAAAGGCGGTAATATTTTTTTAAGGCCTTGTTAGCGGGGCATCGGAATCTCCAAACGAGCGTACATACCCCTTTTTCGGGCTATATCTTTTGATTGAGCCAAAAACCGGGTATTCTAGTATGGCTCTATATAGATGCCAGAATTTATAGACAAGAAGCGCAATAAAAGCGCCACTGAAATCCGCAATCATATCCGTGTATTCAAAATTTCTTTCCGGTGTAAAGGATTGGTGAATCTCATCACTTGCTCCAAACAACGTTACAATAAACAAAACTAGGATAAGCCCAATTAACTTAAGATTCCAAAAAAAAGGGATCCTGTAAAAGGCGGTTGCTAGCAGCCCGAACACGAGGAAATGGCCTATTTTATCAAAATAGTCTATCTCGATTCCGTGCGTGGCCAATTTAGACTGGCCAGAAGCAAAAAAAAGCATTACACATATAGCGATGGGGAAAATCCATCTCATAAACGAAATTGTATATAATAACGATCCTAAGACAAGGATTTAATAAAATAGCCCGAAGTGGCGAACTATAAACTTTTACTCGATGTTAAAATCTGATAATCAAAGCAAGATGCCAAACACAGCAAATTTGGAACTAAATATTGAAACGAAGAAAAGGCTAGCTCGCCTGATGTTGATTAGCCGACATGGTGATTTGAGGGAGCAGCGATTGATCCGGCAAGGTAAGGGTTGGTTTCATGTATCCGCAATGGGCCACGAAACCTCGGCCATCTTCGGCATGTTGATGCAAGAAGGTGATTATGGTTTTCCATTCTACCGAGATCGTGCGTTTGTCCTCTCCAGGGGGATTAGCAATTACGACTTAGCGCTTGCCTATTACGCTAAAAAAGAATCCTCCAGTGCCGGCCGACAAATGCCGAGCCACTTTAGTAACCGTAAGTTAAATATTTATAGTACGGCTTCTACCATTGCCGCCCAACATCTACCGGCTGCGGGTGTGGCTTGGGGGATGCAGATGGACAAAAAACAAAATGTTGTCTATGTATCTATCGGCGAAGCAGGTACACGCCAAGGAGATTTCTATGAATCTATCGCGTTTGCCAAAGAGAAAAACCTGCCGATGATTTTCGTGGTGCAGGACAACCGCTTTGGTATCAGCACCAACACCGAAGAAATGGCAGCGCTAGCGATTAAGGCCCTGCCAAATGATGATTGGGTTGAGATCGATGGTACCGATATACACCAGGTTTTCGAAGCTGCGAATATCGCGATTAATAATGCTAGAAGTGGTAAAGGGCCTCAGTTTATCTGGAGCCATGTAGAACGCTTGTCTAGCCACTCGAGCGCGGATGACCACCGTAATTACCGTGTGGAAGAAGAGCTAGCCGCAATCGTAAAGCGCGATCCGCTAAGCCGCATTAAAGAAGAATTTATCCTCGATGGCATTTTCAATGAAGAAAGTTGGGAGGAATTTGATAAGGAAATAGAAACCATTACCAAAGAAGATTACCAACGTGCTGAGACGGCTAAAAACCCAACGCCTGGAGATGAAACGAAACAAGTATTTGCGCCTTTCCAAGTGGGTAAAATGCCAACGCTTCCTGTGGGTGAAAAGTGCCGTATGGCGGATGCCATTAACAAAACCTTCCGTGAAGCACTCAGTAATGATAAGGATGTTATTTTCTTCGGTGAAGATATAGCAGACCCATTAGGTGGAGTATTTAAGCTCACTAAAGGGTTGTCTACTGAATTTCCTGATCGTGTGATTAACTCACCCTTGGCGGAGTCTACCATTATTGGTGTTGCAGTTGGACTAGCTGCTTATGGCAAGCGCCCTGTTTTTGAAATACAGTTTATCGATTTTATTACACCTGGTTTAAACCAGTTGATCAGCAGTATGAGCAATCTGCGTTGGCGTAGTTATGGCGATTGGACTTGTCCTGCTGTTATTTATGCACCTTGTGGGGGATATCTCCCCGGGGGCGCTATCTGGCATAGCCAGACTAATGAAGGCCTTTTTAGCCATGTTCCTGGTCTTTCCGTTATTATGCCAAGCACACCGGAAGACGCTGCTGGTATGATTAGTAGTGCGATTGCGTGCGAGGACCCTGTTCTCGTATTGTTGCCTAAACACATGTTCTGGGAACCACGTGAGATCCCGCAAAATATGGCACCGATCCCATTAGGTAAGGCTGCTATTCGTCAAGAAGGCAATGATGTTACTGTAGTTACCTGGGGTAATTGTATGGAAGTAGTTGGTAAGGCAGTTGAAAAACTTAAGACAGACGCGAGTATTGAATTGATCGATCTGCGCTCTATGGTTCCTTGGGATAAGGAGACCATCACTTATTCTGTTATGAAAACAGGCCGCCTTGTGATCGTGCAAGAAGATGGTGAAAGCTGTAGTGTTGGCCAAATGATCATTTCTACGTTGTCTGAAGATCCTGCGGTTTGGAAAGCCATGGTTGCACCGCCTCAATTGGTCAGTAAGCCAGATGTTTGTGTGGGATATAATCCGGTTTATGAGTATTCCTCGCTTCCGGATCAAGATCGCGTGGTCGCCGCTATTAGCAAAGTGATTGCGATGTCCACTCAACGCGTAGGCGATATTCCGGCTGTTAAGCAAGTTGCAAGCGAAGGTGTAGGGCCTTCCCATACCTCCTTAACGGTAGAAGAATGCGGTAAGAAGACTGCGAAGACAACGATCGTATTGCCTCACTTAGGTGAAGGTCTGTTGGAAGCGCGTGTCATTAGTATCTTTAAAAAAGAAGGCGAGCAAGTTCATCCAGACGATGCGCTCTGTGAAGTTGAAACAGACAAAGCGGTGTTTCCTGTAGAATCTTCGATTGAAGGTATTCTGGAATCCTGGAAGATCAAAGAAGACCAAGTGATTACAGTTGGACAAGAAATTGCGGTTCTTGCACATACGGGAGGAACACAGCCGGTGCAGACGGAGCAATCTCAATCATCCTCGCAGCGGCCGGTTGAGCAAGAAGCTCCTGTTATTTCTGAAGCACCCGCAAGCAAGCAAGCCGCGCTTTCACCTGAAATTTTACGTCAATTGCAAGGTGTTCTTCCAGCGAGTTTAACCCTAACGGCGGATTGGTCTAAGATGCGTGCTGTTTGGGGGAAAGACAGAGGGCGTTCTGCGGAAGGCACTTATACGTATACAACTTTAGTTGCGTGGTGTGTTACTAAGGCTTTGGAGAAATATCCACAATTCCGATGTCTCTTGCAAAACGGGCAAATTTCCCAGCCGCAGAAGGATTTTGATGTTGGATTTGCCGTTGCGTTGGAAAATGATGTTTTAGAAACAGCTGTTCTGCCGCATGCGAATACATATTCTTGGCTAGAGTTTGTTAAGACCTATCGTACGGAGCTTAAGAAAATCAAGGATGGTGTTAGTGTGTCTAAAGCAAGAACCGTCATTAACATTACCAGTATGGGGCAGTATAAGATACGCTTCGGTAAAGCAATTGTTGTTCCGCCAGCTATCTCTACGATCTTTATTGGCCAACCATTCTATGATCTGCAAACAAATGATGCAGGCGAAATCAAGCCGGTTGAGGTGGTTAATCTCGATTTTACGTTCGACCATCGTTGGGCAAATGGTGCAGGTGCAGGTCGTTTCCTTAAAGAGATTAAGGATAATATTGAAAATGTTGATACATTGCTGAACGCGTAAAAGCGCTTTTAAATCATTCCAAGGACAAGTAAGCTGCCTAATAAATAAAGCAAGGCAGCTACAACAGGCATTAATAGAGTTCCTAGGCCGAAGCCTGAAAATAGAGTCAGCAGCGAGGCGAAAAAGGCGCTTAAGCTGATCAAGAGCAGCGCCATTTCTCTAATCTATAAAAACGGCTACAGCCGTTGTATTGTCGGGGCCACCTCTGTCATTGGATAAATTGATAATCGTTTCCACGAAAAGTTTGGGAGAATCTATTTGGAAGGCCAGTTCCTCGAGCTCATCACCGGCGATTGTTTTTGTAACACCGTCTGAATAGAGTAAGAAACGATCTCCGGGCAAGATTTGGTATTCGTGGGTGTCAATCACCAATTCAGGAATGTTGCCAATACAGCGGGTTAGCGTGTGGTGAAAATATTCCGGAATATAGGTGTTTTCATCAAAGTCTTTATGATCGCGCATTTCCTGAGCCATGGTGTGATCCTTGGTCAATTTCAGGTAGTGGTGTCCTTTGCGGTAAAGAAATAATCCTGAGTCGCCCACGTGACCGACCAATAAGCGATCCCCTTCAATTTTCATAGCGGTTAGGGTTGTCGCGATGCCCATTTCATTGTTGATTTCTTGACCAACTTGAATGACCACTTCGGCTATCTGGTAAAATATTTTTGCAAAATCGAGCGCGAGTGTACCCTCAGAGGTATTAACCATGGCATCGAGTTCTTCGATGGCTACCCGGCTGGCGAGATCACCTTTAGGTAAACCGCCTAAACCGTCTGCTACAGCAAATAGGTGGATGGAGTTATTAATTAAATAGTGGTCCTCATTCACTTGCCTGACGAGGCCGATGTCTGATAATCCGTATGATCTATGTTTTATAACTTCTGGCATTGAAAAAATGATTATATGTTATTTAGTGAGGCAATTTTACATGATTGTAACATAAAAATACGATTACGTAAAGCCATATATCGCTTATTATAGGCTCTGATGGTAGAATATGCCTGTTAAGAAGAAGCTTTCCGGCGTTTTAGGATCAGCAGACAATAGCGCTTAAACTCATGTTTGTCCTCATAGCCCAATATCCATAAAGTTGCAAAGTAGATGAGCATCCCGCCCGGAATAACTGTCAGGATGGCTACGGTTGCAAATAGTTTGCCGTTAAATGAAAAAGCACTTTCCCAGGCGAACAGCATGAGGTATAAGGTGATTATCATTGAGCAAGCTGCAAAACCAATCTGGATCATAGGTGCACCCAGTCCCTTGAGTGAAAAGGATTCCTCTTTAGCGGTCAATTTTACTTGTAGGAGAATCGTTTGGATGATGTTTGCCGTTAGATTGGCTAATGCTAGACCTGCTACGCCATAGGGGAACATGAGGGCTACGGACAGAATTAGGTTGATGCCGAACATTACCATTCCGATTTTATAAGGTGTACGGGTGTCTTGTAGGGAATGGAAGCCACGTGTAGAAAGTGTAGAGAGTGCAAAGAAAGGTAAACTGAGCGCTACAATGGCTAATATTGGGCCCGTTGCTCTTACGTTTTCTGCGTCAAATTGCCCCCACTCGAATAGGAGGGATAATATAGGTTCGCGAAGGACGATTAAGCCGACTGTCGCGGGAATGGTTACAACCATGAGCATCCTTAATCCCTTTAGGTAGAGGTCTTTTAAGTCGCTCTTTTTGTCTCCTTGTATAACCAGTTTAGAGAGGCTTGGGAAAAATACCGTTACCAGCGAAATAGTGAATAGACCTTGGGGGAGCTGTATTAAACGATTCGCCAGGTATAACGTAGCTACGGCAGAATTGGTTAACCAGAAAGCCAAGAGCTGGGTAACCATGAAGTTGATTTGATAAATCGCTGCACCACCAAACCCAGGAATAAACAGTTTAAACCAAGATGAAAGAGCGGGGGAGGGCGAGAGATCAAACTTCGGTTTCCATCCGGATCGCATAAGAGCAACCGCAGGCCATATGACTTGTATCAAGCCACCGATTAATACCCCTGTGCAGAGATAGTATACCTGTTCCTCGGCATTTTTACCAAACAGATAACCGAAAACACCCAAGGCAATAATCATGGCAAGGTTGAGCCATATTTGGGAAGAAGCAGCGATGCCAAAACGCTCAAATACATTAAGCGCGGCTGCAAATGCAGCTGCCAAGCACACGAACAGCATGTAGGGAATAAGGATCATGCCGAGTTTTGCACCCAGGTACCAGCGCGGTTCTAAATTGGGTATATGGTCGACAAAATTTAACCCGGCAATTACCAGTAAAATCAACATCACCATGCCCAATGAAACCCAGGTGATGAGTTTATTTAAAAAACGAAAAGCTTCTTCCTTACCATGTTTATGGTGTTCTTCGGAGAGGATGGGAATAAGCGCGGATGTTAACGCACCTTCGCCCAAGAGCCGCCTGAAGAGATTAGGAAGCATAAATGCTAGTAAGAACGCTGAGTTAATTGCTCCGGCACCCAAAAAGGTAAATGTAACCATGTCCCTAAATAGCCCCAACACTCGAGATCCCAGTGTGGAAGAGGCTACTATTGTAATATTCTTAAGTTTTTTAGACATGGATAATTATGCAAGTAGCTTAAGGAGTTTTTAGGAAGTTGTCAGTTAAATAGAATGGAGGCCTTTTTTTCTTTCCATTTCCCTTTACCTAAACGCTGTGCTAAAATATCCTCATAGAAATGAAAGTACGGATTGGTATATTAGGCGCGACAGGCGCGGTTGGCAAAGAAGCCCTACAACTGCTCCTTGAGCGTAATGTGCCGTTTGCCAGTATTCGACTTTTGGCTTCCAAGCGTTCTTCTGGCCAGGTTGTTACTATTGAGGATAAAGATTTTACCGTAGAAGAAGCGACACCGGATATTTTTAAGGAGTTAGATTTCGCCATCTTTTCCGCAGGCGGAGATGTTTCGAGACAATTTGCTAAAGAAGCTGTTAAACAAGGGTGCGTGGTGATCGATAACAGCTCCGCTTTCCGTATGGACGAAGACGTGCCGTTGGTTATTCCCGAGGTTAACCCGAAGGCGCTGTCTGGGCATAAAGGCATCATCGCTAACCCGAATTGCTCGACCATTTTGACCTTGTTGGCATTATTTCCCTTACATAAAGCGTTTGGCTTAAAGCGCTTTTTTGCCAGTACTTACCAAGCCGTTTCAGGGACAGGGCTTGCTGCGTTAAGGGAGCTTGAAACACAAGTAAAACAGTGGGCTCATGGCGAGATGATCGTGCCCTCTGTTTATCCCCACCAAATTGCGTTTAATGTGATACCGCACGTGGATGCTTTTCTGGAAAACGGTTACACCAAAGAAGAGATGAAGATGCTTGTGGAGTCTCAAAAAATATTAGGTATGCCTGATCTGCAGGTTTCCTGTACGAGTGTGAGAGTTCCTGTTTTTCGAGCGCATTCGATTGCGATTAGCGCAGAGTTTGAACAAGCGGTTTCTGTTCAAAAGGCAAGAGAGGTTATCTGTAATTTCCCGGGTATAGAGCTCTATGATGAACCTGAGCAAAATCATTACCCCATGCCGATACAATTTTCGCAAAAAGAAAAATGCGGGGTGGGGCGTATTCGTAAGGATCTTGTTTTTGGTAACGGGCTTTCCCTCTGGGTCTCTGGAGACCAGTTGTGGAAAGGTGCCGCGTTAAACGCAATCCAAATATTGGAGCAGTTACTCTAAACCTCTACAGCTAGCTCGCGCTCGATTAATTTCACGATCTCGCGATTATCTGGAGCTGTTGTGGAAGGAAACTCACCAATAACATCACCATTTTTGTCTATAATAAACTTTTGGAAGTTCCATTTGGGTTCTACACCGGTTTCTAAATACAGCCAACGATGGAGTGGGTTTGCATTTTCACCAACGACATGTTGTTTAGATGTCATCGGAAAAGTAACATTATAATTCTTTTGGCAAAATTCCTGTATCTGTTTTTCTGAGCCAGGCTCTTGTTCCGCAAAGTCGTTTGATGGAATACCTAAAATGACTAAGCCTCTATCCTTGTACTCTCTCCAGAGCTTCTCCAGAAAGGCATACTGAGGGGTAAAGCCGCATTTGGAAGCGGTATTAACAATCATGATCACCTTGCCATCATAATCAGACAATTTGATTGTTTTTGAGGCATCGTTAAGTGCCGTGAACGAGAATTGATGGGCGTTCTTTTTAGAATCTTTTGCCATACTTGCTATTGGGGTTAATGAAATTAAAAGGTAAATCAAAAACAGATTGGGGCCATTCATGATATAAATACTTAGGTAATATAGTCCAAAAGCCTATTACAGGTCAATATGTTTTCATTCTTGGATTTGGTTCCTTTTGATAGTAAATTCAAGGTGTATTATATTATCTTTGATTCATTATGAAAGCTGCTGAACTCTATACCAACATTGGAACCTCCATTGCATTGCTAATCATCATAGGAGCCACCCTCCTTATTGTCGCAAAAATATTTTCTCTACACCGATTGAATAACAAACTGCGAGTTCGTAGAAAACGTCGGTTAATAAAAGTCATCAATTCACTCGCTGTGCTTGTTGTTTTATTAATCCTTCTGGGTATTTGGGGTATAGAAGCGAAGGAGGTCTGGATCTTTATTACGTCTATTATTGGTCTTTTGGGCATTTCCTTATTTGCGGGTTGGAGTTTGTTGAGTAATATCTTTGGTGCCTATATCCTCTTTTTTGCCAGCCAATTAGATATCCATGATGTTATTATCGTAAAAGATGGGGATAATACGGTGAAAGGGGAAATCATCGACATGGGACTCTTCTTTATACGGGTCCGTCAAGTAGATGGCAGTATTGTTAATGTTCCTAATAACATTGCCTTGCAGCGTATGGTAGTTCTTTGCGAAGAAACTTAAGCCGGATGTGTCTATTCCTATCTTGACTTTTATTACAATTTAAATAATAATTTCACCTCTTATGGCAGATAAAAACGACAAGTGGCCGGAAAATGTTCCTGGTAAGTTTTATGTAGATGAGCAATGCATTGACTGTGATCTTTGCCGCGAAACGGCTCCTGATTTCTTCACCAGAAATGAGGACGGCGGTTATTCTTTTGTCTATAAACAGCCAAAAACGGAAGAAGAGATAGAGATGTGCATGGAAGCCCTCGAAGGCTGCCCTGTAGAGGCGATTGGTGAGGATGGAGACGAAGACTAATTACTTTTCGGTAATTAGCTTTATAGATATCATCTTAAAATTTGCGCCATAGTGATGGAAGAAAAAGCGCTAAAATCGTATAAAATTCTAGACGACCAATTATCATTGCGAAGCTTAATATAATTTTTGAAGTCATGTTGTAAAAGGCATAGGTATGTGTTGGGCCCGTTTCGGCAAGTCCTGGTCCAACGTTTGCCATACAAGCAATAATGCCTGAAACATTTCCCTCAAGGCTTACATTTGGTTGAGAAATTGCGAGCCCTATTAAACAGACAAAGAAGACTAACCCTGCCATGACGAGAAAGATCGCGACAGTTTCCTTTGTCTTTTCTTGTATAGGCTTACCATTTATTAAAATGGAAGACACTAACTTGGAGCGAAATGACTTTTGAACTTCTAGTAACATTGTCTTGAATGCAATAACAACGCGTATCACTTTGAGTCCACTAGCCGTTGAACCAGTACAGCCGCCAATAGCCATTAGAGCTACTAGGATTATATGGAGTACGGGGGGCCATGAATCGTAATCAACTGTACTGAAGCCGGTACCTGTTTGAATGGATACTACCTGAAAGGCACTCATCCTGAACGTATTTTCCATTTCCTTTAATTGATAGCCGTACAAAGGAAAAAGGGTTACCGCAAAAAACAAAGCAGCAATGAGCATAATAGCTAAATAGGTTTTAAACTCAGTGTTTTTAAAAACTTCTTTAAGGTTACCGGTTGTTAGGCAAAGCAACATCACAAAACTACTTCCTCCAACGATCATAAAAAAGATTACTGCCCATTGTGTTGCAGGGTTTGTGAAATGAGCCATGCTATCACTGTAATTACCGAATCCACCTGTGGAAAGTGTGGTAAATGTATGGCATATAGCGTCAAAAAAATTCATGCCCGTCAGCATATATACGCCTGTACAAAGCAACGTTATGCCAAAATATATTAATAATACTTTATGCACAACGTTCTGTATCAACCCAGAATTAATATCTGCGGAGGTTGCAGCGGATTCGTGGGTGTATAGGATTTTAGCACCAGCTCCCAGATTTCTTAAAATACCAACAAAGAATACAACGATGCCTAATCCGCCCATCCATTGGCTCATTGCACGCCAAAATAAGAGACTCTTGGGTAGAAGCTCAGGTTTACTGAATACGGTAGCTCCTGTTGTAGTTATTCCTGAGCTTGATTCAAAAAAAGCGTCTGCATATGATAATTCTGGCATAATAAGCCAATAGGGTAGAGCGCCAATCAAGCAAACAATTATCCATCCTGTACCAATGGTTACAAAAGCCTCCTTTTGAAACATTTTTACAGTGCTTTTTCGCCCTAAAATGTAAAAGATAACGGCAATACAAAGACAAAAAGCGATACTGAACCACCAGCCAACGTAAACCATTGTTAAAGCTGTTTCTGTGAAATAGAGCTCCACGCCCAAACATAGCAAGAAGGCACAACTCATGGAGCCAACTAATATACTTAACAACTTGCTAACTAATGGGTAATTCATGAAGTTGACTGCATTCTAGTCAAAAACTGGCTTAGATGTCACGTTCCAAAATGGCCTAATAATTCTACGCATGGCCCTTTTTGACCTGTTGGTAAGCTTCAAGGGCTCGTTCTCTTGCCAATTTGTGATCTACAATAGGCGCGGGGTATTTTTTCCCAATTACATTTACACACTCCCATGGCCTATGGATTGCTTTTCCGGAAAACTCTCTTAATTCGGGTACCCATCGTTTGATGTAAATGCTTTCAGGGTCGAACTTTTCGCTTTGTATGATCGGGTTGAAAATACGGAAATAAGGAGCCGCATCCGCACCACAGCCGGAGACCCATTGCCAGCCGCAGGTATTGTTTGCCAGATCAGCGTCTACTAAAGTATCCCAAAACCATTTTGCACCTACTTGCCAATGGATTAGTAAATGCTTTGTCAAAAAGGAGGCCACGGCCATGCGGATGCGATTATGCATGTAGCCTGTTTGCCAAAGTTCTCGCATACCTGCGTCAATTAAAGGATAACCCGTTTTCCCTTCTTGCCAGGCAGTGAGTAACGCCTTGTTTTCTTGCCACGGGAAATGATTAAAGGTTGGATTAAACGCTTCTTCTGGCAGGGTGGGGCAATGGTATAAGAGATAATTCGAGAACTCACGCCAACCCAGTTCAGATAAAAACTTATCGGCATTTACGGTGTCTTTTGTTTCGGTTTTATACGACTGGATAGCACTCCAAATTTGCCTTGGGCTAATTTCGCCAAAATGCAAGTAAGCGGATAGTGTAGACGTGGCATCCTCACTTGGGTAATCTCTCCCAATAGCATAACAGTTTAACCTATTTGCAATAAATTGTTCTAAACAGTTTGTAGCAGATTGCTCACCATGCGCCCAAAGGCCATAAAACTTCGTGGCCCAATTATGGCCTTTAGGGAGTAAATTAAGTTCATCGAGCGAAACGTCTTGCAACCTCAATTCACTAGACTTAACCAATCGAGCTACTTTTGCTATGCCAAGGGGGGCATTTACCCCATCCTCAGCCAAACAACATTTCCAGAAGGGGGTAAATACTTTAAAATAACTGCCCTGCTTGTTTTTAATCTGTTCGGGGTCGAGCAAAAGCCTGCCATTATAGATTCGAGTATCTACGGAAAGCTTACGCAAAGTGTCTTTTAATTGGTCTTCTTCCTCAATCGCATAAGGTTCATATTCTCTATTCCAATAAACTGTTTTTGCATTAATCTGCTGTGCGATTTCGGGTAATAGCTTTTTTGCTTCCCCTTTATAAAAATATAAATGACCGCCATGGCTTTCGATGGACTTCTTTAATACTTGCAAACTATGATGCAGCCACCACCGACTTGCGGCACCCGATTTCCATTTTCCCGGGGTGATATCATCCTGAATATAAACAGCAATGACCTTGCCCCTTTTGGTAGCTTCATACAGAGCAGGATTATCAGTAAGCCTTAAGTCCTTTCTAAACCAGAATAGGTTCATATGTAAAATCTAAATTGGCGGAGAGGAAGGGATTTGAACCCCCGGTACCGTTACCGGCACACCTGATTTCGAGTCAGGCACATTCAGCCACTCTGTCACCTCTCCGTGTGTGTGAAATTATACTAATCGATCGCTACGCTAAATCAAGTTTGTAATGTCTAGCTTTTTCAAGGTCACCTTGAATTTGGGAGGTATCTCCGCTTCGATCACTCCAATTCCGGAGCCTTCTACTTTGCGCAGGTGGAGCATTGGCCCTTCGTGTAGTGGGCGCTCTTCTTCGCCTTTGCGTTTGTAACGCTTTTTCATTGAGGATAAATAGATTTCGGGTTCTTCGCTGTACAGGCGTTCTCCTACGATTCTTAACCCGCATTCCATGGCATGCACGGGTATTTGGTGTAGGCGTAGGTAATTTGTCTGGGCTTGCCAGAGGCAGTATTTTTCGTTTCCGCCTATTTTTTTGAAAATCGTTTTGGTTTTCTTACCTGTTTTGTGAGAGACGAGTACTTTTGGCTCTTGGCTGTGTACGGCTAAGGGTAACTCACATATAATTTCGTCTTTAACGTCTTTAACTTGGCGAGCCAAGAATATGAATTCAAATGTCAGCATGTCTGAGCCAACGGCGTTCTTCACTTCAGCGGCTTTTTCTTCGCTGGTGCCGAGTACGACAACTCCGGTCATTTCAGGATCCATTAGGTAGGTTGCATGGACTTCCTGAACGCCTAGATCAGTTAGGATACCACGTCCCTCGGCAATTTGCTCACGCAGCGCGTTTAGCAAAGTAGGCAACTTAGGGTACCAAGGATGGGGAGCGATTAAGACGTTTCTGTGTTTTGGGAGTGCGAGCACATTGTCCTTAAAATACAATATAGGCATCCGGCAGGGCTCTTCCCCTAAAGCGCCTTCCGGGAAACTGATTCTTCCAAAGCTCATATTTATTAATTAATACCGGTACTAAAACAGAGGCCCCCAGAGCATAAAGCTTGCTGGGGGCCAGGGATGGATGGGATGGGAGGAGAAATTCTTCTCTTCTTAAAAATCCTTAAACGGCCGCAAAAGCAACTTTAGAAGCCCTTGACTTCATCCGGCTAGCTTTGTTCTTGTGGATAATGCCACGTTTAGCAGCTTTATCAGCAGCAGAAATTAAATCACGAGCTGTCTCAGCATCCCCGTTTTGCTTTAACTTCTTCCCTAAAGTCTTGATCCTCGTGTTAACCGTTCGGTTACGCTCGGTGCGTTTCTCTATGTTTTTAATATCCTTTTTTGAAGACTTTTTATTTGCCATAACTTTTATTCAACAATTTATGATTCTAACTCAATAAGCCTCGAAGTCAAGTAACTTCTAGCGAAAAAAGAGCGGTTTAGCGGGGAGTAAGCCGGATTTTGTATACCAAGGCAATTTGCATCGCGCTTGGCTGCATTCATTTATCTACCAAAGATATTTTTACATAGCTTCAGTCCCCATAAATGAGGTGCGGTATACCCGGAGCCATCAGACGGGCCGCCTGGCCCCCTATTTTACCTTGCACTAGATTGGGTTTTCCCTGCCTCCTTAGTCGCCCTTGGAGCGGTGAGCTTTTACCTCGCCATTTCACCCTTACCTGCTTGCGCGGGCGGTATATTTTCTGTGGCACTTTCCGTCACCTCGGGGTTGTCCCCGAAGTGCCCTTGCTTTCACAAGGAATCCTGCCCTATAGTGTCCGGACTTTCCTCTCCATACTGTCAAAAGAACAGAGCGAATGCGATCACCCCTCTAAACCGTGTCCCAATATACACCGTTTCTTAAGATATTCAAGGGCATAAAAAAGCCTGCCGAGAAGGCAGGCTTTTTATTATTATATAGAGAAAATTTTGGTTATATATTATACCGAGAAGGGGTTTACTACTTTAGGATAGACAGTAAGGGAAGAAGAGGATTAAATGAGAGAGATGAAATGCCCTAAATGCAAAAGCGAAAAGAAGGTAAAGAATGGTCAAGCGCACGAAAAGCAGCGATATAAGT
>Ga0210009_1000367_pt1 | contig 52848 bp, 43 predicted proteins | sample CryGeyCG2114_065_FD_185457 | JGI IMG/M metagenome (GOLD analysis project Ga0210009, IMG submission 185457) | Groundwater microbial communities from aquifer - Crystal Geyser CG12_big_fil_rev_8/21/14_0.65 (SPAdes) (version 2) | ecosystem: Environmental > Aquatic > Deep subsurface > Groundwater ...
TGTCCCAAAGCGTATAAAAGTTTTTGCTGCCGGCGTATGCTTCGTCACCGATCATCATTCCCGCCCATTGATAATCGCTCATTGCGTTTGTACCGCTGTCGGTTAGTAGATCGATATACACATCTTCCGAGCGAAGTAAAAAAGAATTGTATGCCGCTGCTTTAATTGCTTTTTCTCGTACGGCGCGGGTAGTCATTTTAATAGGTTCAACTACTTTTATTTTAAAAGGTTCTGCCCACGAGTGTTTAAATATTTTTTTTGCCATTGTAATCTCCATTAAAATTTTGATTAAATCTTTATTTAAGTATACTGAAAGAATGAGAAATTCCTAATTCCTAAGCCGGACAAGCCAGAACCAATTTATCACATTAGAATGATTGAATGGCTGTATGGTTGAATGAAAAACATCCATCCATTCATTTTCATTCAGTCATTTTTTCGCTTTATTTACCATGTTAATATTCTGCCCAATATTACGCGAACTTTACTGATAAGGTACTACGTTTTTCCCAAGACCCTGCTTGTGAAAAAAGCTAAAGGAAAAAATGAATAATGAATATCGAAAAAGGAATTTCGAATGATGAAGTTGAACTGCTTATTGCTTTAACTTCGAAATTCATTATTTCTTGTTCAATATTCGATATTTAATTATCGTTAACATGTTAGCGCTAACAAGAATCTAAGAGCCTAATTCCTAATTCCTAATTCCTAATTAATTATGGTACTACACGTTTGATAAGTTCAAAGATCTTTAGTCTTTTAAGAAAGGAATTTTCAGAGCTACTTGTTGAAAAGAGGAAATTTTGAATAAAGTTTTTCATAGATTTTTCTTTGTCATGCTCAAAATTAAATCTATTAACTGAAATATGAAAGATATTTCTATTTTATTTGCCAAAATTAAATTATCATCTGAAAGATGGGATGTTAAGAGAAGAATAAATCGGATAAAAAACTTTTCGTTTTTCAATAATATCTTCTTAAGTTTTCAAAGGAGATTTTAATCAGATGCAAAATCACAGTAAATATTTTTCTAACTCCGGGTTGATATTTAAATCCATCCGTTTACAACATTTCAAACAAGCTCAGACTGAACCATTATTTCTTCTCTCTACTTCGAGTGAAACAAGCCGAAGGGTGTGCTTATGAACTCGAAAGAAAAAATTCACGAAAAATTTTTTGCCGATATTTGGAAGCAGCAAAATTTTATTAAAGAAATAAAAACTTTGGATGGCGAACTTATCCAAATCTTAGAAGCAGGGGAAGAAAATAAAGAACATGCCGGTCCCGATTTCTGTAATGCCAGGATTAAAATCGGAAATATTACTTACGTCGGAGATGTCGAAATAGATACTACACAAAACGATTGGAAAAACCACGGACATCTCCTAAACGATAGGTTTAATAAGGTTATTCTCCATGCCGTTTTTTCAAACGACTCTAACCATTCTCACGTTTTTACACAGAACGGGAGGAAAATTCCAACTTTAGCATTTTGTAATTTTCTTTCACAGAGTCTTGCTTCAACTATTAAAAATGCAATCTTGAACGATCGTGAAAAACGCACAAATAAAATGCCCTGTAACGAGCTCAGCGATAACCTTGGCGAAAAAGAAAAATTAGCTTTTTTAGAAGAACTTGGACTTGAACGATTTAGAAAGAAATGCGAGAGAGCAGTTACCCGTCTGAGAGAATTGATCTACCTAAAAGAGACGAAAGTTTCAGAGCCGCTCATTCACTATACCTTGCCAAAAGAATATTCCGAAAAAATCCTTTCGTATGATGATTTAAATGATAGATTAATCTGGGAACAACTTTTTTACGAACTGATTTTTGAAGCACTTGGGTATAGCCAAAATAAAAATATTATGCTGCATCTGGCTCAATCGGTAAATCTTGAATTTTTAAGACACTTTACTGACCAGGATGATTTTTGCATGGCAGCAGAATCTGTTTATTTTTCCGTTGGTGGTTTACTCCCCGATGTTTTAAATCTTAAAGAAGAGCATACCTCGGAGTATACAAGAAAAATATTTCAAAAATGGCAGGAAATTAAAAACAGTTACGATGGTCGAATATTTTCGGAGACCGATTGGCATTTCTTTCAATTACGCCCTCAAAACTTCCCAACGGTACGGATAGCAGGCGGAGTTTTTCTTGTTGAACGAATACTAAAGCAGAATCTGATCTCTGGTATATTTAAAAAGATGAACGAAATTCATAAACCGGAAGTACTCATTCAAATATTAAGAAATCTGCTGATAGTAAAAGCAGACGGTTATTGGAAAACCCATTACGTGTTTGATAAACCCTCAAGTGGAGAAATCAAATATTTTATTGGGAATACTCGTGTTGAAGAAATTCTTGTAAATGTTGTTTTCCCCTTTGCCTATATCTACTTTGAACTTTTTAACAAAAAACATTTATCACAAAAAACTTTAAACACTTTTTCTCACATTTTATTATCTGCAGAGAATAATTTAGTAAAGGAAATTTCTGAAAGTCTGGGCTTGAGCAACCATTGGAAAAGATCATCCATCAATCAGGGGATGATTGAACTTTTCAGAAGTTTCTGCTCAAAAGGTAAATGTACGTCATGCAAAATTGGCAAAAAGGTTTTTATTTCTTCTGAATCCAGAGTTAGCAATTTGTAGTGAAGTAAAGATCATCCATGATGATGCTTCTACCCATTTACAAAGTGATAGGCACTTAGAAAATCACTGTTGCTAACATGTTAACGATAATTAAATATCGAATTAAGAACAAGCCCGCCAGAGGCGGGCGAAGTGAATGCAGATTATCTTACAACTTCATCATTAGAAATTCCTTGTTCGATATTCAGTATTCGTTTTTTCCTTTAGCTTTTTCCCCAATTATCGTCTTGGAAAAAATGTAGGCACTTAGAAAACAGTTATTACTAACATGTTAACGATAATTGCCGGGAAGAGCAGCACATAGCTTCAGCTATGCGGTAGAATTAAATAAATAGGTCATTTCAGCCGCAGGCAGGTTAGTAAAGAGATGAACAATGTCGCACACATGAGTAATAATTGAGCTTTCAAATCGTAAACCGATAAATCGGTTTTAAGGGTTTTCTTCGGTTAAATTACCCACAGATGAATCTGTGGGCTGCTGACAGAAAATACCATAACAAAACAAATTAATGTGCTGTTTGTTTTTCATTTTTCCCTTCCCGCCTGCCTTTCTACCGGTAATCTGTCGGGCAGGTCGCTTTTTTCCCAAGCATTGTCTTGGGAAAAATGTAGTTGTTCTTAATCAATCAAAATTCCTTTACAATTAATCAAGTGCTATATTCACCAATTCGTAACTACCTCCACAGATGTGCCCCGTAAGAGAAACACTTTCAGCATTTTCAAATCCCGCGGGCAAATTTTTCTCTGTCTGAATGGGCATTTGAGTCCCATGACGATCTTCTACATAAAAAAGAGATTTTTGTCCTCCATCTGTTTTTTGTATCCCCTTTTCAGTCACTAATTTAACGACAATCTCTTTCTGAGCATGGCTGTAGGGATCATAATCCTTAAATGAGCCAAGCCCCTTCGCGGAGGAGAAATAAAAAATATAAATAGTAAAAACGATTAATCCGGATAAGATCGGTAAAATTAATTTTTGAATTTTCGCCATTGAAAACCTACATCTCGATTATAAAAAAAAAGAGTTATAAATGAACGCTTACCTATTTGGAAGAATGAAAATCATGAAAACAGGTTATTCAACTTATCGTGACCTTCCTCGTGATCATACTCTTAATCACATTTAAAGTCGGGCAAGGTTACTATTAATAGCAATTTTCTGAATTCCAAGCTCAGGGAAGTTTCTTAAGTCTCGTTACACAGTTGTTAAGTGAAAAAAATCTTATTCTTCATCTTTTGTGTAAGGTAACTTATTATTTAACTCAAGCAAAACTATTCCCTTTTCAACTTCATGCATCAATTCTGTCATCTCATGTTATCAAAAAAAAATATGCCTTCTTTTAGAGAGTATATTTCGAGCAATTTAATTGCTCATCGAAAGTCGTTTAATCTCGTCTCTGATAACAGCCGCTCTCTCATAATCTTCATTATCAAGTGCAGCGCGTAATTTTTCTTGTAATGAAGCCAACTTGGCTTCCTTTGTTGTGATCGGTTCTGGATTAGACGGGATCTGCCCTCCTTCTTCATTCATAAATGGATTTTGCTCGGTCGCCGGTATAAATGAGGCGGAGTCCATTACACTATCGGCAACATAAATTGGCGCGTGCGCTCTAATGGCTAACGCAATTGCATCACTCGGTCTAGCATCAATTTCGATGTTTAAAGTTGAGAGATCAATAATCAACTGAGCATAATATGTATTCTCTCTTAACTCGTTAATAAACACCTGAAGAAGCGTTCCTCCCAGGTTATCTATAATACTCTTCATCAGATCATGAGAAAGTGGACGAGGAGGTTTAATTCCTTCCAGTTCCAAAGCAATTGCCTGCGCTTCAGCCTGACCAATAATAATGGGTAACCGTCTTTTCCCAAAAACTTCCTTTAGCAGCAAAGCATAAGCCCCTGCAGAAGAAGGATTTGTGGACATACCTAATATTTCGCACTCAACTTTACCCAAAAAATATTCTCCTAACTTTTAAGTTTTTTTATTTCTTCGGTCAATACCGGGAGGATTTCAAATAAATCACCGGCAATTCCATAGTCAGCCACAGTAAAAATAGGTGCATCCTTATCTTTATTAATTGCCACAATATATTTTGAAGACGACATTCCCGCTAAATGCTGGATGGCGCCGGAAATCCCGCATGCAATATAAAGTGAGGGGGAAACTGTCTTTCCCGTTTGTCCAACTTGATCTTCATGAGGTCTCCAACCAGCATCTACTACTGCTCTCGAGGCTCCGACCGCAGCGCCAAGCTGCTCTGCTAAACTTTCAATAAGGTTAAAATGCTCCGGACCTTTCACTCCCCTTCCACCGGAAACAATAATGTCGGCTTCTAAAACATCAAGTTTTCCTTCCGATCTTATTACTTCCTTCACTCTGTTTGACAGATCAGGATCTAAGACAGCAACCGAAGAATTTTTTTCTATAGCTTTTGTTCCTAATTGGACGGCTTTAAATACGTTTGGACGCAAACTATATACTTTCACTTCGCTGTTTAATGTTACTTCCTGCAACGCCTTTCCGGCATAAACGGGACGTATTGCAAGCAATTGGTTTTCTTTTTGTTCGAGCGAAATACAATCGCTTACTAAACCTGCTTTTAGACCAACCGCAACCCGCGGTGCAAGATCTTTTCCAAGAGAAGTATTTGAGAGAAGAACTATTTCACATTCTTGTTGCGATGCATATTCTACTACAATTTTTTTATATGCAGATGAAGAATAAAGTTGAAGATCAGCGTGCGAAAAATGAATGAGCTGACAATTACAAAAAGAAAATACCTCAGAAGCATTTTCTATTCTATCACCGATTACAATTGCATCAACCGTCATCCCAAGCGTTAAGGCTAAATGCTGCGCTACAGTAAGGGTTTCGAATGAGGATTTTTTTATCTTTCCATCTCTTTGTTCCAGGATAACTACTATTTTCTTTTCCATAACAAACCTTTCGTTAAATTACTTTTGCTTCTTCGTGAAGAAGTTTGACGAGTTCGGGAACGGCTGAACTATCGGTGCCAAGAATTCTACCGGGATTTTTTGGCGTCGGCATTCTTAATTGAATATTTTCGACGAGCGCCGATTTTGATCCGACCGGTTTTTCCTGAATTACTTTTTTCTTTGCGGTCATAATTCCTTTCAAAGAAGCATAACGTGGTTCATTTAATCCTTTCTGTGCGGTAATAACGCAAGGAAGAGATGTTTCAACAACTTCTTTCCCTCCTTCAATTTCGCGTTCTGCAGTAACTTTGTCCCCTTCAAGTTGAAAGGTGACACAAACTGAAATTGAATTGAAACCTAATAATTCTGCGACTATTTGTCCGATTATTCCATTGTCATAATCAACAGACTGCTTCCCCATAAAAACTAATTCACTCCCTAATAATTTAATTTCATCAGCCAGAGCTTGTGCTACCGCAAATGAATCGAGCGCTTCATCCGTTTTAAGATGAATAGCCTCATCCACTCCCATTGCTAATGATTTACGGATCGTCTCCTTTACTTTGTCGCTCCCGACACTGAGCGCCACAACCTCTCCGCCAAATTTTTCTTTTGTTTTTAAAGCCTCTTCAACCGCATATTCGTCATACGGATTAAGGATAAAAGAAACACCAGACGGATCAATTGACTTTTGATCACTTGCTATTTTGACCCTTGTAGCAGTATCGGGTACATGGCTAACGCAAACAGCTATTTTCATTCTTACCTCTAAATATTTAAATAAAGTTTATTAAAAATTAAATATCATATATTTATAAAACAAATGAATTAAAAGAAACTCCCTCCCGCACACCTCAAATCACACAGATTGCCACCTCTCTTCTCGTTTATAATTCCTAATCCGGATAAACCCGGCAATAAGCAGGATAAACCGGAATTCAAAAAATTAAATTCCAAATAATTTTGGATGAACGATTGGACAATTGAATGATTGTACGGTTGAATGAAAAACATTCACCCATTCATCTTCATTCAGTCATTCTATCGCTTCATTTATCTCATTAATATTCCAATAATACACGAATTTTAATGTTAAGTATAAAAAATTATTGGGAGTTTTTCATGCTTTTAATTTTTTGTAACATTGCCTAACTTGCGACATGAAATTTTTAAATACACTTCAAGTAGATCAAGAAATAGTTGTAGAAAATAAAACTACGGTGGAGATACCGGGCAAAGTCGTTTTGTATAACGATGATTGGCATACTTTTGATGAAGTAATTTTTCAACTTATGAAAGCAGTGAACTGTTCATTAGTCGAAGCGAGAAATTACGCTTTTGAAGTCCATTTTACAGGGAGAGCAATAGTTTTCAGTGGAGGATTAATACAGTGTCTAAAAGTTTCGTCGGTATTAGAAGAAATTGCGCTCCACACACAAGTTGTGACGTAAATTTTACCGTTCTCTAAAAAAAGTTTAAACTTTTTTTAAAAAAGATTAAAAAAAGACTTGCTTTTTTATTCTGAGTCATTTAAGTTTGTACCCATGATTCATTATGCTTACCCCCCATAGTGAATCTTCCCACGCCCGGTAGCCCTCCACCGGGCATTTTTTTTGCCTTTTTGAAAAAAGTTGTGATTTCAAACGATTTTTAAGTGTTTGTTGGTTTTCAAAATCTTTCTTGATAACAGAAGAGGTGAAGAATTTGTAATGGTTATTTTTAGTGAAATTATTTGGAATGAAAAGAGAAAAACCGTAATTTTGGTACTCAAAAAAATGGGCAGGTAGCTCAGTCGGTAGAGCAAAGGACTGAAAATCCTTGTGTCGGCGGTTCAATTCCGTCCCTGCCCACTTCCCCTAATGCGAAGACAACCGAATCTTCGCATTTTTTAATCAAATCCTTTTTGTGCTTTTCGAGCCGACATTAAATCAGCAAGTCACTTTACGTAGAAAATAGAATTGGCGTTTTAATTTTAATCTTTTTCTTAATCTGCATTAACAGACTAAAAACTAAGATGAGTTTAATTATCCTTAATACACCACACGCTAAAACCATATCTCTTCCCGTGATGGGGCAGGGTGACAGTTCTATCGTGGTAGAGAAGCACCATGCAATATGCGGCTGTCGTACCGTGCTCGGTTGAACTCCAATAGTAAGGAACGTAATTTAGATCGAAGAAGTAACCAATACTATCACGGGCACCCGCAAAAATCGCCGGGGATTCGTTCGTGTTATCTACGCTTCTGTGCCCCAATACTTTCATCGCATCGCCATTACCATTGACGGTTTCTGCAAGTTCAGCAAAATCATCTAAAGCTGGTAGGTGCCATCCTGCAGGCGCTATTCCTCTCGGATCATTTACAGCATACCAATTATAAAGCTTGCCAAACTTTTTACCGTTTTCAGGATCATTATCGTAATAACACCAGGCGCCTGTTTTTAGTTTTGCCCATTTATCCGGGTCTTGTACTTCCGGAATTGAATCTCCGTTTCTGTAATGATCAACATTTAGATTTTCTTTAAACCATTGGGTGTCTTCAGTTTTATTTGAATAAAGAATTAAGAAAGTTGCCGCAGCCAACGCCATCCATAAAAAAGAAGAAAGGATAACTACTATTTTTTTCTTCTTTGGACTGCCTCCTTTCAACTGACCTTTATATGGTTCACCTTTAGATGGTTCTCGTTTACGAGTAGCCTTAATTTCTTTTTGCCGAAGCCGCCCTTTTAAAAGTTCTTTAATGCTGTTTGCTTTTACTCCAAAGTTTTCTAATTGCTGTTGCTTCTCTTCATCAAACGCTTCGGTGGCATTTTGTGCAATATCTTCTTTTGCTTTTGGCAAGTGTTTTACTTTTTCAATCGCTGCCGGGAATTTTTTCTCTAACCCTTCTTTTTCGGTCTTCAACAATGAGATAAAAACATCCGCACTTTTTATTCTTTCTGATTTTTCTTTTTTAGTGGCGTTAACAATAATATTTGCAAGCCCTTCAGGGATATCAGAATTGAGTTCACGAGGGTCTTTTAATTTTTCAATAATAATTTTATTCATCAACGTAAAATCACTCATAGTTCCACTCATCTCGAATGGTAATTTCCCTGTAAGCATTTCATAGAGGATGATCCCCGCGCTATATATATCGCATTGTTCATCAACACGCTCACCGCGAGCCTGCTGGGGAGACTTGTAAAAAAGAGTCTTTTTCTTTGTTCCGGTTTGGCTGCTTTTTACCCTCCCTTCGTTGCGGACTACACCATAACCGGTTATTTTAATAATATTTTCGGTGGTAACAAAAATTTTTCCAGGTTTAAGATCACGGTGAACAATCCGTTGCTTATGTGCATAACTGATTCCTTCCAGAATTTGGATGAAGAGAGGAAGCGCTTTTTCGAAGGGAATGGGACCAATCTCCTCCCCGATTAATTTATCGAGTGTTTGCCCTTCAATTAATTCCATCACAAGATGCAAAGCCGCCGGTTCTTCGATAAATTCGGTGATGCGGACAATGTTTTTGTGGTTTAGTTTTTCCAGTGTAGTCGTTTGTTGAAGAAAGCGGTGTCTAAATGCTGCATCGTTCGAAAATTCAGAAAAAATTGATTTGATGGCTACAATTTCATTGCTGATGATGTGGCGGGCTTTCCAGACTTCACCCATTCCTCCTATTCCAACACGTTCAATAAGTTCATATGATTGAATTTTTTGTGTCATGCTAAAAGTTTAAATGTTTTTAATTGAAAAGATTGAATCAGGCGAGGAGACTTATTCATAGGTTACAACAGTACTGTATAATAGTTAGCAACACCATTTTCGGATTAAGAAAAGCAAATGCTTTTTTTTACGAATTTTAAGAGTCAGGTTACTGAAATCAATCAATTTTTTCCCAATGTTGTTAATCTTCTCCAATTGGTAACATCAACTTAAAATTATTACTACATAAAATCAAGAAAAATAGAGGTGCAACTATTAGTAAGAAAATAAAAACCTCATGTTTAAGTTCCAGAAACAAGCATTTTAGGCAAATTAAATAATCATTTATGTTACGCAGAATATTAATTTTGCAAAAGAAGAGTAGGAGTACATAAAAGTTATAAATACCTTATCAGTATAGTCCGTGCAAAACTTGGCAGAATATTATTTGTAAAATTGAATATTGAAAAAGGAATTATGAAATTTTTGCCCTTAACTATTCATCATTTTTTTTGTTTTGGCACTCACAGATTAAAACATTTGCATGTATTCTTTGCCCAGTATCTTGTCTGCTTTGCAATCTATGGGGAATTAAAATCTTTTCACGAACAGGAATCAGTTTCATTAGCCGTCACCAAACCCGGGCAAATCCCGCAAAAAGTAAATACCAAATACTTATAAATGATTGACTGAATGTTTGCATGATTGAACGGGATCAATAATCAATTCATTTTCATTTTCAATTAGTCATTCTATCTGATTATTTGTCTCATTACCATTTAGAACTAAAAACTATACTGAAGATAGACAGTAGGATAAAAAGTGAGGTTAGTTCCGGCGTTTATCTGGTTGACTCTAAATTTTACTGCGATATCTTTATTAAAAGAAAAAGCAGACCAAACGGCGTCTAAGCCGGAGAGAAAATGGTTCACATACAAACCAATCACCGCTTTATCAGAAAGATTATAATAATCATTTGCCTTACCGCGCATCTTTGAATAATCAAGAAAGTTAGGAGAGAGAATATGAAAATCGGTTTCGCTTTGGTTTGCGTCATCCCAGCCATGACTGTATTGCGGATACTTCCCAATCAATTCATAATACTGCTGATCGCCATGCTGAGGTAACGCATGGGAATAACCGGAACCGAGATCACGCTCAAGTCTGTTCAATTCAGCATGATTCACCGAACCATCAGTATTGATCACGCTATATTGTGCAGCATCAACCGAAGAATTGATAAAGGCAACATTATTAATCGTCCATTCGGCATACCGTTTTATAGACCAGTGTCCATCAGCATATTGCTCGAATGTTGAAGTTTGGGTATCTCCTTTTTTATTATAAGAAACTGCAACAACAATCGCACTAACCTCAACTGCTGCAAAGGCGGCGGCTTTCCAATAACTTTCTGTATAGAATTCTCCCGCTCCCGGAAGTAGCAAAGATAAAAGTCCCGCAATCATCGGGGATTTTTTATCTGGTGATGGGAAAGAAATGTTTTGTGTCTGCATACCCGAACTCTCAAATAATACTTTGGAATCCGCATGAAGATTGCCGGGAAAAAATATTTTATTATTCGAAGACTCTTGTGCAAAAGAAATTTGACTGCAAACCAAAAACCACATAACTAAAACTAAAGAGATTTTTTTCATTTCATTAACTACTTATTGAGAAATAAGAATACAGTAGTAAGAATTCAGGAAAAATAAATTCATATTTTATTCATTACTTTTTTACTGACTACTGACTACTGACTATTGACACTACCCACTAAAAATCAAATCCAAAAAGAATACCACCGTAGAATCTCCACTCACCGCCGTACTTCACCGTTTCATCGCGAACATCTTTTGTAAATTTATCAAATCCATAATTGGCATTAAAGAAAACGCTTGTGGGAAATAGATAAAAAGAATTAAGCGCAATCCGCAATTCCGCACCGGCGCCTTTCTTAAAAGTTTTTCCGGCGGGAATTTTCCCAGTCCATGCATTTCCCATATCACCATAAACAGAGACGAACATTTTATCAACATAAAGATAGCCGATACGTGTATCAATATTGCGCCAAAGCGGGAAACGGTAAGCAAGATTCATCCACAAAATTTCATTTCCATTGATTGCATAAAAAGGATAGGCTTTCATTCCTACCAGACCGCCGAGATAAAAATCGAAGAAGTCGGGAACGCTTGGGCCTAAAATAGAGCCGGCTCGCACTTTTAACGATAACGAATGGTGCTTAAAAAGAGAAACATGACCGTTCGTTAATATCTCAAGTTTATGGTAATCAAATTTTCTGTAAAGAGGTTTTAGGACACCGTCTTCAACCTGATAATTGCCGTCGGGATTAAAGCGGTTTAACTCGTAATTGTACTTAAGCTCAAGGTCTGTACCTATAGGATTAATGTCGCTATCAATATAAACTTTCTTCGCATCGAAATTATATTTTAACTGAAAGTTACTTCCAATTAAATACGTATCGTAGTTTGTCGGGTAGAGGTCGGTTGTTCCAGGGAAAATGAAACTCCCGATAGTTGCGGTGTAACGGCTGTAAGCGTAACGAAACTCAAGCATATGTGAGCGGGAAAAAATTCTATGTTTAGCCGCAACATCAACTTCAAACAAACTGTAAGTTACATCGGTCTTGATTGAAGGAAGATCTTCAATATTTATATCAACATTAGCTTTTCTACTTATGTTAAAAAGTTCAAGAGACATTTCAGGTTTCAATCCAATCGCAGATATGATAGGTAGTTTGTTGCGGTATTCAAAAGTCATAAAAAGATCGCGTTCAAAGCGTGAATTAATTGAAGCGCCTGCAAAAAGTGAATAGCGGTTCAACATATCGCTTGAAGTTACATAAACGCCGGGTTTCAACTTTTCCGTAAACTTATTTGAAGTGTTATAGTTATCATAACGTAAAAATGGGAAAAACGTTAGCTTAGAAAACGCACCGGAATATTTTTCCGGTTTGTAGGCGGGAGTTTCATTATCGTTATAAAATTTTAATTTATTCAAATCGAAGCGGGTAATATCACCGTTCGGATTGTCTTCTCCAATCGGCGGATTATTCTTTCTTACATAAGACTGTTCAGCTAAAACATTTTTCAGTTCACCTTTCTTCAATAAAAATATTTTGTACCCGCTTGAAGTATAACCGCTGTAAGCAATGTTTCCCTTCTCATCCACCGAAGGCATGAACGCGCCGCCAAGAACGTTGGTAAGTTGTTTCGTTTCATTCGTGGTTGTGTTTAGCTGATAAAGATTATAAATGCCGGTCTTATCCGAAGCGTAAATAAGATTATTCTCTTTATCAAAAACGGGATTCCGTTCGTCGTTTTCTGTTTGTAAAAGAAAAGAGAACTTACTGCCGTCGGTATTTACTTTGGCAATATCGCGTCCGTTAGCGTAGGAATAATCAAACACGATGAATGAATTATCGTTCGAGAATTTCGGATTGTAAACTTGTTCGCCGTTTTGAAAGAAAGTAAGTTGATGAAAATTCTTCCCATCAATATCAACCATGCCAAGATTAGCAGTACCGTCTTTTTGGAAAAGAAAGACAATGCTCTTTCCATCGTCAGAAACCGCCGGTTGGTTAGCGCGTAAGTTGTTTGTTAATCGTTTTTCATCTTCAGCAGCAACATCATAAATATAAAGATCATGAACATTGTACCAATTCGGATTATCTTCTGAAAGTTTCGCATAAATTATTTTGTTTGTTCCCGGAATAAAATTAAATGTTGAACGAATCCCCGAAGTAATTTCTTTCTTCTCTTTCGTCTCAAGGTTATACTCATAAATTGATGAAGGACTGAAATAGTCTGACAATTGATTAGAGATATAATAGATTTTCTTACCATCACTTGAAAAGGTCGCGTAAAAATTACCGAAACCAAGTGAATCAATGAGAGAACCGGTGACAAGATTTTCGGAAATCTTATTCGTTCTCTCTCTATAATCATTGGTTACAAAAGTTTTCCATTCATTATAAATTTCGTCACCATCTTTACCGAGTACATCTTGAAAGGCGGCGTCAATGGTAAAATTCTTAAGCTTGCCGAGCGCTTTTGTAACTTCACGAAGTTTAGCCTCGCCATATTTTTGAGAAAGGTAACGCGTTAAGGCAAAACCGGAATTATAAACCGACTCGTTATCAAGACTTGTCTTTTCAAAAACTCCCATTTGATTCCACGTTAACATTTTCCCATCAAGCGCATAACTGCGTAAAATCATATCGCGATGAGCATCCCAATTATCATAATTGAATTCCTTTCGCATATACTGCGCTGTTCCTTCTGCAAACCAGGCAGGCATATTAATTCCCGCGAGCGGATAAGAAATAATTACATTCGGAAATCCATAAAGAATATCGGGACGGCGTTCGTCTTCATAATTAAGCATCTGCAAATAAATAGCGGGAACTCTCCTTGTAGCCTTCATGGCAGCTTGTATCTGCACCATGTGTGTAAACTCGTGAGAGATAACATTGCGCAGCCAGTTGTGTGCGCCGCGAAGATCAAAGTCGAGCGCGCTTGCCCAAATTTCAATTTTGTTATCGAAGAAATAGGTTGCGCCGTTTGAGTAGTCGTCCAAGTCTTTAATAACGAAGTGAACGGTTTCGGGTTCATATTCATAAAGTGAAGTGATCGGCTGCCAGACTTCATCAAAAATTTTTGTAATCACTCTCGCTGTCCGTTCAGCGCCTTCATGGTAGTGAACTACGCAATGTTCTCCCTTTAAAGAATACCAATTCAATTCCGGATGGAATTCCGTGAATTGTGGAAAAGCTGTTGCGAAGAGAGTAAAGAATAAAAGAATAAATTTTTTCATGAAGTATTTTAAAATGAAAAACCGGGAAAGATTTAAATCAAGAAAACGCGATCAAATCAAATTCCTAATTCCTAATTCCTAATTTATTTAACGATTGCAATTTTAATAATGGTTGATTCCGATTTGCCGCTGTTTCCGGTTGCTTCTACGCGGGCAAAGTAAACTCCGCTTTGAATGTTGTTTACATTCCAGGTAGTTTCGTTATCCATTCCGCCGATAGCGGTGTTGTTAAGTTCGGCAACAAAATCTCCGGCTAAATCAAATATTTTAATATTGATCTTAGAATCTTCCGATACATAATAACGGATAAACGTTTGTCCATCATACACAGGGTTAGGCCAGTTGTACGCTTTGTTTTTTGGGAAGAATTCCGAGATTGAATTCACTCCCAAAGGACCTACCACAAACGAATTATTCATTTCATTTCCATTTTCCTGTCCCCAATAAATGCCTCCAATTCCACTGCTAATAGTGTAGACTGAAAAAATATTTTCATTCAAGACAGCCAATGAAAGAATGTTATTGCTCTCATATAACATTGAAGAAATAATCGTTTTCCCTGTAGAAATTGGGAACCCATTCAGAACCTTTCCCGAAATTCCATCGATGGCAAAGATCCTTCCATCACCGGTGGTTGCAAGCACTACAGTTTTATTGAGTTCATCAAATTTTGTCGCTAACGGAGTTCCGACAAATCCAACTCCCAATGGGTCTTGGAACGGAAAGTTCTCAGCACAAGCGCCTGTTAGGTTGTATGCCTCAACATATAACCCATTGGTATAAAGAATATAATTTGAAGATTCGTTTTTTAGATTAGCAAGTGAAAAACTTTTAGGTGACCCGTTGGCCGAGAATTGAGAGTAAATCTTTCTTTCATTATTCATTACGTAAAACTTCTTCTCAGAAAGAAGTACTTCAATGGTTTTTTCTTTATTGTCTGTAGTTGAGGCTACATCAATCAATTTTTCAGCGAAAGGAATGACTGAAAAATCCACATTGTTGTAGTACGCATATTTATCATTTGTTATCACCGAATTTAAACTTAGACCTGAAATTTTTATTACAGCCCCACTATCCGTCAACAATTCACTTACATTTGAGTTTTGCTTAATCTTTACAAGATTGCCTACTGTATCAGCGGCATACGTTCCAGAGACACCACTTACCGGAAAAGTCGAAAATCTGTATTGGTAGTCTTGAGTATATAATTGTTTAAAATCGAGCCCCAACGAAAAGTCAAAGAAATTGATTTTTGAGGAGAGTGTAGTACTAAGGGGATTATACACTCCAATTACGTATGGTCCGTCAACAGCCGGTTTAAAACTTGAAAAATTAAGAGCTGAATCCACAACAGTTCCGTTTTCACTAATTGCATACAAATTACTGTTTGCTAAAACTAAGAAGAAAAGTATTTTCTCTCCGCTTACATTATCCCTGATTACAAATGAAGTTATCTTTTGATCTTTTGAAACAAAAGGTAGATGTTTTTTAAAAATCGGTTTCACCACATCTCCGCCAAACTGAACATCAAAAGTCATTTGCCTTGAGTTTGTTAGATCAGAGAAATTGTGGAAAGTAATTAGACTGTTTGCACCGTCGTTTGCATTTGTGTTTGGGCGGGTATCACTTGAGAACTTATTAGTATAAAGTTTTGAAGTGTTGGTTTTGAACCAAAGATCAAATTCCCATCCTTCACCAACCACCTGATCGCCGAAAATTGTGGTGAATTGTTCCCCAATATCCTGCACGCCGTCGGCTTCTTCAACATCAACACCGCGGCGGGTTTTATCGCTGTTGATTTTATTCTCAGCAATTTTTTCATTAATTATTTTTTCGTCTATATGCCAGATAAGTACTCCGCTGCCGGGTAAAGCAAAGTCATATTCATCAACACTTGTAGTAACACCGGCAAGTAAAGTTTCAGGGATGGCTTCAAAATAGGCATACTCATTTAGCGCGAAAGTTTTTGACACATCAATATTATTTTGTTTAAGAGAAATTTTTAAGCCGTCTTGATTTACATCGCGCTGGCGGTATTCAACTAAATAATATTCACTTGCATTGATAGGAATTTTATAAATTTGATGCGATGGACTTAAACTTGGTGCAATGGTATGCGTAGTGTTCCCTGCTTGCACGGCAATTTCAATTGGAGTTTCCCAGCCGAGAAAAATCTTTTCCCAGGCGGAAGGCTCAGGCGGAAAGAGTCCGCGGTTTGCAAAGATCGCTTGTCCATCCATCAAACCAAATTTTCCGATGGCGCTTAAACCGGTGTTCGTATCGAAGAGATCGGGTAAACCTAAAAAGCTGGCAATGTTTGCAGCAATCAATCCGTTAATTGAAACTTGGAATAATGCAGTTTGTCCGAAAGAAGATATTTCTCTGTTCTCCGCTTGCGGCAGGATCATTGAATTAGTGATCTTAAAATTAGAACTACCGACTTGAATGCCGTCAAAGGAAGTGCCGAAATATTTCTGAAGTGAATTAAGTCCGAGATAGACCGAAGGTAAATCTTTTTCATTCCCAAGACTTCCGGGAAGCGAAATATCTCTTCCAACTCCCGCATGGAAAATTGAGAAGAGATTGAAATCAGCAAAATTAAAATTAGGATTTTGATTCCCGGCAAGAGTCCAGACTTCCTTCATAAATTCAGCCATCGCTGTAAAATCAGTTGAATTAACCGCCGGAGAGTAGTTCCTCATCGTTTTTGAAACGGTTATAACTTGAGGAAGAATCTGATAAACAACATTTGCTTTTCCGTTTGATACTTTTGAAAAATAATTTTTAGCAAACTCAACATGATTGGCGAAATAACTCACATCGTGCGGTAAAGGATCAATAATTTTATCGCCATAATCCTTCTCATAAATTGAGTTAAAAGTTCCATCACCGGCTGTGTTATTATCGGTATCTTTTTGAAACTCAACCATAACAGCAAGAATTTTTATCGTATCGGAAGAACTGCGGTTAAGCGCCGCCAGTTGCGGGAAAGGATTAATTTTGCCGATAAAAGTTTGGGCAGAAAGACTGCCCAAACTGAAGACAAGAAAAGCGAAAAAATACTCTTTAAGAAATTTCATTCAGATTAAATTCCCCGCGGCAAACCGTTTGACTGCTCGAGAATTGAATCCCAGCCAATGGAAAGAGTAAAACGAAGCGTGTTGTCTAATGGATGATTTTCACCGTTTTTAAATACGCTTGTTGAAATGTAACTGAAATCGAACCCGTAAATATCATATTTAATTCCGGAGCCTAAAGTCATAAATTTTCTATTTCCGTAAGAGGGATCTTCATAGAAAAATCCGCCTCGAACCGCAAACATAAACCCGTCTCTCATATTTCCGTACCAATATTCCAAGCCAATCGAAGTTACAATGTCGCGCAATTCTTCCTTGAAGGGTTTGTTTGACCATGAGGAGAACAAAGCGCGGTAGACCGGGTCAACTGTGGTTACAACGGAAGTATCTGTCCCGATAATTTCTTCTTTCGTAAGTTTGTTTACTAAAAGTTTGCTGAAGTCCATTGTCCACGTTAGTGAATTGAATTCGTCTTTCATCAAAACAGTTGCAAATCCTAAACGAAAATTTGTTGGAATAGGATCGGCTTGAGCTTTATCAATATAGAAAATCTTCGGACCGATGTTGCTTAAATTCATTCCGATACTGAAACGGTTACTTAAATCTTCGTCGAGATAAGGGATGTAAAATTCGGTCGGACGCCACATGGCGCCTATATCAAAGCTAACACTTGTTGCAATACCTGAGCCGGTCTCTTGTGCAGCCGGCTTATCGGATAAATTACTGTGGATAATTCGGAAGTTTAATCCGAGTCCCCAATCGCTTGATAGCTTCGTAGCATATCCGAGAGTAAGCGCTGCATCAAAAGAACGGAAAGTTCCAAGCGGATCTGGAGAATCTGGACCCGTGCGGACAAACTCGCCGTAGTTCATATAAGTGATACTTGATGTTACGCTTCCCTGTATGCTTTCAATATAATTTCTGTACGTTACATAATCGTAAAACAGATCAAGTTTAAATTGCGGCAGCCAGTTACTGTGGGTAAGGCTTGCTTCCTGCCCCGTTAAAAAGGCAATCCCTGCTGGGTTCCAAAATATTGCTGATGAATTGTCGGCTAATCCTGTACCTGTTTCACCCATAGCGCCTGCACGTGAGTCGGGAGCCAAAAGTAAAAATGGAACGGCTGCTTCACCCTGTCCATACGTGATTTTTGTTATACTCATAATCAGTAAACCGAGCATTAACATTCTTGAGAGCATTTTCATTCGTTTTCCTTGTGATTTATAATTTATTATTTTTTATTTATAAGTAAGTAAAGACTATTTGATAATGGACATTTTGCCGATAACATTTTGGTTTATTGTCCCATCAACTGAATTTACCATGATTTTGTAAAGATAAACTCCGTTTGCAATTTCGTTGTTGTCCTGATCTTTTCCGTTCCAATCAACCCTGACAAATCTGTCCATAGTAGCGTCGGTTTTTTCAATTTCCGCTATTGCTCTTCCAGCGATAGTATAAATTTTAATTTTAACTGAAATCGGTTTATCAATATTGTGTTGAAATGTGAAAGTCGTAGCGCCTTTAGACGGATTTGGATAATTCATCACATAATCAATAGTTAAGCCGCTGTTCTCAACCACTTTGAAAAATTCTGTTTGAGATGAAAAGTTATTGAACACGTCCCAGGCTTTAACCAGAATTTTATTTTCGCCTTTCCCAAGGTTATTAAATTTATATTTCACTTGTCCCGATTTCCCTTCGGCATCGAGATCACCGGTAAAATAATTTGCAAGATCAAGAGTGTTGGACTCGTTATCATTAAGTACTGCTTCCAATTTATGCCCAATACCCGAGCCAGTGGTGTTTAAGCCAGTCTCGTCCGTCAGTTTTACAAGTAATGAAGAATTTGGATTGATCAAATAGCCGTTTGTGTTCTGTAAATCATCAAAACGAATTTCTATTTCGGGTCCTCTGCCGTCATTTGCAACCGATGAATCAGTTCCGCCAATTAAAATATTTGAGGTGACTGCGACCCCGTCGCTTTCACCGTTAAAGAAGTAAAAAACTATTTTTCCGTTCTTGTTTTCGTAGGAAATATCTTTCGGAACAATGAAGCTTGTTTCAAAAACTCCATTGCTGATGCTTACTCTTCCCTTAAATATCAACCCGCCCTGTTGAACAACCTGGAAAGCCGGACCAAAATCTTCATACGATACAAATCGTCTAGAATCAAAAATCGAGAGGATACCCTCTCCGCTAAAATCACTTTTTACTGAATTGTTTTTATCGCGAACTGTTCCTGTAAGAGTAACTTTTCCTAACGCTTTTATTTGTGCGGCTATTGATGTTGAAGCGTGGTTGATCGAATCTACCGCTCCATTTTCTTGCGGTATCTGCAGCCGTAATGTTGGATCGGCAAAAAGATGAAATTTTAAAGAGTTTGGATCGTAGTAAACTGACTTTGTTAAAAAATAAGCTTTACCGATAGGAATCGGCAGATTTAATGTGTCCCGATTGCTCTTCAACATATTTGTATAAAATTTATTATTTAACGCAGCATTTTGATCAGAATAAACAGGGCGAACAGAAGAAAGAGTTCCAATAGCGCCGGAATTTTCTTTTAAGACCAAATCTTCTGCGGAACTTTGCACACCGGTTTTGTCATAATACCCAAAATCGCAAGTTGCGGCTGTTAAGAAAAAATAATCTTCATTTTTTAACTGTGGAATAGTAACACTTTGAACAAAAACTTGTTCGTGAGTCCAAAGTTCCGGGCTTCCGTGTCCAATAAAATTTAAAAGAATAGTTCCCTCGTTTATCGCGTCAATGATCGCCTGGTTTACTTCCGGTTTTCGTCTTCCCGGACCAGTGATAACCGTTGGGTATGCAGCCAAATAGACTTTTTTCAAATCAAAAGAAATTGGTATATAAGAATTAGCTAAAGCCTCGGACTGCCCTGTGTGCAGACTTCCGTCATCACCGCCGAGCGATTTTATGCCATCGTCTGCAACAAGAGTAATCAAATTTTTCCATGGTCCTTTTTCTGATCCGGTTTCATAATGGATGATTTTATCAACAACATTTTTTGCGTCTGCCAGCCCCCTGATTGGTAAACGACCGATGGCAAGATCGGGTTTTTGATCGTTCCCAAGAATAGCGGCGTAATAATCATCCGAAGCATACGAATAAATTTCATCAAGAAATTCTTCAGTTTCAAAAGGAATGACAAAATTTCCGTTTCCCCCTTCTATATTTTTATAATCATAATCGCCATCGCCAAAAAGTAAAACGTATTCCGGTTTTACGGTCCAATGATTATATGCATAACGGAGAAAATCGCGTATGGCAGAAGGATCTTTCATCCCGCAGGAAAATTCATCAAAAATATCGTCAACGTCAATCACGGTCGTGGATATTTTAACTTTGCTTTCGTTCTCGCGATAATTCTTAAGACGGTTTGCCTGATCAATAAAATCTTTGTGAGTAATAATGATGAATTTTGACTTTCCATCTGTACCGTGAAGATCTTGATTTTTCACTTCAACCGGATTTACCGGAGTTTTAATATCGCTTTCAACGCATGCAATATATTTTGAGTTCGGGCTAAACGTTTCATCTGCCTGGAAAACAAAATCGCCGGCGCTTTGTTTAATTGGATCGCTGACTTCTTTCACATTTTCATAATCACTAATATTAAAAACTCTAATATTAGTGGAACCAAAGTTTGACAGTTGATATTCTGTTATACCACCGGCGTTATTTGAATAGAAAATTAATTTTTCAACCGAATATTTTAAATCCCTCGAATAAGTGATTTCGTAATAATTTAAATAACCGGTTGATGCAAAGTCAGGAGGTGAATAAGTAAATTTTAATAAACTTCGGTTCTCGGGAAGTGAACCCGAAAAAGAAAAACTACTATTATCAAGCGTTCCGTAAGAATATTGCCCATGCCCTGAAATATTCTTCACTAGCATGGCTGATCCGTTTTCTTCCACTTTAAAGGGAACACTTACCGTAGCATTACTCGCAAACTGAATTTTATAATTAACGGTAGTATTCGGCAACATTCCATCCAATTTTAACGAGTAGCTTCTGCTCTTAATTGATTCTGTAAACTCATCACCAACAAAATGTCTTCCGGTTTTTCCAATATTTATTTTATCGTCTTCATAAAAAAGATAAGCCTGAGTTGAAGCCTGAACAATTTTATCCTGGCTATTTAAACCCGGTTGAGCAGCCATCCGCTTCCCTGCCATTCCGCCTGATGTAATCCAATAATAATTTTGTTTTGAATAAGGATTATACGAGCGAATAATTTTATTACTGTTTGAGTCATACTTCCAAAAATCTGTTCCTCTTCCATAAAACAAGAGGTAATCTCCGTCATCAAATTTTCCGTCTTGCTCACCTGAAACGGTGATTGCAATTTCAACCAAATCGTTTGCCCGCCCCGCTTCCGGATTCTCGTTTAATGTAGACCCGCCATTATTATAAATTTTTATAGTTTTTGGGTCAACGGCTGCCGCGTCTATACCAAACGAACTTAACATTGCTTTTGTAATTTTGTAAACTCCCTCGGATGGGGCTTCAAATCTTACCCACTTCCCGGTTGCAAGCACCGAGGGAGTGACGGCAGTTTTTTTCTGAAGTTTGTTTCCAACACTCCATCGTTTGGCAACATCATAATTCAAAAGAAAATCTTTCACAAAAACATCATCATTTTTTAGAGCACCTGAAGTTGAGGGAGCAAAAGAAATTTGTACTCGAATTGAATTGTACAATCTAATTTTATTTTCATCTGCAAAAAACAGAACTGGCTTAAAAAGGATTGTCTGTACCGCTACATCACGCACTATACCAAAGTCTCCGAAAGAAACTAATTCCGCATTTTTATTCTGATAATAGTTCTTACCGGTTGCATAGAAAAAATCTGAAATCCCATTTTCTTTTTTCGGAAAAGGAACCGGTAAAAGCTGCCCGGGGGTATCTTTAAAAGAATAATCTAATACTTGAATAGTATTTCCAACTTCAGCAGGAACACCGATATTAATTCTTTTAGAAAGAATTTCAGGTTCTCCAAAACTCATCATATTTTCGACCGAAGCTCCGAGAAAGGAGACTTTCGAAAATTCTTTACCATCGGCAGAAATTTTTTCACCAGGCAAGTATTGAGGCGTGAACTCAATTACCATTGAGGATGAAGTTGATGAAATTACTTTTATATCTTCTTGGGGGAGAATCTGAATGTATAAAAGAAATATCATTAACGAGATTTTGCTAAGATTTCTCATCAAAATTAATCCATATTGAAAGTTTTAATTTAACACTAAAGTAGCAAATATCTCGAAAAAGTATTTCTCCTAAATTTTGATTCAAAAATAGGCAATGATAGGGTTACATGTCAAGGCATTTTAAAAATTTCTTTTACTTAATTTTCCCCCATCATAATCCGAGCTTTTCTTTATTCCTGCGCATAGCGAAGATGCAAAACTGAATATGCTCCTCAAGTGGAATTTCGAGCCCCAACGCACCTTTTTGAATATCATCTCTGCTCACCTGGCGAGCAAAGGCTTTGTCTTTCATTTTTTTCAACACTGACCTCACCTCAACTTCATCAACCGTTCTGCTTGGACGTACGTATGCGACTGCAGTAATAAATCCAGCCAACTCGTCACATGCGAATAAAACTTTTTTCAACAACGTATCCCGTGGTTCACCGGAGTAATCTGCATGCGACAAAATTGATTTTGTAAATTTTTCATCGAAACCTCTTTCGTGTAAAATCTTTTCTCCCATAAAAGGATGTTCTTCGGTAGTGGGATATTTTTCATAATCAAAATCGTGAAGCAAAGCTACATTACCCCAATATTCGACATCTTCCCTAAATTTTTCAGCATACGCACGAACGCATGTTTCAACGGCAAAAGCGTGTTTCAGCAAACTTTCGTTATGAGTAAATTCTTTTAATATTGATAAACAAACTTCCCTATTTCGCGAATTATCTTCCATCATTTCCCTTTTTTAATTTTAGTTGATGAGGCACTCGGACACAACTCCGCAACTTTACATTCTACACATTTCGGTTTTCTCGCTATACATATTTGTCGTCCGTGATTCATAAGTAAATGCCCTGAGATCGTCCAATCTTTTTCCGGTAAAAGTTCTTTTATTCTGGATTCAATTTTTTCCGGATCATCGGAATTGATGAATCCAAGCAAATTTGAAAGGCGTTTAACATGGGTATCAACTGCCACCGCGGGGATTCCAAACGCGTTCCCGAGTACAACAGACGCGGTCTTTCTCCCAACTCCGGCAAGATTAGTTAAATCCTCAAAATCTTTTGGTACTGCCCCACCATAATTTTCTGCCAATGTTTTGCAGCAACTCTGTATGCTTTTCGCCTTCTGCTTGTAAAATCCAGTTGAAAATATTTCCTTCTCAATTTCTTCTTGGGGAACAGAAATGAAATCCTTCGGTGTTTTATACTTTTTAAAAAGTTCTTTAGAAACAATGTTCACTCTGGCATCAGTACATTGAGCAGAGAGAATGGTTGCGATGAGTAGTTGAAACGGATTCTCAAAATCTAGCGCAATTTTAGCGGCTGCGTATTCTTTTTTTAGAATAGAAAAAATCCTTTCCGCTCGTTCTTTTTCATCTGTGATTGTCTTCATACCAAATTCCTAATTCTTAATTCCTAATTCCTAATTCTCACAAGTCTTTATTAAATTTTTTATCCTTTATCATCAACCGCTCAACCGGTTTATTCCCGATGATATGCTGCTGGATAATTTCTTCAACATCTGCAACGGCTACTTTACCGTACCAATATTGTTCAGGATAAACAACTACAACCGGGCCAAATTCACAAGCATCAAGACAACCACTTTTGTTTACACGAATTTCAGAATTCAGTCCAAGCGTCTTTATTCTTGACTTTAATTGTTCAGCCAGTTCCACAGAATATTTACCGGCGCAACATCCACGCGGATGCCCTTCTTCTCTCTGGTTTGTGCAGACAAAAATATGTTTATCAAAACGTTTCATTTTTCACTTCTAAAATTTTCTTTACACAAATATAAGATTCTTTCAAAAACTTTTTTACTTTTGTACAACAACTAATGGAAATTTTATGAAATTGGGCTTCATTCTTTTTATTGCATTCGCCGGTTTACTTTTTATTTTGGGCTGTAAAGATGCCAAAACGGGGATTGTAATTCCGGAAACTGTTGAAAAATATCCAACTACTTTAAACACCGAATGGGAATATGAAACAGCCTCATATGTTGCAAAGTATGACAAAAATGGTAATCTTGGGATCGACTCACTTCTGCAACCGATGACATACTCAATTCTTAAAATCTCATCAGTAAATGACAGTGTTAATGGAGAAAGAAATTTGATTAGATTTGACTTTTCGTATAAATCGGGAGTTTCCGTAGTTAAAAACTGGTATCGTAACAGCGACAATACATTTGAACGGATTGCTTCTTCGGGTTATAGTGAAGTATGGGTAACACCAAAGTTAAAAAAATCAGATCCAATTCATTTTCTTCAGCATTTGTTAAGAAACACTTTTCCTGATGGCGTTGTATTTTCACCTAATGATTCGGTCTATATTAATAAAAGAATTATTTTACAATATCCTTTAGTTGTTGGAAAAAGCTGGGATGTTTTTATTACAAAGGACTTTTTCATCACCAGAACAATTCTTGGGAAACAGCTCTTACCCTATCGGAATGGCAATGTGAACTGTTATGATATAAAATCAATTTATTATCGTGATAATGGACTTGATCGCCAAACTGATGAACACGATTTTATTAGTCTTGAATATGGTTTAGTTAAACGAGAGACAATTATAGATAGTTTACCTCTCACTACAGTAGAAAACCCAGATGGCACCGGCGATTTTGTGAGATTTAAAATAACTTCAACTTTGGTCAGAAAATCAAATTAAAAGTGAGTACTGAGTAACTCAAATTGGGAATTTTGTTATTTGGTTCGCCACGGTGAATTGAGATTTGCTGTTTGGTTAAAGCAGTAGCGCGTACCGGATTCGAACCGGTGGTCTCCGCCTTGAGAGGGCGGCGTCCTAAGCCACTAGACGAACGCGCCAATATAAAAATTCTTCCCACATCAAACCTTAACCATTTCCCATCAACCATAATTTTGCTGCCCCGTCAGGGGTCGAACCTGAACTCTCCTGATCCAGAGTCAGGCGTGTTGCCAGTTACACCACGGGGCAAGATAGTATTTAGCCTAGATTAATTTCTTTTCGAAAATTCTTGACTGGGGAAAAACAATTTAGTTTAACATTTTTGGATACTATTCACTGTACACTAAATTCCCGGTTCTCGAGATCTTTAATAAATTAATTTCTACACTGTAAAGTTAATCTTAAAAAGTTTTACTGCAAAATTTAACCGTTCAAGAGTATTCTTGTTGATCTAAAGACCTTTTCCTAAATTGGAGAAAACTCACAACTATTTCATTTTACTCTACCAAAATTGAAATTTTTATTTTTAACTCTTTTTATATCTCATTAAATTAAAAAACGGAATTTAGAATTATTGCACGTTAATACTACCAATAACAATTTGTCTATTTTTATCAATCAAACAAAAAATGGGATCAATAAATGAAAAGCTTTCGCGAAAGATTGGGAAATGAATTAATTTTATTTGACGGCGGAACCGGTACCTATCTCTATGAAAAAGGGATATATATCAACCGCTGCTTCGATGAATTAAACTTAACGAATCCGGAATTGGTTACGGAAGTTCACTGTGATTACATTAATGCGGGTGCAGATATTATTGAAACTAATACCTTCGGGGCAAACAGCTTTAAACTTACTCCACACGGACTTGGCAATAAAGTTTATGAAATAAATTTACGCGGGGCGAAACTTGCTAAGACTGCTGCAAAAGAATCCGTACTTGTGGCAGGCGCCGTTGGTCCGCTTGGTGTACAAATTGAACCTCTGGGTAAACTTTCATTCGACGAAGCAAAAGATGTATTCAAAGAACAAATAAAAGGATTACTTGACGGCGGTGTAGATTTAATTGTTTTAGAAACCTTCGCTCTTGTTAAGGAATTGATCCAGGCAATAAGAGCGGTAAGAGAGCTCAACGCTGATATACCCATTGTCGCTCAAGTTACTATCAATGAAAGTGGTACATTACTCAGCGGGGCTCCGCTTGAACGATTTATTGAAAAGCTAAAAGATTATCCCGTTGACGCAGTAGGTCTAAATTGTTCTGTTGGTCCAAAAGCTATGCTCGATGCATTAGAAAACTTGCGATCTCTTACAGATATTCCTATTTCTGTTCAGCCGAACGCTGGTTTACCGCAAAATATAAGCGGGAGAAATATTTATATGACCTCACCGGAGTATATGGCAGAATACGCTAAAAGGTTCATTCAGACGGGGGCAAATATTGTCGGTGGCTGCTGCGGCACTAATCCCACCCATATTAAAGCGATGCGAAAAGCTGTTCAGGCTCTTCAACCTGTTAAAAGAATGGATGTTAAGATCGCTGATTTACAAGTTGAAAAACCCTCCGAAATTAAAATTTACGAGAAGAATGAAAAATCACGTCTTTCGAATAAATTACTTAAAAAAGAATTTGTAAAATTAGTTGAGCTTGTTTCACCAAAAGGTGTCTCCCCTTCAAGAGAAGTAGATAAAGCTCGCAAACTTTACCACGCCGGAATAGATGCAATTAATATCCCTGATGGTCCACGAGCTTCGGCAAGGATGTCCGCACTTGCTCTTGCAGCAATTATTCAGAAAGAAGTTGGTATTGAAACGGTGCTTCACATTGCCTGCAGAGATAGAAATGTGATCGGGATGCAGTCTGATCTCCTTGGTGCATGGGCGTTAGGGCTGCGGAATATTTTAGCAATTACAGGCGATCCGCCGAAGCTTGGCAATTATCCCGATGCTACCGCAGTTTTTGATGTTGATGCAATCGGCTTGACTAATATTATCAATCGCCTTAATCATGGATTAGATATTGCGAGCAACCCGATTGGTGATCCGACAGGTTTTTGTGTGGGAGTCGGTGTTAATCCAGGTGCAATTAATCTTGATGAAGAATTAAAAAGATTAGAATGGAAAATTGAAGCAGGAGCGGAGTTTATGATCACGCAACCGGTATTCGACATAAAACTTCTTGAACATTTCATGAAACGGATCGAGAAGATTAAACTTCCCCTTATTTGCGGAATATGGCCCTTGGTTTCTTTCCGCAATGCTGAGTTTATGAATAATGAAGTCCCGGGCGCCTCTGTTCCCCAAAAGATTCTTCAACGAATGAAAAAGATGACAACGAAGGAAGAAGGGTTTAACGAAGGTGTTAAAATTGCACGGGAAACTTTTGATCAAGTAAAAACTTTTGCAGATGGTGTTCAAATCTCCGCACCGCTCGGGAGAATCGAGGCTATTTTTGATATGATAGAATAGGTGTAGAAATTATAATTTCGTTGAACTCAAAAAGCCTCGAGCAGTTTAATGCCCAAGGCTTTTTATTTTAAAAGATTTCGTAATGATAACTATACATATTACACCCATTGCCGGTTACAGAACCAATAACTAAAAAACTACGTTTTTCCCTTTAAAAAAAACTAAAGGGAAAAATTAATAATGAATATCGAACAAGAAATTTCGAATAATGAAGTTGAAACAAAAATTGCTTTCACTTCGAAATTCATCCTCCCTTGTTCATTATTCGATATTTAATTATCGTTAACACGTTAGCAATAGTGATTCTCTAAGTGCCTATTTCGTTATTGCTCTATCATCCCCGGAAATTTCAACTTTTTTGATTTTACCATTATGAGCCAAATTGCTTTCCGAAGGGACAAGTTTTGTTTTACCTTCTTTAATTTTTATATAAAGTTGGTCGTTCTCAATAATGTAATAAAATTGTTTGCGGAATTCTTCCATCGTTAAACCGCAAGTTGCAGCGAATTTAGCAATTTCGTGCGGGTCTTCAAAGTCAGCTTTATTCAATCGAAGCATATATCTTCGTGCAATTAAAAATGATTCCGAAGCCGGGTCAACCATTCTCACTCTTGTTTTATTCGTAACCGGATCAAGAATATCCTTGAAATAAAGAGGAACAAAATGTCCGTTTTGAATAGAAACCATCGCTGCATTGCCGCCATCTAAAATAAATTGAGCGGCTGAAAATCCAAGATCTCGGGTATATTCCATATCAAATGGAATTGGATCGGCGCAGCGTAATTCATAACCAATATTCTTTGCAACAATTGTTTCTTTAATACCAAAATCACGTAATCTTTCTTGAACTTTGGATTTAAGAATTTCTCCAAAATTAATTTCAGCAATTCTAATATTATTATGGGCATCTCGTTCAACTTCGACTAAAGCGTTAAGATCGTTTGGATCTAAATGTTCAACCAAGCCTTCCGCAAGAATCGCAACACCGTCGCTTTTTCCGTAACTCAATCTTTTAATGATAGCTCCGACAATAATATCAACAATATGCTTGAGCTTAATTACTTTATTCGGAAATTCTTCGGGGATTAAAGTCATTGTAGCCCCGGTAGCTTTTCCGATACCGAGAGCAAGGTGCCCGGCTTTTCTCCCCATCGTTACAACAAAGTACCACCGGGAAGTAGTTTGTGCATCAACCATTAAACTTTTAACAATTTCAACACCCAGATGACGGGCAGTTTGAAATCCGAACGTAGGGATACCGTGCGGAAGATCAAGATCATTATCAATTGTTTTGGGAACGTGGACAACACGAATTCTTCCAGCAGCCATTTCTTCAACTTTCATGGCGCTGAATGCAGTGTCATCCCCGCCGATGGTAATGAGTTTATCAACATTCAATCTTAATAAAGAAGTTACCGTATTTTCTAAAAGTTTTTTATCCTTTGTGGGATTGCTTCTTGAAATTCCGATGAACGAACCGCCGGTAAAGTGAATACGGCTGACGTTGTGGATATTTAACTGTTTAATATGTGTAATATCCCCTTCCATTATCCATCTAAAACCATCTCTCATCCCGAGAATTTCGATTCCTTCAACCGCAGCGCGGATTGTTGCCGCTCCGATTACACTGTTAATTCCGGGCGCCGGTCCACCGGCAACTAAAATTGCTAATTTTTTAGGTGCTATCATTTTATAACTCCGATTTTTTCTTGGTCATTGGTTATTAGTCATTAGCAATTGACCAATGACTAACGACCATCATAATTAAAATCAATTTAATATTTTTAATTTTGCAAATTTTAACATTAGTTGTTTTAAATTATTCCCTTCAAAAGCAACACTTACTTTTTGCGTATCGCCTGCACCGATAACCTGAAGCACTTTGCCCAGCCCGAATTTATCGTGCATTACTCTGCTGCCGACTTTTATGTGTTTTGATTTGTCCTGGGTAAAATCAACATAATCAACATTCTCAAAATATTCGTAATAGATTTCTTTTTTTGATTTTCTGTTAGCTTTTCTACCCGATCCACTGGTTACTTCAGTGATGGTGTCCGAACTAATCTCATCAATAAATCTCGACCTATTTTGATAGGCAACTTCACCAAATCTGTAGCGGGATCGTGCATGTGAAACGAAAACTTTTTCTTTTGCTCTTGTCATTCCTACATAAAATAATCTTCGTTCTTCATCCATAGAAGCGTCAGTGCTAAACCTATTTGATAAGGGAAAGATGTCTTCTTCACAACCGGAGACAAATACGATGGGAAATTCCAATCCTTTAGCGCTATGAACCGTCATCAAATTTACGTGCTGTTTAGTTTCATCCAATAAGTCTAAGTCCGAAGCAAGAGAAACATCCTGTAAGTAATCATTTAGTTTTACGTTCGGATGCTCGGTGGAATAATCTGTAATTGCAGAAAGAAGTTCCTGTACGTTATCTAACCTTGCTAACGATTCATAGCTGCTTTCTTCCTTAAACAATTTAATTATACCAAGTTCATCAATCAAAGACCTGGTTAGTTCACCAACGGAAAGCCGGTCACTGAGCATGATATATTTGTCTAACAGAATTCTGAACCCTTTTACATTTTTTTGAATCCGCTCTTTAATGTCAATAACCTCAAAGACACGCTGCATCGTATCGAATAACGTAATCTCGTGTCTTCGTGCAAAGGCTGTCATTCTTTTGATGGTAGTCATCCCAATTCCGCGCTGAGGAAAATTCATGATGCGTAAAAGACTTTCTTCGTCATTTTGATTTGCAATTACCCGCAAATAAGCAACGATATCTTTGACTTCTTTCCGTTTATAAAATTCAACGCCGCCAATAATTAAATAAGGAATTTTTTCGCGCCGGAAAACATCTTCTAAAACACGTGATTGTGCATTTGTGCGGTAAAGAACGGCAAAGTCATTCATCCCCCGTTTGTAATTATGAATTTCGTCTTTTATAATTCTGGTGATATGATATGCTTCATCTTTTTCATCGGAACATTTAATTAAACCAACTAATTCCCCCTCTTGATTGTCAGTCCAAAGGGTTTTGCTTATTTGATCTTTATTATTTTTTATTACGCTGTCTGATGCTGCGAGAATGGTTTTTGTAGATCGGTAATTTTGTTCAAGCCGGAAAGTTTTCGCATTATTATAATCTTTTTCAAAGTTGAGCATGTTGGTAAGGTCTGCCCCGCGCCAACTATAAATACTTTGTGCATCATCTCCAACAACACAAATTTTTTCTTCTTTATTTACGAGCATTTTTAGTAGTTCGTACTGTGCCTTATTCGTATCCTGAAACTCATCAACAAGGATGTATTGAAATTTCTTTTTATACTTTTGGTGAATTTTCGGATTCTTTCTGAACAATTCGATCGGTTTTAACAAAAGATCATCAAAGTCCATAGCATTATGCTCTTGAATTCTCTGTTGATATCTTTCATACACATCCGCGATCTTTTCATCAATAAATGAAGTCATCATTTTTTTTCTAAAGACTGCCGGGGTAATCATGTGGTTCTTCAGAAAACTTATGCGATGACGAACTGCATTTGGATTTACTGTCTCAGTCGAAATGTTCATTTCAGCCATGGTGTTCTGGACAAGCGATAAAGAATCTTCCGTATCATAGATAGAAAAATTTACAGAAAAGTCAAGCGCCCCGGATTCGATACGGAGAATTTTTGCGAAGAGAGAATGGAACGTTCCCATCCATAAATATTGAGCTTTTGTCCCGATCAATTCTTTGATACGTTCTTTCATCTCACTTGCCGCTTTATTCGTAAAAGTAAGCGCCAGAATGGATTCAGGCGCATAACCTTTATCTATAAGATAGGCGATTTTATACGTAAGTACACGGGTCTTGCCGGAACCTGCCCCTGCTACAATTAAAGATGCACCGCCGTCGTATTCAACAGCTTTTTTTTGTTCTGAATTCAAAGATTTTAAACTTACCATAAACCCTTTTCAATTTTGACTTGCAAATATAATGAAAATTACCCTGCTATTGAAAAATTATTTTAAGGAAAACTGTTGGATAGAAATAAAAAAGCCCCACAAAATGAGGCTTTTAATAACTTAACACTAAAGTTTGAATAATTCGCCGTGGCAGGAAAGCTCTATAATGACTGATTGATGTTGAATGGATGAAGGTTTTCATTCAACCATGTCTAACATCCGGTCATTTAGCTTACACGCCTTGGTTTAGGCTCGTCCATGCCAGGGTTTTATATTATCTCTATCGTTCTGGGTTTGGCAAATTCCTGCTTCGGTAAATTAATAATTAATTGTCCGTTAGAATATTTTGCCACTATTTTGTCGAGATTTATGGAATCGGATATTTTGAATTTGCGATAGTAATTGCCCGCCGCACTCTCTGAAAGAATGTAGTTCCTCTTTTGCACATCACCGGCGTCATTCTTCGCCATAATTATGAGATGATTGTCATGGATTTTTATCCTGATCTTTTCTTTCACAACACCCGGCAGATTAACCAACATTACAAATTCATCTTCTATTTCGTAAACATCAACTTGAGGAGCGCATAAACATTCTTGTTCAAATGCTTGTTCCCAATTTTCCTCGTTTTTAACTTCAACTTTTACGAGATCTTTGTTATCAGACATACATTCTCCTTTTTTAGTTTTTAGTGATCAGTAGTCATCTTTTTTCAAATGACTACCGACCAATGACTACTTTTGTTTTTTTTACTTTTTATCCTTATCATCAACTTCTTCATAGGATGCGTCTTGTACTTCTTTTTCATCTTTCTTCGATTCTTTCGGTTCAGCACCCGGTTGACCACCCATATTAGCGAAATCCTGCGGGTTAAATCCGGCTCCCGGCTGCTGTTGCCCTGCATTAGCCTGTGAATAAAGGGTTGAAGCAATTTCGTTCCAGACTTTGTTCAATGCTTCAGTAGCTGCTTTAATAGTGTCAGAATTGTTGGTAGCGATAGCATCCTCAACTTTTTTAATTTCGGATTCAAGTTTTTCTTTTGCATCGGGAGTAATCTTATCTTTCAATTCCTCAATCTGTTTTTTAGTTTGAAACACTAAGCTATCAGCCTGATTCTTAACTTCAATCGCTTCTTTTTTCTTTTTATCTTCAACTGCATGTTCCTGAGCATCGCGCTTCATCTTTTCAACTTCATCTTTGCTCAAACCACTTGAAGAAGTGATCTTTATACTTTGCTCTTTATTCGTAGCTTTATCTTTAGCCGCAACATGCAGAATTCCATTTGCATCAATATCGAAAGATACTTCAACTTGAGGAATGCCCCTTGGAGCAGGCGGAATACCATCTAAATGAAATCTTCCAAGAGTTCTGTTGTCCGTTGCCATCGGTCTTTCTCCTTGAAGGATATGAATCTCAACGGATGGTTGATTATCACTTGCTGTAGAAAATACTTCACTCTTCTTGGTCGGAATAGTAGTGTTCGCCTGGATTAAAGTTGTCATTACTCCGCCAAGTGTTTCGATACCTAACGAAAGCGGTGTAACATCAAGCAATAAGACATCTTTTACTTCACCAGATAAAACTGCACCCTGAATTGCCGCACCAACTGCAACTACTTCATCCGGGTTAACTCCCTTATGAGGTTCTTTTCCAAAAAGATTTTTGACTAATTCTTGAACTTTGGGAATTCTTGATGAACCGCCGACTAAGATCACTTCATCAATTTGTGAAGCTGATACTCCAGCGTCTTTAATTGCTTTTTCGCATGGAGTTTTTGTACGCTCAATTAAATCATCAACCAATTGTTCAAACTTTGCTCTTGTGATGGTGATGTTCATATGCTTCGGTCCATCTTGAGTAGCGGTAATGAACGGCAAATTCACATCAGTTTGCGCAGAAGATGAAAGTTCAATTTTTGCTTTTTCTGCTGCTTCTTTCAAGCGCTGCAATGCCATCGCATCATTTCGAAGATCAAGACCTTCTTGTTTTTTAAACTCATCGGCGAGATGATCAATTAATCGTTGGTCGAAGTCATCACCCCCAAGGTGACCGTCACCGTTAGAAGATTTAACTTCAAAAACACCTTCACCAATTTGTAAGATGGAAATATCAAATGTTCCTCCGCCCAGATCGTAAACAGCAACAAGTTGTTCTTTATGCTTTTTGTCTAAGCCGTAAGCTAATGCGGCTGCGGTTGGTTCATTGATTATTCTTCTAACTTTTAAACCGGCAATTTCTCCCGCATCTTTTGTTGCCTGACGCTGGGAATCATTGAAATATGCAGGCACGGTAATAACAGCTTCAGTAACTTCCTGACCAAGATATTCTTCTGCGGTCTTCTTCATTTTCTGTAAAACCATTGCAGAAATTTCCGGAGGTGAATAAAGATTATCATTTATTTTTATACGCGCTGAACCATTTTCACCGCCTAAAACTTGATAAGGAACTTTTTTCATTTCCTCGGTAACTTCGTTCACGTTTCTTCCCATGAATCGCTTGATCGAAAAGATCGTCTGTTTTGAATTAGTGATTGCTTGTCTTTTTGCAGGCTGCCCTACTAATCGTTCACCATTTTTGGAAAAGGCGACTACCGAAGGAGTTGTTCTTCCCCCTTCAGAATTTGGTATTACAACCGGATCGTTACCTTCCATGACAGATACACAAGAATTTGTTGTTCCTAAATCGATTCCAATAATTTTGCCCATTGTTTCTCCTAAGATTTATTGTAAGAAAGGGAAAGATTTTCTTTCCCTTATAATTAATTGATTGAAATAATTCGTTCTTCCGGCTTTTTCGGAATCGCTTTTTCAATTTCTATTTTCAAGATACCCTCGCTGAATTTCGCGTTAATCTTTTCGGTGTTAACCTCATCAGGCAAAGTGAAACTTCTTGTAAAAGAACCGAAAATTCTCTCTGTTCTAAAGTAATTTTTTCCTTTTTCTTCTCCGTCTTCGGTGATTTTTTTCTTCTCTCCGGTTATCGTCAGAACATTTTCATGAACCGAAATGTTCAGATCTTTTTTGCTCATACCCGGAACTTCAGCTTCAAAGTATATTTTGTTATCATCTTCATAAATATCAATTTTAGGATGATAGGCAGAACTAAATTCTGTTGCCGTCGTCGGGAAATCTTCAAAAAATCTCCTTATATTAGAGTTCAAAAATTCTAAATCTCTGAAAGGTTCAAATTTTATAAGTGCCATTTTATTTCTCCTTGTATAGTTTGACTTTTTGAACTTATATTAACAACCATTGTGCCAAACTCATTATATTGTTATAAGTTATTATTTTATATAGAATTACAGCAATTTCCCCGAAACTTATTTGGAATGAATTTTTGTCATAACTTCTGACAACATTAGCAAAACTTTGGTGGTTCTGTCAGACTATCAGCCATTTATGCATAACTAAGCGATTAATATGGAAACTCAACCAAACTTCAATTTTAACCAATTTGATATTAAATTAGAGACGGAAACAATCGGAAGAAATTTTCTTTATTTCAACGAAATAGATTCTACAAACTCCGTTTTGATGAGTAAGACAAGTAAAGATGTTAACGGAACTGTTGTTTTTGCCGAGAAACAGTTGAAAGGAAAAGGAAGATTTTCAAACTCCTGGGAAAGTGAGAAAGGACAAAACCTAACTTTTTCTATTCTGCTAAACATTGACAAACATTTGAAAGACAAATTGAACTATTTAAATTTGGGCACTGCCCAGGTTCTTGCTTCAACTATTGAAAGTCTTTTCCATTTACAAGTTGAAGTGAAATGGCCGAATGATATTTTAATCAAAAGAAAAAAAGCAGCAGGGATACTTGTTGAAACACTCTCCTTGGGTGCGGATATTAAAAAAGCAGTCATTGGTATAGGGTTAAATGTAAACCAAACTAAATTCCTTGAAGAATATAATTACCCCCCTACTTCGCTTAAACTTGAGCTGAATCAGCCGGTAGAAAGAGAAAAAATTTTAGCCGAGTTCTTGAATAATTTTGAAGAACTTTTATGGAAAATAAGGAACAAACCAAACACCATAATGCAAAGCTGGCGTGAAAAGTGTGATATGATAGGCGAAAAGATTTGTCTGAACCAAAACGGCAAATTAATATATGGAGTATTTGACGACATTGACGAGAACGGTCAACTTCTATTAAGAACGGAAGATAGAATAGAAGTAATGAACTTTGGTGATGTAAGGATGGTTAATTGAGAATGTGCTAATGAAACTGTTTTAAGTCAATCCAGTTTATCTGAAGGGGAAGGATGCATAAAACTTTGCCCGAGTAATCGGGGTTTTACTATTAGAGCAGTTTAATTCCGTACTCTTTAGCTCACATATTCTTTTACAAAGTTTAAGTATCCTTGCTTTCCCCCTCGAGAGTTCCATCTTTCAACTGACTTCCTAATTTTTCTTAAGCATGAGAGAATTTCTTCTGTTGTCTTTTGTTCTAAAATGGCAAGACCCGCCTCATCTAAGTTTTTACGCCCCAATCTGAATTCACACATTTCTCGTACCTCTTTAAATACAAGAATTTCTTTATCCGTAAGAGGATATTCTTTAGGAGTATAACCACGTATCTCAAAACGATAATTATCAATCAATGCATCCAATGCATTCATCACTTCATAGTCTTTAAGATCATTTTGTTTTTGATATACGCTTACTATTCCAAATTCAATATTCTGTAAGACGTCAAGATATTTTTCATCCATGGTTTACCTATTTATTTTATGTTGATTAACAATTCATAGTGCGACTAACTCGTAGACCAGTTAAAAAGCAGCTTAACCGCAATACTTGTTTACTTTTTCCGTTTGTCTTGAATTATTCTCATAATTCTCTTAAAATACTCTTCAAAAGTTTCCTCAGATTTTAGAGGAATATTTTCTAATGCCGCTCCAAATGAATCCAGCAAATCAGTATATTTTTTGAAAGTTTCTCCCAGTATTTTTTCATCTTCGGTATCCCAGTAGTTACCTTCATCGATAACTTTAAATTCGGAGAAATATTTCTTGTTCAGATATTTTAGCAAGTGAATGATAAGTTTATGAGTAGCACTTCCGGCAAATTGTGTTTTTACCGAAAGCATGTATAAATATTTTTGATAATCTTCATCTGGTGAATTACCAAAGAATTCTAAGTTTGGGGCGCTGCTCATTCTTCCATTCGATAAAAAACATAAATTAATCGTTTCACATTCAGGTGGTGTAAAACAAATGCCGTAGATCTTGTCGTTATAATTTGACTTGCACAACTCATCAATACAGAAGTGTTTTTCAAAAATATGATACTTCCAATTATATATTTCTACAATGTCTTTAACTTCTTCGATCATTTCTGAAAGAGATGCATGTTCGTTGAACCGACCGCTATAGTGAATTGTTAAGCCCATAATAAAACCTGTCGTTTATTTTTCAGATTCATCTTTGCTCATAAGTTGTTTTGTCTTAAAACCGATTATGTAAAAAATTATCTTTTCTATTAGTGTTCATTCGTGAGATTAGTGGCAAAATTCTTCCTGCCACGAATAACACGAATGTTCACGAATTATAGTACAATTCTTTTATAACTTAATTTGTCCCGTCCAAAATTAACGATCAATCCTAATTTACATTTTGATACGGCAAGATAATTAATTGTTCGTTTGATAAATTCATCCGCAAGTTGTTTTGTCTTAAAACCGATTATGTAAAAAATTATCTTTTCTATTAGTGTTCATTCGTGAGATTAGTGGCAAAATTCTTCCTGCCACGAATAACACGAATGTTCACGAATTATAGTACAATTCTTTTATAACTTAATTTGTCCCGTCCAAAATTAACGATCAATCCTAATTTACATTTTGATACGGCAAGATAATTAATTGTTCGTTTGATAAATTCATCCGCAATGCCGTCAACTGCTTTAACCTCAAGAATAATTTTATCGAATACCGTAAAATCAGAAAAAAACTTATGCGGCAGCAAAATATTCTTATAAATAATATCATACTCTTTTTCACGCTCATAAATAATAGATTTCTGCCGCATTTCAAATTCAATTGCATCCTTATAAACAATTTCCAAAAAACCGCCGCCGAGAATATTATGTACATCCATACAAATTCCGATTATTTGGTATGATTCATCTTTATAAACTAAATCACTCATAATATTTCCTTTTATTAGTGTTCATTCGTGAGATTAGTGGCAACCATTTCCCGCCACTAATGACACGAATGTTCACGAATTTATTGTATCTATTTGATGATAGAGAGCAAATCGGAAATATGGAAGGAATAATCATAACCAGCCCACCTTGTCAAAAATTTTTAATTTGTATCTATTCCACATCTTCAAATTGATCTGCTTTAAATAATGCATTACAAACTTGCTTTGTCGTATCAAAATCATATCCTTTGGATACAAGATAAGCGAAGAGTTTTAACCGGGTTCTTTTATCGTCAAATCCTCTTTTAATTAGTGAAGCCATTTTCTTTTTCCCGATACTTAAAGCATTCTCATAAGACTCATTTTCATCAACTACCATGTGCAGCTTCTCTTCTATCAGACTTAAAGGAATTCCCTTTTTCAGCAATTCTGATTTAATTTTTTGAGAACCGCTTTTCTTAAAATATATCCGTTCGGTAATAAACTTCTCGGCAAAATCAGCATCGTTTAAATATTTTTTTTCTTCCAGTTCATCCAATACGATCTGAATTAATCTCTTATCGTATTTTTTCTGCATCAGTTTTGTTTTTAATTCTTGTGTGGAATGAAGCCTTCTGGAAAGGTAATCAAAACTTTTTTGTTTGATGAAGTATTTTTGATTTTCTTCGATGAGCTGTATTCTCAATTCCTCAGAGATGTCGTCTCCTTTCCGAAGTCCGGTTTGATAGACCAACTCGGTAGAGAGAAAAAGAACGCTGCCGTCTTCTAAAGTTACAACAACGTTCTTTTCATTCTTTGAAACAATTTTAAGAATAACCAACGGTTATCTATTCCCTTTTTTTTCTTTTGCAGATTTAGGTTCGGTTTTTTGCTCAGCAGTTCCCTTCGCGCGTTCAGTAACTTCAATTGTGACCATTCCTAATTTTTCTTTTACTTCGCTTAACATTTTAGCATACATTTCAGGAAATTCAACCATTTTTGCTCTCAACTGTTCCCTCCCCTGAAAGCGGTCTTCACCAAAAGTAAACCATGAGCCGCCTTTCTTTACAATGTTGTGCAGCACGGCAAGATCAAGCACATCGCCGGTTTTGCTGATCCCTTCATTATAAAGAATATCAAACTCAACTTCTTTAAAAGGAGGAGCGACTTTACTTTTTACAATTTTTACTTTAGTCCTGTTTCCGATTACTTCTGTTCCCTCTTTAATTGCGCCGATTCTTCTGATATCAAGCCGAACCGAAGCGTAAAACTTTAGAGCATTTCCTCCGGTAGTCGTTTCAGGGCTTCCGAACATAACACCGATCTTACTTCTTAATTGATTTGTAAAAATCACGCAAGTTTTAGAACGGCTGATAGCACCGGTAAGTTTCCTGAGTGCTTGAGACATTAATCTTGCCTGCTGCGCCATGTGCGCATCTCCCATATCGCCTTCAATCTCGGCTCTCGGAACGAGCGCTGCAACTGAATCTATAATAATAACATCAATGGCGTTACTTCGAACAAGAGTGTCGGCAATTTCTAAAGCTTGTTCGCCAAAATCAGGTTGAGATATCAGCAAATTTACGGCATCAACACCAAGCCGTTTAGCATAATTAACATCAAGCGCGTGTTCAGCGTCAATGAATGCTGCAAGTCCGCCTAACTTTTGGGCTTCTGCAATGATGTGAAGGCAGAGTGTAGTTTTACCGCTTGATTCAGGACCATAAATTTCAATGATTCTCCCTCTTGGAACACCGCCGATACCAAGCGCCCAATCAAGTGATAGCGCACCGGTAGGAATTGCTTCAACGGGATTGATCACTCCGTCACCCAGTTTCATGATGGAACCTTTGCCGAAAGCTTTTTCTATTCCGGCAATAGTTTCGTCTAATATTTTCAGTTTTGCATCTTTGTCGTTAGCCATATATTCTCCTATGTAGATAAATAAATTGTTTTTAATCGTTTATAAGTTGAACCCGTTATATTTAATGCGCTCTCATAAAGAACAATTTCTTGAGCAAGGAAAGAAATTGTTTCAAATTTATATGAAGTAATTGATTCAATAAATCCTTCTTCCGTTTTCCCTTTGATCTTCAACAAAGTAAGATGCGGTTTGTAAGGTTTTCTATCAGTTAAAATATCAAAGTTTTTTAATCTTTCCGATAGAAATTTCTCTATTTCATAAATTGATCTGTCAACCTCCAGAACGGCATAAAGTATTTTTGGATCCCCTGACTTGAAAAAAAATCCAAACCGGGTAATTTTGCAATGAAAAGATTTAAACCTCAGAGTTTCATCAAGAACTTTATTTATAAGGGGGATTTTATCCTCCTCAACATCCCCGATAAAGTTTAACGTGAGATGAATTTTATCCATTGCTTCCCAACGGTACTTCCCCTTTAATTGAACGGCATCCCGTGATAAGAGCAATTTTGCTTTTGCATCTTCGGGAATATCAAGTGCAATAAATAATCTACGGGGATGTAATTTGTCTTTTTGCTCCATTAACGTGGTTCAATTTCTCTTGCGATTTTTAATAAGAAAAAAACTTTTGTTTCAAATTCCTAATTCCTAATTCCTAATTTCTTTCAAGCGTCTAACGGAATTCCCAGAATATGTTTACGAACAATATCAAGCGCTGCTTGTGTTGCACGCTGTTTATTCAGAAGCCTATCGTCTCCAAAATTAAACTTTTGAGTAATACATCCGTTTTGGTTACAAATGCCGATAAATACTGTACCGACCGGTTTTTCAACCGAACCTCCGGTAGGACCTAAAATGCCGGTTATTGAAAGACCAAGATCGGTTCCACTGATAGCTTTAACTCCTTCAGCCATTTGTTTCGCAACTTCTTTACTCACAGCGCCAAAATTAGTAATCACGTCTTCATCAACATTGAGTATTTCAACTTTAGCCGCATTGCTATAGACTACTACACCACGCTCAAGATATTTACTACTTCCGCTATAGTTCGTAAGCAGGCTGCAAATGTTTCCCCCCGTACAGGATTCTGCAACAGCTATCGTTAATCCTCTTTCATTTAAAAGATTTCCGACGACTTCTGCCAAATCATCGTCATCTTTTCCATAAATGTATCTGCCTGCAAAAGCCCTAATTTTTTGCTCAAGTTCGTTTAATTTATTGAAAGCCGATTCATCATCTTTTTCAGTTACAGTTAATCTTAATTTAACGCCAAATTGACTTGGCAGAAAAGCGAGTTTAGCGCCTTGAAGAAATTCCTTTACATCGCCAAATTTTGTAAACAATGTTGATTCCGCTATCCCGGTGGTAAGTAATGTTAACCTTTTAGTGACAGTATTACCGCCGGTAATTTTTTCAGATAGTTTTGGGAGAATAAAGCCGGTCATCATTTGTTTCATTTCAAAAGGAACGCCGGGCATAACCGCCATAATTTTATTTTCTTTTTCTATCCACAATCCAGGAGCAGTTCCGTTGTGATTTCTAATTACGGCAGCAATTTTAGGAACCATTGCCTGTGATTCATTAACCTGAGCCATCGTTCGGTTTAATCGTGCAAATCTCTCTTTAATGTCTGTGAGCACATCATCGTTTTTTTCGAGTTCAGCATTAAAAAATTCAGCTATCGTTTGGCAGGTGATATCATCATGGGTAGGACCAAGTCCTCCGGTAACAATAATTAGATCATTCTTTGCCCAAGCAGATGACAATTCATCTAAAATTTCCTGCCGGTCATCGCCAATAACCACTTGCTTTTGAACATCAATTTGCAATTCAGTTAAAACTTTTCCGATATAGGTTGCATTGGAATTAAGAGTCTGCCCGATTAAAAGTTCATCTCCAATAGTAATAATTTGTGCTTTCATCTTCTTTCCTAAAAAAACTTGAGAACAATTAAATTCATAATTATACTTGTGTAAATAGCTGAAATAATATCGTCGGCGATGATGCCAATTCCGCCGGGAAGTTTTTCTGCCTGCCGAGCCGGAAAAGGTTTTATGATATCCAAAAGCCTCCAAAGCAAAAAAGCTATAACAGTGATGATAATCTGCTTTGGAAGGAAGAGTAAACTGATCCACATCCCTACGGTCTCGTCTATTGTACATTGCGATGGGTCTTTCCCGTAGAGCTGTTCAAACCTATTCCCGATAAAAACTCCGGCTATCGTAAAAAGAAGAATCAGCGGAAATATGACAACCGGTTTTTCAAATCCGGGGATCCAATAAAATGCAAATGCAACAACACTGGAAAATGTTCCGGATGCAAAGGGAATATATCCGCTGAACAACGTTGAACCGAGCGCTTTTTCAATAAAAGTTAATTTCATTTTCGCTTTAATAATTTCTTCATTGCAGTCTTGTTTTCAGTGAAATATAAAAAACCTGAATGAACAGTAATAAAGGTAACGATAATCATCAAGATAAGTATAAAAGTTTCGTTGAGGAGTATGTCAAAAATATTACCGTACAGTTTGCTTAAAAATGAATTCTGCGATAGGATATAGATTACAAGCATGTAATAAATAAAAGCCATCTGAAAAAATGTTTTCACTTTTGCATACCGGCTAGTAGTAAAACTGATTCCGATATAATCTGTGTAGCCACGAAATCCGGTAATAGTAAAATCTCTCAGGAGGATCAAAAAAACCATCCAGAACGGAAGCACGCCAAGATAAACAAACCCAATAAAAGCGGATGCATTTAATATCTTATCAGCAAGCGGATCCCAGAATTTTCCCCATGCGGTTATAAAATTATATTTTCTTGCAAGCCAACCATCGTACCAATCCGAAAAAGCTGCAACAAGATAAACCCCAAGTGAAATTTGCTGCAGCAATTCATTCCCCGAAAGAAAGAGATAGAGGAATATCGGTGAGAGAATGATTCGTAAGACCGTTAATTGATTTGGTAAGATCATAATCTTCCGTTATAACCATTTTTCTGTTAAATTTAGCAAATAGGGGTATTCATAAATACCCGTACTGTGCCCGTCCTTCCAAGTTAAAGTGATGCCGTAATTCCCAACAGGAACAATTGAATCCAAACTTACTTGATCGAGCATGAACAACGGAATGTAAGTGTCTGTTTGTTTTTCTCTTTCTTCATCGCAAGTGGCGCAGGGACAATATTTTCTTAGGGTTTCGAAGCTAATTCCGGAAACAGAATTGTCTTCCCACTTAATTTCCATTTGCTGATTCCGTGATGTTGTAATTTTAGTAGGTTTCACTATAAATCAATTCCCGTAAGAATTTTTACTGCTTGGATATATTTTTTACTCGTCATCGTTATAACATCTTCCGGGAGGTCCGGTGGCGGCGGTTGTTTGTTAAATTTAATTGAGAGGAGAAAATCACGGACAAATTGCTTATCAAAACTTTGCTGACTCTTCCCTTTTTCATAAGTGGAAGTCTGCCAGAAGCGTGATGAATCGGGCGTGAGCAGCTCATCAATCAAAATTAAATTATTTTTCTCATCAAGCCCGAATTCCATTTTTGTGTCGGCAATAATAATTCCCTTTTTCAGTGCATACTCTGCACAAGTATTGAAAATATTTATCGCCGCCGTTTTCATTTTATCAATTATATCTGCACCTGCAATTCCACCGGCTTGATCAAAAGAAATATTTTCATCGTGTGTTCCAATTTCCGCTTTTGTAGAAGGGGTGAAAATTGGGCGGGGAAGTTTTTCCGATTCAACTAAACCTTTTGGTAATTTTATGCTGCAAACTTCACCGGTCTTTTGATATTCGTTCCAACCCGAACCGGATAAATAACCACGGACAATCGCTTCGATTGGAACAACTTTTGTTTTTTTAACCAACATTGATCTTCCGCGTAAACTTTCTTTATGCGGTTCACAAACAGAGGGAAATTCATCAACATTAATTGAAATAAGATGATTGGGAATAATTGCTTCCGTCATTCTAAACCAAAAAGATGAAATAGTGTTGAGTACAATTCCCTTTTGAGGGATGCCCTGATTCATAATGACGTCGAATGCAGATAAACGATCGGTAGAAACAATCAATAATTTGTCGTCAACTTCATAAATGTCGCGCACTTTACCCCGTTTGGGTTCTGACATTCCGCTGAAATTGGTTTTGAGTATTGTTTCATTCATTTTGTTTATTTCCTGTAAATGGTAAATCAAATATAAAGATGATGATGAGATAATTCAAAGTATAACGCAAAAGTTCTTCCTCTTCCCTTTTTTTTAGTTAAAATTTGACAAACAAAGCAAAGTTCATATATTTGATACAACTTATCCAAATTTTTAAGAAAGACTATGCTTGTAGTACAAAACCTTCGCAAAGAGTACACGAATACTGTCGCTATTGATGACATTACTTTTACCCTTCAGCCCGGGAAAATATTCGGGTTAATCGGTCCAAACGGCGCCGGAAAAACTACAACTATCAGAATAATCCTCAATATCATCAAGCCAACTTCAGGCGTGGTCCTTTTTGATGGAAAACCAATGGATAGATCATGCCAAAACATTACCGGTTACTTACCCGAAGAACGAGGACTATACAAAAAAAGCAGAACAATTGATGTCATTGTTTATTTAGCTTCACTTAAAAATATTTCTTCGCATAAAGCCCTGCAGCTTGCAAACGATTGGCTGGCAAAACTTGATATTCTTGAAGCGAAAAACAAAAAAATTGAAGAACTTTCGAAGGGAAATCAGCAGAAAATTCAGTTTATCACTTCGGTGATTCACGATCCGAAAATCTTAATTCTTGATGAACCTTTCACCGGCTTCGACCCGATAAATCAGCAATTAATAAAAGAAACCATTCTATCGTTAGCTAATGCCGGCAAGATAATTGTTCTTTCCACGCATCAAATGGATCTCGCGGAAAAGTTGTGTAATGACATTTTCCTCATCAATAATGGAAAAGAAGTCTGTAGTGGTAAGTTGAGTGAAATTAAAAGACAGTATGGAACGCAATCAATTAAAATTGAATACCAGGGCGATGCAACATTTCTCAACCAAAATAAAGATATAGCGCATCTGGATATCTATCAAAATTATGCTGAAGTTCAATTACACGATGCTGTCAATCCGTCATTGTTCCTCCGGTCTATTGTTGATAAAATAGAGATCAAAAATTTTTCTGTTATTGAACCAACTCTGAATAAAATTTTTATAGACGCTGTTAAACATTAGGAATTAGGAATGAATAAGGCTTTAGCAATTGCAAAATGGGAGTTCATGGAAAAAATAAAATCCAAAGCGATAATTATCTCTTTCTTTCTCACTCCATTGATCATTCTAGGATTTTCGATTTTGCCGAGTGTCTTTGCTGAAAAGGATGAAGCTACTACTCAGGCGATCGGAATTATAGATAATACCCAAAATTATTTCCAATCACTTAATGATAAATTAAGTGATTATAAGTTAGAAGATAAACAACCGCGCTATGTAGTTGTAAATCTCTTTCGACAGAATGAACCTATTGACTCATTAAAAGCTGAAGCAAACAGGAATGTCGTTAAGAAAAAAATTGAGGGTTACATTCTCCTTTCTGAAAATGATAAGAACGGAATTGTTTTTGAATACCGCAGTTTGAGTTTAGCAAATTTTAATGATTACAAGCGATTTGAGGACAGTTTTAATAAAATCCGCCGCGTTCAGGAATTTAAAAAAGCTAATATTGACACGGCGTTAGTCTCACATTTACTTAATAATGTTGAAATGAACACGGTAAAAATAGATGAAAAAGGGAAAGAATCTTCCGCTGATTTTATGAGCCAATACTTTTCTTCCTTTATTTTTATCATGATTTTATTCATGGTAATAATGATTTCCGGGCAAATGCTTGTACGAAGTTTGGTAGAAGAAAAATCAAACCGTTTAATTGAGATTATCGTTTCAAGCTGCAAACCGGATGCTATTCTGCAAGGGAAAATTCTCGGACTTTCAGGGTTAACGCTCTCACAGATTGTCGTATGGGTTCTCATCGGTATAGCCTTTGCAGGACAAGGAATGGTGATGTTTGCTTCCTTTCAAAATGTATTTTTACTTTTTGTTTATTTCCTATTAGGATTCGTTCTCTACACAGCAATTTTTGTCGGCGTCGGCTCAATTGTAACCACCGAGCAGGAGGCGCAGCAAATTACAAGTTATCTTTCGATGATTACTATTTCTCCCCTTGTAATTATGATCCCCGCGATGCAAAATCCGGATTCTCTCTTAATCAGGGTCTTTTCCTATATCCCTTTAACCACACCCGGCGTAATGATCTTACGTTTAAACTCCGCCCCAATCTCAACCTTAGAAATTTTGGCAACCTTAGGGATATTACTTCTTTCAATCTATTTAGTAATAAAAATTTCTTCGAAGGTTTTTAGAATTGGAATTTTATCGTATGGAAAAATGCCCGACTTAAAGCAGCTTTTTGTCTGGCTCAGAGAGAAAGAATAACAATGCCTGTTTTTGCATCTGCATTAGCAGCTTTTCTTCCCATTGCTTTCTATCTTTTCTTTGTGTGGAAGTTTGACAGGTTTGACCGTGAGCCGGTCGGGTTATATTTAAAACATTTTCTTTGGGGCGCTGTCGGAGCTATTCTTCTTGCTTTGGCAGGGAGTTTTATCTTTAGTTTTTTCTTATCTTTTTCTATTCATGATCCCGGGATTCGACATAGAACAGAGACGATAATAGTCGCTCCCTTCATTGAAGAAATTACAAAGGGAATGTTTCTTCTATTCACAATTTCCAATCGAAAATTCGATAACATCACCGATGGTATTGTATACGGCGGCGCGATCGGTTTGGGTTTCGGCATGACGGAAAATTTTACTTATTTTTTAACCTACGGAAAAACCTTTGACAACTGGCTGATGCTTGTTTTAGTTCGAACTTCGTTTACAGCAGTGATGCATTGCGTTGCAACAGCTTCGTTCGGGGCGTTTTTAGGGTATGCAAAGTTCAAACCTTTGATCTTTAAAATCATTTTACCCCCTCTTGGTTTAGCTTTGGCAATGTTCATTCATTTTGCATGGAATTTTAGCGTTAGTTTTTCTCATACTTCAATACTCGGATTTTTATTCTTATCTGGTTCGATTTTAATATTCATTGCTTCCTTCAAACTCGCGGTCGCTTCTGATGCAAAAATTATTTTCCGTGAATTATACGACGAAGCTGAACATGATGTTTTACCCTTCGAACATGTTCCCATTTTAAGTTCAATACAACGGGAACAAAAAGGATGGGTTGATGAACGGATAAGAAAATCTTACATAAAGATCGCAACTGCGCTCGCATTCAGAAAAATGCAGTTAAAAAATTCAACCGAGGAAAATAAAATCAGTTACGAAGATGAAGTAACTTTTTACCGTTCAGAATTAATGCAGTTATTAAACGGAATAATTTAGAATGATCAATTCGACAAATGTTTTTTTCGTAATACCTAACCCGATTTTTAATCATGTTTATTGCAGATCGTATCACAATTTCACAAAAGAAGATTCTTCCTACTTATACATAACTCTGCTGCTAAATTTATATGAAATATTCTCTTCAGTGCTTCCTAAGGAAGATTTGTTTCTTTGCCTGGATAACCGGGATCAAGAAATTGTTTCCGGAGATGCATCTTCTCCCTTCTTGTTGAAAAATGTTCTGTTTTTTGATGAAGCTACATTCACTAATGATTATGTCTCTCTTTTTGACAAAAAAAACCCCGGAGCAAAGAATTTTATTTTTGTCCGTCCCAAATTTGTAGGACTAACAACTCCCGATATTTTACAAATTTTCGATCTTCTTCTGCTGGAAGACAACGTACTGATCTTTAAAAAATCTCTGCATAAAAAAATTGTTCTGTTCGCTACAAACAAATTTCATAGGGACATACTAAGCCTGCTTCAAAAGAATAATTTTGTCGCTGATTCTACACTTAAAAAGTTGTGTGCATTAGATTATCAATTATATAAACTTAAAAATGTATTCTCACTCGCCCATGTAAATGACTTTAAGGAATTATATCAAATGCTTTCGCGTAAGGAAAACTACAATTGCTGCAGCAAACAGATGCACGATCGCTTTACTCATCTCTTCATCGAATATAAGGAACTACTCTGAATGGAACGTGTCGGTATTTTCGGCGGAACGTTTGACCCGATTCACATCGGGCATCTCATAACTGCCCAATCATTACTTGAAATTAGAAAACTCGATAAAATAATTTTCATCCCTTGTTTTATCTCTCCTCATAAACTCCTAACTCAAAACTCAGATCCACAACACCGGCTTGAAATCGTAAAATTATCCATACAGTATCAAAAACAATTTGCCTGCTCTGAGATTGAACTAAACCGGAAAGATGTTTCTTTCACAATTGATACTGTTAGAGAATTAAAAAAACAATATGACTATATTGACCTCATCATTGGATTCGACAATCTTATTGTTTTTGACACATGGAAAGAACCTGATGAACTGTTTAAACTTACTAATGTCGTAGTTATGAAACGAATCATTGATAAAGGAATTGAGTACAAACATCAATACTATGAAATGGCGACAATTATTAAAACACCCTATGTTGAACTCAGTTCTTCATATATTCGTAAAAGAGTGCGTCATAATCTGCATATTGATTTTATGGTAACTCACGCCGCAAAAAAATATATTTTACAAAACAATCTCTACCGGTAAATCGGGATGAATGTAGATAACTTTTTCCCCGAATTACTCAAGAAGAACAAAAGGATAATAGCGCGCGCAATTTCGTATGTTGAATCGGAATATCCGCAAGCGGAAGATATTTTAAAAAGAGTTCACGGCTCTTCTGGGAATGCTTATCGTATTGGTATAACCGGTCCACCGGGCGCAGGTAAAAGTACCATCACCAATCAATTGGCGAAACTTTATCTGCAAAATGGAAAAAGTGTTGCCATTATCGCTGTTGATCCGACCAGTCCATTTACAGGTGGAGCGCTACTAGGTGATAGAGTGAGAATGTCCGATATCGGAAGATTTGAAAATATTTTTATAAGAAGTATGGCAACGCGCGGCAGCCTTGGCGGGCTATGCAAAAAAGCGATTGACACCGCAGATATTTTAGATGCCGCAGGTTATGATTATATTATTCTTGAAACAGTCGGCGTTGGTCAGTCGGAACTTGATATTGTTAAAGCTGCCGACACTACGATGGTAGTTCTTGTTCCTGAATCGGGCGACTCTGTGCAAGCGATGAAAGCCGGTTTGATGGAGATCGCTGATTTTTTTGTTGTGAATAAATGCGACAGACCAGCAGCCGAACAAGCTGTTAATGCGTTAAGAACTATTTTGATGTTAAGAAATCACGACGAAAAAACTTTTTTACCGGAAATTGTAAAAGCAGTTGCACAAGATAATCTCGGAATAAAAGAAATTGCTTTGGAAATTGAACGACATCAAACTCATCTTAATAAATTTGATCTTCTTACAAAGAAAAGAATTCAACGAACGAAAGATCGGATAAAAGAGATTGTTGAAGAAAAATTTACTCAAGAACTTTGGAAACAAGAAAATGTTTTTTCATTTGAACAACTCATAGAAAAATCATTTGAACAAAAAATTTCTCCCTACACAATAGCGGAGGAAATTTTAAATACATTCAAACTAAACCTATCCCAAAAGGATGAACATGGAAACACAAAATCAATTTCTTCTTCAGTTTAGCGAAGAGCAGCAAGCCATTAAGCAAACGGTTAAAGAGTTTGCTGAAAAAATAATCAAACCGCGTGTGATGGAATTTGACGAATCACAGACTTTTCCTTTTGAAATAATGGAACAGCTCGGCGAACTTGGCTTGATGGGAATTCTTGTCCCGGATATTTATGGAGGCGCAAATTTGGGTTACACGGAATATGCACTCATCATTGAAGAACTTGCAAAAGTTGATCCCTCTATCGCCCTTTCCGTTGCTGCTCATAACGGACTTTGCACAAATCATATTAATCTTTTTGGAAACGAAGAACAAAAGAAAAAATATTTACCCGGTCTTACAAGCGGAAAAGTTATCGGCGCATGGGGACTTACGGAATCTGTCTCCGGAAGCGATGCCGCAGGTTTAATCACAACCGCTGAATTAAAAGACGGTTATTATTATCTCAACGGGAGTAAAACTTTTACCACTCACGGCACAGTTGCCGGAACGTATGTGGTAATGGCAATTACGGATAAATCAAAAATGAAAAAAGGAATTTCCGCTTTTATTCTGGAGAAGAATTTTGAAGGATTGATCATTGGCAAAAAAGAAAATAAATTAGGAATGCGCGCAAGCGATACAACGCAGCTTTCATTTGATAATTGTAAAGTCCCTAAAAATAACTTGATCGGTGTTGAAGGAGAAGGATTTGTCCAGGCAATGAAAATTCTCGAAGGCGGAAGAATATCTATTGCCGCGCTGAGCGTTGGATTAGCTCAGGGCACGCTTGATGCCGCCATTCATTATTCTGCGCAGAGAAAACAATTTGGCAAAGCGATCAATACATTCCAGGGAATTCAATTTAAACTTTCCGAAATGGCTACCAATATTGAGGCTGCAAGAATAATGACTTTCAAAGCCGCTGCGATGAAAGACAAAGGATTATCGAATACAAAAGAAGCCGCTATGGCAAAACTTTTTGCAAGTGAAATGGCTGAAAAAGTAGCAAATGATGCCGTACAAATTTTCGGCGGTTACGGATTCGTAAAAGATTATCCCGTTGAAAAATTCTATCGCGATGTAAAACTTTTAACCATCGGTGAAGGAACTTCGGAGATTCAAAAACTTGTTATTGCAAGACAACTTTTGAAGAATTAGGAATTAAAAATTAGGAATTAGGAATTTATTTGCAATTTGGAAGTTGAATCAATTCCTAATTCGTAATTCCTAAGCCGGATAAACCGGAAATCACAAAAAGCAAATACCAAAAAACAAAGTTCTTTTGAAGCATTAAATTTTGAATTTGGGTTTTATTTGGGATTTGTCTTTTGTTTTTTCTGCCAAATATTACAAGAACTTTAGTGTTAAAGTACTAATTTTTAATGGTGTCTAAGGAATTCTTATGAAAAAAATCGGAACAGAAATAAAAGCAAAAGGATTATTTCTTCAGCAAGAAGATTACTATAAAAATCTTCTTCGCAAAATTGAAGCCGAACGCGCAAAGGTCAAACTTGGCGGCGGAGAAAAGTCAATTGCAAAACACAAAGCAAAAGGAAAACTTACCGCACGCGAACGAGTTGCAAAATTAATTGATACAGATTCTTCCTTCTTTGAATTAAATACGTTTGCTGCATACGGAATGTATGAAGAATACGGCGGTGCGCCTTCCTCAGGAACAATATTCGGAATCGGGAAAATCCATCAACACGAATGTGTTATCGTTGCAAATGATGCTACAGTAAAGGCTGGCGCGTGGTTCCCAATCACGTGTAAAAAAAATCTCCGCGCGCAGGAAATTGCAATGGAAAACCATCTGCCGTTGATTTATCTGGTTGATAGCGCCGGAGTTTTTCTTCCATTACAAGACGAAATTTTTCCTGACAAAGAACATTTTGGCAGAGTTTTCCGCAACAATGCAAAAATTTCCGCGATGGGAATTCCGCAAATTGCCGCTATCATGGGACCATGCGTTGCAGGCGGCGCTTATCTTCCCATCATGAGTGATGAAGCGTTAATAGTTGAAGGTGAAGGTTCGGTGTTTCTTGCAGGTTCTCATTTGGTCAAAGCGGCAATCGGTGAAGTGATTGATAACGAATCGCTCGGCGGCGCAAGAGTGCAATCAAATATTTCCGGAGTTACCGACTACATTTGTAAAAATGATGAAGAATGTTTAAAGCAAATCCGCAGTCTCGTTGATAAATTTCCTCGTCAGCAAAAAGCAAATTTTAATAGAACGGAAAGCACTCCTCCCCTTTTCAGCGAAAAAGAAATTCTCGGAGTTTTACCTGAAGACCCGATAAAAAATTATGATACTTACGAATTGCTCGCCCGTATCGTTGACAATTCCGAACTCGATGAATACAAAGCTGGGTATGGAAAAACTTTAATTACCGGTTACGCACGCATTGATGGTTGGGCTGTGGGTATTGTTGCAAATCAACGCGCAGTTGTAAAAACTGAGTCGGGAGAGATGCAAGTTGGCGGAGTAATTTATTCCGACAGTGCAGATAAAGCCGCACGGTTTATTATGAATTGTAATCAGCGGAAAATTCCGCTTGTCTTTTTTCAAGATGTAACGGGATTTATGGTTGGCAGCCGCGCCGAGCATGGCGGAATAATTAAAGACGGAGCAAAGATGGTAAATGCTGTCGCTAATTCTGTTGTTCCGAAGATTACGATTATTGTTGGGAATAGTTTCGGCGCCGGAAATTATGCAATGTGCGGAAAAGCTTACGACCCGTGGTTTATTTTTGCCTATCCCAATGCTAAAATTTCCGTGATGGGCGGTCAGCAGGCAAGCAGCGTGCTTCTCGATATAAAACTTAAACAACTTGCTTCAAGTACAGCGCTGGAAAATAAAACTTTTTCCGAAGTTGATAAGAATAAATTGTTAAGCGATATTCAAAAATCGTACGATGTAAAAAGTTTTCCGCTTTATGCTGCAGCCCGTTTGTGGATTGATGAAATAATTAACCCGGCGGAAACACGAAAAGTTATTTCCACTTCTCTTTCTGCGGTAAATAATAATCCTGAGATGCCGGAGTTTAAAGTTGGTGTGATACAAGTGTAACCTTAGGGACGGGGCATGCCCCTTCTTTACAAACAAGTGATAAATTTTTTCTTTTAGAAATGAAAATGCCATTTAATCCTCGCGTAAAACTGCATAAATTGATCTACCTATTTTTTGTTTTATTCTGTAGTGTTTCTTTCTCCCAGCGAAGCCAGCTTTCTAACGAAGTGCAAATAATTTCAGAGTTTATTGCTTCGGATTCATTTCTCTCCTTAAAAGAAAATCACGGCGAACTTCAAGCGATTGATTCACTTTACTTAAACGCAGTAAACCTCACCGGGAATAATGTTCAAGAGGCTTTACTTGCATTAACGTTTGCAGTCGTTCCGTACAAAAATGTTCCCGTCAAATTTATTTTCAAAGTTAAATATCCTTTGCTTTCGGCAGATGATTCAACTTTCAAAAAGAAAAACAAAAATCTTCCAAAATATTTTTTGCCGGATTCACCAAAGAGTGAATTTGGAGACAAAGACAAACTCGCCCA
>Ga0210009_1000368_pt1 | contig 52815 bp, 48 predicted proteins | sample CryGeyCG2114_065_FD_185457 | JGI IMG/M metagenome (GOLD analysis project Ga0210009, IMG submission 185457) | Groundwater microbial communities from aquifer - Crystal Geyser CG12_big_fil_rev_8/21/14_0.65 (SPAdes) (version 2) | ecosystem: Environmental > Aquatic > Deep subsurface > Groundwater ...
TGTCATCCCAAAATGATAATGTCCTATTATACCAATTTAGAAATGTCCTATTCTAAAGATGCTATAATGCACTCTTTACAAGGAGGTCATTATGGCTGGAAAGGACATTATCATGGCTACACAGGACGAGTTAAGGGCTTTACATGTAATCCATAAGGCGATCGATAAGGTTATTACACAAAAGGATGCTAGCGAGACTATATATCTAAGCGAGCGTCAGATACGAAGGAAGGTAAAAAGAATCAGGGAAGAAGGCGATAAGGGTATAATCCATAGGTCTCGAGGCGTATCATCGAATAGAACCACGCCTGATAAAATAAGAAGCAAGGTTTTAATGCTATTTAAAGATAAGTACCCGGATTTCGGCCCGACATTGGCAAGTGAGAAGCTCTTTGAAAGGGATAAAATAAAAGTAAATGATGAAACACTGCGCCTCTGGCTCATAGACGAGAGTATCCCATATAAAAAGCGTAAAAAGAGGCCTCACCGCCAGTGGCGTGAGCGTAAAGAATGCTATGGCCAGATGGTCCAGATGGATGGATCCGAGCATGACTGGTTTGAAGGCCGCGGCCCTTACTGTGTCCTTATGGGCTACATAGATGACGCTACCGGCAAACCCTTTGGTAGATTCTATGAATATGAGGGCACTGTCCCAGCCATGGATAGCTTTAAGCGGTATATAAAGAAGCGCGGCCTTCCTCTAAGTGTTTATCTGGATATGCACTCGACGTATAAATCTACCAAGAAGCTGACTATAGAGGATGAGCTTAAAAACCAGGAAGCGTTAAGCCAGTTCGGTAGATCTCTTAAGGAATTGAGCGTTGAGTTTATCTACGCCCATTCAGCTCCTGCCAAAGGAAGGATAGAGAGGCTCTTTGAAACCTTCCAGGATCGCCTTATAAAAGAGATGAGGCTTGAGAATATATGCGCCATAGACCAGGCAAATGACTTTTTAGACTATTATCTGCCTATCTATGCCAAAAGATTCGCTGTAAAAGCGTCTAAGATGGAAGATCTTCATCGACCTATACCCAAGGGCATAGACCTCGACAGGATACTCTGCATAAAAACAGAAAGATCTCTCAGGAACGACTTCACCGTAGCGCATAATAAGAAACTCTATCAGATACTTGATAATGTGAGGGCAAAAAAGGTGTTTATCGAGGAACGCGTTGACGGCTCAATGGTGATACGCTATAAGGACAGCGAGCTAAAGTATAAAGAGATAACGAATAGGCCAGAGAAGACGGAGACACAAAAGACTTATGAATTCAAACTGCACAAGATATATGTGCCTCCGGCCAATCATCCATGGAGGAAGCGTTATCCACATAATTCACAGTATCAACAAAAAGAAGAAGTCGCCCAAGAAGAAAAAGAACTACTACTAACTGTAACATAAAAATAGGACATTTCTATTTTGGTAACTATAGGACATTTCTAATTTGGCTTGACAATCTCAAAAATTATCCTTGATTTTTTATTTTTTTGCAGTACAATTGACTTAAATATGTATTGGATTAAAACAGAAAGATATTTTATATCAAAGGCCGTTGTGTTTTTTATAGCGGCCTTTTTTGTTTTTTCAAGTTTTGTATACGCCAGCATATCCAGTAGTAAAAATTATAAACTGCATACCGCTCTGGCAGACGGAGGAGGTTCGAGCGGGGTTTCAAAGAGCTATAACTCAGAAAATAGCATAGGTTATCCATTAAGCACCAACGTTGCCACAGGCACCAGTTATAAAATATACGGCGGGTGGCTTCCCGCTCAAAACGCTATCCCTGATATAAGTATATTGGCATATAATGACGGCCAGGCTACGTTTGATAATCCTCTTACGTTGAAATGGGCGGTTACAGACAAGGATCAGGATCCTCAGCGTTATTATCAGGTGCAGATATCCAAGGATAACTTTAAAACAATGGACGCTGATTCCGGTATTATTAAAACCAATTCCCAGCATTACACCACGCCTATACTCCCTACTACCGAAGGCTATATAGACTATAAGTGGCGCGTTAGGGTGAGCGATGGATATGATTACTCAGGATGGGAAACAGCTGCCAGCGGATTTAGACTTGGAACAGGCAAAGTCGATATGCCTATTATATGGGCACAGTCTGCGCCAGGGGGCAGCGATATCCCTTCAAAATTATGGCAGGGATGCGGAGATCCTTATATGTCATGGGAATATCCCGTGACCGGAGTGAAGCCCATAGGGTATAGTTATGCCTGGGGAGATCTACCTGATAATAAGGCTGACACTCAAGGCACTTTTTACCAGACCCCTTCTGATCTTCTGGGGGACGGCGTCAGGGTGTTTAATCTTAAGTCTGAGAATTCAGCCGGCAACTGGGGCGAGATGGCTTCTTATGAATTATGGATAGACAGGGGAAGCCCTGTTATAGGGAATTATTCTCCTGCAAAGGGGTCTATGCTCGCATCTGACAGGCCTACGATAACAATAGCAGCCAGCGACGATAAGAGCGGCGTGGATCCGAACGCTATCAGCATGAAGATAAATAAATCTACCGTGGACGCTGCATATGATGAGAACAGCCAGAGCATAGTCTATATTCCGTCTACGCCTCTCAGTGAAGGCAGCAATGTGGTATCCATTGAAGTGGCTGATTTGGTAGGCAATAAAACCTCTCAGGTTATCTGGAGCTTTACTGTTGATACAGAAGGCCCGACAGGTTATATAATAATAAATAATCAGGATGCCGTTACCAATTCTGTTTATGTCAATCTTGTGTTTGGCGCCAGCGATTCTACTACAGAAGTAGCGAGCATGGTGATTTCAAACGATGGGGTTTTTGACAACGAGCAATGGGAGCAGCTTAAGACCAAAAAGGAAAACTGGATGCTGACTCCTATAAGCGGCACGCGTAAGGTTTTCGTAAAGTTTAAAGATACGGCAGGAAACGAATCAGAGGTCTTAAGCGATACCATAGAACTTATAATAATAGCGCCTGATACCATAATCACAAGCGGCCCGAGCCTGTTAACAAAGTCAAAAGAGGCGCTTTTCACTTTCAGAGGCACTATAGATGATTGCGTGTTCAGGTGGAAATTTGATGATGAGGAATGGTCTATTTGGTCTAAGGATACCTCGGTGTCCAAAAAAGACCTGAAAGACGGAAATCATTATTTTAAGATTCAAGCTGCGAAAGATGTGAATAAGAATTCCAAAGTAGATATAGATGAAATAGACCCTACCCCTGCAGAAAGGACCTGGACTATAAGCGAGACAGGCGTTATAAAGCCTACCCTTGAGAAAAAGAGGCCTTTTAAATTCTGGAAAGAAGAATAGTCTAACCTATTTATTTTCAAATAGTTACCTTATATAGTGTCTCTTGCCCCTTGCCCCATTTTTTTGAGCTGCCCTTGACAAATACTATCAGATAGTATATAGTTATACCACTCCCTATCAAGCTATATAATTTTTGCGGTAGGGTTTTTGAGTCTATATGAAGGTAAAGGCCGAATTAAAAAAAGTTCGGCCTGAATCATCTAAGAGGATAAACATGTTATTAAATAACGAGGTGACATATATGAAAGAAAGATATTATTCCGCAGAAACTGCGGCGCAGCTTCTTGGCATATCCAAGCAGACGCTGATAAGATATGAAAACAAGAGGTTGTTCCCTGCTGCCAGAAGAAATGCCCTTAATGGCTGGCGGGAATACACGGAAGATGATATTAAAAAACTCAGGGCTCTAATGGGAAGGACCAGGTAAATGGCCAAGCTAAAGGCAAGTTCAATAGCCTTAGATATAGGTACACATTTTATAAAGCTGGTCGAGCTTAAAAAAGAAAAAGATAGCATTGTCCTGACCAGGATCGGCATAAAAGAAATCCCCAGAGACTCGAAGATTGACAGGGATAAAATCATTAGCCAGCTCATCTCTGAATTATTATCAGATAATAATATAAAGCCGAATGCCGTGAATATAACGATAAGCGGGCAGTCTGTTTTTGTAAGATTCGTAAAGCTCCTTCAGGTGAAAGAGGATAAATTAAAACAGACTATGAAATTCGAAGCGCAGAACCAGATACCTTTCAGCATGAACGAGGTCATGTGGGACTGGTCTCTTCTGGATGAAGGCAAAGATTCGTCCAGGAGGGCGGTCATAGTCGCGATAAAGAAAAACCTGGTGGAAGAAATAGTTTCCAGGCTGAATTCCGTTAAATTGTCCACAGAGTTGATAGATGTCGCGCCCATAAGCGTATATAACTGCATGGCATTCAACGAGGACTTTAACAGCCAGGACCTTGGGGCCATACTTGACATAGGCGCGAAATCCACCAATTTCATTATATTTAATAAAGGTAATATATGGATAAGAAGTTTTCCTATAGCCGGGGAGAGGATTGAAGAGGCAAAAGAGCAGGGCGTAGAGGAATTTCTGACAGAGGTAGAAAGGTCCCTGGAATATTATTTTATGCAGGCCGGAGAAGATGCCCCTCAGGAAAAAAAGTTAACCCAGCTTTTTCTGACAGGCGGCGGAAGCGTTATGGAAAACATAGAAACTGCGCTTATTTCCAAACTTGGCATAAAGCCTAATATCATGGACCCTTTTAGAAAATTAAGGGTATCTAAAGATGTATTTCAGAAACTTCAGGCGTGCGGGCCTAAGAATCAGTTTTCTACGGTTGTGGGCGCTGCGCTGAGGGGGATAGCTGACCTGAAAATAGAAGTGAATTTTCTTAAAGAAGCTCTTTCGGAAAAGAAATCCTCAATGCAAAAACGTATTTATTCCGGCATTTCAATGGCCACGGGCGCTCTGATAGTTATAAGTTTTTCCATTTTTATGCGCCAGGACTACTATATAAAAAAGATCAAGCTTGATAAGGTGGAAGAGATGATGGAGACATACAGGGCTTATGAGCCCAAGATAAAGAAGATACGGGAAGAGGAAAGTGCTTTAAGAGAGAAAATAGACACCCTGTACCAGACAGCTTCTTCCAGGGCTGTGTGGCTCGGTATATTCAAAGCTGTTTCAGAGATACTTCCCAAGGATATATGGATTACAGATTTATCAGGGATAATATCGATTGAAAAGAGCAGTCTTGGAAGAATGGACATGAATGGAAAGGCCTTGTCCTATCAGTCGGTTAATAGTTTTGTGTCGAGCCTTAAGGCATTGCCGAGTTTCAGCGATGTGCGGCCCGTGTCGTCTTCCGTGGAAAACGACAAGGATACGGGGGAAGAGATAGTTAAATTCAGCATTACCATGGATGTTGTTCTCAGCGGGAGTTAGTATGTTAAAAACTGCAAAAGAAAGAACTATTTTAAAACAGGGGCTTATAGTGCTTGCTGTATTGGCAGGCATTTATATATTTTTCCTCAGTCCTTTTTTGAAGGAAGGCCGCTCAATAATGGATGAAGAACTGGAGCGCAAAATAAGCGAAATGAAAAAATTTATCACGCTTACGGGTGCAGTGCCTTCAAAAGAAAGTTTTACTAAGATGGAAAAAGAGAGGGATTTGCTGGAAGATAAATTTTCCAGTCTGGCGAATTTCACAGATCCGGAGAAAGCTAGGGTTTCCGAAAAGAACTCAGAGGCGGGTCTTTATTTTATAGAAAAACTTCATTCTACGATAAAGAAATTTGAAATAGAGGCAGGGGCAAAAAATGTAAGGCTTCCGGAGAATCTCGGTTTCGGAGACGGGCTTCCCAAAGACAGCATGGTGTCTTTGCTTTTGAGGCAGCTTGAGATAATAGAGTTTGCCGTAGGAGAGCTTTTAAAAAGCAATAGCTCGGATATCTATACCTTGAAGCCGCTCAAGCCCATTGAATACATAGAGCCTGTTTCAAAGAAGCTCTTTTATACTGAACTGCCAGTGCAGATTTCTATAAAAACAACAACAAGCGCTTTTGTGAATCTTTTGCTAGCGCTTAAAAATGCCAGCCCTGTGATCAGCGTAAAAGAATTACACGTTAAAAGCATTGAGTCCGGTTCAGGGGACGCCGAGATAAGTCTGGTATTGAGCAGTTTTATGGTTGTGAGGAAAGAAAAATGATTACAAAAGAAAAGATTATATTTCTGGCGCTTTTGCCCGTATTGATAGCTACTCTGGTAATAGGTATAAAAACGCAGGAGACTAAAAAGAAATCAACAGGCGAGTTTTTAAAGGATATTGAGTCCGTAACTGAAAAAGCAAAGGCCAAAAAAAAGGCAGCCGGGGATAGCTGGGATATTGACGGGTTGAAGAAACAGGAAACAATAGAAGACTATCCTCTCTTAGCGGAAAGGGATATTTTTTCCAGGCCTGTTTCTGAAGTGAAAGAGGAAATCAAAAGAGATGTTGTCCCTTTGAAGGAAGAACCAAAGAGGCCTTTATTTGTTTACAAGGGCAGGATGACGCTGGGTGTCAGGGTTATAGTTATTATAGAAGACCAAAACACAGGAAAAAGTTTTTCTGTTAAAGAAGGTGACTCCGCAGGGGAATTTGTAGTTGTTGCTATCGGCGACAAAGAAATACTTCTCAGGAAAAACAGCGGAGAAGAAATTGTTATTCCCACTGCTAAAGAAGAGAAGAAAGAAACTAAAGCCGAAGGCGCAGAGGATTTAGATGGGAAGAAATAAAGGATTATATTATATATCATTGATAATGGCGGCATTTATGATGCTGGAGTGTCTGCCTTCCGGCGTATTTGCGTCAGTGGATTATTCCGCGAAAACCGTTGTAGCATCAAAAGTGAATCTCAGGAAATATTTTGAAGAGGCCATGTCCCTATTCGAGTCAGGCAAATACAGGGAAGCCATTATAATATTTGAAAAATTGATTGATGTGGAAAAAGAGGGCAATCAGGCGTATTTTACGCCTTTTGCGGAAATATATATTGAAAAATCAAGAGCGCGCATGACAGAACTTATGATTATGGAAGAGAAGAAATGGGAGAGGATTAAAAAGGATGTGGTGGGGGAGGCAGAGGCGCTTGCAAGGAAAGAAAGCGAGAAGATTGCCCAGGAAGTCGAGCAAAAGAAAAAGTTAATGCTGGATTCAAAGAAAAAAGAATTGTACGAAAAAGAGCAGAGTATAAAATCTGCATTTGGCAGGGCTGTGGCATATTACAGGTCCAAGGATTATCCTTCAAGCATAGTGGAGTTTAAGAAGGTAAAGGAAATGGCCCCCGGCAGCCAGCTTTCCAGCCAGGCAGATTCTTATATCCGGGATATGCAGCAGGCGATGAAGAAAACTGAAGAAAAGATACTTTTGGTTAAGATGGAAGAGGCGAAACGCGCCAGGGCAGAGATGGAAAGAGATGCGGAACTCAATAGAGTAGAACTGGCCAGAAAAGAAAAACAGAAAGAAACGCTCAGGGTCATATTCGAGCAGAGATTGAAAGCCAAGGAAGCCAGAGACAGGGTCAGGGCCCTGGCAGAGTCTATGGACAGTATAATAGGAAATATAAGGGAAAAAAGATTTGAAGAAGCCGAGGTCCTGGTCAATAAAGCAATGCAGGAGTTCCCTGAAAATGAGAAATTTAAAGACCTCGTGCATTATATAGATATGCAGAAACTGAAAGTGGAAGAGGCTGCTTTGAAAAAAGCCAGGGAATTGACGGAAGAAAAGATGATGCTGGACGTGGCAGAGAAACACATTATTCCGGAAGAAAAAACAGCTAAGCTGGAGAATGAAAAAAAGATAATTCCCATAGTGAAAGTGCCTGAAATAAGAAAGAGGCTCAAGATCCCCATAAGCATTGATTTTAAAGACGTCAGCCTGGATTATGTCTTGGGCTTTTTGTCAGATACCACAGGCGTGAACATGATTTTTTCCACAGAGATAGATATGGCTGAGAGAAAGGTGACTATGAGGATAAAAAATATGCCTCTCGAAGAGGCATTAAGGTATATATTGAAATCCCAGGATCTGGTTTACAGGATAGAAGAAGACGCTGTCTGGGTGGCTACAAAGGAAGAGATTTCTAACGAAAAAATAGATACAAGGGTTTATTTTTTAAACCAGGGCATAGGAAGATTCGCAGAATTCACGACTCAATCCTCTTCTTCAGGCGGAAACAGGAGCGAAAGTCAATCCAACGCAGCCAGCTCTTCTTCAGAAGTGAAGACTGTCAAAGATATTCTTGAGAATGCCGTTGAATGGCCCAAGGATTCAAAGTTGACGCTGGATGAGCGTACCGGCGCGCTTATTATAAGCAACACGCCAACAAACCTGGAAACCATAGAGAATCTTTTATATAACCTTGATATAACCCCGATGCAGGTTTTGATTGAAGCCAGGTTTTTGGAAGTCAAGGTGAGCGATCTGGATGACTTTGGGGTGGAATGGAAACTGAATGGCATGTGGGCTATGGATAAAAACAGGGCCGGCAATAACGTGTACGGAGTCAGTCAGAACAGCGGGGTGAATTTTTCTGATTTCAGCCGTTCAGACGAAGGATTTAACCTTACATATCAGGGCATATTGAGCAATCCGCAGTTTCAGGCAGTCATGCATGCGCTTCAGGAAAAACAAAATGTGAAGACGTTATCAGCCCCAAGGATAACAACCCTGAATAACCAGACAGCCACCATAGAGGTTGTGGATGAATATATATATCCTACAAGATACGAGGCAAGCCTTGTTCAGTATGACATAAACGGCGACGGGGATTTTGACGACGCCGGAGAAACAGAATGGGTGAATGTTCCCCAGGATTTCGTGACCAGGAACGTGGGTATACTTTTACATGTCAAGCCGAGTGTGGGGGTTGACGGGAAGAGCATTACGCTTGCGCTGACGCCGGAAGTCAGCGAAGACGCGGGGTCTTTCACGTATTCAGGAAACGTCAGCATTCCTAATTTTACCACCAGGAATCTCAGCACCAGCGTGGTGGTTAAAGACGGGGAAACGATAGTGCTCGGCGGGCTTATAAAAGAAACAAATACGAATGTAAAAACAAAAGTGCCTGTTTTGGGCAATATCCCTTTTGTAGGCGGCTTGTTCAGGAAGAGTACGGATTCCAAAGAGAGAAGGAATCTTTTAATATTTGTTACCGCTACTGTGATGGGCAAAGAAAAAGATAAAGTCGCAAGCACCGATGCTGCAGGAGAAAGGTCTTTAAAATAATAAAATGATAATGAGCTTTTTGATACGCATATTATTATGTATAGTTTTATTTTTAAGCCCCGAGGTTTCATTTGCCTATGAGATGAAGTCTGTCAAGGGAGACGATAGCATGGGAAAGGATTCCGCCGTTGTGGATATACCCGAGATAAGAAAAAAGCTAAAGATGCTCATAACCGTAGATTTTATGGACGTGGGCCTTGATTACGTTATAGATTTTTTATCAGAGGCCACGGATGTTAATATAATCCCTGGCAGCGGAGTCAAGCTTTCGGAAAAAAAGGTTACCATAAAGGTCAAGGACATGCCTCTGGAGAGCCTTCTGAAATATGTTTTCAGAAACCAGGGACTTATATACAGGATTGAGAAAAATGCCGTATGGGTGGATACCGTGGATAACATGGACAATGAAACGCCTGAGACCAGGATGTATTTTCTGGACCAGGGGCTTGCCATGTTTACTGAGTTCAGCGGGACGACAGGCGGAGCAAGGGGCAGCATGGGCGGAGGCTCGGCAATATCAAAGATAAAAACTATAAAGGATATACTTGAAAACGCTGTAATATGGCCTTCTGATTCCAAAATCAATCTGGATGAGCGCACAGGAGCTCTTATAGTGACGAATTCGCCCTCGAATCTTAAGATTATTGAAGATATATTATATAATTTGGATATAGATGCCACCCAGATCCTGGTGGAGGCGAGGTTTATAGAAGTGAACGTGACAGATCTCAGTGAATTAGGCGTTAATCTGTCCCTGGATAGTCCATGGGCTATAAATAAACAAACAGTCGCTGGGACTGAGAACGGGGCAATTACCCAGATAGGTTCTGCAAGCGGCTCAAAATTTTCAACATTTACAGGTTCGCCTGATGAAGGGTTGAATCTTACTTATCAGGGTGTATTGACAAAGCCGCAGTTTTCCGCGGTGCTGCATGCGCTTGATAAAAAGACAAACCTTAAAACGCTTTCCGCGCCTAAGATAACTACATTGAATAACCAGACAGCTACAATAGAGATAGCGGATGAATTTGTATACCCCTCCCGGTATGAGCCGACCCTTATAAAAGAGGATTTAAACTCAGACGGGGATTTTTTGGATACAGTAAGCGGCATAAAAGAGACCCGTTTTGTAAATGTGCCCCAGGGTTTTGAGACAAGGTCTGTAGGAATCCTGTTGCATGTGACTCCCAGCGTAGGCAAGGATAAAGAGACCATAGCCCTGACGCTGAATCCGGAAGTGAGCGAGGCCACGGCTAATGCGTTTGAATATAGCGGAGAAGTTAAGCTGCCCAAGTTTACCACCAGAAACCTTAGCACGAATATAGCCGTGCAGAATGGCGATACTATAGTTCTGGGAGGTCTCATAAAAGAATCCAGGACTAACACCAGGACAAAGACGCCGTTTTTAGGGGATCTGCCGATACTTGGCATGCTTTTCAGAAAAGATTCTGACTCTACCGTAAGAAAAAATCTTCTGATATTTGTAACGGCTACTATCTTAAGCCCGGAAGGAGAGATGTTAAAATGAGCGTAAAAAATATTAAAGACGTGGCGCGAGAGGCCGGCGTATCGATAGCAACTGTTTCGAGGGTTGTAAATAAATTAGGTTCTGTAAAAAAATATAACAGGGATAAGGTGGATCTGGCTATCAAAAAATTGAAATTCAGGCCTAATATGAGCGCCCAGCGCCTGGCTTCCAAGCGCAGCAACAACATAATAGGTCTTGTTATTCCCAGGTACACAAATATATTCCATTCATTTTACGCCCTTCAGATATTACAGGGCGTAGGGGTTAGTGTGGAGCGGATGAAGATGGATTTATTGCTGCACATAACCAATGGAGACTCATTTTTAAATATCTCCAACGTGCAGGGAGTGATATTTTCTGATATTATAGGCAACGAGGATCAGGTTGACGGGGTGGTGGAGGCAGGGCTTCCGTGCGTTATAATGAACTATAACACCAAAGATCTGCCTGTATCATGCATATCGATAGATAATTTTAATGCAGGGCTAGATGCGGTTGAGTATCTTATAAAATTGGGGCATTCCAGAATTGCCACTATTACAGGCGCGCTGAAAACGCAAGTGGCAATAGACAGGTTCAAGGGTTATTTGACAGCTCTGGAAAAACACAAAATCGACAAGAAAAAAGATTATATAAAATACGGGGATTTCGGAAGGGAATCCGCCAGGATACTGACAAAAGATCTTATAAGAATGAAAGTCCCGCCTACAGCAATATTTGCGGCAAGTGATGAAATGGCTGTCGGGGCTATACAGGTATGTCTGGAAAACGGGGTTAGTGTTCCAGGAGATATGTCAATTATAGGCTTTGATGATAATCCACTGGCATTGAGTTACAGCCCTGTGCCCCTTACTACCATAAGGCAGCCTTTGCATAAAATGGCCTTGGTTGCCACGCAGACGCTTAACCAGATCATTCAGAAGAAAATAAGGTCTAATAAAAGAATAGTGCTTTCTACGGAGCTGGTGGAAAGAAGCTCCTGCCAGGCATTGAGTTAAACAAGGAGGGATATGGTTATTCTGAAGAGGGTATTTATATTTTTTATAGGATTTTTGTGCGCCTGGATAATTTTTTCAATCGGGTTGAAAAAAGGCGCATGCCAGACGGGCATACCTCAAAACGTTTATTTTTCCGGAGACAGCTCTAACCTGTATTTTTTTGACAGGGACGATGCCAGGGTATATAAATACAATACGCAAGGCAAGTTAACCCGCGCCTACACAATCAAAGAATTGGGCAAAGACCTCGCTTTAAAATAGCGTGTTTCGCTTACTCGTATCGGATAAATCAGGCAAAATATTTGACATCCCGGAGCTGGAAGCCGCGGGCATGAAGGCTGGTTGTTTTTTCAGGCCTCACGGCGAAGAATTTATTAAGATGCCTTATGCCAGCAGGCTTTTTATGCTTCCCGGAAGAATGCCTGTGGGGTATGACGGGGACAGCGGAAAATTCAAGGCACTGGAAAATTATTTCGCAGTGGCCGCGTTTATAGCGCCTGCTTTTACAGGCACCTACAGCCCGGCTTTCAAAGAGATTAATAATCCAAAAGCACTGCCGTTTTACTGTTATACCCTGGCCGGTTTTTATAAAGGCGGTATCTATGTTGCGGCAATAAGGGTTGATAAGTCCTCCAGGCATGACCCGAAATTTATAAATATCGATACCGTCATAAAAAATACAATAAAGATAAAAAAAATGTTCCCCGCTAACAGGCTTATAAGGCATCTTTCGGATTGCGCCCTGGTTTACGGTTGTCCCGGCGGCCAGAATTTTTTCTTATCCAGGGAAGAATGCCCCTTGCCTACATCTCCTTCCTGCAATGCCAATTGCGCAGGGTGCATCTCGCTGGAGACCCAGCCCAGGATAAAATTTACGCCTTCTCCCGAAGAAGTCGCAGAGGTAGCTTTGTATCATGCGCATAATGTGAAAAATGCGGTTTTTAGTTTTGGCCAGGGCTGCGAAGGCGAGCCTTTGCTGGAGGCGCAATTGATCGAAAAATCCATAAGATTAATCAGGGCCAAGACTCATAGCGGAACTATAAACATGAATACGAATGCTTCCAGGCCCAAGGTAATAGCCGGACTATTTGATAAAGGTTTGGATAGTATAAGGGTGAGCATGAATAGCGTCAGGAAAAAATATTACGAAAAGTATTACAAGCCCGGGGGATATGATTTCGAGGATGTTTTATCGTCTATAAAAATAGCCAAAAATAAAAAAGGTTTTGTATCGATTAATTATCTGACCATGCCAGGCTTTACAGATTCCAGGGATGAATTTGCAGCGCTCAGGAAATTTATAGAAACTTATAAAATAGACATGATCCAATGGCGCAACCTGAACTTCGACCCGATTCATTATTTCAAGATTATAAAATATTCCAGCGAGCCTTCTAAGATGGTAGGTGTCAGGCAATTGATAGCTTCCCTTAAAAAATCTTTCCCCAGCCTCAAGATGGGCTACTATAATCCGGTTTTATAGATGTTTTTCCGGCTGGCAGACCGTTCGGCACTGAAATAATTTTGCCGTCCGCTACGGTTTACAGCTCGCAAATTTGGCGGAATTCCCTCGCCGAATAGATAAACAGTCAGTATATGGAAAAACGGGCTCGGTCAGTTCCGCCATTTGCTCACTGTAATCCCTTGCGGACATTTGGCAAAATTTTTCTAATGTGCCTCAGGCCTGCCAGCCAGAAAAAGATTATCAGGTATTTTACTGAGCTAGCCTAGGGTCTCGTGCGCATTTGAGAAGTTTCGGCATAATAGATTCTTTTGAATATAAGGCCGTAAACCGTAGCGGCCGGCGAAACATTCTCTGCGCACGAGACCCTAGGCTAGCTCAGTAAATAGTATAGAATTTTTAAATTCATTGATTTCTTTATATAGATAATGGTATAATTTGAAGATATATGAAAAGAGTAATCATAGTTGCTATATTTATATTATGCGTGATGGCAGGGCCTGCGTTTGGGTATTGGATCTGGACGCCTGAGAGCGGCAAGTGGGAGAACCCTAAAAATGCTGCCAAGGATACGCCTGAGGACCAGATGGCGTACGCTAAAAAGGCCTACGAGGCAAAGAATACCAAAGACGCCTTAAAGGAATTTAAGAAATTATTGAAATACTATCCTCTTTCCAAAGAAGCGCCCACAGCTCAGTATTACGTGGGCCGCATAATGGAAGACATGGATAATCTTTATGAGGCATACAAGGCATACCAGAAGGTTATAGACACCTATCCTTATACCGAACTGGTGGACGATGTAATAGAAAGAGAATACAACATAGCCGAGGCGTTTTTCTCGGGAAAGAAGATAAAGATTATAGGCAAATGGCAGGTGCCCGCAAAAGACAAGGCAATAGAAATATTCAAGGCAGTCTTTAATAATGCTCCGTACGGCAAATATGCGGATCTGGCAAAGTTTAAAGCAGGCCTGTCTTATAAGGATATCCAGGATTATGATAGCGCCATACTTATGTTTAAAGATTTGATAGACAGATATCCTAATAGCTCTGTGATTGACAAGGCCAGATTTCAATTGGCAGAATGTTCCAAGCTTTTGTCTGTAAAGCCTGAGTATGATCAGACCCCTACAAATCTTGCGCGCAAAGAATTCGAGGACTTTTTAAAGAAACACCCTGATAGCGAAATGGCGCCTGATGCCAGGCAGGTTGTGGATAAGTTAAAATCGCGGGAAGCTGAAAATGCTTATGAGACTGGTAAATTTTATGAAGCGCGCAAAGCGCCTGAAAGCGCTGTGATATATTATGAAGATATCGTCCAAAATTACCCGGATACAGAATGGGCAAAAAAAGCACAGGAGAGGCTTGATGAATTGGAAAAGAAATAAATTTGTATTGTTATATTGCTGTATTGTTATATTGCTATATTGCGTTGGAGGATGCGGATATACCGCAAAGACGATTCTGCCAGAGGGCATAAAGACCGTTCACGTCGATATGTTCAAGAATAGCATAGATATAACAAAAGAGGTCAGCGCAAAAGATAAATACGAGGTCTACAGGCCGAACCTGGAAGTGGACCTGAGGGATGCGATCGTGAACAGGGTTTTTCTAGACGGCAATTTCAAAATGGCTGATAAGGATTCCGCTGACGCTGTGCTGGAAGGTCGGATCCTGGAATACAGAAAAGACCCTTTGAGGTATCAGAATGAGGTTGTGCAGGAATACAGGATCAGCCTTGTATGCGATGCCAAATTGATAAATCAAAAAGACCATTCTATTTTATTTGAAGAAGAAAACATAACAGGCGATGCCACATATTTTACAACGGGCGCTCTTCAGAAAACAGAGACATCTGCCCTGAGCGACGCAATGTCTGATCTTGCAAGGCGGATCATTAACAAAATTGTGGAAAACTGGTAATATCCTTTAACATGCCCACCAAAGAGCTTACCTCGTATCTTTTCTTAGGGGAAGAGGATTTCTTAAAAGAAGCAGAGCTTAAAAAATTAAAGTCCAGGTTTCTGGAAAATTCCACCAGGGATCTGAATTACAATGTATTTTACGCGAAAGACAAAGACTTCAGGTTAAAAGAGGCGCTGGACATCCTTAACACAGCGCCTTTCATGTCTCCGAAGAGGTTCGTGATTTTGAAAGACGCTGACAGCCTTTCGGACAGCGATAAAGAATCAGTGCTTTTTTATCTTAAAAACCCCAGAGACAGTTCAATCTTAATTATAGATTCGAAATCATCCAGGATAAAAGAGGGGTTTGTGTTGGAAGCATCCAAGCTTACAAAGCTTGTGCGCTCGGCCAGGCTTATCGGTTCCGAAATAAATATATGGATTTCCAAAAGGGTGAGGGCGGCCGGCAAAAAAATAAGCGTTGAGGCTATAAATTTAATAAAGGAAAATCTCCCCAATGATTTGAACATACTTTGTTCCGGCGTTGATAACCTCATCCTTTACGCAGGTAAAAGGCCTGAGATAACAAAAAATGATGTGGAGAAGGTTATATATGTAGCGCCTCTCAAGACCAGTTTCGATCTCCTGGAAGCCATAGAAAAAAAAGACGTAAAAGCAGCCCTGAGTATTTTTGCAAGCATCCAGAAATACAAAAAAAGAGAGACAGAGTTTTTGCTTGGGCTTTTGTCCTGGCAGTTCAGGATGCTTTTGAGGGTGAAAGAGCTTCTGAAGATAAGGAGCAAACCGGAAATACAGAGAGAACTGAACCTGTACAGCTCAAAGTTTGACCAGATGACGCGTTACGCAGCCAGGTTTAAGGTCCGGGAGATAGCCAGGTTTTTAAATGAGATATTAAAGGCGGACAGCGATATTAAGACGGGCGAATCGCAGCCTAAATTTACTCTGGAGAAATTGATAGTGAAGATGTGTTCGTAAGGTTGTAATTTAGGCAGCCTTGATCTTTTTCATCAAGCGGGAGATCTTGCGCGAGGCAGTGTTTTTGTGGACAATGCCTTTTGATTGAGCCTTATCAAGCTGTGTTATCAGATAGGTGAGCTGTTTTTTAGCCTCGTCCGTTTTTTTGGAGGAGATAAGGTCTAAAAATTTCTTTGTCTCTGTCTTCAGCTCGGATTTCACGGATTGATTGCGCAAGCCTCTTTTAGCGCTTTGTTTTATATCTTTATAAGATGCATGTAAAATTGGCATATATTGCTCCTTTTGTGTGATGAATAAAATAGCATACGCTGTTAATTATGTCAAGGGATAATGTGCTATTCAAATAGTTGCATTCTAGCTCTTTCTAACAGGCAAGCCTAAAGAAAAGCCTCGCTCGATTCGAGCGGGCACGGTGTCCTGCGGCAGTTGGGGCCATTCGGCGCTGAAATAATTTCGCCGTCCGCTGCGGTTTACGGCTCATTTTTTATACCGAAGGTAGTCTTGACGGTATAAAAACTTCGCCGTAATTCCTTGCGGACTTTTGCCGAAATTTTTCTAATGCGCCTCAGACCCCAACTGCCGCAGGACGAGCGAGAATCGGCGCGGAGCGAAGGACGCCTCGCTGGGGCGTCCGAGCGTCTTTTCGTAGGCTTGCCTGTTAGAAAGAATAATAAAGGAAGTAATCGCGCAATGTCTAAAAAACATATTATAAAATCAGCCGGAATAATAGGGTTTGCCACAGTGATAAGCAGGATCCTGGGCTTTGTGAGGGATATCCTGATCGCCAGGTTCTTCGGCACAGCCAGATACGCCGAGGCCTTTGTAGTGGCGTTCCGCATACCTAATATGCTCAGGGACCTGGTAGGCGAAGGCGCTACTAACGCGGCATTTGTTCCTGTCCTGAGCGAATACATGGTTAAGAAAAAGGAAGAGTTCTGGGAACTCGCGAATGTGATATTGAATTTACTGCTTATAACGCTTTCCGCTATAACCATTGCCGGCATTTTTGCTTCGCCATGGATTGTCAGGTTTATGGCGCCCGGTTTCCTGGACGACCCTGAAAAATTCGCAATAACAGTCAGGCTGACGCGCTTCATGTTTCCTTATATACTCCTTATAGGCCTGGCTGCCTACACGATGGGCGTGCTGAATTCACTGAAACATTTCTCAGCGCCCGCTTTCGGGCCGTGCTTTTTGAATATAGCCATTATAATATGCGCCATTATCTGGGGCGAGAGCGTGATGGGGCTTGCGAGCGGCGTTTTAATAGGCGGGGTGCTGCAGCTTGCCATACAGATGCCGGTCTTATACAGAAAAGGCTTCAGGTTTTCATTTACAAGAAAATTAAATCATCCGGCTGCAAAGAAGATCGGCGTTTTATTATTGCCGCGTATTTTAGGTTCATGCGTGTATCAGCTGAACCTTTTTATAAACACAATCCTCGCATCTTTATCAGCTATAGTGGGATCCGGAGGAGTCGCGGCGCTTTATTATGCAAACAGGATCTTTCAGTTTCCTCTGGCTATATTCGGTATTGCCATAGCCCAGGCAGCTTTGCCTACCATGTCCAGGGAGGCGCTGGAAAAGGATCCGGATAACTTAAAGCGCACGCTTTCTTTTTCAATAAGGGTTATAAACTTTATTATTATTCCTGCTTCAATCGGCCTTATAGTGCTCGCGGTTCCGATAACAAGGACCCTGTTTGAGAGGGGAAAGTTTGACCATTATTCCACCCTTATCACAGCCAATGCCCTTATGTTTTACTCCATAGGCCTTTTCAGTTATTCCGGCATAAAGATACTTGTAAGTTGTTTTTATTCTTTGCAGGATACGGTCAGTCCCGTGAAGATCGCGATAGCGTCGCTTCTTCTGAATATAGCCCTTAATGCGATACTCATGTTTCCTTTAAGGATAGGCGGCTTGGCGCTGGCTGCCTCGCTTTCCGGTATTTTTAATTTTGCCGCGCTTTTTTTCGTATTGAGAAAAAAAATAGGATCTCTGGATACCCGCAGGATATCGGGTTCTTTTTTAAAGGCGCTTGCGGCCAGCCTGGCAATGGCCGCTGTGATTTATTTCTGCGCTTTTAAAATAAGCCTTAATCTTTTTATTGTGATACTAGTAGCCATCCTAAGCTATATCGCTGCAGCATTTATTTTCCGCGTAAAAGAGGCAAAGGAACTTCTGTCATGGGTGTTAAAGAAAAAATAAAGGATATCCCGCATCTGCCTGGGGTATATATAATGAAAGATGCTTCCGGAGAGGCTATCTATATAGGTAAGGCCAAGGACCTTTATAAAAGGGTGTCCACTTATTTTCAGCAGCGTTCTCCTAAAACAGCCAAGCGCATGTCGCTGTTGGAAAATGTTAAAGGCCTGGATTATGTGGTTACAGGCTCGGAAGAAGAGGCGCTGATATATGAAGCGAGCCTGGTAAAGGAAAAAAAGCCGAAATATAACGTTGAATTAAAAGACGACAAAAGCTTTCCCTTTTTAAAAGTAACATTAAACGAGAAATTCCCGACTCTTACCATAACAAGAAAAAAACTTGATGACGGCTCCAGGTATTTCGGGCCTTATGCAAAGGCGGGGCTCTTAAGAAATGCCGTCGGTATATTAAAAAATATATTTCCCATGAGGATTTGTAAAAAAATGCCGGGGGAGACGTGCCTGGCTTATCATATAGGGCAGTGTATGGGCCCCTGCGTTAAAAAAATAGATGAAAAATCTTATAAAGAGATAGTCAGGCAGCTCATCTTATTCCTGGAGGGCAGGAAAACAAGATTGATACAGGAATTGACAGGCGAGATGAAAGGATTTGCCGATAAAAAAGATTTTGAACAGGCAGCTGTTATCCGCAACAGGCTTTCGGCGCTTTTGGAGGTTTCTGACAGGAAGACAGCCGATTACAGCTCGTGGGGCAACGTCGCTTTAAAATTGAAGAAAATCTTAAAACTGCCTGCCCTGCCTTTGAAAATAGAGGCGTTTGACGTGTCTAATATGTCCGGCAAAGAAGCCACTGGCTCAATGGTTTATTTTAATAACGGCCTGCCGGACAAATCAAATTACAGAAAATTCAGGATAAAAAATGTAAAAGGCATAGATGATTATGCCATGATGAAAGAGATTGTTCATAGAAGATACAGGAGGCTGAAAGAGGAAAAGAAAATGCTTCCGGATCTGATTATAATAGACGGCGGAAAAGGCCATCTGGCCGCGGCATATGAAGAACTTCTAAGATTAAAGCTCAGCCATGTGCCTGTGATAGGCATTGCCAAGCAGGAGGAAAGGATATATACGCTGGGTTCATCCGAGCCGCTTGACATAAACAGGGATTCCGAGATATTGCATTTTATACAGAGCGTGAGAGACGAGGCCCACAGGTTCGCGTTGAAATATCACCACGCTCTCCGCCGCAAAGGTTTTACAAATTCAACATTGAGAAATAGCAAATGTAATGCTTTCAATGCTAGATAATACTATAAAGAACTCTTGCCAGCCCTGGCAGACCTAAAGAAAAGCCTCGCCGATTCGAGCGGGCATGGTGTCCTGTCAGGCAGGCCGTTCGGCGCTGAAATAATTTCGCCGTCCGCTACGGTTTACAGTTCGCAAATTGCCGGAATTCCCTCGCCGTATATATAAACAAACAAGCGATGGAAAAACAGGCTCGGTCAGTTCCGCCATTTGCTCGCTGTAATCCCTTGTGGACTTTTGCCGAAATTTTTCTAATGCGCCTCAGACCTGCCTGACAGGACGAGCGAGAATCGGCGCGGAGCGAAGTCCGCCACGCCGGGGCGGACGAGCGTCTTTTCGTAGGTTTGCCAGGGCTGGCAAGTATTCAGATAGTACAATGAGAAATGGCAAAAGAATTGACACTTTTTGAAAAAAAGGTATATACTGTTGTAAAGAAAATACCTCTCGGAGAGGCAAGAGCCTATGCCTGGGTGGCTAAGATGGCGGGAAGGCCTGCTGCTGTCAGGGCAGTCGGCAACGCGCTTAACAAAAATCCTTTTCCTGTAATAGTGCCATGCCACAGGGTCGTGCATTCAGACGGCTCTATCGGAGAATATGCATTCGGCAGGGATTTGAAAAGAAAATTATTGGAATTAGAAAGAAACCATGCTGACAGAAATAAAAGAAAAATTAGAAAAATTAGGCAATAAACTGCGAGAGCTTAAGGCTTATTTAAATATTGATAAAAATGAGATCTTGTTAAAGGAACTTGAGGCGCGAATGGCCGGTTCCGGATTTTGGAATAATCAGGAAGAGGCCCAGGATACCATCAGAAAATTGAAGTTTATTAAAGCGACTACCGATGAATATTTTAAGTGCATGAAAGAGCTTGGCGGCGGGCTTACTCTGGCGGAATTGCTTTCCAAAGAGCCTGATCAGGATATTATGAAAGAAACTATGGAGCTGTTAAAAAAATTAGAGAAAGATATCGATGTTCTGGAGTTTGAGAGCCTTTTAGACGGAGAAAACGATGCAAACAATGCTTTTCTAAGTGTCCATTCAGGCGCGGGCGGGACTGAATCCTGCGACTGGGCCAGCATGCTTTTGAGGATGTATTCGATGTGGGCTGAAAAAAAAGGATACAAGGTTGAGATGATTGATATGCTGCAGGGCGAAGAAGCTGGTTTGAAGAGCGTGGACCTGATTATCACGGGGCCTTATGCGTACGGGTACCTTAAATCGGAAAAAGGCGTGCACCGGCTTGTCAGGATTTCCCCTTTTGACTCAAATAAAAGGCGGCATACGTCTTTTGCTTCCGTGGATGTTATACCGGAAATTGCGGATGATATAGTCATAGATATCAATGAAACTGATTTAAAGATAGATACCTACAGGGCAGGAGGCAAAGGCGGCCAGAATGTAAATAAATTGGAAACCGCGGTCAGGATTACGCATGTCCCTACCGGTATTGTCGTGCAGTGCCAGAAAGAAAGGTCGCAGTTTAAAAATAAAACCCTCGCGATGAAAGTGTTGAAGGCAAAGCTTTATGAAAGCAAGATGGATGAGAAGAAAAAAGAGCTGGAAGAGGCTTATGCCAAGAAGCAGAAGATAGAATGGGGGAGCCAGATCCGTTCATACGTTATGCATCCCTATTCAATGGTAAAGGATCACAGGACCGATTACGAGACATCCAATGTTGATGCTGTGATGAGCGGCGAACTGGATGAGTTTATGGAAACGTTTCTGAAGTGGAAAGCAAAAATTAATAACTAAGAATTAGAGTGATGGGAGTGCGACTCCCATCGCGAGTGCCAAAATATATGTTAAATTGGGTAGTAAGCAAAATTTTTGGGACGCAGAACGAGCGGGAAATCAAAAGGATGAAGCCTCTTGTTGAAAAGATAAACTCTTTTGAACCGGAGGTCCAGAAGCTTTCTGATATCCAGCTGCGCGCTAAGACAGACGAATTCCGCAAACGCCTGGCGGACGGAGAAACCTTGGACGATATTTTAGCGGAGGCTTTCAGCGTGGTGCGGGAGGTGTCAAAGCGCACAGTGCGCATGCGGCATTTTGATACCCAGCTTATCGGCGGTATTGTGCTGCATCAGGGAAAAATAAGCGAGATGGCGACAGGAGAAGGTAAAACGCTTGTCGCGACTTTACCTGCTTATTTAAATGCCTTGAGTGGGAAAGGCGTGCATATAATAACGGTAAATGATTATCTTGCGCACAGGGATAGAGATTGGATGGGCCCGATATACGAATTTTTGGGGCTTACAGTCGGGGTAATCCAGCATGACATGGATCCGCAGTTGAGGCAGATTGCTTATGGAAGTGATATTACTTACGGCACGAATAACGAATACGGCTTTGATTATCTGAGGGACAACATGGTTGTCAGAAAAGAGGATATGGTCCAGCGCGAATTGAATTACGCGATTGTGGACGAAGTGGACAGCATTCTTATAGACGAGGCGCGCACCCCGCTTATTATCTCGGGGCCTTCGGATGAGTCCACTGATAAATATTATATATGCGATAAGATTGTCCCGAAATTAAAAGGAAGGATTATACTGGAAAAAGACGAGATAGATGCCAAGTTTAAAGGCATAGACCTATCGAAGGGTTATGATTACATTGTAGATGAAAAGGCAAACACAGCTCATCTCACGGAAGACGGCGAAATGAAGGCAGCCAAGATGCTGGGCGTGGATAACATGCATGATATAGCTACGATGGAATATCGCCATCACATGATCCAGGCATTGAAGGCGCATAATCTTTTTGAAAAGGACGTGGACTATGTCGTAAAAGACGGCGAGGTTATCATCGTGGATGAATTCACGGGCCGCTTGATGCCGGGGAGAAGATGGTCAGACGGCCTTCATCAGGCGATAGAGGCAAAAGAAGGGATGAAAATAGAAAGGGAAAACCAGACGCTTGCCACAATCACATTCCAGAATTATTTCAGGATGTATAAAAAACTCTCCGGCATGACAGGCACTGCGATGACAGAGGCAGGGGAATTCAGCCACATTTATAAATTGGACACGGTCTCAATACCTACAAACAAGCCTTTAATAAGAGCAAACCATCCGGATGTGATTTATAAAACAGAGAAAGAAAAATTCAACGCGGCGTGCGACGAGATAGAGGAATTGTATAAAAAAGGAAGGCCTGTCCTGGTAGGCACTATCTCAATAGAAAAATCAGAGCGCATGAGCTCTATTTTAAAAAGGCGCGGCATCCCGCACAATGTCCTGAACGCAAAGTATCATGAGATGGAGGCGACTATTGTGGCTCAGGCAGGAAGGCTGAACGGGGTTACCATCGCTACAAATATGGCAGGCCGCGGAACAGACATCTTGCTCGGCGGAAATCCTGAATTTATGGTCAATGACTGGCTGAAGGCAAAAGGCATGGGGCCCAAAGATGTGAGCCAGGATGAACGCGAAAAATGGCTGGCTGAAGCGAGAGAGAAAGTGAAAGAAGAACACGATAAGGTTGTGGCGTTAGCCGGGTTGCATATAATGGGAACAGAGCGTCATGAATCGCGCCGCGTGGACAATCAGCTGAGAGGCCGTTCAGGCAGGCAGGGCGATCCGGGTTCGTCTAAATTTTATATATCTTTAGAAGATGATTTGATGCGGCTTTTCGGATCAGACAGGATTTCTTCTATTTATGACAGACTGGGCATAGAAGAGGGTCAGGATATCCAGCATCCTCTTATAAGCAGGGCTATAGAGGTTGCCCAGAAGAGAGTGGAACAGCATAATTTTGATATCCGTAAACATGTGCTTGAATACGACAATGTGATGAACAAGCAAAGGGAAGTTATTTACGAAGAGAGAAAAAAGATTCTTACAGGCGATAATGTCAGGGAGCATATTTATGAGATTATAGAAGAGGTCCTGGATGAAGCGATAATTACATACATAAATCCTGACGTGCACAAGGCTGATTGGAAATACGCGGAATTCAATGAATGGCTCTGGTCAAAATTCAATATAAGGATCCAGGATATAGAAGAGATGGTCGAGGGGAAAGACGCGGAAGCTATCCTGGATTATCTGATCGAGACAGTAAAATCAGCGTATATAGAAAAAGAAAAGAATATGCCCCAGGGTTTGATGCAGCATATTGAAAAAATGATCATGCTGCAGGTTATTGACACAAAATGGAAAGACCATCTTTATGCAATGGATAACCTCAGGGAAGGGATAGGCCTCAGGGCATACGGCCAGCGCGACCCGCTTATAGAGTACCAGCACGAAGGCTATGACATGTTTATGGGAATGATAGAAAGCATAAAACACGAGACAATAGAATTTTTATTCAAGGTCCACTCAGCCAGGGAAGAAAGTTCCATGAGAGGCGTGTTCCAGTCTTTGCCGCAGGAATTTGTAAAGTCAGAGGCAGCCCCTATGTCTAAAATCCCCGCGCCACAGGCGCAAAGAGTAAAGGAATTCCAGAATGGGCTTTCTGAAGAACGGCCTTCGGTAGAACAATATAAACGCTCTGAGCCAAAAGTCGGCCGCAATGACCCGTGTCCATGTGGGAAAGTAGATTCTAGGACTGGCAAACAGTTGAAGTATAAAAAATGTTGTTATCCAAAGTACGAATAGGAAGATTTATATAATTTAACGATTTTTCTTTGAAGGCTGGGTATATCTTTTCTGCTTTTTAAACTGAGATATTTTCTAGTAATAAGTGCATGGCAATTAGAACAAAGCACCATCAAGTTATCGATTTCATGTAAGCCGCCCTTATTCTTAGGTAAAATATGATGACTTTCAACAATTAAGTTAAAACCACACAGTTCACATTTATTTCCATATTTTTTTATAGCTTGCGTACGAATCCATGCCTTATGTTTTTTTACTTCTCCGTAAAGGTATTTTTTGATCCCTAATTTTCTTCGTCGATATCTTACTACCCATTGATTAGCTTTTTTGAACCCCTTTTTTATTAATTCTCTAGCAATCTCTTCATCAAGCAGTTTTTTACAATTTCTACGGATAAAGTCATCAACACCCGGATGAGGCAGCTTCTCTAATTTATGAAAATTTTTCTGGAGTCCTGAGTGTCCGTGGCGTTTAATTCTGGCCATATGCATAGTGCAATAACGTTCCTTTGTTTTTTTAAACCTTGTAAATTTATTACATCCTTTTATCATGCATTTAGCCATGTCTTTTATTATTGCACTTTATCTTAAGCTGTCAACAACAATAGTTATATTTTTAAAATATAAGTATTGTTGTTGATGTTACACTAGTCAGATAGAGGTTTAAGGCAAATATTTAACTTTGTTTAAAACATTTATATGATAAAATACTACCAAATGATAAAAAATATTATTTTAATTTTTTTCACTAGTTTATTTTTAATTTTTTCTTTCCCAAACTTTAACCTAAGTTTCCTTGCTTTTATTAGTTTTATCCCGCTTTTCTTTGCAATTGAAAACAGATCTCCTAAAAAAGCATTTCTGATTTTTTATATCTCTGGATTTATTTTTTATTTTGGGACTTTATACTGGCTGTATCATGTGACAATAATAGGTTTGATGATTCTTTGCCTTTACCTTGCTTTATATTTTGGAGTTTTTGGCTTAATCTGTTTTAGGTTTAAAGCTTATAGCTTGAAGCTTATAGCTATTCCTTTAATTTGGTCGCTTCTCGAATATATTCAGTCTCATGTTCCAATCATGGGTTTTGGCTGGCTATCATTGGGCTATTCGCAGTATAAAAATCTGCCCCTGATTCAGATAGCTGATTTTTCAGGTGTGTACGGCGTGTCTTTTGTGATAATGATGGTAAATGTGGGCGTTTGTATGTCATTGCGAGGAATGAAGCGACGAAGCAATCTCAGGAAATCAATCTTCGCCCCTCTTGCAATGACAAGTTTAGTTTTAATTGCAAGTTGTATTTATGGATTCTACAGGTTAAACGAGAAACATAATGCAGCTTCTGTAAAAATTTCAGTTATCCAGGGAAATATCGCCCAGGAGCTTAAGTGGGATCCCCAGGCTCAGGACATGATAATTGAAAAATATACTGCGCTTACGAAGATGGCGGCTCTGGAGAGAGCTGATCTGATAGTTTGGCCTGAGACATCTTTTCCGGGATTCTTTGAAATAGACGAAGACATGACAGAGAAAGTTTTAGCCCTGGCAAAGGAGATAAAAACCTCTCTTTTAATCGGAGTAAACACGGAAAAGGATGAAAGATATTTTAATAGCGCTGCGCTTATTTCTCCGGAAGGCAGCATGATAGATAAATATGACAAAATCCATCTTGTCCCATTCGGAGAATACGTGCCGTTTTCGAATAAATTTCCGGCACTGCACAAATTAGTGCTGGGTGAACTCGGCGAATTTACGCCGGGGAATAAATTTACAATATTTACCCTTCACCCTTCGCCATCCGCTCAAGTTAGTTTTGCCGCGTTAGTTTGCTTTGAAGACATCTTTCCGGAAATTTCCAGGAAGTTTGTTAATAGTGGAGCAAAATTCCTGGTGGTTATCACAAACGATGCTTGGTACGGCAGAAGCGGGGCAGCTTACCAGCACGCGGCATGCTCTGTTTTCCGTGCGATTGAGAACCGCGTTCCTGTTGTCCGCTGCGCCAATACAGGCTATTCCTGTTTCATAGATTCAAAAGGTAAAATCTACGATAGCGTAGAAGAAAAAAATGCCCGTCTTTTTATCACCGGTTACAGAACTGCAACAGTAAATACCAAATAAACTTGCCAACCCTGACAGGCCTAAAGAAAAGCCTCGCCGATTCGAGCGGGCACGGTGCCCTGCCTCCGGGCTGGGGCCATTCGGCGCTGAAATAATTTCGCCGTCCGCTACGGCTTACGGCTCATTTTTTATACCGAAGGTAGTCTTGACGGTATAAAAACTTCGCCGTAATTCCTTGCGGACTTTTGCCGAAATTTTTCTAATGCGCCTCAGACCCCAGCCCAAAGGCAGGGTGAGCCCAGACGTTTCGTTAAGTCTCGACCTGGTCCTGAGGAGCAAAGCGACGAAGTGCGAGAATTGGCGCGGAGCGAAGTCCGCCACGCTGGGGCGGACGAGCGTCTTTTCGTAGGCCTGTCAGGGCTGGCAACTATGTAAAATTTTAGTCAAGCGTAGCCTATTTATATTGACACCTATATAGCATATAATATATAATTAAACGAAAATGGGAGAGTTTGTTATGGACGAGATGAATGAGTATATCCAGCAGCGTATTTATAAGTTAAATGCCCTCAAAGAGATAGGCACTGAGGCGTACGGCAGGAGGTTTGATAAGCCTCTGAGCATAGAAGCGATGCTTAAGGATGCCAAGGAAGGCGATTCTGTCCAGACAGCAGGCCGTATCACTGCCTTAAGGGAACACGGTAAATCCAGCTTTATAGACCTGAGAGATTCAAGCGAGAGGATTCAGGTATATATCAAGGCAGATACAATAGGCAAAGATATATATAATAATATATTTAAAAGGTTAGATATAGGGGATATATTGGGTGTTAAAGGCAAGTTTTTCAAGACCCATACAGGGCAGCTTACGATAAATGCGGAAGAAATCACTATTCTCGCCAAGGGCCTCAGGCCTTTGCCTGAAAAATGGCACGGCCTGAAAGATGTGGATACAAGATACCGCCAGAGATATGTGGATCTGATAGTAAACGAAGAGGTGCGCAAGGTTTTTCAGGTCCGCAGCCGCATCATTTCAAAAATAAGGGAGATGCTGGATAAATCAGGGTTCCTGGAAGTTGAGACGCCTATGATGCAGTCGATGGCGGGCGGGGCAGCAGGAGATCCTTTTAAGACCCATCATAACGCCCTTGATACTGATTTGTATCTGCGGCTGGCGCCTGAATTGTATTTAAAAAGGCTTTTGGTCGGCGGGTTTGACAAGGTTTATGAGCTCAACAGGAATTTTAGAAATGAAGGTATTTCAACAAGGCATAATCCTGAATTTACAATGATAGAGATATACCAGGCTTATTCTGATTGCAGCGGCATGATGAAACTCACAGAAGAGATCTTTAATTATACCTCAGCCGAGGTCTTGGGAACCAATAAGTTGAAATTCGGGGAAGAACTTATTGACCTGACTCCTCCGTGGCCGAGATGGTCATTCGCCGAAGAGATAAAAAAGAAGTTTGATATAAATCCGGACGATTCTTCCGATGTGTGGGTAAAAAAGCTTAAAGCCAAGGGTATAGATTTTAAAGCAAAGGATATTACGCGTTCTCAGATAGCCAACATCATAACAGAGATGCTAGAGCCTGAGACGGGGGACAGACCTATCTTTGTGGTGGATTTATTTGCCGAACTGTGCCCTCTTGCAAAAAGGAAAAAAGAAAACCCGCTTTTGACAGACAGGTTTGAGCTTTTTATGGGCGGAATGGAAATCGCAAATGCGTATTCAGAATTGAATGATCCTATAGAGCAGAAAAAAAGATTTGAGGAGCAACTGGTCGGGCAGGAAGGCGTAAAGAAAATAGATGAGGATTTTGTGAGGGCGCTGGAATACGGGATGCCGCCGGCAGGCGGGCTCGGCATAGGCATTGACAGGATGGTAATGCTTTTTGCAAATCAGCCGTCTATAAGAGATGTAATCTTATTCCCGCAGTTAAAACCGGAAGCATAGATATGTCATACGAATTGTGGATCAGTTTTAGATATCTGATATCGAGGCGCAAGGAAAAGTTTATTTCCATTATAAGTTTTATATCAATAATGGGCGTAGCCCTGGGCGTGACAGCGCTTATTGTAGTATTGGCTGTCATGAGCGGTTTTGATAATGACCTTCGCGAAAAGATAGTAGGTACGAATTCGCATATAATAATTGAAAAAGAAGGCGGGATAACCGATTATAACGCTGTTGTAGCAGAGATAAATAAGATACCCCATGTGAAAGCAAGTTCGCCTTTTATAAACGGCCAGGCCCTGATAAGGCAGGATGAACAGGTCTTGGGGGTAGTATTAAGAGGCATAGACCCGGCAAGAGAAAAGGACGTCACTAATATACAAAAATACCTGGAATCCGGCACGATAGAGGTTAAAAAAGATACTGTCCTGATCGGAAAGGAGCTTTCTTTAAAGCTGGGTTTAAAAATAGGAGATGCTATTTCTCTTATTTCTGCGGCAGATCCCAAGCCGAAAAGCTTTAAGATAGCCGGCATATTCAATTCAGGGATGTTTGAATATGACATGAATCTTGTGTTCACAAATCTTGAAGGCGCCCAGAACTTTTACAATACAGGCAATATGGCGGGCGGCATAGGCGTGAGGGTGGATGACGTAAACAAGGCGGACAATATAAAAAAAGATGTCCAGGAAAAAATAGGTTTTGATTACTGGGTCAGAAGCTGGTCTGAATTGAACAAAAATCTTTTCAGCGCGCTGAAGCTTGAAAAGATAACCATGTTTATAATACTCGCTCTTATAGTGGTGGTGGCGTGTTTCAACATAGCCAGTACCCTCATAATGATGGTGATGGAAAAGACAAAAGATATAGGCATACTAAAATCAATAGGCGCTGACAATAAAAGCATAAGAAAGATATTTATGCTGGACGGTTTTTTGATAGGCTTTGCAGGGACTGTTCTGGGAGCCATAGGAGGTTTCGGCATCTCGTATTTATTAAAGACGTATCAATTTATAAAACTGCCAAAGGATATTTATTATATAGACAGGCTTCCCGTTAATCTGGAGATGGGGGATGCAATAACAGTTATAGCTGCGGCAATGATCATAAGTTTATTATCAACGCTTTATCCGTCCTGGCAGGCAGCGAAAATGGAGCCGGTAGAAGCGCTTAGATACGAGTAGACATGCTACGAGCGGACAATATTCATAAGACATATAAAGACGGAAAAAGAGAGCTGCATGTCTTAAAGGGAGTCAGCTTAGAATTAAGAAAAGACGAGATAATAGCTATTGTAGGCCCTTCAGGGGCCGGCAAGTCAACGCTTTTACATATATTGGGAGGTATAGACAGGCCAAGTTCAGGCAGGGTATTTCTGGACAATTCTGATTTTTACAGCCTGGATGACGTTAAAAGGGCTAGATTCAGAAATCAAAAGATAGGGTTTGTGTTCCAATTTTATCATTTGTTGCCTGAGTTTACAGCTTTGGAAAATGTAATATTGCCGGCGCTGATAAAGGGGCAGGAGGCAGGAAACAGGAAACAGGGCATAAGAAATAAAGCTGAAATACTGCTGGAAGACGTGGGGCTTGGAAAAAGGATGCACCACAGGCCCGGAGAACTCTCGGGAGGAGAGCAGCAGAGGGTTGCTATAGCAAGGGCGCTCGTAAATAATCCGAAAGTATTATTGTGCGACGAGCCTACAGGCAACCTGGATTCTGAAATGGGACAGGAGATATTGAATATATTATTCAGTCTGAATAAAAAACATAAAACCGCAATCGTGATTGTCACTCACGACAAGGAGATTGCCAGAAAGGCGCATAAAATAATAGAAATGAAAGACGGGAGGATTTTATGGGATTAAAGATTTATATCAACGGCGAATATTTTAAGAAACACCAGGCAAAGGTTTCTGTCTTTGACCACGGGTTTTTGTACGGTGACGGCGTGTTTGAAGGCATCCGCTCATATGACAGGCTTGTGTTTAAACTCAAGGAACACATTGACAGGCTGTATGAATCAGCTCACGGGATCATGCTGAGCATCTCTCTTACAAAGGAAGAGATGGCCAAGGCAGTAGTGGGCGCGCTTAAACTGAATAATCTGGATAATGCCTATATCAGGCTTATCGTGACAAGAGGCGCAGGGGATCTCGGGCTTGACCCGAGAAAGTGCAAGAACGCGTCTATTGTCATCATAACGGATAGTATCAAGCTTTATCCTGAATCATTGTATAAAGAAGGCTTGAGCATCATTACGGTCCCTACGCCAAGGAATATTCCGGAGGCGTTGAACCCTCAGATAAAATCTTTGAATTACCTGAACAATATCCTCGCAAAGATAGAGGCGATAAATTCAGGATGCGAAGAGGCGTTGATGTTTACTGCCCAGGGGTATGTGGCGGAATGCACAGGAGATAATATTTTTATTATAAAAGATAATTCCCTTATCACGCCCCCGGCTTATCTCGGCATCCTTAAAGGCATTACCAGGGCAAGCGTTATGGGTATTGCCGGCAAGCAGGGCATAACAGTGAAGGAAGAAGTTATTACAAGGCATAATATCTATACGGCAGACGAGTGTTTTCTTACAGGCACAGCGGCTGAGATTATACCTGTTATCCGCGTTGATAAGAGGATAATAGGAACCGGAAAGCCGGGCAAGGCTACGTTGAACCTGATGAAAGAATTCAGGAAACTTACAAAGACAGACGGCGTAAAATATTAATCGGAGGGACATATGGTATGCAATATATGCGCTAAAAATCAGGCAACTGTTCATCTGACAGAGATAATAGACGACCAGATAACAGAGCTGCATCTGTGCGAAGAATGCGCGCAGAAAAAAGGCGCGCAGATGGAGAGCCATTTCGGATTGTCCGACCTTCTGGCAGGCCTGGCTGACTTGGGTACGCAGTTTTCCAAGACCAAGACAGAGGCAGTGAAACTTAAATGCCCGAAGTGCGGGCTTACATATGAAGATTTTAAGAAGGTCGGAAGGCTTGGCTGCGGCGAATGCTATAATACATTCAAAGAAGCCCTGGTCCCTCTTTTAAAAAGGATACACGGTTCAACGCAGCATTACGGCAAATCTCCCAAAAGGGCAGCCAAGGTGGTAAAGGCGAAGAATGATCTGGATACGCTGAAAGAAAAGCTTCAGAAAGCCATACAGAAAGAGGATTTTGAAGAAGCTGCAAAGCTGCGCGATAAGATAAGGGAATCGGAGAAGAAGAATAATAAATAATAGGAGAGGCTATGACATTAGACGATCTCTTAAATAATACAGGCGAGTGGATCAGGTGCACGGGTCCGGTCTGCGACATAGTGATGTCTTCGCGCGTGAGGCTGGCGAGAAACCTTGCTGATTATCCTTTTTCGCATTGGGCCAGCAAAAAAGAGCAGGAGACTGTGCTGGAAACATCCAGACAGAGTATTCTTTCTATTAAGAAATTGAAAGATTCATTGTTCCTCGAGATAGGAAAACTTGATCCTATAGATAAGCAGTTTCTCGTGGAAAGGCATCTTATGAGCAAAGAACACATGGTGGATTCGGAGAATAAAGGGTTATGCGTGGGCCAGGATGAGGTTATCAGCATAATGATAAACGAAGAGGATCATATACGCATGCAGGTCATGAAATCAGGCTTTAATTTAAAAGAGGCGTGGCAGATATTGAATGATATAGACACTGAACTCGGCAACTCCCTTGACTTTGCGTATTCCGTGGATTTTGGTTATCTGACAGCCTGTCCGACAAACACAGGCACGGGCATGAGGGCTAGTGTAATGCTGCATCTGCCGTCGCTTGTAATGACAAAACAAATCGGGAAGGTGCTGCAGGCAATTACAAAACTCAGCCTGACCGCGCGGGGCCTGTACGGAGAAGGCACAGAGGCAAGCGGTAATTTTTTTCAGATATCAAATCAGGTTTCCCTGGGGCACAAAGAAGAGGATGTAATTGACAATATAGACAGGATTATTAAACAGATAGTGGATCACGAACAGAGCGCCAGGGAGACGCTTCTTGCGCAGAATAGAGAAGCCCTGGAAGACAGAATTTGGCGGGCATACGGCACTCTGAAGAGCGCGCATATAATAACCAGCACAGAGACCATCGACCTTCTTTCTCTGGCAAGGCTTGGCGTTGATTTGGGGGTCATTAAGCAGGCGGACAGGACGCTTATAAACGAACTTTTTGTGATAACCCAGCCGGCTCATTTGCAGAAATTGGAGAAGAAAAAACTCAGCCCGAATCAGAGGGATGTCAAGAGGGCGGAGATCATCAGGGAAAAATTGGGGAAATAATAGACAGGAGGAGTGAGTTATGTTCAACAGGTTTACGGAACGTGCCAGGAAAGTAATATTGCTTGCAAAAGAAGAGGCAAAAAGGTTTAACCACGATTATATAGGTACCGAGCATATATTGCTCGGGCTTATAAGAGAAGGCGAGGGCGTGGCTGCGGTAGTTCTCCAGAAAATGGGGTTGAACCTGCAGCAGATACGCATGGAAATAGAAAAGATTGTAAAACCCGGACCGCCTATGGTTGTTTCCGGCGATATACCGTTTACGCCCACGGCTAAAAAAGTCATAGAGCTTTCCAGCGAAGAGGCAAGGTCTCTGGGTCATAATTATATAGGCACAGAACATATTTTACTGGGCCTTATAAGAGAAGGCGAAGGCGTTGCGTCCCAGGTATTGATAAATCTCGGGCTCGACCTGAATAAGGTCAGGGAAGAGATAGCGGAACTTTTAGGATCCAATATACAGCCCGGTTTCAACGCTCCTCAGCAAGGCCAGGGCTCTGGCCCTGGACAAGGCGCAGCCGGGCACGCTCCGGGACAGCAGAGATCCGGCTCTAAAACTCCTGCGCTTGACGCATTTGGCAGAAACCTGACCCAGCTTGCGCGCGACAATAAATTAGATCCTGTCATAGGCAGGGAGAACGAGATAGAGAGGGTTATCCAGATACTTTCAAGGCGCACAAAAAATAATCCTGTTCTTTTAGGCGAGGCAGGGGTAGGCAAGACAGCGATAGTGGAGGGCCTTGCGCAGAAGATAGTAAAAGGCGATGTGCCTGAGATATTAAAAGATAAAAAGGTGATAATCCTTGACCTGGCGCTCATGGTGGCAGGCACGAAATACAGGGGCCAGTTTGAAGAGAGAATAAAAGCTGTTATGGATGAGATAAAAAGGTCTGAAAACGTGATGATTTTTATTGATGAATTGCATACGCTGGTAGGCGCAGGCGGCGCAGAAGGCGCCATAGACGCCTCTAATATATTGAAACCGGCTCTTTCAAGAGGCGAGATACAATGCATAGGCGCCACAACCCTTGATGAATACAGAAAGCATATAGAAAAAGACGCTGCGCTCGAAAGGCGTTTTCAGACAATCATGGTAGACCCGCCCAGCGTGGATGAGACAATCGGAATATTAAAAGGCCTCAGGGATAGATATGAGGCTCATCACAGGGTTGAGATTACGGATTCCGCCGTGGAGGCTGCTGCGAAATTTTCAGACAGATATATAGCGGGAAGATTTTTGCCTGACAAGGCGATAGACCTCATAGACGAAGCAGGCGCAAAGGCCAGACTTTCCATAATGACTGCCCCAAAAGAAATAAAAGACATGGAGAGCGACATAGAGAATATCCATAAAGAAAAAGATTCTGCGATAAAAAACCAGGATTTTGAAAAGGCCGCCAATCTCAGGGACGAAGAGAAAAAAGCTCGTACAAAGCTGGACAAGACGCGCGAAGAATGGAAAAAAGCCAGGATGGAGGCGCGGCCCAGGGTTGACGAGGAGATGATTGCCAATATAGTTTCAAAATGGACAGGCATACCTATCTTCAGGCTTGAAGAAAAAGAGTCTGAGAGGCTTATGAAGATGGAAGAGGAGCTGCACAATAGGATCATAGGACAGGACGAGGCCATAACCGCTATTGCCCACGCAGTCAGGCGTTCGCGCGCAGGCATAAAGAATCCGAAGAGGCCTATAGGCTCTTTTATATTCCTCGGGCCTACGGGCGTAGGCAAGACCCATCTGGGAAAAGTGCTTGCGGAATTTATGTTCGGCGATGAGAATGCCCTTATACAACTGGATATGTCTGAATACATGGAAAAATTTAACGTGTCAAGGCTTGTAGGCGCTCCTCCCGGGTACGTGGGCTATGAAGAAGGCGGACAGCTTACGGAAAAAGTAAGGCGCAGGCCTTATTCAGTGGTGCTTTTGGACGAGATAGAAAAGGCGCATCCTGATGTATTTAATATACTGCTTCAGGTTTTGGAAGACGGGCGCCTGACAGACAGCTTCGGCAGAAAAGTGGATTTCAGAAATACCATACTTATCATGACGTCGAATGTGGGGGCGGATATATTCAGGAAACAGGGTTCGCTTGGTTTTAAATCAGAAGCCAAAGAAGTTACTTACAATGATACGAAGGAAAGGCTTCTGGAGCAGGTCAAGAAAACCTTCAAGCCGGAATTTTTAAACAGGATCGATGACACCATAGTATTCCATCCGCTTACAAAGGATGACCTTTACAAAATTATAGAAATAGAAATGGAAGAGGTGAAGGCCAGGTTAAAAGAGCAGTCTGTGGATATAAACCTTGACCAGTCAGCCAAAGATCTTCTGATAGAACAGGGCTTTGACCCTATTTTCGGGGCAAGGCCTTTGAAACGCACCATACAGAGATTTCTGGAAGACCCATTAGCCGAAGAGATTATTTCAAAACGCCTTGTAAAAGACAAACCTGTGAATGTGGTTGCGGAAAACGGGAAACTTGTGTTTAAATGATAAAACGTAAATTTGCAATAGCGGCGTTAGCGGCGGCGTTGGTTTTTTTTACTGCTATTGCTGCGCCCGCTCTGGATTTCGGCCTCGACAAGGCAATTTCTCTGAATTTTTATTTTTTTGACAATAAAAGCCTGGTTTCGGAATTAAAGATAGACAAGCTGGATATTAAGGGCGCTGCGCTTTCAGGAAATATTATCTTAAAAGCCAGGGTGCTGAAAGATAACGGCTTGACCGGGAAAATTTATTCCGGCAACTTGATGATGAATTCAAGCGCCTTGCCGGAGCTGAAGATATTTTTTAAGCTTACAAAAGATAAGCTTAAGGTTTATTCCATGAACTTCGGAGAGTCTTACCGCCTGAAAGGGACTATAGGCTTAAAAGAGCCTTTTGAAACAAACGCATCCTTTGAAATACTCAGGGCGAATCTCAGGGATATCGCCTTGATGACAAAGGCCAAAAGGCCTGAAGTGGTGACAGGAATAATGAGCGGGCTTTTTAATATAGAAGGCCCGCTTGCCAATCTCCGGTCAAGCGGTTTTATAGGCTCTAGATCCGGGAAGATAGGACCTATCTGGTATGATTCCGCTGATGTAAGGATCCGCGGAGCAGGGCCTATAATAAGCATAGTGGATTCCAGGATCAGGCAGGCGCAGGCTACTTTTACTATGGAAGGCTATATAGACCTGAGGAGCGTGGCAGATTCCAATCTGCTGGATTATCTGAAATTAAAATCTGATATGAAGACCATAGTCTGGGACGGGTGGGATATCAGCAGATATGGTTCTGACAGCATTAAGATGGTAAAGGAGATAGGCGAGAAGGTGTCAGTGGGATTCAGGACATTCGCGAAGGAAGAATTATTGCCTTACCAGAAAAGGGACAATGCGGACGAGATGAGCCTGGAATACAAGCTGGATAACGGCCAGTTATTTCAGATGAAATTAAAAGAGAATGAAGAGTTTTTCGGCGTAGAGCACAAAAAAAGATTTTAAGGAGCGTTCATGAAAGAGTGGATAAAAAACCTTGGGAAAAAAGCCCTGGATTTTTTTGTTTACATAGGAGGCACGTTTAATCTGATGGTCGGCACCATCTTCCAGATATTTGTCCGGCCTTTCAGAAGAAAAGAGTGGGTTATCCAGATGCATAAGATAGGCGTCATGAGTTTTCCCATAGTTTTTCTGGTGGCGTTTTTTACAGGCATGGTGCTGGCGCTTCAAAGCGCGTATCAGCTGACAAAGATGAACGCGCAGATGTACATATCAAGCCTTGTCGCGCTTTCCATGCTGAGGGAACTCGGGCCTGTTTTAACAGCGCTTGTGATTGCAGGAAGGGTCGGGGCCAGCATCACCGCGGAACTGGGGACAATGAAAGTGAGCGAGCAGATAGACGCCCTGAGGACCCTTGCGGCAAACCCTGTAAAATATCTTGTTGTGCCGAGATTTCTCGCGTTATGCATCATGCTTCCCTTGCTTACGGTTTACGCTGACTTCGTAGGTATTATAGGCGGTTACGTAATAGGTGTTTATAAGCTTCTGATAGGCTCTACGATATATTGGAAAATGACTTTCGATACGCTGGCGTTCAAGGATTTATTCACGGGGCTTTTTAAGTCATTTATATTTGCTGTTATTATATGTATAGTTTCGTGCTATGAAGGGTTTAACGCAGAAGGCGGGGCTGAGGGCGTGGGAAAAGCCACGACGCGCTCTGTCGTTATATCGTTTATTTTAATAATTGCGGCTGATTGTCTTTTTACCGCGTTGTTTTATTTTATATTTCCATGAGAATATTAGGGATAGACCCGGGTCTCGGGATTACGGGTTACGGGCTTATAGATTCATGCGGGGCTAATGTCAGGCTGATGGAAGCCGGTATTATCAGGTCTAACGCAAAAGACAGGATGGAAAAGCGGCTGGCAAGTATTTATAAAAAAGTTATTGGTTTGATAAAAGACACAAACCCGGAGGCAGTGGTGCTGGAAGAGCTTTACTCGCATTACAAACACCCGAAAACCTCCATACTGATGGGCCATGCCAGGGGCGCGATATGCCTTGCCGTGGAACATCAAAATGTTTCGCTCGTGAATTACCCTGTTACGAAAATAAAAAAAGCTATTACCGGACGCGGCAGGGCTTCAAAGGAACAGATGCAGAGGACTGTTGCGAGTTTACTTGGCCTAAAAAAACCGCCTGAGCCGTTTGACGTCACAGACGCTTTGGCCCTGGCTATCACGCATGCCAATATATGGAGACATAGAAATGATTTGCAGGATTTCAGGTAAATTGGTAGAGAAAAAAGAGGATTCAGTAGTGCTGGATGTGAACGGGATATGCTATGAAGTGTTTATCCCGGGAGCTGTGATGCAGTGCCTGGGGGATAGCGCGAAACCCGACGGCTCTATTTCCCTTATAACATTTCATTATTTTCAGCTGGAGCCATCCAAGGGGTTTCAGTGCCTGATAGGTTTTTTGAATGAAATAGAAAAAGAATTTTTTGAAAAGTTTATAACAGTTTCCGGCATAGGGCCCAAGGCTGCTGTGAGGGCGCTGAAGATGCCCATATCCATGATTGCCAGGGCGATTGATATGGCAGATGTCCCGTTCTTAAAGTCTTTACCGGGTATCGGGGAGCAAAGAGCCAGGGAGATCGTGGCTAAACTTCAGGGCAAGGTGGGAAAATTCGGGCTTATACAGGATACCAGAACCGGGGCTAAGGCTTTTACGGGAAAACGCGATATACAGGAAGAGGCAATGGGCGTTTTATTGCAGCTTCAGTATAAAAAATTCGAAGCCAAGAACATGCTTGACGAGGCATTGAAGCGCAATCAGGATATAGAAACAGCGGAAGATTTATTGAATGAAGTATATAAGCAGAAAAGCAAAAAATGAAGCCCAAGGTTCCTTGGGCGGAATACTGAGCCCCGATTTATCGGGGCGAATGTATAAAGAAGGTGAGTTATGTCTGAAAAGAATAAAATAAATGACGACCGCGAGCGCTTGATTACCGGTCAGGAAGCAGAAGAAGAGACTGTATTTAATATATCTCTCAGGCCTGACAGCTTGAAACATTTCGTAGGCCAGAAACATGTGATTGATAATGTAAATATAGCGATAAAGGCAGCCAAAAAAAGAAAAGAGGGCCTTGAGCATATTTTGCTTTCAGGGCCTCCGGGTTTAGGCAAGACAACCCTGGCCCATATAATAAGCCGCGAGATGGGCTCTAAGATTACAGCCACCTCAGGCCCTGCAATAGAAAGAGCCGGAGACTTGATAGGTATCCTTACCAATCTCGGAGAGGGCGATATACTTTTTATAGACGAGATACACAGGCTTTCAAAGGTTGTGGAGGAATTTATATATCCCGCGATGGAAAACTATCAGATAGATTTTCTTATAGATAAAGGGCCTTACGCAAAAACTATAAAATTCAACCTTAAAAGATTTACGCTCATCGGGGCCACTACCCGCGCAGGATTATTGAGCGCTCCTTTGCGCGGCAGATTCGGGATGTATTACCACCTTGAGTTTTATGAGACAGAGGATCTCGTGAAGATAATAGAGCGGTCCAGCGAGCTTTTAAGCATACCCCTTGATAAAGATGCTGCTATTGAGATTGCCGGACGTTCGCGCGGCACTCCCCGCGTGGCTAACAGGCTCCTTAGAAGGGTCAGGGATTACAGCGAAGTGAAAGGTAATAAAAAAATAGATAAAGAGATTGCTATCGCTGGCCTCGCGTCGCACAGGATAGACTCCGCTGGCCTGGACGATATAGACAGGAAAGTTATGAAGGCTGTAATTGATTTTTATGACGGCGGGCCCGTGGGCATAGAATCGCTTGCGGCAACGCTCAATGAAGAGAGCGACACCATAGTGGATGTGGTGGAGCCGTTTTTATTAAAGATAGGATTTCTGAAGCGTACGCCCAGAGGCAGAGAAGTCACAAAGCTGGCGTATGACCATCTGAAGATAGCGTATAAGAAGGAATCGCAAAAAGAATTATTCTAATATGATGGGAGCCGCACTCCCATCATTCAAAGCTATGATAGAAATTATAAATCTTTCCAAGGCATTTACCAGGTCAAAAGTCCTGGATAACCTGAATCTGATTATAAATTCAGGAGAGGTGATTGTTATAATAGGCCGCTCGGGCTGCGGGAAGAGCGTGCTTTTGAAGCACATAATAGGGCTCATGAAGCCTGACATCGGCCAGGTCATTATAGACGGGAATGACATGACAAGGCTTGAGGAGCACGAGATGGATAAGATCAGGCTTAGCTTCGGGATGCTTTTTCAGGGAGCTGCTTTATTTGATTCAATGACAGTGGGTGAAAATGTGGGTTTTACTTTAAGAGAGCACACGAATACGCCTGAAGAGGATATCCGGAAAAAGGTGGCCGGTTCTTTGGAGCTCGTAGGGTTGAAAGGCATAGAAAAGCTTATGCCGGCTGAGCTGAGCGGCGGGATGAAAAAAAGAGTAGGGCTCGCGCGCGCGATCTGCAATAATCCCGGTATCATACTGTACGATGAGCCTACCACCGGGCTGGATCCGATAATGGCCGATGCCATAAATGACCTTATTATAGATTTAAATAATAAACTGAACGTGACGTCCATAGTGGTTACCCATGATATGGTCAGCGCTTTCAAAATAGCCGACAGGATTGCGATGTTATATAAAGGGAAGATTATAACTATCGGAACCCCGGATGATATTAAGAATACAAAAGACCCTATAGTGAAACAGTTTATAACAGGAGCTGCAAAAGGCCCTATAACAGAAGACGCATAAGGAGGTATCAATGTTTACAAGGATGAATTTTGAATTAAAGGTAGGCATATTTATTTTCATAGGCATAGTGATACTTTCCGTAATAATATTTTCTATAGGAAATTTTTACAGCGTCAAGCAGGGTTATAACATGAACGTGGTCTTCAGCTTTGCGAACGGCATAGGCGTGGGCGCGCCGGTACGTTATGCAGGGGTTCAGGTGGGAGAGGTGCAGGACATAAAGGTTTATTTTGATGAAAAGGAAAACAAGCCCTTGGTTAGATTAAATGTCTGGGTGTCGCAGAATACCTGGATCAACGAAAACGCAAGAGCGTCTATAAATACGCTGGGACTGCTGGGGGAAAAATACCTGGAGATATTCCCGGGCACCAGGGATACAAGGCTTTTGCAAAAAGGCGATACCTTGAGAGGCAATGACCCCGTGTCTACAGAAGAACTTGCCAGGTCCACGAAAGAGCTTATAGAAAAAATAAGCGTTCTTACGGATTCGGTAAACAAGATTGCCGGAGACGAGGCCTTGAGGACATCTTTGAAGAATACCTTTAACAACGCGGAGGCGCTAAGCGGGGATCTGAGGGATTTTCTGTCTTACGCAAAGCAGGGCAAGGGCACGATCGGAAGGCTTATGTCAGACGATACATTATACAAGCATATCGATGAAATGATTCTTGATATAAAACAACATCCGTGGAAGCTTTTATTCAAGCCGCCTGAACCCAGGAACAATAAAAAAAAGAAATAAAAATAGGGAGATTCTATGACATTAATTTTTATACGTGTATTCTTTGTGGTGCTCAGCGTTATAATAGGTTTTCAGATAGGCTCGTTTGTGCAGGCAGGTTCAGCTGATTTCAGCATGCTTGGCGCATCGATAGGTTTTTTAATAGCCATGCTCATAATTATCCTGGAGTTTACCATGAGAAAGGTGTCTGTCAGGGGCCTTTCGTCAGCTGTTTTCGGACTGTTATTCGGCCTCATAATGGCGAAACTGGTATCCGATACGCTGGCTCTCATATCTTTTGATAAAAATCTTGTGTATTCCCTGCGAGTTGTGCTGACCCTTGTATTCTGCTATCTGGGAATGATTATGGCCATACGAGGCAGGGACGAGTTTAATATAATAGTGCCTTATGTAAAATTTTCAAGGCAGGACCAGAGGGACGAGATGATACTGCTGGATACAAGCGTTATTATAGACGGCAGGATTGCGGATATATGCAAGACAGGTTTTCTGGACGGGAAATTCATAGTTCCGCGTTTTGTATTAAAAGAATTACAGCAGGTAGCTGATTCTGCGGATTCTCTCAAGCGCGAACGCGGGAAAAGAGGCCTCGATATACTGGGGAAGCTCCAGAAAAATCCAAATATAGATGTTAAGATACATAATGATGATTTTCCGGACATCAAAGAAGTGGATTTGAAGCTCGTGAAGCTGGCCAAGGTCCTGGGCGCAAAGATATTCACAAACGATTATAACCTGAATAAGGTTTCAGAGATACAGGGCATAAGGGTGTTGAATGTTAATGAGCTTGCCAATTCCCTGAGGCCGGTGGTTCTGCCGGGAGAAATGATTGAGACGAGGCTTATCAAGGAAGGCAAGGAATACAATCAGGGAGTAGGGTATCTGGAAGACGGCACAATGATAGTAGTGGATAACGGCAGGAGATTGATAGGCCAAAACGTAAATGTGGTGGTGGGCAGCGTTCTTCAGACAGCGGCCGGCAGGATGATATTCGGAAAATTACCTGACGATAATAAGAGAAATAAATGAGAGTAGCGGCTATTGTCCCTGCAGCTGGCGCGGGCATCAGATTAAAATCAAAGATACAAAAGCCTTACATAAATCTTGGCGCCAAGCCTATACTTGCTCGTACCCTGATAGCGCTTTCCAAAAATAAAAATATAAAAGAGATATTGGTCAGCGTAGAAAAAGATAAAATTGATAAGGCCCGAAGAGACATAATAAAAAAGTATAATATAAAAAAGGCAAGACTTGTAATAGGGGGGAAAGAAAGAAGCGATTCTGTTTACAATGCGTTAAAATATGTCTCAAAAGATATTGATTACATCCTGATCCACGACGGCATAAGGCCTTTTGTTACGAATAAGCTGATAGAGGCTTTATTAAAAGAAGCGTCCAAAAGCGGTGCGGCAATTGCAGCTGTACCCGTGAAGCCTACTTTGAAATTTGCCGGAGAAGACGGTTTTATTAAAAACACCCCTTCCAGGGAATATTTCTGGGAGGCCCAGACCCCGCAGGTTTTTAAAAGGGCTATGATAGAAAGGGCTTATAAGATTGCCGGGCAGAAAGATATTAAAGCCACGGATGATTCCATGCTTGTGGAAAAAATAGGCGTGAAGACAAAGATTGTCATGGGTTCGTATAGTAATATAAAAATCACTACAAAAGAGGATTTGGAATTGGCAAAAATATTATTAAAGGAGTTCTTATGAGAGTTGGCATTGGTTATGATATTCATAGGTTCGTGGACGCGAGGCCGCTTATGCTGGGAGGCATTGAGATCCCGTATATAAAAGGCCTGCTGGGCAATTCTGACGGAGACGCGCTTCTTCACGCCATATGCGATGCTATTTTAGGAGCCGCAGGCCTGGACGATATAGGCCATCAATTTCCAGTGAATGATGACAGGTATTTGAATATATCAAGCTCAGAACTTTTAAAAGAGGTTTCAGCGAAGATAAAGAAAAAAGGCTTCAGGGTGGAATATGTGGATTCAGTGATTATACTGGAAGAGCCTAAGATAGCTCCTTTTAAAGATAATATGAAAAGGGAGATAGCGGCAGCACTGGGCATAACCATTGATAGCGTGAACGTGAAAGCCACGACCCAGGAAGGTATCGGCGCAATAGGAAGAGGCGAGGCGCTTGCAGCGTACGCAGTCGTATGCCTGGTATGAGCATGAAAATATACAATACGCTTACAAGAAAAAAAGAAGAATTCAAGCCGATCAAGGAAGGGTGTATCAGCATGTATGTCTGCGGGCCCACTGTTTACGATGTCCCGCATATAGGGCACGCGAGAAGCGCTTATGCGTTTGACGTAGTACGGCGTTATTTTAGGTACAAAGGTTATGAAGTAAAATTTGCCAGAAATGTTACGGACGTAGACGACAAAATAATCAATAAGGCAAAAGAAGAATTTAAGGGTGAGGATTTAACCATCGCCGTGAAAAAGGTTTCGGACAAATACCTTAAAGTTTACCACGAATACATGGAGAGGCTGGGGATTATGCCTCCCGATAAAGAGCCGAAGGCAACAGAGTACATAGGAAAGATGATAGATTTTATAAAAATACTGATTGAGCGCAAAGTGGCTTACGCGTCAGGCGGTGATGTGTATTTTGATGTGCGTAAGGCTAATGGTTACGGGAAATTATCCAACCAGAGTTTTGAGATGCTGGAATCGGGCGCCAGGATAGCCCCGGGGGAGAATAAAAAAGACCCTCTGGATTTCGCTTTATGGAAATCCGCAAAAGAGGGCGAGTCTTCATGGCAAAGCCCGTGGGGAAACGGCAGGCCAGGATGGCATATAGAATGCTCTGTTATGAGCTCTGATATATTGGGAGGCGAATTTGATATACACGGAGGAGGCATAGATCTTATATTTCCTCATCATGAGAACGAGATTGCGCAGTCAGAAGGCGCGGGCAATAAATTCGCGCGCTGCTGGATGCACAACGGCCTTTTGACCATCAATAAAGAAAAGATGGCAAAGAGCCTCGGTAATTTTATCACCATAGAGGATATATTGGCCAAATACCCGGCGGACGCGTTGAAAATATTATTTTTGCAGACGCACTATTCCCATCCCGTGGATTTTTCGTGGGAGAGGATGGACGGAGCAAAAGAGGCGTATAAGCGTATTTGCACATCAATGAATGAGTTGAAAAATATAAAAACAAAATCTAGGCCTAATAAAAATATCAATAAATTGGTCGACGAATATCGCTCTAAATTTGAAGAAGTTATGGACGATGATTTTAATACAGCTCAAGCGCTAGGTATTATTTTTGAAATGGTATCTTTTATTAATAAAAGTATAGAAAGTGGAGAAAATCTAGAGTATGCGAAAGAAAGTTTAATTGATTTGGGGAAGACTTTAGGCTTATCAAAAGAATTTTTAGATGGGTCTTTACTGAATGTGGATGTTATTCAGAATATTGGCGTAAAAGACACGGATAATGGTACTTTAACAGATAGTATTAAAATACTAGTTAAAAGGCGAGAGGAAGCTAGGAAAAGTAAAGATTTCAAGACAGCTGATGAGGTTAGAAAAGAGCTAGAAAAAAAAGGATTAGTTCCAAAAGATAAAAAAGACGGAACAACAGTCTGGGAAAAGAAAATATAGAGAGTTATATAGCGGTTGGGCAGGCTGGGACCTGAGGCGCATTTGAGAGGTTTCGGCATAATAGATTTTTTAGAATATAAGCGCGCAAGGGATTACGGCGAAGTTTTTTATACTGTCAAGACTACCTTCAGTATAAAAAACGAGCCGTAAACCGTAGCGCGCGGCGAAACACTCTCTGCGCCGAACGGTCCCAGCCTGCCAAACAGAAATTAACTATGAAACATGGAATATTCATAACATTTGAAGGCCCTGAAGGAAGCGGTAAGACCACACATTCCAGATTGCTGCGCGGATTTTTGCGGAAGAAGGGCTATAAGGTTTTACATACGCGCGAGCCAGGCGGCACATTGATCAGCGAGAAAATACGCAAGATCCTCCTGGATCCTAAAAATAAAGGCATGGATGTTTCTTGCGAGATGCTTTTATACATGGCAGCCAGGGCCCAGATAGTAAAGCAGAAAATCCTGCCCGCTCTTACGCAGGGAAAGATAGTGGTGTGCGACAGATTTACCGACGCCACCCTTGCTTATCAGGGATATGCCGGAGGCATGGATTTGAAGGTCATAGAAAATATAGCCGGCATCGTTACAAAAGGCCTGAAGCCTGATATTACGTTTTTGCTGGATATAGACGCCAGGGCCGGGCTTTTAAGGACAGGCAGGTCCAAAGACAGGATGGAAAGAAAATCCATTCTTTATCATAATAAGGTAAGGAACGGATACCTTTCTATCGCAAAAAAAGAACCTAAAAGAGTCAGGGTGGTATCTTCCGGGGGCGAAATAACCCTGGCCCAGGAAGAAATCAGAAAGAGAGTTCTAAAAATATGCCGCTAAAGGGTATTATAGGACAGGATAGCGCCGTAAGGGCGCTTAGTAGTATGATTGCCAAGGAAGATATAAACGGCGCCTATATCTTTACCGGGCCCGGCGGCGTGGGAAAGTTTTCTGCCGGCATAGAATTTGCCAAGGCCATTAATTGCGAAAAAAAAGAGGATGCGTGCGAAGAATGCGTTTCGTGCAGGAAAATAAATTCCTTAAATCATCCGGATTTATTTATTATCCGGAAAGAAGAAGGATCCAGTTTCATTAAGATAGACAGAATAAGGGATATTATTTATCAGGCGAGCCTGAAGCCGTATGAAGCCAGGAAAAAGATTTTTATAATAGCCGAGGCAGAGGATATGAACGAAGAATCGCAGAACGCGCTTTTGAAAATCCTGGAAGAGCCCAGGGAAAACCAGATATTCATATTGACCACCTCGGTTGTTTCCGGGATACTCGCTACGGTATTTTCCAGATGCAAGATCGTGAAGTTCAATCTTTTGAGCCGGGACAAGGTTCAGGAAATTCTTACGAGCAGACAGGGTTTCAATGAAGAGGAAGCGGTTTTATTTTCGCGCATGGCCATGGGCAGCCCGGGCAGGGCAATAGCCTTCAAAGAAAACGATTATATCAGGGAGCGCGACAGGATGCTGAACGACTTTTTTTTAAGGAAGAGGGCCATATTCAGGGAAGAGGTATGCGACGATAAAAAATATAACGACCTGGACGCGTCGCTCGGCATGCTTTTATCCTGGTACAGGGATCTACTTGTTTCAAAATTCACCCAGGACAGGAATATTTTTCTGAATCTGGACAGGATAGAGGAGATCTTTTCTTATTCTGCCAGGTTTTCTGCAGAAAAAATAGAAAGGGACATAGCCAGCGTAATGAAAACTATAAATTACATAAGAAGAAACATAAATCCAAAGATGGCGCTTTTCAATATGGCGCTTGAGCTAGAAAGGCAGTGATTATGCAGGGGATTATAGAGGTGAGGATAAGGGAATCCGGAAATATAGTTTTTTATAATACGGAGGGCTTGCAGGCGAAGGTGGGCGATTATGTGATAATAGACGCTGAAAGAGGCCAGGATTACGCCCAGGTTATAGGCATCCTGGAAAAGATTCCGAAAGAAGAGCTTAAGAAGCCTTTGAAAAAGATAATACGGGTCGCTACCAGGGAGGATGTGAACCAGATAAATGAAAACAAGAAGCGCATTAAAGATGCGTTTCAGATATGCGCAAAAAAGATACAGGAGCGCAAGCTGGAAATGAAACTCATTGATGCCGAGTATTCATTTGACGGCACAAAGCTCATTTTTTATTTTACTTCCGAAGACAGGGTGGATTTCAGGGAGCTTGTAAAGGACCTGGCGCATATCTTTAAGGTCAGGATAGAATTAAAGCAGATAGGCGTCAGGGATGAGGCAAGGATGCTGGGCGGGTTTGGGCATTGCGGCCGGCCTCTATGCTGCGCCAGTTTTTTAAAAGGCTTTGATGCTGTTACCATAAGGATGGCCAAAGAGCAGAATCTGTCCCTTAACCCGACCAAGATTTCAGGCGTGTGCGGAAGGCTTATGTGCTGCCTTTCTTACGAGTATGAAAATTATAAAAAATACCTGAAAGGGCTTCCGAAAGAAGGGGAAAAAATAACTGTGCCGGAAGGCAAAGGCAAGGTTATCAGCGTGAATGCGTTAAAGCGAAAAGTGCTCGTTCGATTAGAAGAAGGCACACAGATAGAATTAGATTACACCAACAAATGAAAAAATTTTACATTACCACCCCAATATATTACGTAAACAGCTCGCCTCATATAGGGCATTCTTATACGAATATCGCCTGCGATACGCTTGCCAGATTCAAAAGGTTTATGGGCTGTGAGGTTTTATTCGCCACCGGCACTGATGAGCACGGCCAGAAAATAAAAGACGCGGCCGAGGCAAAAGGCGTGGAGCCCAAGGAGTTTGTTGACGCGATAGTGCCTGTTTTTCTGGGATTGTGGAAAAAGCTGGAGATAGATTATACTGATTTTATACGCACAACAGACCCCAGGCATGAAAAGGTGGTAAAAGATATATTGGAGATGTTCCATAAAAACGGGGATCTGTATGAAGGCGAATACAGCGGGTGGTATTGCACCCCGTGCGAGAGTTTCTGGATAGAGACGCAGCTTGTTGACGGGAACTGCCCGGATTGCCAGAGAAAAGTTGAGCATATAAAAGAAAAGAATTTTTTCTTTAAACTTTCGAAATATCAGGATTGGCTTATAGATTATATAAAATCGCACGATGATTTTATATTGCCTGCTATGCGTCGCAACGAAGTGCTCGGTTTTTTAAAAAATCCTTTGAATGATTTATGCGTATCCCGGCCGAAATCAAGGCTATCGTGGGGCATAGAGATACCTTTCAGCAAAGGCCATGTTACTTACGTTTGGTTTGACGCCCTGATAAATTATATAAGCGTGTGCGGATACGGAAGCGACGAGGAAAAGTTCAATAAGTTCTGGCCTGCCGATGTGCATATGATAGGCAAGGATATACTGAGGATGCATGCGGTAAACTGGCCTATAATGCTCTACGCCGCAGGGCTGGAGCTGCCGAAGACAATTTTCGCGCATGGCTGGTGGAAGATAGGCGGGGACAAGATGTCAAAGTCGAAAGGTAATGTCATAAATCCCATTGAGATGGCAGATAAATACGGAGTGGACGCTTATAGATTTTTTCTTCTGAAGGAGGTGCAGTTCGGGGCAGACGGGTCATTTTCAGAAGAGGCGCTTCGCTCCAGGATTAATAGCGACTTGGCGAATGACCTTGGAAATCTTTTACACAGGACATTGTCAATGGTTGAGAAATATTTTTCCGGGATTGTGCCTGAAAGAAGGGATTTGAAATATTCGGATGAAATCACGAAGGCGCTTATCGATAAAGCCGGGCTTCTGGATTCTGAAATAAAAAAAGGCATGGATAATATAGATTTTAGTTATTCTCTTAATGGCATATGGGGCCTGATAAGTATTGCGAATAAATTCATAGAACAGAAGGCGCCGTGGAAATTATCGAAAGAAAACAAACAGGATGAGCTGAAAGATATGATGTATGATCTCTGCGAGGCGTTGAGGATGGTGTCTCTGGCATTGATGCCGTTCATGCCGGCTACATCGGTTAAGATAGCCCAGCAGCTCGGCCTTGAGGCAATAGAAAAAAGAAGTTTCAATGATTTGAAATGGGGATTGCTTAAGTCGGGCACAAAGATCAGCAAGGCCGCGCCTCTCTTCCCCAGGATCGAATAGAAGGAGCTGAAAAAATGAAACAGATATATCTTGATCACAATGCTACAACTCCGGTGCGCAAGGAGGTTTTGGAAGCGATGATGCCTTATTTTTCCGAGGATTACGGAAATGCCTCGAGCGTATATTCCATGGGCCAGAAGGCAAGGCAGGCAGTGGACGGGGCAAGAGAGGTGATCGGAAATGCGCTGGGCACGGAAGCCACTGATATCATATTTACTTCAGGAGGGACAGAGTCTGATAATTTCGCCATAAAAGGCGTTGCAATGGCTAATCTAAACAGAGGAAGGCACGTAATAACATCCATGACAGAGCATCTGGCTGTTTTGGAACCGTGCAGATTTATAGAAAAAGAGCTGGGTTTCGACGTTACATATCTTCCTGTGGATAAGTACGGTTTAATAGACATCAATAAATTAAAAGAAGCCGTGAGAAAAGATACGATCCTTATATCTATAATGTTAGCCAATAATGAAACAGGTACGATACAGCCTGTAAAAGAGATCGCTAAAATAGCCCGCGAGAATAAAATATATTTTCATACAGATGCCGTGCAGGCCCTGGGTAAGCTCTCTATTGATGTGGAAGACCTCGGGATTGATATCTGTTCTTTTTCAGGCCACAAGGTTTACGGCCCGAAAGGCATAGGTGCGATGTATCTCAGGAAAGGCGTTAAAATAACGCCTTTTCAGCACGGCGGGCATCACGAAAGAAGTAAAAGAGCAGGCACTGAGAACGTGCCGGGCATTGTGGGTTTTGCAAAAGCCGTTGAAATAGCTCATAGGGATATGAAAAAGAACGACGCCCATTTAAAGAGACTTACAAAAAAGATGTGGGATGGTCTGAATAAAGCGCTTAAAGAAATATCTCTTAACGGACATCCGGAAAAGAGGCTCCCAAGCACTCTCAATATAAGTTTCAGGTATATAGAAGGCGAATCAATGGTATTGAACTTTGACATGAAAGGCATATCTGCTTCAACAGGTTCTGCCTGCACTTCCGGGTCTTTAGAGCCGTCGCATGTATTGACAGCCATGGCTGTTCCTCCTGAAATGGCTCAGGGATCCGTGAGATTCTCTTTCGGATATGAGAACACGGAAGCAGATGTAGATTATTGCCTTGTTGAAATCCCTCCTATAGTAGAAAGACTCAGGAAGATGTCCCCTCTATGTTGATAGATACTCATTGCCATCTGGATTTTAAGGATTTTAATGATGACCTTGGAGCTGTTTTAAAGCGTTCCGTTGCGAGCGGCGTAAAGTTTATTATAAATGTCGGGTCCAGCCTGGAGGGGACAGCCAGGTCTGTAAAGATCGCCCGGGAAAACGCATTTATTTACGCCTCTATCGGGATCCATCCTCATGAAGCTGATAAAGTAAGCGAGGGAGATTTTAGGATTTTCGAAGGATTTCTTAAAAAGCCCAAGGTTGTGGCAATAGGCGAGATCGGGCTTGATTATTACAGAAATATCTCATCCATGGAGAATCAGAAGAGATTATTTGCCAGGCTTCTCGAGATCGCAAAAGGCGCGAAGCTGCCCCTGGTAATACACAATCGCGATTCCCACGAGGATATGATAGATATTTTAAAAAATATCATGGGCAATTCTTTGAGCGGGGTCATGCATTGCTTTTCAGGAGACGAAAAATTTTTAAAGACATGCCTGGATATGGGATTTTTTATATCTTTCACCTGCAATATCACATATAAAAACGCCGGAAAGCTGAGGGAGATTGTAAAATTAGTTCCAATGGACAGGCTGCTTCTTGAGACAGATGCTCCGTACCTGGCTCCTCAGGATTTCAGGGGCGCTCGCAATGAACCCATGCATGTGAAATATGCCGCAGAAGAGGTTGCGAAGATAAAAGGGATTGATTTTAACGAAGTGGCGGCAGTGACTGCTGAAAACGCCATCAGGCTTTTTAACTTACCTAAATGTTAGAATTTATCAAAAGAGAACGCATGTATATCTGGATGCTGATTTTTATATTAGGCATTAATCTGCTTAATATAGGATATAGCCGAAAAAAAACGGCTGATAAAAAAAGCGTTTCTTCCATGACATTCCAGGATATGGGCGTCACGGAAGAAAAGATAAAGTTATTCTTTGAATCGGAAAAGCCTGCCGCAGTTCTTTTCAAATATGGAATATTTACAGGGATTTTTATGCTCCTGGCAGGCATGGCGATGAATCTTTTTTTTCTTTTTGGCAGGAAAAAGATAATCCCGGAAAAAGTTCCGGATAAAATATCCGTACCATGGGGCATAGCGGACGTGTTAAAGGCGGCTATTATAGCGGTTTTCTCAGGCTATATGCTGGGGGCGTTAACAAGCATTGTTTCAAAGCCGCTTCATTTTAATATTGACCCTAATCTGGGCATGATACTGGGCACATTTTCTATAGATGTGATTGCCGGGATAACGATATTTTATTTTGTCATGGTAAAATACAGGGAGAAATTGTCCAGCCTGGGCATCGCATCCGCGGGTTTTTATAGAAATGTTTTATCCGGGATTACCGCTTATGTGTTTATATTGCCTATTTTAATAGCAGTCCTTATCTTATCGATGCTGTTTCTAAACGCGATAGGATATAAATTTCCTGCTCAGCCTGTATTTGATATGTTTTTAGAAGAAAAAAGAAGCAATGTGGTTTTATTTTTAACAGTATTTGTTGCAATCCTGGGGCCTATAATAGAGGAAATATTTTTCAGGGGATTTTTATACAGCGCTGTAAGAAAACGGTTTGGAGTGCTGTCCGGAGTGCTGCTAAGCGCAGCTTTATTCAGCATGCTGCATACAAACGTAACGGGCTTTGCGCCGATTATAATATTGGGCATCCTGATGGCGTTTTTATATGAGACAACAGGGTCTCTTGTAGCGCCCATGGCCGTGCATATAATTCACAATTCAATTATTGTGGGTTTTGTATTTTTTATAAAGGAGCTCATCCGGGGCTAAAAGTGTATTATTTGAATAGTTAGGTAACGCTTTGCATAGTAGCCAGCCCTGGCAGGCTTTCGAAAAGACGCTCGGACGTCCCAGCGAGACGTCCTTCGCTCCGCGCCGATTTTCGCTTGCCCCGCCTCCGGGCTGGGGTTTGAGGCGCATTAGAAAAATTTCGGCAAAAGTCCGCAAGGAATTACGGCGAAGTTATTTCAGCGCCGAATGGCCCCAGCCCGGAGGCGGGGCACCGTGCCCGCTCAAATCGGCGAGGCTTTTCTCAAAACCTGCCAGGGCTGGCAAAGAGCAATTAGTGTTATCTGACATTGAAAGTATTACATAGAGAATAGAATGAAAACCAGAGTTGCGATTGTAAAATGTGAAAATTACAAAAGGACAGAAGTTGAGCAGGCTGTAAAAAAGGCTTTTGATCTTCTGGGAGGGATAAGCGCTTTTATAAAAAAAGGTGAACGTGTACTTATTAAGCCTAATATGCTTTCAGCCCGTCTGCCTGAAGACGGGGTATGTACACACCCGGAGGTGATAAGGGCTGTTGTTAGATTAGCCAGAGACTGCGGCGCGACAGTTTTTATAGGCGACAATCCCGGCGGCTCAATAAGTTCCATGGCGGTATACGAAGGCGCAGGCCTGAGCGCTTTGGCAAAGGAAGAAGGCATAGAGTTAAAAGAGGCGAAAGGCATAAAAGTAGTTAATAATATTCCGATAGTGGCATATATTTTTGAATGCGATAAGATTATAAATATTCCTAAAATGAAAACCCACAGCTTGATGGGCCTTACAGGGGCGGTTAAAAATATGTACGGCGCTGTTGCAGGGCTTCATAAAAGCGAACTTCATAAAAAATATCCAAGCCCTGAAGAATTCGCAAAGGTTTTAGTGGATACATTTGAGATAGCAAAGCCCAGCCTGGTTTTAATGGACGCTATAGTCAGCATGGATCAGGGAGGGCCTGCTTCAGGAAGGCTGAAAGATACAGGTCTTTTAATAGCCGGGACTGACAGCGTGGCAGTAGACTCTGTTTTTGCCGGACTAATAGGCGTGGAACCGTTAGGCATCTTGACTACAAAGGAAGCGTATGGAAGAAGGCTCGGAGAAGCAGGCCTGGAAAATATTGAAGTATCAGGGGAAAACATAAAAGATAATTTGATAAAAGGTTTTGAGATCCCGGGAAAACCGGGGTTAATAACTGCCCTAGGGCCTTTTGCTAAATTTGTGGCCAGGTTTATAAAATTCGGGCCGCGCATAAAAGAAAAATTTTGCAAAAAATGCATGATATGCAGGGACAGCTGTCCTGTTTCAGCTATAACGATAAATCCCGGAAAGTCGGTTATAGATTTAAAAAAATGTATCAAGTGCATGTGCTGCCACGAGGTTTGTCCTCATAAGGCAGTAGAATTAAAACGTAATTTTTTAGCAAAGGGGTTTGGTTTATGATAGAACCTATCAAGTGGAAAGACGGAAAAATAGTTTTTATTGACCAGACAGAACTGCCCGCGAAGCTAAAGTATGTAGCTTGCAAGGATGTAGATATATTATGCGAGGCAATAAAGAAGCTCAGGATAAGAGGCGCTCCTTTGATAGGCGTGGCTGTTGCCCTGGGATACGCGTTGGCCGCTGTTAATTCAAAACAAAATTCATGGGCAGGCCTTAAAAAAGATCTGGCCAAAGCCTCTCAGAAACTCAGGGTCACCAGGCCTACTGCGGTAAACCTATTCT
>Ga0210009_1000371_pt1 | contig 52355 bp, 53 predicted proteins | sample CryGeyCG2114_065_FD_185457 | JGI IMG/M metagenome (GOLD analysis project Ga0210009, IMG submission 185457) | Groundwater microbial communities from aquifer - Crystal Geyser CG12_big_fil_rev_8/21/14_0.65 (SPAdes) (version 2) | ecosystem: Environmental > Aquatic > Deep subsurface > Groundwater ...
GGGAATTATTACACGCCTTTGAAAGATCAGGCTTTCTTGAATATGTCGAAGTCGATGGCGCAGACAGATGCTGTGGCGGGGGCGGATCATATGCAATCACCCAGAAGAAGAGTTCAAAAGAGATATTCGACAAGAACAAAAGAGAAGGGATTATACAATCAGGGGTGGATGTCATAGTGACAACTTGTCCCTCATGCATAATGCAACTCAAGAATTGTCTTTCGAAAGAGAAAGTAAAAGTCTGCCACATAATCGAATTTCTAGCGGATTTTTATTGAATGATAATGACAGTGCCACTGCAATATATCCATTGAGACAGGACTATCAAAATGAAATGGATACTACATATAATTTGCATTCGGGAAATATATATAAATCAAACCGGATACCAATTAATCTTAACCAAACATTAATAAACATCGAGAAACGATATATTTTATGGATGTTTGAATCCTAGAGTATGCCCTGATTTGTGGGGGATTTGGAAAAAGGGCACTATTCACTAGTTGTTTGCTTGTTTAGAGAGCCTTTTGGTTCTAGTATGGAAATGGGAGAAAGAGAGGTAATGCTCTTCGCTTATTGGCGTTTGTGAAGAGAATTTTTCATTCAAAAAAAAGAGGAGTAAAAAGGGGTTGAACATGGTTGGCGATAAAAAAAAGAGATCTATTTCTAAGATCAGAAAAAGGGATGGCAGAGTCGTCCCATTCGATATAGACAAAATCACAACTGCGATCTTCAAAGCGGCAGTGGCCGTCGGTGGAAGTGACAGAAAGCTTGCAGAGACACTCGCATCGCAAGTATCTGAGATGGTCGAAGAGATCTATGATGGACATACTGTGCCGTCTGTCGAACAGACACAGGATATAGTAGAAAGGGTGCTTATCGAGACAGGTCACGTGAGGACAGCGAAAGCATATATCTTGTATAGACAAAAAAGAAATGAGCTACGAAAAGAGATCGCGCTTATCCTTGGAAAGAACATCGATACGAGCTTGTCTATGAATGCGCTCAAAGTTTTGAAGGAAAGATATCTTATCAAAAATGAATCTGGAGAGATCATCGAAACTCCCGAACAATTGTTCACCCGTGTCGCGAAAAACATCGCAAAAGCTGACAAGAAATATGACAAAAACACAGATACCAAGAAAACCATGATGGAATTCTACGAGGTCATGACAAATCTTGAATTCATGCCCAACAGTCCGACACTGATGAATGCAGGCAATCATCTGCAGCAATTGTCAGCATGCTTTGTGCTGCCTGTCGAGGATTCCATGGAAGGCATCTTCGACACCATAAAAAACACAGCGATCATACATAAATCTGGCGGAGGGACAGGATTCTCTTTCACCAGATTGAGGCCGAAGAACGATGTCGTCAATTCGACAAAGGGCGTCTCAAGCGGACCGATCTCTTTCATGAGGGTATTCGATGCTGCGACAGAAGTGATCAAGCAAGGTGGGAAAAGACGAGGCGCCAACATGGGCATCCTTAGAGTAGATCACCCAGATATCATGGATTTCATAACATGCAAAGAGAAAGAGAATGTGCTAAACAACTTCAATATCTCTGTCGGACTCACGCATGAATTTATGAATGCCGTCGAGAAAGACATAGAATATAATCTTTATAATCCAAGGACAAAAGAACCTCTTAGCAAGATGTCTGCAAGGACTGTGTTCGACCTCATCGTGGCCATGGCCTGGAAAAACGGAGAACCAGGCATTGTCTTCCTTGACAGAATAAATGACTATAATCCGACACCGCATGTCGGCGAGATAGAGAGCACAAACCCATGTGGCGAACAGCCATTGCTGCCTTATGAATCATGCAATCTTGGTTCTCTGAATCTTGCGAAGATGGTCAAGAACGGCAAAGTCGATTGGGAAAGGCTTGGAAAAGTCGTGCATATCGCGGTCCATTTCCTTGATAATGTGATCGATATGAACAAGTTCCCCCTTCCGCAGATTGAGAAAATGACAAAGGCAAATAGGAAGATCGGGCTTGGTCTCATGGGATTTGCTGACATGCTGATATTGCTTGGCATACCATACAATTCTGAAGAAGGAGTCAAGATGGGCGGCAAGATCATGAAATTCATCTCAGATGAATCTAAGAAGGCTTCGCAGGAGCTTGCGAAAGTACGCGGTCCATTCCTGAATTTCAAAGGCAGCATCTATGACAAGCCAGGGCTTCCTCCGATGAGGAATGCGACGACTACGACAATCGCTCCGACTGGAACCATCAGCATGATCGCGGACTGTTCATCAGGGATAGAACCGCTCTTTGCATTGTCTTATATCAAGAGAGTTATGGATGGGAAGGATCTTCTTTATGTGAACAAATATTTCGAGGAGACCATCAGGGAAGCTGGCCTTTATTCTGACGAGCTGATGGAGCTTGTCGCTCTTACTGGATCGATCTCAAAGATTCCGATTATCCCAGAAAAGATCAAAGATGTTTTCATAACATCGCACGACATATCGCCGGAATGGCATATAAAGATGCAGGGAGCGTTCCAAGAAGAGATCGATAATGCGGTCTCGAAGACAATAAATTTCCCGTCTAACGCATCTGTCGACAATGTCAAAAGCGCATATATGCTCGCATACAAACTCGGATGCAAAGGCGTGACGATATACCGTGACAGGTCAAGAAGCCAGCAAGTTCTCAATATTGATAATGAGACAAGAAAAGAGAAACAGACAGAGCTTCTCGAAAAGATCAACATGATATACAATGTGGCGCAGGCACAAAAGAAAGCTGAACCAAAAAAAGATTCTCGTATAACTGCAGACATGCCGAACATGCAGAGCTCTGAATCTCTCGGGACGACGCCCGCTCATCAGGTATATTTGAAAAGCATCCCTGAACCTGAAAAAGAACCACAACAGGCAAGCGCTTTTGGAAAAGTGCCGGATAGCTGTCCGGAATGCAAAAGCTCTTTGATTGTCCAGGAAGGATGTTGCCTCTGCCCAGGATGCGGGTTCTCGCTCTGTAACCATTAGCGCAATGGTAAAAAGAAAGAATCATGGGATATGAACATCTGCTGATCAAGGATTATGAAAAATGGGGGCTCTATATCCACAAAGAGCAATACCCATATCTTGGAAGATGTGTGGCATGGGCAAAACGACCTGACGCCGAGAGGATTATAGACATGGATCCTGTCGAACGAGATGAGCTGTTTGGACTGATCATACCTGCATGGGATTCTGCCATAAAGAGATTATACAACCACGACTGGCCAAATGTCGCCTGTCTTGGAAATACTGTACGTCATCTGCACTGGCACTTGATACCAAGGTATCATTCTGTTCGCAATTTCCATGGAATAGATTTTATTGATCCAAGGCCGGACGCAAACTATGCGCCATATGAAAAGAAGGATCTTGGCCACGATATCATCATCGGAATAAAGGATGAGATAAAAAAAATGATCGGCTGAATGGATCAAACCCTTATCCGCGGATCACATTGAGAAGCTCATCTCTTCTCTGTTCCATGACTTCTTTTGTCCTGCCTTCGACGATGAGTCTGAGAACTGGTTCGGTATTGCTCTTCCTCACATTGTACCAATAGTCGTCGAACTCAACCTTGATACCGTCAAGATGCGAAACCAACGAAGCGCCTTCTGTGAAATTGTCTTCCAGGTCTTTTAAGATCGCGTCTGGATCTTTCACTTTTGTGTTGATCTCGCCTGTACAGAAATACTTTCGCATTGGATCCACAAGTTGGGACACTGTGGTACCGCCCTTGATCGCCGATGAGACATATTTGAGCATCTGAAGGATAGCAATTATACCAGAATCTGTGAAAAAATTATCCCGGAAATAGAAATGTCCTGCTAGCTCGCCGCCGAAGACGGCGTTTTCATCTCTAAGCTGTCTTTTGATGAATGCGTGGCCTACTTTGCACATCATAGGTATTCCGCCAGCTTTCTCTATCTCTTCTTTTGTCACCCAACTGCAACGGAGATCATAGAGAACCTTCTCTCCTTTCTTCTCTAAGAGGAACTGACGCGCGATGAGCGCCGTGATGAAATCTGCCGATACTACTTTTCCATCTTCATCGACAAAACCAGCTCTGTCGCAGTCGCCGTCAAAGGCAAGGCCGATGTGGGCTTTGTTGTCTACTACTGCTTTTGCGACATCTTTCATATTCTCTTCTTTTAGTGGATTCGCTTCATGATTTGGGAATGTGCCATCAATCTCCATATAGAGCGGGATGTATTCGACAGTATCATCGGACAATTTTTTCATGTGCTCAAATTCGATCACACCTGTAGCGTTTGCCGCGTCTACTGCGATCTTCATGTTAGATAATTTCTTTCCGCCCATGAAATCAAGAAGATGCGCGACATAATCATCTTCGATATCTTTTTTTATTATTGTGCCTTTATTTTCTGCATCAGGCCAACTCCCACCTTTATGCTTGTTGTATAATGCTTCGACATCTTTCATGCCGCTGTCTCCACCGATCGGGATGGCTTTCGCTCTCGACAGCTTCAGGCCGTTGTATTCTTTTGGGTTATGCGACGCAGTTATCATTATACCGCTGTCATAGCCATATTTCGCGATCGTGAAATAGTCCATCGGTGTCGAGCAGAGACCTATATCTATCACATCTGCGCCCTGGTCTGTTATGCCGCGAGCCAATGCTTCGAATATGCTGTCTGATGACAATCGCATATCTCTTCCTATAACAACAGTCTTGCATTTAAGGAACAGGACAAACGCTCTTCCGACACCATAGGCGATATCTTCATTGATCTCTGTCGGGTATACACCCCTTATATCATATGCTCTGAATACTGACATTTCTAGCACCCCTTCATATATCATCATATGTTTTATTGATAAGAGATATTTAAAGTTTAGGAAAAGATGGGCTAATGTGAAACCCTCTAGACTAAAGAACTATATCTCCGACGAGATCAGTCGTTTTATCGACGGCAGAGACTATTAAAAAAGGGCCAAGATCCAATAAATACGCTCTTCGGACTTCGTCCTACGAGCTGCTTTGTGGCATCTGATCCTGTTGCTGCGCCGTAAGGCGCGTCTTGAATACCTAAGCTCGGAGAAGCAATCTAGGAAGCCACAAAGGGTTTTGACCTGGCCTATAGAACGGCTGAAGCGTTAGTCCCTCCGGGACGGAGCGAAGCCGATAGACAGAATGTATATTGCATATCCGCCGAGATAATGCGTTTTCTCGTGTTAAATTGTACAAATAAATGGAGAGGGTTTCATATTAGCCGAAAAGATGGGCATTGTAGAAAGTCGTGTCTTGATGATCGATGCATAATTCTTTTCATATCTCCTCTTGGCAGAGTCCCGGGCCGCCTCAAGCGGTCCAGACACTGTCTGCCCCTGCTATTTTTGATCCATCATGCATATAAGGTCTGACAGGCAGGGCAAAAAAGCGCACGCTGACCAGAGGATCTGGTCAGCGTGCTAGAAGCTAATATGAGATGTATCTCCCGGAGAAGACGACTTTCTACAGAGCCGAAAAGATGTGGGAACATAAACACAAAGTATAATACTGACATCAACATACCCCAAAATACCAAAGAGGTTTGAGACACATGCGACCATTAGAGCACAGAGAAGTAAAACGGATCATAGACGACAACATCACAATAACTGTGTATGATACCGACCAGATACTTATAGAATCTAGCAAGACCATGACAGACAAGCATGGCAAGGACATCGCTGTGCCATTGAAAGCAAAATATAATATGCGAAACGGCAATGGTGACTACATGCTTGTTCTTGACAATTTTGAATCAAACAAATGCATCATGTCGGGAAGCGGATTTGACCTCGACATGATAGACTGCGAAGCGATAGAATACCAGCTATTCTATCATCACACACCAGAAGATGAAACACAGATTCTCGCGCGGGCGAAGCAGCTTCTTCTGAATGAAGGCATCGATCCGCACAAATGGCTGAAAAGAACAAAGGATGGAAGGGGGCCTAAGAACTATCCAGAGTTAGAAGAGATTGTAGGCTTCTTCCGGGACAATTACATGAAAAAAGGCTGGAAACGTCATCGACGCCCTATCCTGGATGTCCCTAAAATACTAAAGGGGCATGGGAATATCCACCCAAAACACCTGCTGCACCCTGTTGTCATTGCCCAGATAATCGGTGGCACGGTTTTCCCATATGAGAGGATCACTTATTTTGATATGGAAAAAGGGAAGAATAAGTTGGGTAGTTACGGATCTCTTGCAGATCATGCCGGCGACGTGCTTCTGATAAAGCCATGGTGGCATGACCAGGATTCTGATGCATCACCAGTCATAAACGCATACATCTTCAATCCAGTGAGATATGGAAGCATGCGTGGCGACAGAATAGACCGAAGACCCCATGAGATGACTACAGCGAATTCCCTTCTGGAAGTGACTTATGGTGTTGAATCAGGAGAAGAGTGGCTGCATTTCAATGCTTGGCCTTACGCAGGCCATAGCGAGAACCTGCTCAGGGAGTCTGACAGCAATACCTGGGTGATACCTGACAAGTCGCTTGTCGACAAGGTCCAGTCCATCGCGCCGCTGTTCCTGTGATAATCCTCTTGCATATGGAATCAGAGAACACAAAATAATCATCTCTTCTTTTTCTTCTCCTGATACATATGCACATCTCTTTGTGGGAAAGGTATCGATATCCCGTTCTTGTCGAACATCTCTTTTATTTGCACAATCAAGTCGAAATAGACTGCCCAGAAATCCTCTTTTTTGACGCTAGGACGGACAGATAGATTGACTGATGAATCACCTAAAGCGATCACAACCACTTCCGGCACAGGATCAGGAAGTATGCGAGAATCTTTCTTCATGATATCCATGATTATCTTCTTCGCTTTCTTGATATCATCGCCATAGCCGATGCCGACATTAAGATTTCTGATACATCGCACTGTGTTGCCGGTATAATTCATGATGGCCTTTCCCCAGATCTCTGAATTAGGGACAGTAATCTTGATCCCATCAGGGCTCCGAAGCACACACGCCGCAAGCCCGACTTCTTTCACTGTCCCTGACACGCCACCGACATCGACATAATCATCGACACGGAATGGCTTGTATGCAAGGATGAAAAGTCCTGCGGCAAAATTGCCAAGAGTATCTTTAAGAGCGAAGCCGACGACAAAGCCCATGATGCCAAGCCCCGCAATTATACCAGAGACATTGACTCCGAGATTCGAGAGCACAATAAGTGCTATGATCATCCACAATATGCCGACTGATGTCTTCTGTATGAAGATCTCAAGTGTCCTGTCGAACTTCGTCCGCTTGAATATCTTTGCGAGCCCTGCATCCACGATCCTGATGAACACATAACCAATCGCAAAGAGGATCACCGAGACAATCAATCTTGGCACATAAGAAAGCAATTTTTCAGAGACTGCGTCCCATGAGAATGTATCAAGTATTGCAAGACCTGTGATCTCAAACATAATTAATCCACCCTATGGATTGCAATGCGATGTGAGTTATTTAAATCTATCTGCTCATTTCTGTCAAATATCATTTCTGCGATTGTCCAGTCATCTGTCTTGCTGCTTTCACAAGATAATCACGAAAAAGAGGATTATATCTCTCAAACAACTTTTTTGTCTCAGATGCAAGTCCACTTTTAGAAGACGAATCAAAAGTTATTGGTGGGAAATCATTTTCGTTCATGAATCTAGGAGTATATAGCTTACATGGGCCGTCTTTTTTACCAATCATGATGTAATCTTGCTCTTCATCTCCAAGTTCACCTGTGCTGTAATCAAATAGGATAAGTTCCACCTCAGATTCGGCACTTTTTGCATTCGTACCCACTTTCATCGTTGTTGATATCATGGATCTTCTGATGATATTCACGATCTGGACTTGATTATTATCAATAGTTCCGTAATAAGCATCTGAAACAGAAGTGAAAGCACATCCTGAGGTTGCAAGTGTCATTCCAAGAACCAATGAGACTAATGTTTTTTTCATAATGATCCCTCTTTAATCATCAAAAGCAAGATCCAATTAAAAAAATTTCGAATTAATTATGCTGTATGGCGTCCTTGAAACAGACAGTGCTGCACTTGCCGCACTTGATACAATCACGGCTATGCACTTTACCAGATGAGGGATCTGAGCTTATCGGGCATTTTATCTTGCAGACACCACATCCTGCGCACTCGCTATTCAGTTCGACTGCATGCTTTCTCTTCGACAATGTCCCTTGAAGCGTACCCATCGGACATACCGCGCACCAGCTTCTTGCCCGGAACACAAGACCTAAAGGGATCGCTATCACAGTGGTCAATAGGCACATCGTGACAAAGACAAGCCCGACGGCGGCTGCGCTTGAAGCTATGGACAGACGAAATACCATGAACGCCATAAGAAGAATGAAGACGCTCCATCTGAAAGTAGAGTTCTTGAACAATCTCGGGACATGCCTATCCCTTGCGAATCTGCGTAGATACTTGTCAAGGAAAGTCCCTCGTGGACATAGGTTGCCGCACCAGTATCTGCCTTTGAAATAAGAAAGCACAAGGAAGAACACCATCATGCCAAGTACCAGAAAACCAAGATATGGCCATATCACCCCACCGACCAGAATCACTGGAAGAAGCCACATCATAACTATACGGATCTTGTTTCTCATGATCAAAGTGAAGTGAAAAACGACTTAAAAACAGGACGGAGTGCTTCAAAAAACCGCCGAACAATCGCAGTACAAAACTCATGAAGATCCAATAACTCATACCCCACACCCCATATCCCATACCCCATACCCCAATACGACGAAACCTTTTAATAGTGCTCTATATAAAAGAGATATTGATTATGTATAAAAAGAGGAATCTGGGCCTAAGTCCGGAAAATAAGGTTAGAAAGAATTCTATCAAACTTAAAAATAGGGGTGTCTCGCAGCTTATCAGCGCGATATTGCTTGTTGCAATAACCATCACAATCGGCGCCATGGTCATGAGATGGGGTGTGGGCAATGTCGAAAGCCAAACCGAAAAAGCAGAGCTCGAAGGACAATTGGGAGTCACGTGCCAAATGTCTATCGCTTTGAGCGTCAAGACAATCGCTGGAGAAAAACGGCTCTGTTTCAAGAACACTAGCGCGACAGCAGGTGTCCTGGAATACACTCTTGAGAACAAAGGATCTGACTCGATAGCCGGGATAATGGTGGCTTTGATAGGAATAAATGACACAAGCTATGTAGATGATAAAAAGACATTCAGCATATCTGCTGGTGGCGTGAAAAAAGGGACAACAAGCTTCAACTTCACAGGGCTAGGCGAAGATGTTGTCCAGGTGACATTCGCGCCGTATGTCAATATCGAAGCAGGGACTGGTCCCCAACTTTGCAGGAACATGAATCTAGTGGAGGATGATATCTATGCGTGCACCTAGAAAGGGCCAGATCTGGCTTTCTGCGATATCATACATCTTGATAACAGTAGTCATAATAGTTTTATTATTGAATACAGGGATACCATTATTAGAAAAAGTGAAGGATAAATCGATATTCACAAAGACAAAGGATATGTTCCTGAACATCGATTCTCAGATAAAAGATGTCCAATCTGAAGGCGCTGGCGCACAACGAGTCATCCCGATCGAGATCAAGAAAGGCGATATGACGATACAGGACAATCAGATAAAATGGAAGATGGAATCAAAAGCGAAGATACTTGAACCAAGGACAAAAGTCTTTGTCGGTGACCTGATAATAGGGGACGATAGTTTCATCACATTTGAAGATGGAATTCAGTCTTTCTCTGAAGATTTCAGCACTTCGACGCTGTCTACGAACACCTGGTATAGATATGATAATTGCGCAGGAAATGATTTCATCATAAATGGGAAATACAGCGCGACTGGTGGCTGCAGAAATCTGGATGATAATTATATCCTTTCACATAAGAACATCACAGAAAAAGAGGACACCACCTTGCGATTCACGTTCAATACAGGCGCGGTCACGACCGATGATCTTGTTGTCGTCGGATGGGCGAACAGCACGCTTGCCGTCTCAAGTGCCAATATAGTCGCAGGTATAATGTTGAATTATAGTGGCGGATATGGGACCATACAGACGTATGAGAGAGGTACGACGAATTGGAAAGCGAACTACACATCAAACAAAGATTATAATTTCATGATCACAAAGACGACAGAGAATGGAAAGACATATACTGATTTCTTCATGAGCGAGAACAACAAAGACTGGAGACTTCTGCTAAGGAACACCACGCGTGCACGATCTGAATCCGGTCTTCTTAAACCATTCATCACTACAGGTGGCGGCATATTCACTATCGATGACATCGAGATGGATGACAACACCTATCACGTGAACAACACTTATCTCGCAATGGAATTCAGAAAGACTGTCGGAACTGAAAGCATCCAGCAATATATCAATGCATCAGACATAATAAAGAAGATGAACTACACAAGCACGGGCATGGAACTGACTGGGAAGAATTTCTCATTCAGCATAAACAATGATCCGGTCTCATCATATGGAAAAGGCTATGTGAAATTATCAGAGCTAAGGACTGATCCAGATGCTGCAGTTGTCATAATGCATATGAACAGCTCAGCAGCAGGGAATCATTATGAATATGATCTTGTCATGACACTTGAAGGCGGTGTCGATTTCCTCCTAATCAATATAGAAAATCTTGCTATCAATGAATGAGGCGTGCGTATGAGAAAGACCATCGGTCCAAAAGGAGTATCACCAATGATAGCGACAGTGCTATTGATCTTCTTTGCGATGGCGCTTGGCGCAGTGATAATGAATTGGGGATCGAGCTATTCAAAGCTCCAGGAAGATATCGAAAAAAAACAGGAAGAAGCGAAGATAAAGTGCGAGAAATTCGTGGCTATCGAGATGGCCAACGAGACAGCGACCGATCTATGCGTCATTCAGACAAAAAAGACATTGAAGATGAAACTGATAAATAAAGGCAGCATAACTATTGATGGAATAAGAGCTGTGATGATTGGAAAAGATTATGAGACTGATTTCTTCGACCTTGAAGGGATCGCGTTGACAGCAAATGAAGCAAGACAATTTTCTCAGGAATTCGATCAGGAAAGACTCGGGAGGATCAGCACTCTTGAGATAACACCGAAAATTAGTATGAACATCGAAGGGAAGTTATACAGTTGTTCACAGACACTTGAAGTCAAAGATATCAAATTCTGTTGATTATTCTTTCTTGCCTACAGAAGAGAATCCCAACGTGATTAACATCGACCAACCAAGATTTCTAAGGATACCTGATGAATCAAGACCACCTGGAAGGATGAGTTCAACCATCTTGAATATCTTGTTGAAACCTTCATCTTCCGTCGTATATGGTTCGAAAAAATGTTCCACATAGAATCCAAGAGTAGAGACTATGATGAACACAGCTGAGAATATCATAATCGCACTAAGTATCTTCATAGACAACAAAAAAACAAATAAGTATATAAAAATTATTGTTTCGTTTCTGCAGATTTATCTTTCGATGCAGGAGCAACTTCCTTTTTTTCAGGGACTTTTGCTTCTTCTGCTTTCTTCACAGGAGCATCGACTTTCTTCTCAGAAGCAGGTTTTGCTGCATCTTTAGGAGCATCTGACTTAGGAGCAGGTTTGTTATCAGCTTTAGGTTTCTCTGCTGCATCAGTCTTAGGCTTATCATCAGACTTCGCGTCATCAGCTTTTGCAGGAGCGTCCTTGCCTTTTATCGCGCCAGCCAATTTATCTTTCAGACCGCCAGATTTTTTCTCTGTTGGTTTCTTTGCTTCGAATGCTGGTGCACCGAAGAGCTCGACCCTGACGACGCCTTCATCATCCTTGACTGCAGTGACATGCACATGATGCGGTGGGTTCTTGATCCCTTTGTCCCACAATTTCTTGTTAAGCTGCGGACCAATCTTCACATCATCGGATTTCATGTGTTTAGCCATGAACTCTTTTAGTGCCCTGACTGCTTTCTCTGTCCTTTTGTAGTTCTTCTCTTTTAGAAACTCTTTCCTCAAGGGAACATTATAAGTTCTTTCAAGTTTAGCCATATCAATCACGCCTTTGTCTTAGTACGTTTCCAGTGCCTTTTGACTACTGTATGACGTCCTGGATGGACTTGTCTTCCTACACCATACATCTTTGGGATGGTCCAGAATGGAGCCCATTTGGTTTGTTTGCCTTTCTTAATCAATCTTGATTTCTTGCCTGTCTTTTTGTACCTTGCCATTTTGATACCTCGAGTAATCATTTATGTTTGATCTTGATCTCACGCTTGGTCTTCTGAAGCTCGATAAGGATCGTCTTGAGCATATTATCGTCGACACGCTTAATCTTTCCGCTCTGTGCGAAACGTCCAAGCGCGACAAGGACACTCACTGTCAACTCCGGATGCGCGATCTTGATATTGCCATAACGCTGCAGCGCCTCAGGAGTCAGCAATGGTCTTACCATCGCTTCGAGTTGAGCGAGCTGCTCTTGAATCTGTTGTTCTTGCTCGGCCTGCGCATCTTGTTGATAGGCTGCTTGTTGTTGAAGTTCAAGCATCCTTTTCTTTTTCAGCGCATCAAGCTCAGACATCTTATCTATTCCTTTGCCTCTTTCTTTGATTCAGCTTTCGGCTTCTTCTCAGGCTCGGCATCAGGAACATCTTCCTTCTGTGGTTTTGCCTTTGGCTCTTCTTTAGCAGCTTCTTCTTTCTTTGGTTTCGCTTTTGGCTTAGATGCTGCAACTGCTGGCGCTGATCTTGCCATGTTTGCTGCGATTCCATCAAGGAGGGATCTTCCTTTTGCTGAGACAATCCTTCCTGCTCGTGAAGTCTTGCTCTTCTGGAGAAGACCTGCTGCTTCAAGCTGCTGTGATATTTTTCTCAATATGTTTCCTGAGCCCTTGAAGAAGTGCTCTGGTCTTGCGCCCATATTGCGCTTTCCGCCATATTTCCGACGGAGCTTAGATACACCGACCGGACCTAATATATAGACTTTCCTAAGCACTGAAGCCGCCCTGACATACCACCAGTCCTGCTCGACGGGTGGTCTCTCTTTATGGACGCCTGTCTTCACATACGCAGCCCACTGTGGTGGATGTAGCGAATCTAACTTCTTTAGTTCTTCTGCAGTCAGTCTGATCAATTCATCTGCTGAAACATCATACATACTCGTCATTTTTATATACCTCTCACGAGCTAAACCTTAATAAACCCATTCCATGCAGAAATTAGAGGGCATTTAAAAACATTTCGTTTCTATCTGACGATATTTGCGATATCCCTAGTATGTTCATAGACATTTTTCAGATATGAGCAGAGCTCAAGGCTTTTCATATCCTTTTTTTTGGCATATTGCTCTTTAAGCCTTGAAAACCTTGAAAAGACCGATCTCTGCTCATCCCATATCCTGAGGGCCGAGTCGAAATCATGCTTTATAAAGGCTGAAAAGGCAGAATCCAGCCGAGACACCACAAAAAGGAAAAAATCAAGAAGCGTCTTGTCAAATCTCTTGCCATCTGATGTAATCGCAAGCTCTTTTACCAGGTCACCGATGCGTTCTATCTTCTCAGCCACCATCCGATGATCCATGGCTTCGATCACAGTGAGTTCCTCTGCTTTTGTGTACCTGCCCTGCTGAAGGAATATCCTTGTCTGCTTGACAAGCATATAATAGAATTTCGCGACTGTCTTATCAAGATCGATTATCTGTGATGCATCGCCTTTCGATGTCAGGATATCAATCATATTCTTCACCAGATAGAACATACGCCTGATGCATGACCCGATCGTGACCTCATTCATCCGGAATATCTGAAGGACCATCTTCTCTTTTGTCTCCTCGATCACTTCGACATTCAGCATAGAATCACGTATGAAATCATAGAATCTCCGGATCTCTTCTTTTGGCGTATCACACTCCTGGAAATGCACGACAACAAAATCGACAGAAGAGAGATATTCACGGAAAAAACGTCTGAGAAGCAGTGAATCGTATTTTATGATACTCTCACCTTTGATCTCATCATACAAAAATTCCTTGCTTATCTTCAAGGTTGTATCGTCATTCTGGGTGATCATCACCTCTGATCCTTTCTTGAGCCTATATCTCTGCGCCCATTCCGATGGAAGTGTAACTAGCAATGAACCAGAGATCTCCTGCAGTTTTCGTGTTGTGGTCTTCATTTTCTGAAGACCTCATCAAGAGTCTTATAGTCCAAAAGCATACGCAAATTCCGTCGCGTGATTTTTGTCAGACTCATCTTGCTCTCTTTTTCTTTTTGTAAACAATCATTCGGACGTAACCAAAGACCCTCTTCGACTTCATCAGGATTCAATGTGATCACTTGGTCATCAGGCATCTTCGCAGCATATGAGAATACATGATACTGGATATCATCAAGATAATGATCGACATGATTCTCAGATAAAAAAAAGACATCTGCTCTTTTCAGACAGATACCTACTTCTTCTAAAGCCTCTCTTATCGCACAATCAAGATGATCAGAGTCATTCATTTCCATCGTGCCACCTGGAAAGACATATCTTCCAGGATATGTCCTGAATGTGGCTGGACGTTTGGTGAGATATGTCTCTATCTGGCCGGCATCTTCACGTAACAACACCATGACTGCCGCCTGAACCATCACCTTGTCTGACATATCGATAGGAAAGGCGGTTGCATATATAAATTTGCTTTAAATTTAAACATCTTTAAAGATTTAAAGAATAGCTTTATACTGCCCTGTGCCTCCCCACATATCAAGATGAAGATCGACTTTCACACACACTTGACAAGGCACACGCAGGAAGGACTGTATACAGATGATGCTTCACCCGAATACCTAGTCAGTGTCATGAGCAGATATTCAATAGAGAAAGCAGTGGTCATGGCGACATTCTTCCCGCACCAGAACAGGGGAAGCGGCAACATGAAGATGCTTGATCTGATCTCAGAAAGCGACAGATTTCTCATGTTCGGCGGCCTTGACGTAGAGAGATCAATGGATGCTGGTATCCAGGAACTCCGCAGTATCAAGGATTCGATATCTGGCATCAAACTTTATCCAGGATATCAAGACTTCTATCCTCATGAAGAGAAGATGTCGCTGGTATATCGACTAGCAAGCGAACTTGGGATACCAGTCGCTTTCCACTCTGGAGAGACCACTGGTGAAGGTGATTTCCCTGAATCATGGGATATCGATGAAGATAATCCCGGACAATATCTCCATTATCAGACACACCCATCTCACATAGGTGAAGTCGCGAAGAGATTCCCATCGCTTGATCTTGTCATCTGCCATTATGGACAGCCATTCACAAAAAGCGCAAGGGATGTGCTGAATAAACATCCGCACATATACACAGATGTCTCTGGCCTTTGGAAGACAGGAAAAGACGACACAGAAAAAGAGATAAGAGTCACAAGAAAAGCGCTGAAGATATTAGCGCACGAATGTGATCCTTCGCAAGTATTATTCGCATCAGATTTTCCTATCCAATCCATAGAAGATTCGATAGAACATATAGAATCAATGGGCTACAGCACAGAAGACAAAAATAAAGTCTACTACGAGAACGCGAAGAGATTGCTGAGATTATAGGGTTATAGCCATCTAAGACAGAACATAGCGATAGCTATGAAGAATACGAGGTGCGACGATGGATATGAAAGAACTAGAAGATAGACAGGTAGATGCGATAGCGGATTATCTGAAAGGAAAGAAGATAACAATGTGTCTCAGTGGCGGGATTGCAAGTATCGAGATGCCAAAAGTCGCAAGGATGCTAAGAAGATACGGAGCTGATGTCCGTGCGGTGATGAGTGATGCAGCCCAGAAGTTCATCACACCTTTGACAATGGAATGGGCGACAGGAAATAAAGTGGTGACGACGCTTGATGGCACTGCGCAGCACATTGACCTTGAAGACGCAGTGCTTGTGGCGCCAGCCACATTGAACACGATAAACAAGATCGCAGCAGGCATCGCAGACAATCCATTGACGACAACAGTGGCAAGCGCCATGGGCAGGGGTATTCCGATCATGCTTGCCCCGACAATGCACATGTCGCTTTATGAGAATCCTATCCTGCAGAAGAACCTAAATGAATTCAGAAACAATGAAGATTACAATATCCACATTATCGAACCGCGTTTTTCTGAAGGAAAAGCGAAGCTCGCAAAATTAGATGAGATTGTCGCAGCAACAACAAGACAGCTTGCCAATGGGCCGCTATCAGGGGTCGATGTGTTGATGACTGTCGGACCAAACGAAGCAAATGTCGATGCTGTCAGAAAGATCAAAAACACATCATCAGGCGATCTTGGCATCCGTATTGCAAAAGATCTCTATATGCGCGGCGCAAATGTGAAAGTGACATATGGCCCCGGCACTGTGCATCCCCCCGGATATCTTGATGTGACTGATGTAAAAGGCCCTGATGAGATGATGCAGGCAGTAGAAGATGAACTCAGACGTAAAGATAAGAATTACAGGATAAGCATCTTCAATGCAGCAGTCCTGGATTATGCTCCTGACAAAGTGATCGACGAGAAAGTGAGATCTGGTGACGAAATGAATGTGCGGCTTGTCCCAACAAAGAAGATCATAAAAGAGGTCGACAAAATCACCGAAGAGACAGGCAAAAAAATGTACAAAGTCGGATTCAAGCTTGAAAGCAAAAAAAGTCCAGAGAAACTCAGAGAAATAGCGTATGATTCATTACAAAAAAATGGATGCGATCTGGTTATCGCAAATGATCTTTCAGATATCCGAGTGGGAAAACACATCGGTTATTTCATAGATACATATCGAAACTATTCAACATTCAATTCAAAGGATCACATCACGCACGGACTTGGTGAGCACCTTGAGAACTATGCAATGGAGATGAAGCACAGATGGCAGAGCAGATGATACGTTTCTGCGGAGGACACATCGGACTCACGCCCGAACTTGAAGAGATCGCAAAAGAAGCCATATGCAAAGCCAGTGAGAGAGTTGATCTTTATTCGCAGTATGGGATGATCCAAGGTCTTCCAGAGCTTCGTGAAACAATCATAGAAAAGATGGGATTTGATGTCAGCATTGAGAATATACTGATAACATCATCATCCCAGCAGGCTTTGTCATTGGCTTTTGATTCAGTGAAGACACGGACAAAATGGATACAGGAACCCGCATACTTTGGTGCCATCAGGCTGCTTAAGGGATTGGATACCCGGTATACAGCAAAATTCCATTACAAGGAAAGTCCTGATTTCAAAAACCATATCTGGCCGCCGTTTGTCTGTCCAAGTCATCCAGAAAGGCATAATCTGGTGTACCTCACGTCGAATTTCCATAACCCGTCTGGATTCTCATATGCAGAAGAACAAAAAGATGATATTGCCGAAATGATGGACCATGACGATAATATCCTTATCGAAGATAATCCCTATGACCTCTTGCATTATGACAATAAAATGCCAAACAGGATATTTGACAGGATACCAGATAGGACAATCTTTGTCGGATCGCTCTCAAAAATCACCCTTCCTGGACTAAGGATTGGTTACATCATGGCAAAGAAAGATATAATCAGAAAAATACGTTCGGAAAAAATAACTGCAGACCTATTTACATCAACATTGAATCAGATTGTTGCAAAAGAGCTTTTAGTGCACGAACGATATCTAGATCTATTGAAAAAAGAATTCAAAGAGCGACGTGACACCTGTGTTGCTTCCCTGGATAATCTTCATTTGTCTATGTACGGCGTTGAATACACAAAGCCAGAAGGTGGTATTTTCCTTATGCTGACACTGCCTGCAGATGTTGATCAGATGGAATTTTTCAGTTATGCAAAGCATGTGGGCGTCGAACTTGAACAGGATTCTTTTTCACATCATGATGGAAAAAGCAGGAACAATATCCGTATGAATTTTGCAGCTAATGATCCTGAAACGATTAGACTGGGTATTGAAAATCTGAAGTATGCTTTTGGGAGATTGATATGGCGACAAAAAGGGGTGACACTATGATATTATATGATTATCTGAAACAAAGAATGCCTGCTGGAGTTGATTTGCATGATGGATGGCAAAGTCCCGATGAAAATAGGACGTTCAATGCCTATGTATTAGAACGACATGGAACATTCGCATCGATTGATATCGATGAGATATACAAGGTAGGGATAGAACATAAATCAAACCTCACTATTGTGAAAGGGATTGATGGCATCTTTGCAATCACGCCTGAAAAAGGAATCAGAAGACTTGTTGATCCAAAGCAGGTAATTGGATTGATAGAATTAAGAAAATCAGACCGCCATTACCGCACTGAACAGAATGATGTTGACTCGATAGAGACATTGATGACTGATTCATTCAAGCAAAATATTGGATTATTTGAAAAAAAAGGATTGTTCCTTCTATATTACGAGGGTTCTGAAAAACAATTCGGCTTCTATGCAGAACGCACAGGCAGCGAAAGTTTCCTGATAACAGCGAGAGGCAGCAATAAGAAGAACATTGATACAAGAGATATTGTCCATGTCGACAAAGTAGACCACAAAAAAAGAATCATCTATTGCACAAGCGAAGGAAAGAAGGCATCATTGAATGCGAATGTGGCATCAGTTATGTTTAGAAATTTCCCTGAATTGAACCATATCCTTCATTCGCATATCGATATGCCATTCGAGAAAGAAACCAGATTCGACTATTCTCCAGGAACAAAAGAAGACATCGAGGAGATAATGAAAACACTTGCGGGCGAAGCAGGACCAGTACGGCTGAAAAATCATGGCATCGTCGTTCCTGGCAACCGGATTGGAGATATCTTCAATCATATAAGGGGTGCAGGAGAATGAGTTGCTATGACGAATTTCCGGAATATTATGACCTGATATACAATAGGTTCCAGCAGTCAGACACATTTCTCAAACTAACACAATATTCTTTCAATCGAGACGAGAGACTGCTTGATCTGTGCTGCGGGACAGGTGAAGTGACTGCGCACTTGCTAAAGAAGGGATTTTGGAATATCACCTGCATGGATGCAGAGCTAGGGATGCTTTCAGTGGCAAGAAAAAAACTAGAAAAATACGATCTTGAATTCACCTGTGCATCGATGTGTGAGTTTTCAGCAGACAATGAATTCGATGGGATCATGGTCCGTCAGGCCATCAATTATCTACTGGATGAAGACAGATTGGTTGATGGATTGAGGCACATGTATCTAGCCTTGAGGCCATACGGGCGACTGGTATTCAATGCCCCAAACCACTGGCCAGAGAAAGAATACAAGGACAGGATGCATGAATGTACGCAGGACAATCTTCAAGTCATTGTGCACGAGACAAATACGCTTGACGGAAAGATCTTGACACATAAGCAGAGATGCATCATACATGATATGGAAAAGGAAACTATTGTCAGACTTACAGATGAAAACACCTTTGCCATGTACACTAGAGAAGAATTCAGTCATGCATTAGATGCGGCAGGATTCTCAAAGCATCATTATTATGGCGCAGGGCTCTGCCATTATACAAAAGAATCGCCATCGATGTATTTCCTTGCGACAAAATAGAATAAGATAACAAAAAAGTCAAAAAAATAAAAAACTAACCGCAATCTCCTGCAGCAGTGGTCGCTCCTGTCCCGAGTGTCTGACTGCATTCGGATGGAACATCTGCGAACGTGCTGCAGATCGCCTTCTTCATGTCTTCAGGAGTCCTCTGCCCCTTGAATGTCTCACCGTTTATGAAGACAGTAGGTGATCCTTGCACACCATATTGGGAATTGAGCATCTTCTCAAGGCCCATCATGGTCTTTCCTTCGTCTTTTTGGCATTTCTCCACTTCAGCAGTATCTATGTCAAAATCATCAGCACAAGATTTCCAGCAGCTGTCAAGGTTCGCTTTTGAACATTTCTGGCTGATGCATTCAGAATAATCCCAATATGCTTTATGGTCGTCGTTCCAGATGCAGGCCTGACGTATGTCTTCTTCGAGTTCATATAAGCCATGCATCGAACATAGATCACCCATGCAATAGCTGCTCTCCTTTCCCTTGTAGCTTGCGCTTCCATAGATGACAAAATGCGGTTCGATATCGACTTTGTCACCAAACAGTTCAAATACCGGCTTCATCACAGCCATCATCTGCTGCCCATATGGACAGAAACTCATGACGAACATGAGGACTTTAGGCTTATTGGTCTTCGTTGTTTCGGTAGCCCCTGCAACCAGTGTCTCTGTTGTCGCTGCCGAATCAGCTTTCTCAATATCTGTCACTTCAATCTCGAATTCAAGATCTTTTCCTGCCAGTGGATGATTAAGATCTATGGTTATCGATGTGCTGTTCATAGCATTCACAACACCTGACCAGTACATCGTTGTGACTACGTCGCCGATAACGGGGTTTGTCGTTATCGTGATCATGTCGCTTGTGATTGAGAGTTTCGCGTCGCCAAAAGGTGTCGCTAATGTTGTCCCATCGACTGGATCTGCTCTTAAAGTCACTGTCTTATCGTCAATCGCTGTGACTGTCGCGTTCCATGCTGATCCTTGCACCTCTACAATCTGACCCTGGACTGGTTTTGATTTTATGCTGACTTCATCAGCTTTCACAGCCACGACTTCATATTCCCAAGGCATGCTTTCGATTGAGACCACTTTTCCGATCTCTGGTTCTACGGTGAATAATTCTTTGAAGAAATCAGTCGGAATATTCTGGGTCCTGTTTAGGGTCTGGAATCTGGAGAACTCTTGTGTTCTTGGGACATCCATTATCAAAGTAGGATCCGGCATACCATAGGCATCACTTGCCTTGATGACAAATTTCTTTCTTTCACCATTCTTTAGGCTGAGCACTGCATCTTCAAATCCCGGAACGACCATATCGCTTCCGATCTCAAATACAAACGGGTCGGTATGTTGTATCTCAAATCCGGCATTCTTTGCTGCCACTTCATCATTTGTGTCGAATATGCTGCCATTCATCAGTCGACCGACATATTTGACTGAAACTGTATCCCCTGCCGTTATCTCTCCGGATGGGACCAGATTTGTTGCAGGGGTCTGACCCTGCTTCCCATTTCCAAGGAAAAATATAAGAAATATCACAGCGACAAAGACACAGAATATCACGAATTTTCGCATGTTTGAGAATCTCTTTGTCGGTTTATCATCTGATTTTGGATGTGATGACTTTTCTTGTTTAGTTTTTGATGATTTTCGCTGATTAGCTTTCGATTTGACTTTTCTCTTTGATTTTGCCATGATAAACACCCTCCATGAATGTGATTAAATGCTTTTGAGTTTATTCTATATTATATGTTTTTCTATCTAAGATAAAAAAAATTAGCTTGATAGAATGTCAAAATCCAAAAAGATAGTACTGTAAAGTAAACAAAAAAGCAAGAATAATCAGTTTAGATTCGGATAAGCATAGTCAGTAAAAATCAAACCATATGCATCAAATATATATAGCACATTAGCTATTTTTCCCCTTGGGGATGGAAAAAGTACTTGGCAAAAACAGGAAAAGCGAAATAAAGGAGATAGAAGGTTTTATCGATGGGCTTGATGTCTCTGGATGCTATCAATGCGGCAAATGTACAGCCGGATGTCCTGTAGCTCATCTTATGGATAATCCTCCGCAACGGATGATTCGTTTGGTGCAGATAGGGGCCATAGATGAAGCCCTTTCCTCAAACGCATATTGGAACTGCGTCGCATGCGGCACATGTTCTGCGAGATGTCCAAGGAAAGTGAAGATAAGCGAACTAATGGATGGATTGAAATCATTCTCTATTAAGAAGAAGATGACTCCAAAAGACAGAAGCGAGAGAAATATCGCGCTTTTCAATGAGATATTCCTAAATAATATCAGGCGACATGGGCGGCTCTTTGAAGTGGAGCTTGTCGGCATGAATAATGTGCTTTCAGGACATCTACTAAGAGACACAACAAAGGCGCCTGAGATGTTAGTACATGGAAAACTCAAATTCATCCCAAGCAACATTGCAAAAAAAGACATGAAAAAGATATTCAAGAACACAGTAGAGAAAAATGACAAGAGATGAAACAGATCAAACAATAAAAATTGCGTATTACCCAGGATGCACCCTAAAAGGGACCACCAAAGAATTCGGCGACTCGATAGAACTTAGTTTCTCTGCCCTTGGAATAGAACTTATAGAAATCCCTAGCTGGATCTGCTGTGGAGCCACAAGCGCGCATGCGACCGATAAAAATCTTGCCATCGCTCTTCCTTATCACAATTTCGCAAAGACACAGGAAATGGGGATGGGTACGATAGCGATTCCATGCGCTGCGTGTTTTCAGCGTCACAAGGTCACGAATAAAGAATGCGAGCGTGAAGACATAAGAAAAGAGATGTATAAAATAACTGGGCATAGGTATGATGGCAATATCAGATGCCGACATCCGCTGGAAGTGCTCATGAAAGATATAAAACCCGAGAAGTGGCAGAACTTGCTTAAGAAAAAACTCGGGTTAAAAGCTGCATGCTATTATGGCTGTCTTCTCACACGGCCAGAAGATGTCATGGAGTTTGATGAGAGACCAGAAAACCCGCAACTGATGGATGATTTCTGCGAAACCCTTGGCATGAAAACAGTCGACTGGAATTATAAGGTGACATGCTGCGGGGCTTCGTATTTTGCATCAAAACCAGAGATTGTATTGAAACTTACAAGCAAGATATTAGAAGACGCTAAAAAATCAGGCGCTGAATGCGTTGTTGTTGCCTGCCCGTTATGCCATTCAAATCTTGATATGAAGCAAAAAGAGATCGGAAAAGAGCTCAGGATGGATCTGGATATGCCTGTGTTTTATTTCTCGCAATTGCTTGGTCTCGCGCTTGGGATCGATCATAGAAAACTTGGACTGCATACGCATTTTGTCGATACACAAGTACTATTGGATAGAAAGAGGTTGATCTAGATATGCTGCGGATAGGAGTTTTTGTCTGCCACTGCGGAAATAATATCGCAGGGAGAGTACGTGTCGAAGATGTAGCGAAAGCCGCAGCGGATTTTCCTGGAGTGCTCTATTCAACCACAAGCATGTACATGTGTTCAAGCGAAGGCCAGGGATTGATAACTGACATGATAAAAAAACATAACCTGACAAAGATCGTTGTCGCATCATGTTCTCCTAATCTTCATGAAAAGACTTTTCGGGGGCTTGCAGAGAAGAACGGTCTCAATTATTATTCTGTCGAGATCGCGAACATCCGTGAGCAGGTCTCATGGGTGCATGATGATATCGACAAAGCGACTGAGAAAGCCATAGATATCGTCAGGATGGCTGTCGCGAAAGTATCACACGGAAGACCGCTTAAGAAAAGATCTGTCAAAGTCACAAAAAGAGCACTTGTGATCGGTGGCGGCATAGCTGGGATCCAGGCCGCGCTCGATCTCGCAGATGCGGGATTCAAAGTGACCATGGTCGAGAAAGAGCCAACTATCGGCGGCAAGATGGCTATGTTCGATAAGACATTCCCGACACTTGATTGTTCTATGTGCATACTGACACCTAAGATGGTGCAGACAAGGGATCATGAGAATATCGAGCTGCTGACATTCTCTGAAGTCGAAGAGCTGGATGGACACGTCGGTGAGTTCAATGCGAAGATCAGGAAGAAAACACGTTATGTGGATGAGGAACTATGCATCGGCTGCGGAGCATGCGAGAAAGTATGTCCTGTGAAGACGGAATCGACATTTAATCAGGGCCTTGTGAAGCGCAAAGCCATCTATTTCGATTTCCCTCAGGCAGTCCCGAAAGTGCCGCGCATCGACAATGACAAATGCATCAAATGTGGAGCATGCGCAAAAGTCTGTCCGAAGAAGTGCATCAGGTACAATCAGAAAGATGAGATCTTCAAGAGAACATTCGGTGTCGTTATCGTCGCGACTGGTTCAGAGATATTTGATGATTCTGCATATGGTGAATATGGCTATGGAAAGATCCCTGATGTCATCACATCGCTTCAGTTTGAGAGGATGCTTGTCGCAGGCGGTCCTACTGACGGAAAAGTGCTGCGGCCAAGCGATGGAAAAGTGCCAAAGAGCGTCGTATTCATAAAATGTGTCGGGTCGCGTGATGAGAAGAAAGGATATCCATATTGCTCGCGTGTCTGCTGCATGTATACAGCGAAGCATGTGCTTCTTTTGAATGAGCATCATCCGGGTACAGACATCTATGTTTTTTATATCGACATCAGATCCTTTGGAAAGAATTATGAAGAATTCGTAAAAAGAGTCCAGGATGAGACCGGAGCATTGTATCTGCGCGGTCGTGTGTCGCGTATCTTCGATCGCGATGGCAAGCTGCATGTGTTCGGCACCGATACATTGACTGGCAATCAGGTGAAAGTGGACGCTGATATGGTCGTGCTTGCGAATGGTCTTGTGCCGGCGAAGTCGACAAGGAAGATCGCGCGGGTCTTGAACCTATCAAAAGACACTCATGGCTGGCTCAATGAACTGCATCCTAAACTCGCGCCGGTCGAGACTGCGACACGAGGAGTGTTCATAGCAGGCACATGCCAGGGACCAAAAGATATCCCAGATGCTGTCGCAAGCGGTTCAGCTGCTGCGTCACGGGCGATGTCGATATTGAATCACTCTTCGCTTGAACTGGAACCTACAATCGCGCATGTGAATCAATTCCTGTGCAGCGGATGCGAGAACTGTTTCATGGCATGCCCGTTCGGCGCAATCGAGATGGTTGATTATAAAGATCCGAACACAAAGAAGATACGTAGAGTCGCACAGGTGATAGAAAGCAAGTGCACTGGCTGCGGAGTGTGTTCATCAGTGTGTCCTGTGCCTGCGATCGATGTATCTGGTTTCAGCGCCGAAGATGTTTTTGTCGAGATTGAAGCCCTTGGAAAAGGGATACGAAAAAATGATGCAGGGATAAAAACGAATGGCAAAAAGAAATGATGATCTGGTAATCGCTGCGATCTTATGCAAGTGGTGCTCTTATGCAGGTGCAGATCTTGCAGGCACTTCGAGAGTAAAATATCCTGAGAACGTCCGTGTCATCAAAGTGCCGTGTTCTGGTCGTGTGAGTCCGCGCTTTGCCATAAAAGCATTGTATGAAGGTGCAGATGGAGTATTGATTTCAGGCTGCCATCCGGGAGATTGTCATTACAGCGAAGGCAACATGCGCGCCAGACGGCGTATGTTCACATTCAAGACACTTACGGAATTCATGGGGATAGAAGAAGAGCGGATCCAGATGAGCTGGGTATCGGCTTCAGAAGCGGCCAAGTGGAAAAGCGTGGTTGAAGATGTGCTTGACACTGTGAATCGCGTCGGGCGAAATATTATATTTGAAGATGGGAATGAATGAAGAGATAGGAAGAATCGCAGGCGATCTATTCGCCAAGAAGAAGATAGATGTGTTTCTTGGCTACTGCCATGATGAACATGTAGGTGCGCGACCCATATATATTTCTTCAGGAGATACCGACCTCAAGAAAAAGATCGAGCAACTGATGTTTGATGAGCACTGTGTGATGAGCCTTCCTGGTTTTCTTGGCCGGTTGCGGGGTGAACGTGTCGGTATCGTCGCAAAAGGCTGCGATATAAAATGTATCATCGGACTTCTTCAGGAGCATCAGGTGTCTCGTGAGAATCTTGTGATCGTCGCTGTCGAATGCGACCATGTGAAATGGAAAGGAGAAGAGATGGATAAATGCAAATACTGCGATGTCCACAAGCCGGATTTCTATGATCATATAATGAAAGGAGCTCGTGTCAGGGACAATGTGACGGCTGATAAGAAAAAGAAGATATTTTCTGTGCTTGAGAAGTATGAGAAGATGACGAGCGCTGAGAAACTTGCATTCTGGAAAAAGCAGGCAAAGAAATGCATACGGTGCTACGCTTGCAGGCAGGCATGCCCATTATGCTTTTGCCAGGAATGCGCTGCGCAGCAGAATGTGCCAAAGTATATCCCTGATGTAGCAAATGAGAATGCCAATTATATGTGGCTTATGAACCGGGCATATGATCTTGCCGGAAGATGCACTGGATGCATGGAATGCGACAGAGCATGTCCTGTTGGGATCCCATGGTATCTGTTGAACCGGAAGATGGCAAAGACAATCGCTGTGAATTTTGGTTTTGTATCTGGAAAGAAAGAGAACATCGGCAAAAAGACACCATTATCAGACTGGTCTGAAGATGATCCAGACAAGTGGGTAAGATGAAAATAATAGTTGATAAAAAAGGACTGTTGAAATTTATTGATTCTATCAGGAAGAAATATAGATTGATCGCTCCTGTGCAGAAAGATGAAGGATTGTTCTTTGATGCAGTATCAAATACCAGCAAAATAGTTTTTGATTACATCAATCCGAAGAACACAGCGAAAGAATTCTTCTTTCCGATAAAGGATCCGATACTTAGGTATGATTCGGATTCGATAGAAGAAGTCAAAAAAAGCAAAGAGAATATCGCGATCTTTGGCATACGTCCTTGCGATGCGCGAGCGCTTTCTGTGATGGACAAGGTATTCAATTGGGATACAAAGGATGGTCTTTATGATAATAGGCGGAAGAATGCTCTGCTTATCGGCTTTGGCTGCAACAAGGCAGGCGATCACTGCTTCTGTACATCGTTCGGATACGGACCGCATGAATCAAAAGATGTAGATGTGATGGTGTATCAGCTAGGAAAGGATGAGTTTATGGTTTTAGGTGTAAGTAAAAGGGGTGTGGGGTGTGTGGTAAGTGGTAAAAAAGCCTCACCAGTGCATGAATCCAGACGAAAAGAACTGGAGAAAGGCATTGTGTTCAAGAAGAAGATGGATGTCGACAAGGTCTACAAGAAGCTCGACACAGTATTTGATTCTGATTATTGGACCGGCGCTTCTTTCCATTGTATCGGATGCGGCACATGTACATTCCTCTGCCCTAGTTGCCATTGCTTCTGTATGAGCGATGAAAGAAATATTAGATACAGGATATGGGATTCATGCCAGTTCGCATGCTTCACAAAACATACATCAGGGCATAATCCAAGACCCACTCAGCGTGAGAGATACAGACAGAGGGTCTATCATAAATTTAGTTACTACAAGAAAAACTTTGGAGAGCATCTATGTGTTGGGTGCGGCAGATGCACATTGCACTGTCCGATGAAAGTGGATATATTTTCAATAGCTAATGGGACGCTTGATATCAATGAAAAATAGAGAAGACTATATTCCAATTCCAGCAAAAGTAGTCGCGCTTAGAGACGAAACACTTGATGTGCTGACTCTTCAGATAAAACCAGATGAAAAAGTCACATTCCGCCCAGGACAGTTCTTTCTTTTGTCTGTGTTCAATGCGGGTGAATCTGCCTTTGCATTCTCGAATGATTCTGGCGACATCGAATGCTCTGTGAAATGCTGTGGACTTAACACGCAGGCGATACATCGATTGGCAATTGGTGATTTTGTTGGAGTGCGTGGCCCATACGGCAACAGTTTCCTTGATTTTATCAAAGGAAAGAAAGACATCTATCTGGTCGCGGGTGGAATCGGTACAGCACCGATACGATCGCTTCTTCAGCACATTCTCGCGAACAGGAATAAATTCGGCAAGGTCACTTTGCTTATGGGCGCGAGAACACCTGCTGACCTACCATATATGGATGAACTTATGGCACTTAGAAAGAACAAGAAAGCAAAAGTCGATGTAATCCTTACTGTGGACACACAGCCAGAAGAAGGATGGAAAGAAAATGTCGGTTTTGTGCCTGTGATTCTTGATAAGATTAAACCAAAAACCAAAAACTCCCTCGTGTTTGTATGCGGGCCGCCGATCATGATCAAATTCTGCGCTGATACACTTTCAAAGAAGGGATTCAAGGGCGACCAGATCATCTCTACACTTGAGAACAGGATGCAGTGCGGCATAGGAAAATGCGGACGATGCAACATCGGCCCTGTCTACGTCTGCAAATGCGGACCTGTCTTCACATATGATGATATCAAGAAGATGCCAAAGGATATGTGAAGAAAAATAAAGATATGAATAATCATCCCTGTCTTATCTGCGAATTGCCGATATATTCATGCATCAGTCCAAGAAGCCCTGTCTGGTCGCCATGATAACGTATCTGCGCAGCTTGGTTCTCAATCTTCGATTTCAACATCAATTCGCTAAATACTTCTGGCACTTTTAAACCCTCTTTTCTCGCAAGCTCAGGATTAATGAAGCAGATCGAAGGCGTCAATGGATGATGCTTCTGGAATATAGATATTTCTTCAAATGATGTATCCTGATCAATATATTGCATTGCTATAAGCCTTGCAGAATAAAGCGCACCTGTTTTTTCTCTATATACACCGTAAAATTCAGATGTGAGAATTTCCGAATCTTGATAATCGATTTTCATGCCATTGCAGACCCGATTAAAACCTGTTTTTGAGTATAACAGATTCGGCAGGAACTGTTCTCTTATGTTCTTTATCGTCAATTCGTCGTTCATAAATATGCTTTTCTCTTCAATCGCCATCTTTGAATCACCCTCAAATCGCAGTAGTAATCATGTCATCTTATTTATAGCTTCCGGCGGGGTGTGGGCTTGTGGGATGTGGGGTGTGAAAAAGAGATAGTATGTTATTTCTGAAATTTCAGAAATTTCAAATATTCAAAATTTCGAAACTTTTAAATATTCTGAATACTAAAAGACAGCCATATGCCAGATAAAGAGATAATACAGGAACTGACCGACGAATTCGGCCGAGTCATGGAATTCATGGGCCTGCCGCCTGTGACAGGTCGTATGTGGGCGATCCTTTATTTCAAGGGTGAGATGACCCAGGAAGCGTTGAAAGAAGAGCTTGGCTGTGCCCTAAGTTCTGTCAGCCAGAGCATCACCATCCTTGAGAATTTCAATCTCATATATGTCTCTGGAAAAGATGGGAGAAAAAAGATATATAGCACAGAAACAGATTTCAACAAGATAAAGAGGAAGAAGCTGGAAGCTATGGTCCGCCATGTGATAGAACCACTGACAGGACTCTGTAAAAGCAGAGTAGATGACGTGAAAGACCCAGATGTGAAAACCAAGATAGGCAACTTACATAAGGTCTATTCGCAAGCAGGCTTATTCATCAAGCTTGTGCTGAAGCTACCATTTGGAAAATGAAGAACGCGATAATCAGATTGGATAATGTATGTAAGATATATAAGATCGGGACTGTCGAGGTCCACGCCCTAAGAGGGCTCACACTACAGATAGAGAAAGGTGAATTTGTCGCCATACAAGGACCGAGCGGCAGCGGAAAATCGACAGCAGTGAACATGGTCGGCTGCCTTGACATCCCTACAAGCGGAAATATCTTTCTTGACAGCAAGAACATAAGCCAGATGACTGAATCGCACCTCGCGCAGATCCGCGGACAGAAGATCGGATTCATCTTCCAGCAATTCAATCTCATAAATGTGCTGACTGCGCTTGAGAATGTGATGCTTCCGATGACATTCCAGGGTGTCCCAGAAGAGAAGAGGATCGAACGTGCAAAGCAGCTGCTTGAATTGGTCGATCTTGGGGACAGGTTGCACCATCGTCCGACAGAGATGTCAGGCGGACAACAGCAGAGAGTCGCTATCGCAAGAGCGTTATCGAACGACCCAGAAGTCATACTCGCTGATGAACCGACAGGAAACCTCGATTCAAAGACAGGAGTCAGCGTGATGGAATTCCTTGAGAAACTACATAAAAAAGGGAAGACCATCGTCATGGTCACACACGACAACCAGCTCGCTAAACGGGCTGACAGGATTTTGTTCCTAAAAGATGGAGTAGTAGTCGATGAACAGGTATGCAGGAAAGGAAATACTTGCAAAAGCATAATGAAAAAAGGAAAAACCAAAAGGTGATACATATGAAAAAGACAGACAGATCGATCTATTTCGCATTATTTATTCTATTGAGCATGATGCTCATGCCATTCGCAGTATCAGCAGTGTCAGACCCAGTCGACGCTTTATCAAGTTCATATCGTGTGAAAGTGGTTTTCTTAAACCAGGATCCTGATCCTGTGGAACCAGGAAAATATGTCAATGTCCGTTTTAAGGTAGAGAACCTTGGAAACGATGATCTTGATGATCTGACTTTCGAGATCCTACCAGAATATCCATTCTCATTAGATTCGCAGAAAGATGCCACCATCGATATCGGCGGGCTTTTTGGAAGGCAGAAAGATGAATACGGCGCTATCCTTGATTGGAAACTCCGTGTCGACAAGGATGCGATCGAAGGCGAAAACGAGATAAAACTCAGATACACATACCCAGGAAAAGTCTCATGGATCACACTTGACGCATTCGATATCAATGTGAGGACGCATGACGCGATCCTTATGGCTGACAGCTACAAAGCGACGCCAGAAAGAGTCGTCTCTGGAAACAAAGTGAAACTTGACATCACCATCAAGAACTTCGCTGACTCTATGGTAAAAGATATAAAGACAAAACTTTCGCTTCCGGCAAATTTCGCGCCAGTCGGCTCAACTAATGAGAAGACAACAAAGCAGATCGATGCAGGAAAGACGATGATTGTCAATTACGAATTGATGGTGGATACAGATGCGACATCGAATGTGCATAAGATCCCGCTCGAGATAACATACAGCGATGAGCTTGGAAATTCTTACAGCACAAACACGACAATAGGACTGATTGTCGACAACCCACCTAAATTTGTATTGAACTTAGAGGAAAGCGACATATACACAAACAACAAAAAAGGCAAGGTGATAATCAGTTTCTCTGATGTGGGATTCAGCAACATCAACTTTGTCAGGCTTACTTTGCTCGACACAGATGATTACAACATATTATCTACACCGATGGTATATCTTGGAAATGTAGAACCAGATGATTATCAGACTGCAGACTATGATATCTTTGTCAATTCAGAGAAAGCAGTTGGGAATGAAAGCCTGCCTTTGAAATTCAAGATAGATTTCACAGATGAATACAATAAAGATGTCTCAAAAGAAGAGACACTTTATATGCCGCTATACAAAGACGCAGATGCCCAAAAGTTCGGTTACGTGGTAGGTGGCAACAAGTACACACCTATCATCGGCGCTATGATTGGGATATTGGTCATTGTGTTCTGGCTCCAGATGTTGGTCGGCGCAATCAGAAGCAAGCATGGCATTGGCAAGAAGATAATGTGGATCTTCCTGATTGTCTCTACTTTGGTGATCGGCGCACTGCTCTACTACATCTTTGGACGCAAAAGCGCTGAATAAAGTCCACTAAGAGAGAAAGAAAGGGTGAGATGCAAAAAGTATGCTAGCAGACTATTTCAAGATCGGATGGAAGAATATCAAGAACAGGAAACTTAGATCCTATCTCACCATCCTTGGAATAGTCATCGGTGTCGCTGCCATCATTTCTCTGATAAGTGTCGGACAGGGCCTTCAAAGTTCTATCACCGGACAACTTGACAAGATCGGCGGGAACAGGATTTATGTCATGCCAAAAACAGTCGGATTCTCTGATCCGACAAGCGTAGTCGGACTTACTACTGATGATCTGGAGATAGTCGAAAGCATGTCAGAATTCGATCTTGTTAACAGCCTGCTTAGCAAAAGCGCGCCCATAACATATGGAAAAGAGACAGAATTCGCAAGCTATCTATATGGATTCCCATCTGACAGATCAGAAGAAAGATTCGAATCATATGATTATGAATTGGCGAAGGGCAGGTACTTCTCACCCCAAGATAATTATGCGCTTATACTTGGAAGCAGGGCCGCTAGCGATATGTTCGACAAGGAACTAAGGATAAACAGTAATGTCGAGATCAAGGGCAAGAAGTTCAAGGTGATCGGTATCTTAAAGAGCATCGGAAGCGCAGAAGATGACAATGTGATCTATATGCCGCTTGATACGATAAGAGATATTTTTGATGATAAAAAAGGGATATCTTTCATAGACGCCACCATAAAAAAAGGCCTTGATATACCAACTGTCGTCGGCAAGCTTGAGAAGAAGCTTGAACGGTCGCGTGGGGAAGAGGATTTCACTGTGTCGACTCCAGAGCAGATGCTTGAACAGTTCGGATCCATACTAACAATCGTCAATGTCGTCCTTATCGGAATCGCAGCCATCTCACTTATTGTTGGGGGCCTTGGCATCATGAATTCAATGTATACTTCAGTCCTTGAGAGGACAAGAGAAATAGGAATCATGAAAGCGATCGGTGCGAGAAGAAAAGATATACTCTTGATTTTTTTGCTGGAATCCGGCCTAATCGCCACTGCCGGTGGCGTGCTCGGATCGATCATCGGTACAGGGATCGGAAAGATCGTCGAATCTTTAGCGGCTTCAGCAGGATACAGCATGTTAAAAGTAGATGTCAGCATATGGCTCATACTATTTGGTATAGTTTTCGCGTTCACTGCTGGTGTTCTTTCGGGATTCCTTCCTGCAAGGACAGCAATGAAAATGAAGCCAGTGAATGCATTGAGATATTAGGTTGATAGAAATGTTGAAAGAATATTTGACGATGACCTGGAAGAACATGAAGTACAGACAGATCCGGGCATGGCTCACGATAATGGGCATCGTTGTAGGCATAGCTGCCATCATAGCATTGATATCATTAAGCCAAGGACTTGAGAATGCGATAACTGAAAATTTTGAAAGCCTTGGCGTCTCGAACATACGTGTCACACCTGGGCACCTGCGTGGCCCGCCTACAGCCGGCAATGGTCTTGACGGCGGGATGCTTGATATAGTCAGGAAGATCAAAGGCGTGAAATATGCAAACCCAGTCCTGCTTAATCAAGGCAAAGTGACATATAACAATGAAGAAAAATATATGCTTATAACAGCTGAAGATCCGGCCACTTCTATAAAAGGTGTTGCCGATGCCAAGATCGATCTCACTGAAGGCAGGTATATGTTACCTGCAGACAATAATGTGGTCATCATGGGTTATACAATAGCATATGATCTGTTCGAAAAAGATGTCAGCGCAAGGACATCCATCGATATAGACGGAAGAAAATTCAAGGTAATCGGAATATTTGAGAAGACTGGGACCAGCGTAGATAGTACAATGATCATGCCAATCGATACTGCAAGAGATCTTTTCGATGTTCCAGACAAGATAAGCGTGATTGTCGTCAATGTTGAATCTGGAGAAGATAAAGAAGCCATGGGAAAAAAGATAAGGCGTGTGCTCGAAAGACATTATGATAAGGATGCTTTCGATATCTTCACGCCAGAGCAGCTTCTCGCACAGCTTCAGACGATACTTGGGATAGTAGAAGCAGTGCTTGTCGGCATCGCAGCGATATCGCTTGTGGTCGGAGCTGTCGGAATCATGAATTCTATGTTCACATCAGTCATGGAAAGGACACGGGAGATTGGCATCTTCAAAGCCATCGGCGCTTCGAACAGTTCGATATTGACTATGTTTTTGATAGAATCTGGTTCTATGGGGCTTTTTGGCGGTGCTGCTGGTGTCATCATGGGGCTTTTTTTCGCAAAAGCTGTCGAAAAGATCGCTGATCTTGCCGGATTTGGACTTATCAGTGTAAAAGTGTCTATACCACTTGTATTATTCGCGCTTGGTTTCGCTTTTGTCATAGGCATGATTTCAGGAGTCCTGCCGGCATATAAAGCATCAAAATTGAAGCCTGTAGATGCGCTGAGATATGAATGATTCTGGGTTTTGAATACGTGTTCTTTCCTTTGCCAGAGCACATTGCTATACGCAACGTGCGCTTGTATGATAGGATAGCATCTCACGATATCCAAATGAGGAGATTTTTTAAAATATAACTAATGGGCTTGAGCGAAGTGAAACCCATGCATTTCGTCAACGTTTGAGCGAAAGGTTGAGCGCGAAACATTTAAATAAAGCCATCCTATAAGAGTAATAAGTATATTATAAAAGAGGCATCAATAGTATGGGATTGTCAAAGATAGAGAGTATCGCCACATTTCTAATGACATTGATAATCATGTGGCCGATCTGTTCTGCTGATGTGATGGGAGCTAGTTCTGTCACTCAAGTATCTGCGACAGGAGTCGATGGGATCGATAGCATAGTGAGGGGGCTTGATACACTATCTGTCACAGCGAAGGTCAAGATCACAGGTGACTCATCGATCTCAGCGACACAAGTTCTGCTAGGCACAACGCCGTTCAACAGCTGCACTGCTATCGATTCGACATCCAGCCAATGCATATATACTGATTCATCGCAGAGATCTTTTTCAGGCAGCGGTGCAAAAAATGTATTGGTTGTAGCAAAGGATGATTTAGGGGCGACTGTTGCATCAGGGACAGGTGTCTATTATGCAGATGAGACTGCGCCCATGATTAGCACATTCAGTGTGACTGAAGACGCGACCACAAAACAGGCGACTCTTGCTTATTCAGTCGTAGATATCGCACAGGCAGGAGCCAGTTCTTCTATGTGCTCAGGGATAAAGATGCTGACTATGTATATAGATACTGTCGCAATCAAGACAATCGCGGGCAATGGCAAATGCAGCATGTCTGGCTCAGAGGTTCTCTCTTCGTCATTGTTCTCGACAGCAGGCGACCTGAAGATATGCCTAGAAGCAGACGATTATTTCGATCAGAAATCCGCGCAGACATGCACCAATTATCAGTATGACACAGGAGCCCCTCTATTTGATGAAACTTCATTATATATCTCGAAAAATGGTGGAGCGCTTCAATATGTCGGAGCCGGCATGAATGTGGTATTTGATCTTGAGATGGACATAGCTGATGACTCAAAGAAAGTCATTCCCGATAGCAAGATCTGGATAGACACATCGAAGGTCGGCGGAACATCAAAGAAAAAACCATCCAGTTGTAGTTTCAGTTCTGGAGTGAACAGCTGCACATGGAGCAATCTGCAGGTATATGTGCCGTCAGTCTCTGATGACTCGACAACGACATTGCCTATCACGTTCTATGCTGAGGATGATAAAGCGAACAAAGGGAATCATTCAGTCGATCTGGCAAATTATCTCAAAGTCGACAGCACAGCACCTTCGGTGACGCAGATCGGCTCATTATATACTGATGATGATGGTAATTATTATCTTGGAGCAGAAGAAAATCAGATATGGGCGCAGATCGATGAGACTGAAAGCGGCATCGATGTTGGAGATATATCGATCAGCGGCGCTGCGAGTGGTTCGCCGGATGAATGTTTCCTTGGTTCTGGCTGCTACTGGAATTTCACTGGCGTCACAGGGACAGATGGAAAGAAAGTGAAGGCGACGATCAGCTCTTCATCAAAAGACATGGCCGGAAATCTCATCACCGGCACCCTTGAGCAGAGCTTTATTGTAGATAAGAACAAACCGAAATTATTGAATGCGACTTTCGCGAACGAAGAGAACTTAGCCTGCACATGGAGCCCAAAAAACACATCAGCCTGCAAAGCGGATTCTTTCTTCCGGGATGGAGATAAATTGCTTGTGCTAGCTGTCATCGAGGAGATGGCATCGACCCCGATTGTATATCTAAACGCTTCTGACATCATTGATGAGAACAGATCATATGTAGGAACCTGCGAAGAGAGATTGGATTCAGATGATCTGGAGACTGGCATCTGGGACTGCTATTGGAGCGATATCGGTCCTGTCGAATATAATCTAGGCGGTAAAGTGGAAATAACAGTCTATGACAGTGCAGGAAACCACATCGACCAGGATATCAGCGTCAAAATATTCAAGAAAGCAAAAGACCGCGAATATTGGTCTACAATTGTTCTTGATGAGATGATGCCTGAGAAGCTTGACAGAAAGATCGCACAGGCAGTGTCGCAGTCCGCGTATCTCAAGATAAAACTTGTCCCTGGTGAAGATGCCAGCTCTGATATGAAAGTGCGTGCCATCGAATTATATGGCTGTGATGATGAGCAGAACCAATCGGCGTTTAGGGATTATCGTGATGTGGAAGCAGAGACAGATACAGGAGACATGAGGTGGCAACGCTTTGAGTTCAACCCGTTCGATTCAAAGATCGATGACACAAAGATGCTTGAGAATCTGACACTCAATTGTGAATATACGATTATCACACAAGTCGGTTCAAGCCTGTCAAAACCACAGAGGATCAATGCAACATTCGAGATCGGACTGTATAATCTTCCGATGGGTTTCATCGATGACAGCGTGCAGAAAGAGATCGATGAGCTTATGGAAAATGTCAAAGATGGCAGCACGTTTGATGATATGCGCACACTTGGTCAGGTGATGGCTGTGTGGAGCAATATCTGCGGACTCATGACTCTCATCAACGCAGTCATCGCCTTATGGGGATCTGTCACTGATGTACTTGCGTGTCTAGGCATATTAGCATGTGTGAGCAGCGCAGCTTCAACTGCTTCTGGAAAAGCACTGACAGCATTCTCGCAAGTAGAACAGACTGGTTGGAGAACCGCGATGGAATGGATCTGCACAATCCCTACGTGCACACTTCAGGAGAAACTTCTTGAGAAATTCTCACCAAACACATACAAATGGATAAAAAATCCTATTGGTGAAGGGATAAAGACAACTGATCCGAATACAAAGCAGAAAGTGACATTATCACAATATTTTGAGAATAATGTCTATTCATCAAGCACAAGCAAGAAGACAAAGATAGTCGATGATGGAAAAAAGAAAGAGACAGTCAACTATGAACAACAAAGAAAAGTGGTCTTTGATCCGACAAAAGAGATCGGTGGTTTCATGGATTCAAGCGCTATCAGAAAAAACAAAGTCTTAAGCTATGCTTTCTTGTGCGCACCAGGGATATCTGATTTTTATGTGAAACAAGGTGAAGCCGCCTGCAAGAAGATATCATGTCTAAAAGACAGAGTGCCATATGGGACACCAAAAGAAGTATGTGATGAGATATATGATTATGATATGTGCATGCTGACAAATCAGCAATATACTTCGCTCTTGGAACTAGTGCCATTCACGAAATTATTCGATTTGGTCGGTCAGATAATCGGTCTTGTCGGGTGCGCATTCGGTATAGGAGATTCAGACCAAAATGGATATTGCGTCGCTCAATTGGGGATAATAGGTGCATCGATTGGTTGTTTCATGGCAGGATGCGGTGGATGCGCGGAGTGTGGATTATGCACTGCTTGCTATCTATTGACAATGTATGATATGACAAGTTCAGTGATAAGCATGGTCGAAAGGATGTTCAAAGATAATATCTTCAGTGAGGATTATTGGCTTCCGAACAATACACCATATTGCGATGCTTTGCTTGAAAACAACGAAGATGAAGACAATACAGCGACAGGAGGTGGATCCATGTGAAATACTTGAAAAAGATATTGATTCCTGTCTTGATTATATTTATGACCTTTGTCATCTGGACAAATGTATCATCACTTGGATGCACAAATGATAATGACTGTAACGATATCTGCATTGATAGTGTATGCCATGTCACAAAAACGATAGTCACGAATTCTTATGGTGCATTCTCTAAGGTTTTCTGTGCCGAAATAAATGGTGGATCCGATTCATTCTGCTACACATACACAGGAACGATGATGCGTTATGAAGCTGCGACAAAGACATATAATTACTGCGCTGATGAGAATTGTGATCATTATGCAAAAAATAATGGAGAAGCATATAGCTTATCTTCAGATAAAGCTAAATTATATAATGACGCTTATAAGAAAAAAATACAGGCTGCACAAAGCGCAGACGAAAAAACAAAGACTAATGAACAGACCAAAGAAAGCACCAAAAAAAACTTAGGGAGCGAATGTGGAGATAACTCTGAATGTGCAAGCGGTGAATGCAGTATAGGCTTTGGAAATGCATGTGTTGCATACAAACTAGGCAATCAGATTAAAGGGCAGATATGTACATCCCACATAGATTGTGTCACTAGCTTCTGCAATGCAGGTAAATGCGATACACGTCCTAAAGATATAGAAAAGATCGACGAGATCAAAAAAAATGGTGAGGCTTGCGGCAACGATAATTATATCTGCGCATCTGGTAATTGTGTGAATGGTAAATGCGCAGAGGAAGCAGACGAAGAATGGGATGATATATACGGAAGTGAAAGTGATGGCATGCCTGCAACTGGATCAAAAGTAAGCGGGACTGTACCGCCAGCAAAAGGATGCAAAAGCACTTATACAATTACGTCGACCAGTGGAAATTCTGTCGGTGGATGTGTAAGTGGGTCTAACCCTGATGGCGGCCCACCAAAATTCTTTTTGAGTGATAATGGAAATCTCTATTATTATAATTCTGAAAAAGGGATGTACATGCAATGCGATGGTGCTGTCAAGTCTGAAAACGATGCTAAATCAAAATGTACTATACCGACTAATCTCAGAGATGGAAAGAATAATAAAAAATCTAGTGACACCGATGATGACTCAGTTGCCCAGTCTGCAAACAATCTTCGTGACTGGCAGACCGATAAGACAAAATGCGGGCAGGATCTTGCACATGGGATTGGGTGGAATGTGTTCGATTGCGAAGCCACAAAATGCCCGGATGGCTTTTCTGGATGCTATAAACGGAAAGGATATAATTCAGAAGGAGATTGCATAAAGAGCGACCAATTCAAATGCGAAAAGATAGATGGACAATGGCAGAGAGTGACTGCGAACTGCCTGAAGAAAGGAGACAACTCATGTCCAGAAGCGAAGACGCAGACAGAGATAAGGACCTGCCTTGCAACTGCAAAGAGCGATGCGGCAAAGAAAGTATGCAGTGAGATCAAGGTCCAGACCGATTTCTTTTTGCTTGGCAGCTTCCTTGGAAAGAGATACAAAGGCATAGATTATGATGAAGCGCTTGCAGAATACACTCAGCAGATAAGCGATTCATTCTTAAGTGGATGGATTAGTGGTGGATTAACACAAGGGATTCTGAGGGCTTCATGCGACAGGCAGGAGATGAGCGATGAATCATTGAGCGGTGGATTGGCTTTAAGTAGGACATCAAGAACATATCTCCATGTTGAGGGAGAGAAATCGACTTTGACAAAGACGATTGCTGGCGAAAAATCATATCAATATAAATTCACATTTGATATCGATCCATCAGAATGCGGGATCGTGTTCTCGATTGTGCTAAGAGACAAGGGCAGCTCAGACATCCCACTATTCAGCGACGCATATGGAAGGGAATTCAAAATTGTCGCAGGCAACCTTACATCAGATGAAAGAAAATTATGGGGAGAGCCGATGATCAACAGCTCGATGCGATGGGCTCCAGGCGCTGCTGCCAGCGTCCTTCCTGCATGGGAAGTGATACCAGGAAATAACGACCATGATCAGATCTGCATCAAGATACATAACAATCCAAGGTGCTTCGCCGCAAGAAGCATATGCAATACAATCGTGGATTCAAAAGTCAATTTTGTGTCAAAGAGCGGCGATGGGTCAGATAACATCATCACAAAGCCAGGAGTCAAATCAGATCCTGGAAAACCCACTTTAAATTCAGGAATCTAGTGAAAAAAGAGGTGAATAATTGGCAGGCAGAAAGGGACAGATAACCCTATTCATAATAATAGGGATACTCTTGATAGTAGGCTTTGCCATATACACTTATATCTCACAGACGCAGACTTTGGACCCACTCAAGACCTCACAGACAGATGCTCTTCAAAGGCAGCCTACAGAGCTCCAGCCGATACAGGCATTGATCACCTCATGTCTTGAAGAGCTTGGCGATGAGGCGATAATGAAGATCGGGCAAGGCGGTGGATATATCGATGGCAATGATCTTGCTTATGACGACAGCGGTTATAAATTATTCAATAATCCCATCTCACCGACAGATTCTGAAGGCATCGCATTCAGCAGTTCTGGAAATATCATCCCGTACTGGTCATTTAAGCAAGGTAGTGGCGGATGCGGAGACGAATGTCTTTATATGTCAAAAAGGCCTGCCTTGACAAAGACACAGGACCCAACATTTTCGATGGAGACACAGATAGAAAATTATATCAAAAAACATTTTTCAGGATGTGTTGATGATTTCAAGACATTCAAAGACAATGATTTCGATTTCAAGGAGACTGGGAATATAGATATCTCTGTCATGGTGAATGACAACGATATCCAGGTCAACATGAAGTATCCAATAGAAGTCACCAAGGATGATTCAAAATACACGCTGTTGAATTTCAATTCAAAACATCAGGTGAACCTGAAACAGATGCTTGACTACGCAGATGATATCATAGAATTCAATGAGAATTTCGAGTTCTTAGAGAGAAATACCATATATCTTATCGGCGCGCATAGTGGACTTGATGAGAATATGCTTCCACCGACATCAAGCTCTCCATCAGATAATAAGAAAGTATATTGGATGAAATCAGATGTCAAGAAAAATATCCAGAGCCTTCTCGCCCAATACGTGCCGTTATTTCAGGTCGATTCAAGTATGAACTATCAAGAGATCAATTCTCCGGCTAACCCGAATTTCCAAACTCTTGTAAGAAAATTTGTGTTGCCATTGAACGCAAAAGTATATCTTGATGTAGACAAAGCGCAGGAAGAAGACGCTTCGCAAGCAGACATATTCAGGATCGAATATAATGAGACCGCGGGTTTCAAGCCATTCGATATAGAATTCCTTTATTTCCCTAGCTGGCCGATATATCTTGATCTGGATGGACCTGGATCTATGGGTGAGCTTCTTGGACCAGAGACGACAACATCATGGTTCCCACTGATGCCTGCAGAATCGACAAGATACAAATTCTATTATGATGTATCATATCCGATCATCATCACGATACATGATCCCTATGCAATGGGAGGGAAGGGATTTGATATCAGATTTGCAGTCGAGGTGAACCTTGTCGACAACGCAAGAAGATTCACGCATTTCACTGATAAAGATGGAAACCCACTCGCTCCGCTTGCGACAGGGAACACGATGCTATGCAAATATGATCAATTGAATTCAAAAGAGGTAGAGATAAGGACCTATGATGCCTATGACGCAAGCCCGATTGATGATGCAGGGATAATGTTCAATTGCGGCGAGAACTGCAATCTTGGCTTCACTAAAGAGACAACGCCGTTCAAGTCTGAACTGAAGACAAAATTCCCTATCTGCGTCGGAGGAGAGCTCGCCGCGTTCAAGAAAGGATACAGCACGACAACGATGCAATTCGACACGTATTCAGATGCCCTGCTTCCAGACAAGCCAGTGAAACTTTACATGTGGCCAGATCACAAATTGAATATCTCAATGAAAAAATATTTGACAAAGCAAGTGAAATATAACGATGGCCGCGTATTCTGGGAAGAAGGAGACCTAAAAAAGCATCGGTGGTACATAGACACAACGGCAGTCCCTTTTGATCAATATGATCTTGCAATGATATCATTCAAGGATAAGGACAGCAAGAATGGTTTCAGTGAGTTTGGATTTTCAATATACAATGGAAGCACACAAAAGTCAAGCAATGAACTCAGCATCCATCCGGGAAATTACACATTCACAGTGACCACATTCCATACCGACAAAGTGATCATCCCACCACGATGCTACGCCACATGGGAGTCTTTGATTGATGGTGGAATGGTCGATACACAGATTAATATAGATGACCAGACAAAAATAGATCTATGCAAGAAAGCTGAGAAAGACGAATTCACTTGTGATCTTTATTTCGGTGGTGATGAATGCAAATTCGCTGAGAGTCAAATATTTGATGTTTTTCCGCTTGGTTCAGTCACTTTTGATGTTGAATTCAAGGCTGATATCTATAATTATATGATCTATTGATCACAACAATCACATCTCCCGGTGAATTCGCAAAGGGCACTGAAAGCAAGTATAATCCGGATTACCTGCTTACACATCTTGATCTTGATCAACTTGGAAAGGAGAAAGACCTGCAAAAAAGTTATTCATATGCAATAAAAGCTATCCCCAGAAAAACATTAAATTAAATACTTATTTGACAGTAGTAAAAACATCGAAACATTTATATACCTGATTCTATTCTTCCAAACCATGGGAAAAATACTACGAAATATGGCATTGACAGCCATCATATCGACATCTACACTTACAGGATGCGTCAATCCATTCCAAAGACCACCGAATAATGCTCCAATGGGATATCACTGGGAAAGATCATGTGACAGGCTGGTCAGCTACACAAAAAGGCCGGAACTAGGTTCAGTCAATGGCGGCTATTCACGTGATTATATCAAAGATTGGTGTCTTGTCAAAGACAAGAGAGACTAGATCCCATACAGTTTCTTGAATTTTGTCTCTAGATAATTTATGTAATCATCAGCTGACGGCTCTTTTCCAGTGGCAAGCTCGATCAATTGCTTACCGGAATACATCTTCCCGTGTCTATGTATCTTCTCTTCAAGCCAGGAATTAAGCTCGCTAAAAGAACCGTTCTCTACCTTTCCAGGCAGATCATCTATGTCTCGGGCAGCCGCGGTATGCAGCTGCGCAGCGAGCATGGAACCGATCACGTATGTCGGAAAGTATCCAAACAATCCTGCACCCCAATGAATATCTTGTAAGACTCCTTCTGTATCGTTCTTTGGCGTGATCCCAAGATAATCCTGCATCTTCTGGTTCCATAGACCAGGCAGATCATCGACATTTATTTTTCCATCCATCAGACCATATTCCAATTCAAATCTGAGGATAACGTGCATATTATATGTCAATTCATCTGCATTAGTCCGTATCATATTCGACCCAACTCTGTTCGCCGTTCGATATAGATCATCAAGTCCAAGTCCATTAAGCGCAGGAGAATATGCTTTTTTTACCTTTGGCAAAAGGAAGCTCAAAAATTCCTGCGATTTTCCTATATTATTTTCCCAAATCCGGGATTGCGATTCATGTATGCTCATCGATCTTGCATTGCAAAGCGGTGTCCCGAAATATTCCTGCGGCAGGTTATGTTCATACATCGCATGCCCGACCTCATGGATCGTGCTTCCGAGTGTGATGAACCATCCATCATCAAGATTTGTCGTGATACGACCGAAGCATGATGTCGAAGGGTGCACTGCTTGATCAAGTCTTCCTTTATCGAAATCATAACCAATCATTCTTGCGATCATCTCATTCAATTCCATCTGTCTTGTCTCTGGCACCTGCACATTGAGAAGAGAATCATCTGGTGCGGGGCGTTTCTTTATCTTCTCAATCATAGGCACAAGTTCTGTACGGATCATTGTAAAGTATCCTTTGATATCGTCTAAAGTGAAGTCACCTTCATATTCACCGAGCAATACTTCATAAGGATGTGATTCCGGATCGATCGCGTCCGCATATCTTTTTTTCAGATCTAAGACATGTCTCAAAGATTGCGCGAACATCGAGAAGTCATCTTGCTTCTTCGCATCTTTCCAGATTTCTAGACTTTTTGCAGTCCCCTCTGCTATTTGCTCCACAAGCTCGGATGGGATTTTCTTCTGTCTTATATAATTTTTTCCGATCTCACGAAGATTCGCTTTCTCGATATCTGTAAGATCATGTTCGTCTTTCAGATCATCGAGAAGTTCGCCTATCCTATCATCAATCGACAAGTCATGTATCACGCCAGAGAGCACGCCCATCTGCTTTGCGCGTCTATCGGCTGCGTCTTTTGGCATCATTATATCCTGGTCCCAGTCCAAGACTTCAAGAACACTATCTAATATACCGCCTTTTTTCACTAGTCTTATAAGTTCTTCGTATTTATCTGCCATAATATCCCCCCATATGACTTGGAAATACACTCTGTAGATATAAAGTTTTGTTCGAATTATTTATATAGAAAACAGCTTTAGTCAATCTTGATGAATGGAATATCTGTTGTCATACCGGCATACAACGAAGAAGACAGGCTAGGTGATACCCTATCCAAGATAAAATTATATCTAGACAAGAATCACGACAGATATGAGATCATTGTCGTAGATGACGGTTCGCTAGACTGCACCGTCGATGTCGCAAACGATCATGATGCTATCCTCATCAAGAATGATTCGAACAAAGGCAAGGGATACTCATTAAGGCAAGGGCTATCGGCTGCCAGATATGATCTTATATTGTTCTCAGATGCAGATCTTTCGACACCAATCGATGAACTGAAGAAATTAATCAGATATATCAAAAAGCATGACATAGTCATCGGTTCTCGGAACATGTCTGGATCTGATATACAGATAAGACAGCCATTCATCAGAAGCACACTTGGAAAGATCTTTCCGTTCTTTGTCAACCTGATCGTCATCGATAGGATCAAAGATACACAATGTGGATTCAAGCTTCTAAAGAAAAATGTCGTTGATAGATTGATCCCCCATATGAAGACAGATGGTTTCACTTTCGATGTCGAACTTTTGTATCTTGCAAAGAAAGAAGGATTTAAGATAAAAGAAGTGCCAGTCCGGTGGCTGAATGACAAGAAAAGCAAAGTAAGTGTCATCGCAGATCCAGTGAAGATGTTTATGTCTCTGTTTCGGATCAGATTCAGCTGATCACTTGGTCGTCTTCAGGATCAGTTTTGTTCCTCTGTATATCAGAATAACTCATCACTCTGTTCCTTCCGGAATTCTTAGCATGATAAAGTGCTTGATCTGCCATTCCAATGAGTTTCGCTGACTCGGCTTCGGTATTCACAGCCTCTTTGATAAGCATCCTATCTGGTTCATATACCGCAAGACCAATGCTTACAGTTATCTCTCTTCCAGTCTTATAGCCAGGCAATTTTTCCATCCGTTCATCAAGATTGGAAGCATTATATGGGATTCGTACATTCCATTCGATGTATTTCCTTATCTGTTCAGCCTTATCCCAAAAAATCTGTTCTAGCATGAAAAGACTTGAATCTTTAAGTGTCGCAGGCATCACAATACCGATCTCTTCACCACCATATCTGCAGATAGTATCTAGTCTACGCGTCCTGCCCTCAAGAAGGCCGCTTACTTCGATAAGCCCGTTGGTTATGAGCGACATCACTTCTGTTGAGACGTCTTTTAGCACTTTGTCGCCAGCCTGATGACCTGCTGTGTCATTGACGCTCTTGAAAAAATCTATGTCGAAAAGCATCAGCCCAACATAGCTGTCATCAGTCCTATAGCTTCGCATGATCTCTTCTTCTAATTTCTTATCAAAATGACCCCTATTATAGAGTCCCGTCAGGGGATCCCTGATACTTTGCTCCTGCAATCGATCCACTTTTGCACGAAGCAACCGATTATCGTTCTGAAGGACAGAATTATGGATCTCTGCCTTTGCATAGGCAGATTTGAGAGCATGCACTATACGCGCGACATTTGGATCAAAGTTCATATCTCCAAGTATCTCTTCTAATGGTTTTCCATCGATAATTATCTCTTTTACCATTTTTATAACCAGTCATGCAAATTATAAACAAATTTCATGCAGATATTATATTAGTTATTGTTGAGCTATATAAACCTTTTGATTTATAACTACCCACAAGTAATTACATTGATAATTTAAACATATTCGAAATAAAGTTTAAATACCCAATCATCATACTTCATATTTCAAGGGGGTCCTGATACTATGGTAGATATAATTACAAAAGTCATGAAGCGAAACGGCAAAGTGACCAGATATGATGAACATAAGATAACTGAGGCTATATTCAGAGCAGCAGCCCAGGAACATGGAAAAGACCGGAAAACAGCGGCCATATTGGCTTCAAAAGTCACATCATATCTCAGCGCAAGCTTTAAGGATTCTTTACCGAACGTAGAAGACATCCAGGATATCGTCGAATATACACTCAAGATAAACGGCCATATAAGGACCGCTGAAGCATATATGATCTATAGGGCAGGAAGAGCAGGAGTACGGGCAGGATTGATAGCAGAGAATTGCTTTGTGCCTGACGGTGTCCCTAGGCTGAAAATCGATCAGGTAAAACGGTGGAACAACGCTCATAAATGCGAGACTATAGCGCAATTGAACGAATGGATCGAAAGCGAAAAATTTGAGGATCTTATGAACGCTTCTATAGTACAATATGAAAATGACGTCACACAGGCAGCAGACATGATCCTGAAAAGGCCAGACATAAGGCTTGTCATTGTCGCTGGACCATCATCATCAGGCAAGACCACCACTACCTGCAAATTAGGAGAGAGACTCGCAAGATATGGAAAGAAACTAAAGACCCTGAATGTCGATAATTATTTCCACAGCCTGGACGAATATGAAGTCGATGAATTTGGAGACAGGGATTTTGAGAGACCAGAAGCACTCAGGATAGATCTTATCAATGAGCATCTGTCAAGATTGCTGAAAGGAGAGACAGTCAAGATACCATTCTATGATTTCAAGCAGGGCAAACGTTTTGATGAGAAACAAGAATTCAGCGTGAAACCAAATGAGATAATCCTGCTTGATTCTCTTCATGGGCTCTATCCTCGGATGACAGCTGCAGTTCCTGATGAACAGAAGTTCAGATTATATATCGGCACATTCAATGTGCTAAAAGACCTCGATGGTAATTTTACCAGATGGACAGATATCAGATTGCTTAGAAGGATGCTTCGTGACAGAGATCACAGGAATCATCCGATCGATGAGACTTTAGGACATTGGCATTATGTGAGGAATAGCGAACTCAAGCATATAATCCCATACATCAATACTGCCAATTATATCGTGAACGGCGGACTTGCATTTGAATTGCCAGTCTTGAAAAATCATATGGGCGATGACTTTCCAGATCCAAAGCAATTCGAAGGCGATCCGAAGAGAATCGATGCGTATCTTCGTGCAGTACGCATAAGAAAATTGCTTGAATCGGTAAAAGAACTAAAAGATACTTCTATCATACCAAAAGATTCTCATCTCAGAGAATTCATCGGTGGAAGCGTGTATGAACAACATTGAATGGAAAGGTTTTTATCTTGATTCCTTTTCCATCTGGTGATGGTACATGTTTTGCTATATACATTGATAGCTGTCTTCATAGTAAGCGCGATATCTCTGATCGGGGCTGCTACACTTGCTATACGTAAGAAGACACTTGAACGATTCCTGCAAGTCATTGTCGCTTTCGCTGCTGGATCGATGCTTGCGGCCGCTTTCTTTGATCTCATGCCGGAAGCATTTCATGATCTTGGCGAGCAAGGCACTAATGCTGTGCTGCTTGGATTATTGTTCTTTTTTCTCATTGAAAGATATATCCATTGGCATCATTGCCAGAAAGAATGCTGTCATATCCACCCGATGACTTATCTGAATCTGATCGGTGATGGCGTACATAATTTTGTCGATGGAGTGATCATTGCGGCCGCGTTCCTGACGAGTTTCCATGTCGGACTGATAACGACCCTTGCGATTGCGCTGCATGAGATTCCGCAGGAGATAGGGGATTTCGCGGTATTGATCCACGGCGGACTCAAGGCAAGAAAAGCGCTCTGGCTCAATTTCCTATCGTCGCTCACTGCGGTTGCAGGAGCCATCATCGGATATCTTTTCCTAAACACAATAGAAGGGATCACACCATATATCCTCGCGATAGCTGCTGGCGGTTTCATCTATATCGCGACTGCTGATCTACTGCCTGAGCTTCACAAGGAATGCGAGAAAAAGAAGATATATTTGCAGACAGCGGCACTTCTATTCGGCGTATTGGTTATATACTTCTTTTTGCATATATTCAGCCATGGACATTGATGATATGATCAAATTCAATATAAGCCTTCTCTAAATTTCTGGGCAAAGCAATTGTATAAAACCGAGCCAATATTCATAAACACGGCCAACGGACTTTCTGTCCTTTTGGCCTTCTTTGTCACTTGCATCACTGCTTTGCGCCCGTAAAGACGCAGTCGATTCTTTTTATTCAGTCAATCGAAAACGACCACCCCTGGTCACAGACCAGTGGCATAATTCGCAAAGCGAATTATAAATTTGCTTAAAACTGCTTTGCAGTTTTAAATTCTGCTTTAGCAGAATTTAGCAAACTTAGCTCCGCTTCGCTCCGAGTCGTTTTCTCGGACCCTTGCATTTCCACTAAATCACCACTCGTCAATAAACGAGTGGAAATGCAAGATTATATTAAAATATTGTCAAAACCCAAGAAATACGTAGAATCTCAAACATCTACACCTTACAACGAAAGTGAAAAAAGAAATATCAATATCATAAAAATGCGGTAGGCGGTCGCTATAATATTGCCGCATTTTTAGGATGCTCGGCGACACCAAAACTGCAACCCTAATGGGTACAGATGACTTGTCGCCGACATAAAATCAGAACTTCTTGAATTTGGCTGCGGTCTCGGTCAGATCGACATGTCCAAGGAACATAGCTCTGCAGCAGTATCGTTTCATATCGAGAGCGTCAAGAATCTCTCCTCGATCTTTTGTCTTGGATTTCTCTTTGAATTCTTCCCACAGGTGACCTATTGGTTTTCCGCATGAAAAGCATCTGACTGGTATAATCATTATGAATCACCTGTATGATTTTTGTCTCTTTGATCTTGCCATACCGTGGCAGTTTGGTTTTGACTTCTCTTTGACTCGTGTATCTGCGACTAGAAGTGTCCTGTCATATGCGACAAGTGTCTCTCGTACAGATCCACCAACTAACTTGCAGAGTCCACGACACAACGCAATCCTAACTGCATCTGCCTGGCAGGTTATTCCACCGCCTGCGACAAGGACATCTGCATCGACTGATAATCTGATATCATCACCAAGAAGCAAGAGCGGTTCCATGATCCTGTGCCTGACGACCTTCGGATTCAATTTGTCGATCGGAATCTTGTTGACACGGATTATTCCTTTTCCTGGTCTAAGTGTAGCTCTTGCGATGGCAGTCTTTCTTTTTCCAGCTGCTTGTATGATCTGTTCTTTCTTGCTCATATTTTAGCACCAAGTTGACGTGATAATTCAAGTATCGTGACGTATTTCAATGTCGGCAATTTAGCCATATCTGCGCCGTCGACAGTCTCTGCTTTCTGATCCTTCAGTTTTTCAGGGACTCCGATGTAACACATGACACGCTTGAAGGCTGATTGTCCTCGCTCTCTTTTGTAAGGAAGCATGCCCCTTATGGTCCGCCTGACTATCCTGTCTGGCAATCTTGAAATGAATGGTCCATGTGTTGGTTCGCCTCGATCTCTCCTTTGGAGATATCGGCCGATTGTCACTTTCTTTGGACCTGTTATGATCGCTTTCTCGCAGTTGATGACATTTACACGTTCACCTAGAAGAGCCATCTTCGCAGCTTTTGTAGCAAGCCTTCCAAGCACCATGTTAGTTGCATCGATTATCATTTTATCCTATAATCCTCACTTTCTTGGCTTTAGGGTTCTTCTTTAGAAGCTCACTTATCGTGAGCACATCAGATTTTGCATCCTTCATCTTCACGATGGCTTCATCTGAGAATGTGAATGCTGAAACAGTCAGCTTATGATCAAGTTCACCGGATGCAAGGACCTTTCCAGGGACGATGACTACATCGTTCTCCTTTGTGAATCTGTTGAGCCTTGAAAGATTGACAACTCGTCTCTGACGAGAAGGTCTCTCAAGATCCTCTGCGATTCTTCTCCAAAGAGGAACATTCTCTTTTGAGGCTACAGTCTTAAGCTCTGTGATGAGCATCTGTAGGTGGATGTTGTCTGGTCCGGTTCGTTTCATTTTGATCGTTTTTTTATTTTTTGACAATGATGCGGGGGACGTGATTTGAACACGCGTACCCACTAAGGGACAAGGCCCTCAACCTTGCGCATTTGACCACTCTGCCACCCCCGCACGTATTTTATCATGCGGGTGAATCACATCTATTTCTTCAGTAGTTTTGCGAATTCCGTCAATTTCTCGTCCATTATTGCGCAAGTCTCAAGCAGAGCATCTTTCACTGAAAGCTGTCCCCATGATTCTGCACAGACGATGAAATCTGTTCCGGAAGGTTCAAGTTTGACTGTACCGCCTGAGACTTTTTCACATGCACCGCATAGGTGGCAGTCAAAAAGTTTGTTCTTGACGATACTCACTTTTCCTCCTTTTTTTTCAAAGACGCCTTTAGGGCAGCATTCGACGACTTCATCGACAATTGTGACTGTCCCAATCGCGATCTTCGGCATATATTTATAATACATATGGCCAGGACTCCATTTCATATGGTTCCTGCCTTTTCCTAATACTGCTGTCGCCTCAAGCTCGATCGCCTGATCCTTCAGCAATTTGACAATAGGAGTCTTATCGTGTATCAATGTGGCTTTTGGATCTGTGCTTTTCACATCTTTTGCGATGACTTCTGCTGGACCTGTGACATTGAGCTTCATCTTGAGCTGGCATTGTGCACATCCTTCGCCTTCACATTTGCATTTATCAGGAAGATTATATGATTTTAGGTCTGTCTTGATCGGCATAAGACCAAGCCTATGCGCCACAGTCTCATCATAATGGATCGAGCTGTTCTGACGGAATTCCACATCTTCGATAGCGAGTGTAGGAACTTCATCGATGTACAGACGCCTGATAGTATTTGCGAATGCTGGAGTGGTCTTTTCAAGAGTGAAAATCATCTCATTCTCATCGTTATTGAGCACTGTGATGTTCATACTCTTCTACCTCTCTTTCCGCCTTTCTTTCTGCAACGGTCATGTGGCATCGGTGTTATGTCTTCAATCACTCCAATCCTCATGCCCATCCTTGATAATGCTCTGACAGCAGCCTGAGCACCTGGTCCTGGGTTTGATGGGCCGTTGTGGCCGCCCGGAGCCTTGATCTTGACATGCAATCCGGTTATACCCCTTTCTCTTGCTCCTTCAGCAGCTCTTTTCGCTGCATTCATAGCGACAGTCGGGCTTGATTCAAGTCTGTCTGACTTGACACACATACCACCTGAGCATTTAGCGATTGTCTCAGTGCCGGTTATGTCTGTAATATGGATTATAGTATTATTATATGATGCATAGATATGAGCTATGCCCCACCTGATTGTTCCTTGTTGATTTATCATTTTTATGCCTTCACTTCGCTCTCGGTCGCTGGACCTGCTGGTTCAGCTTTCACTGAGCGTTCTGGATGCTGATCATCGATATATGCTGAATTATCTGCGAATGTGATATTGCTTTCATCGAGTTTTTTTACCAGAACAGATGGTACGTTGGTCTTCTTTCCATTGAGTACAACATGTTTGTGTACGATGAATTGTCTTGCCTGCCCCATGGTCCTTGCAACTTCTTTTCTCACAAGAACTGTCTGGAATCTTCGTTCGAGAAGATCACGGGTTGTAAGAGTAAGGATTTCACTTAGTTTCGCATTATCCGAAAGTAGACCATATGAGGTGACTTTATCGATAAGCTGTTTTTTCTCGATATCAGCCTGAGCTGAAAAAAGACCAGTAAGTTTCTTTGCCTGCGAAGTGAATCTCTTAAGCTGTGCGACAGCTTTCCATATCTCCTTCTTATTTTTCAGGCCATACTCTTTCATAAGTACCCTTTCTTCATCGATCCTTGTCTTCTGCCAAGGATGTGATGGATTTGAATATTTTTTCTTGGGTTTCTTTATATCTCCCATTTGTCAAGCACCTTTAACTATTTCTTTCCGGGCTTCTTTTTCTGTACACCAAGACTTCCGCCCTTCTTGCCTTTATTTCTTCTGAAATTTGATCTGGTCCTCTGACCACGTACTGGTAGACCAGCTGAATGCCTTACACCACGATAACATTTGATCTTCCTGATCCTCTTGATATCATTTCCCTTTGCGAAATCAAGATCTGTTGTCAGGACGTGCATATCTTCGTTGGTCTCATAATCTCTTTTCCTGTTGAAAAGCCATGTAGGAAGATCGAATTGTGCAGGGTTCCTTATGATCTCATCAAGCTGTTTCGCTTCTGCATCAGAAAGGGTACCGCATTTCTTGGCTTTCGGAATTCCTGCGACTGACAGGACTGCATTCGAATACATGAAACCGACGCCTTTGATTTTTCTAAGAGCATTATATATAGACTTTGCTCCATTGAGATCTGTATTGACGATACGGACAATGTGTCGGTAGTTTTTATCTTCTTCCATGTTGATAACCTTGATAAAGTCCCTAGGGAACTTCAGAAAAAGTGATCTGAAGCCCTATCAGCGCCCATTATGGACTCGGACTCTTTGTATGTTCTATGTGGAGAATGAGAGGTGATATTTAAACTTTTCGGATGAAGGGCTCCGTAGAACGGTTTTTGCTAATTAGCTCTCGGGGGCTATAAATCCAATATTCAATTTTGAGTTTTTGAACCTAAAAGCTCAAAAAAGAGCAAAAAACACAAGAGCGCAAAAAAATTCTTATTG
>Ga0210009_1000374_pt1 | contig 52197 bp, 53 predicted proteins | sample CryGeyCG2114_065_FD_185457 | JGI IMG/M metagenome (GOLD analysis project Ga0210009, IMG submission 185457) | Groundwater microbial communities from aquifer - Crystal Geyser CG12_big_fil_rev_8/21/14_0.65 (SPAdes) (version 2) | ecosystem: Environmental > Aquatic > Deep subsurface > Groundwater ...
TTTAATTCGACATCAAAGACCTGCCAAGGATCATCAATGCCAAGTATCTGTTGGTATAAATGCTTGTCTCTCATTAACCAAATATAGCTGATTCTTAGATTTTACCCACACAACTTCGTGAAGCGCCCTTTTTTTCATATCGGGACTCATATCAACTACAGATAAACCCGGACAGTAACTGTTGCACAGGCTTTTTACCGCAGAGGGCGCAAAGGTACGCAGAGGAAAACAAGGCAATAAATAGAGTGCCTATCTCATACTGTGACGCGGTGCTATTGCGAATGCATATCCGATTTCACCCGAGACACCGCCATGCACAAGAGACCCTATTCATATACTTCACCTTTCCTCTGCGTAACTTTGCGTCCTTTGCGATGAGTCGCTTTTGAATGGTGAAAGATTTTAATCTCTGCCTATTTCCCACTCATATGACGCCGGATCAGGATGGCGTTGCCGATCACCAGCAATGAGCTCAGCGGCATCGCCAGTGCGGCGAATACCGGCGTTACCCAGGCAGCCATCGCAGCCGGTACCAGCACAACATTATAGGCCAGCGACAATATCAGGTTCTGGCGCACGGTTTTTAGCGTCCGTTGCCCCAGTGACAGCGCCCAGGGAATCTTGCGCAGATCACTACCCATCAGCACAATATCCGAGCACTCCATCGATACATCGGTTCCACCACCCATGGCAATGCTGATATCGGCCTGAGCCAACGCCGGCGCATCATTGATACCGTCCCCTACCATTAGCACACACTCTCCCTGCTGCTGCAGCCTGAGCACTTCGTTCACCTTCTCTTCCGGCAGCACCTCAGCAATGACATGCATCGGCATATCCGCTTCTGCCGACAGATACTGTTGCAGATGCTGTGCAGCTGCTTTGGAGTCGCCTGTCAGCAGCGTCATACCGACTCCCCGCTGCGCAAGATCCGCGACAAAGGCAACCGCCCCCTCACGCAACTGATCTTCAATGTGCAGCAGTCCCAGCACAACCCCATCCGCCGCAACCAGCAGGGCTGAGCCCATCTCCGACTCGATGCGCGTGCAGCGTTCAAGCATGCCGGCATCCACACTGATGCCCCGACTCCGCATCAGCCTCTCATTGCCAATCCACACTTCACAATCTGTTTCGCCAACCAGCGCACCTACGCCCATACCCGCAAGTAACTGCTGCTCGCGACAGTCGATAAAGGCCAGGCCGGCCGACTCCACCGATCGGCAGACAGCCGCCGCCAGCGGATGCGAATAGTGTCGCTCCACAGCCCCCGCCAGCTGCAGCACATGATCGGTATCCGTTGAGGCAATGATATCCGCCACCCGCATGCGCCCCTCTGTCAGTGTGCCGGTTTTATCAATCACCACATGCGTAATTTCGGCAAGTCCCTCCAGTGCCTCGCCATTGCGTACCAGCACCCCCATTTTCGCGGCAAAGCCGGTGCTGACAGCGATTGCCATCGGCGTTGCCAGTCCGAGCGCACAGGGACAGGTGATAATCAGCACTGCAGTCGCGGCCAGCAGGGCCGTATCAACATCCGAATGCATCCACCAGTAGAGAAATGTACAGGCCGAGAGCAGCAGGGTGATGAAGACAAACCACGGCACAATGCGATCGGCCAACCGTTGCACACGCGCCTTAGAGCCCTGGGCCGACTCTACCAGATGAATGATGCGAGCCAGCACCGTAGTCGCCCCTGCCTGCTCCACCTGCATGATCAGCGGCGCTTCGCCATTCACCGTACCGCCAGCCAGCCTGTCGCCTATCCGCTTATGCACCGGGCGGGATTCACCGGTCAGCATCGACTCATCGGTATGGGAATCACCATCAATGACAAGTCCGTCTGCCGGTACCTTGTCACCCGGTCTGATGCGTAGCCGGTCTCCTGTTGCCAGCTTGCGCACGCTGACCCGCTCCTCCCCGTCAGCTGTCAGACGCGTGGCCATACGGGGCTGCAGCTCCAGCAGACGCAGGGTTGCCGATGAGGCATTGCGCCGCGCAAGCGCTTCGAGGTACCGCCCCACCAGAATGACAAACAGAAATGTAACCACTGTATCAAAGTAGACGTGCGGGCCGGCCTCTATGGTCTGCAACAGGGAGTAGCTATAGGTGGCCAGCGCACCAATGGCGACCGGCAGATCCATACTGAGCCGCGCCTGCCGCAGTCCGCGCAGTGCAGCAGTGATGATCGGACCGCCGGAATAGAATAGCACCGGTGTTGCAATGGCAAAGCTTACCCAGTGAAAAAAATGGCGGTATTCGTCGCTGATGCCTGAAAATGCGCCTGCATAGAGGGCGATGGAGATCCACATGATATTCATCGCACCGAAACCGGCAAAGCCCAGACGAAACAGCAGACGCCGGTTTTGCTGCTTCAGTTTGCCCTCTGCATTTTCCAGATTGAATGGCACCGCTGCATAACCGAGTGCCGTCAGGCGTCTGAGCACATCCGGCAGGTTGACCTGATCGGGCCGCCACTGCAGCAGCAAGCGGTGATGTACCAGGTTGACCTCTGCCCGGTTAATGCCGCGCATGCCGGCTAGTGCCTTTTCAATCAACCAGACACAGGCGGCGCAGTGAATACCGTCGACCATCAGGTTGGCTTCCAGAGAGCCATCGGCAAGGTGGCGGACAAACTCCTGCTGCACTTCATTCAGCTCGTATTGATCGATATCGGCAGGGGCATCCGGCGGCGGCGCCATGGCCGCTTCCCGCTGCTGCAGGCGCTGGTAGAAACTCTCCAGCCCGGCATCATGGATCACCTGACATACACTCAGGCAACCCGCACAGCAGAAAAGATGCTTCTCTCCCGCTACATCACCGGCACAGGCCGATGCACCTGTGGCCGGCAAACCGCAATGAAAACAGCCCTGATCCGGATAGCGGTCGGCAGCTGCTGCGCTGCTCCCGCCTGCAGCGTTACTTTTGGACAAAAATGCGCTGGGCAGTATCGAAATGCTGACCATCGGCATCAATGCGGGCGATCACATCCCAGTTGCCAGGCAGCGGGAAATTCACGCTAGCGGCGAACGTACCTGTATCCACCAGCTTCAGCTCCACCTTGAAATCATCTTCAGCATTGTCGGGACGATAAGCTGCCAGGGTTACATTGCCGCTGCGCACAGGTTGCCCCTGATGATCCATCACATACAGCCTGCAGGTCTGTGCATCGTTGACGCTCAGCTGATCCGGTACCAACAGCTGCAAACGCCATGCGGTAGGCAACTCATCGTGGCGTATCTGTGCATCATGGAAATAATTTTTACTGCGCTCGTAGTAATCCTTCACCACCAGATTCGGAGGAAAGATAAAGGCATAGGTGATAAAAGCGATATTGACCGACACTGTAACCGCCACGACTGCCAGTATCCCCCGTAACCATGGGTTCGTCAGGTCCTGCTTTAATTGTGCGCTCAACATATCTTCTCCTCTCTGCACGCCCTGCCGGGGTGCCAACCGCAATCAAACACCGCCCTAGTACCCTGCAGGACCGATAAATACGGACTCATACTCCATGCGGATGACCGGGGACTCAAGGCTTTCCAGTACAAAATGAATCGGCATTTTCTTTCCCTTCAATACGCCCGGCTCTGCCGCCAGAAAGAGATGAAACGGAATCATTTTTCCGGCTTCCAGCACAATGCCGTTGCCCGCCTCGCCAACTATTTTTATACCATCCACGCCTTCCACAGTGAGTTTGAAGTGCAGCTCTGCCGGTGTTTTATTCAGTGCCTTGATGGTATATTTGTTCTGCACAGTACCATTTCCCATCTGAATAAACAGCGGCTGTCTGGCATGAACAACAGATAGCTCTACCGGCGGAATATGGGTCATACCATAGACAATGCCCGCAACTGCCAGCAAAAAGATGGTGCTATAGGCTATCACGCGCGGACGTTTGAATAACGGCGGCAGCACTTCCCCCGCCATGACTTTTTCCGAGGCGTAACGGATCAGCCCGCGCGGACGGTCAACTTTGCCCATGATGCTGTCACAGGCATCGATACACATGCCGCATGTAATGCACCCTTCCTGCATCCCTTCACGGATATCCACACCTGTCGGGCAGACGCCGACACACAGTTTACAATCGATACAGTCGCCACGCGATTCACTGCCCGCGCCCCGTACCTTGCCCCGCGGTTCGCCACGCGCCACATCATAGGTCGGCAGCTCTGTATCCTTATCCACCATCACACTTTGAATGCGGGCGTAGGGACAGAGCCAGAAGCAGACTTGCTCACGCATGAAGCCGGCAAACACATAGGTACCAAAGATAAATGCCGCCAGCACGACCCAGGCAACCATGGGCGCATCCAGCGTCAGATAACTGTGCCACAAGGCAAACGCATCGGTGAAATAGGCGGCAAAAGTTACACCGGTGACAATAGAAATCAGCAGCCACAGTGTATGCTTGAACAGTTTCAAGCGTATTTTACGGGCATTCCACGGAGCGGCATCGAGCTTTCGGCGCTGTACCGGATTACCTTCAATTTTATCTTCCAGCCATGTAAACCAGTCTGTCCAGACGGTCTGGAAACAGAAATAGCCGCACCACACGCGCCCGATCACCGCGGTAAGTCCGAACAGCGTCATGGCCAGCAGTATCAGCACCAGTGACAACATCCAGATATCCTGTGGCCAGAGCGTCGTGGAGAAGAGGTGAAACTGGCGCTTGGGAATATCAAACAGAATGGCCTGATGCCCCTCCCAACGGAAGTAGGGCGTGATCATGTAGAGTATCCACAAGGTCGATGCGTACCACTTAAGCGAGCGGAAACGGCCGGGCATGCGCTTGGCATGGATGGTTTCGCCACCGGTATTCACATGCCAGTGTGTCGCATCCGCATAGAGATCGTCTATATTAACCGGCTCTTGTTCCGCCATATTAACTCCTTGTTGCATCCATAAATTAAAGTATATTCCTATATACTAATTTATTAGCTTCTCTGTGCAACCACTGTTTATCCATCGCCAATAGAAAAGGGAGGCTCAATGAACCTCCCTCCCCCAGTTTGTGCGACTTCCGACTACTCTGAATCTTCCGGCTCGCCCATTTTCTTGATGACAAAGTATGCTGCAAAAATGCCTACAAGAATCGTGCCTGCCACTGCCAGAATCACGCCTATCACTACTGCATCCATATTCGTCTCCTATTTCCCGCCGCCCAGTTCATGAACCTTGACCGCCAGCATCTTGATCGCTTCAGGACTTAGTTTGCCACCGAATGCAGGCATAATGGCAATGCGCGTATTCGGCACATCCTCCTGGTTTACACCATAACGGATGGTGCGCAGCACATCATCACGACTGCTGCCGAAACGCCAGATAGCATCCGTCAGGCTGGCCGCGCCGCTACCCAGTTCGTTGACAGCGCCACCGGCGGCATCATCACCATGACAGCCGTTACAGCCGGCTTCGTTGAATTGAATCAGCCCCTCCTCTGTCGCCTTGCCCTGTGATGCGGCAATAACAAAATCGGCCAGCTGGTTGATGACTGCATCATCAAGCATATCGGCATGCGCAGGCATATTGCCCTGACGGCCATCGGTGATGCTTTCAACAATCGTGTCGAAATCGCCACCGAACAACCATGCATCGTCAGCCAGATTGGGGAACAGACCCGGCGCACCTTCACCACCCGCACCGTGACAGCCGGCACAGTTATCACCGAAGATCGCCTTGGCGGATGATTCGGCAAAATTGCGCATACCGGCATCGGCCAATAGTGCCTGCCCGTCCATCGCTGCAACCTTCTTCAGATATGGCGCCTTGATTGCATCATTTTCGGCAACAGCTTCCTTGAACTCCTTGATCTGCGTCCAGCCAAGGATGCCCTTGGTCGAATCGTGAACCAGCGGAATAGCCGGATAGAGAATGAAATAGATGATACAGAAAATCCAGCCGGCGTGGAATGCGATCATCCACCAGCGCGGCGGCGGATTGGTTAGCTCGCGGATTCCGTCCCACTCGTGTCCCGTATCCGGGGCATGTTGCGGCTTATTTGGTTTGGCCATGTCCAACCTCCCTCTTCACATCCTCATCATCATTTACAAAATCACGGTACTGTTCAAATTTCTCGCGGTTTGACGGTCTGAATATCCACGTATAAAGAACAACCATCAGCGCAGTAAGAACCAGTACAATAATCAACCCGGTCCAGTCGGCCCGTGTCATGGCCTCCCAGTCCGTATGAAGGTACTCGCTCAGACTATTCACGATAGTCCTTCCCTTTCTCGAATTTCACCATCGTGCCGAGCACCTGCAGATAGGCAACAACCGCATCCATTTCGTTCTTGCCTTCAACAGCTGCGGCAGCACCGGCAAAATCGGCATCCGTATAGGGGACACCTACCATGGCCAGCGCACGCATCTTCTTCTCGGTCAGCGTCACATCAATAGGATGATCTTCGAAAAATGCATAATCAGGCATCACCGATTCAGGTACGAGCGAGCGTGGTGCGCGCAGATGCTGGACCTGCCACGCGTTGGAGTATTTACCACCGACGCGCGCCAGATCCGGTCCTGTACGCTTGGAGCCCCACTGGAACGGATGATCATACTTGGATTCCGCCGCCAGCGAGTAGTGGCCATAGCGTTCCTTTTCATCACGGAACGGACGAATCATCTGTGAATGGCAGAGGTAGCAGCCTTCACGGATATAAACATCCCTCCCTTCCAGCTCCAGGGCTGAATAGGGACGAATGCTGTCCTCTTCCTTGGTCAACTTCTCTATCGTGTTATCGAGATAAAACAGGGGAACAATTTCCACGATGCCGCCGATGGAAACGACGATACCCACCATGATGAGTAGTCCCCAGATGTTTTTTTCGAGTTTTTCCTGAAATGACATGTCAGTCCCCCTTATGCCCGAGCTGCCCGTGCAGCCTGTGCAGCAGCTTTAGGCTGACCGGCTCCACGAATCGTCATCACAATATTGTACAGCATAATCACCGCACCCAGCAGCACCAGCAGGCCGCCGACTGATCGCAATACATAGTAGGGATGCATGGCGACAACTGTTTCAGCAAATGTATAAACCAGATTGCCGTAGTCGTCTGTCGCACGCCACATCAGCCCCTGCATGATGCCGGATACCCACATCGCACAGATATAGATCACGGTACCGATGGTGTGAATCCAGAAATGCGAGTTAACCAGTGGTACCGAATGAATCTCGGTCTTCCACAGGCGGGTAACCAGATGATAGATAGCACCGATAGATACCATCGCCACCCAACCCAGCGCACCGGAATGCACATGGCCGATCGTCCAGTCCGTGTAATGGGAGAGAGCGTTCACGGTTTTCAGCGACATCACCGGACCTTCAAAGGTGGACATCGCATAGAAGGCCAGCGACACCACCAGGAAGCGCAGCACATAGTCATCTCGCAACTTGTGCCAGGCGCCGGAAAGCGTCATCAGGCCGTTGATCGCACCGCCCCAGGACGGGATGATCATGGCTATCGAAACAGCTGCACCGAGGGATCCCGCCCAGTCGGGCAGAGCGGTGTATTGCAGATGATGCGCGCCCAGCCAGACATAGCCGAACATCAGCGCCCAGAAATGCAGTACAGAGAGGCGGTAGGAGAAGATAGGCAGATTCGCCTGCTTCGGAATGAAGTAGTACATGATGCCGAGAAAGCCTGCAGTCAGGAAGAAACCAACTGCATTATGTCCCCACCACCACTGAATCATGGCATCCTGCACGCCGGAGAAGAGCGAATAGGATTTGGTCATGGTGACAGGAATAGCCAATGAATTGACCACATGCAGGTAAGTAATCATCACCATCATGCCCAGGAAGAACCAGTTGGCCACATAGATATGTGAGCTCTTTCTGTTGGCGATGGTCATGACAAAGTTAAACATATAGGAGAGCCAGACCACTGCGATAGCAATATCAACAGGCCACTCCAGCTCAGCGTACTCCTTGCCCTGAGTCCAACCCATCGGGAAGGAGATCACAGCCGCAACAATAATCAGATTCCAGCCCCAGAAAGTGAACCAGGCCAGCCCATTACTCCACAGCGGAATTGCACAGGTACGCTGGACCACATAAAAAGCTGTCGCCATCAGTGTACAGCCACCGAATGCGAAGATCACCGCATTGGTATGCAATGGACGCAGGCGTCCGAAGCTGAGGTATTCATTGAAGTTCAGTGCAGGGAACGATAGCTGCCAAGCGATAAGATCGCCCACCAGCGCGCCTACAATAAGATAAACCACTGCACAGATGGCAAATGCTTTCACGATGCCAAAATTGTAGTTGGGGTTTTCTGCGGAATTTCCGACCACTTTCTCCACCTCCTTGGGATTGAAAAGTATATACGGGATTCTAGTTAAGGAATTTTAATTGTACATACTTTTTTGCATCATCATAATATAATAATGCTTTTATAGGATGGCCAATAACAGCTGCCATGATAGCACACCGGCAAGTCGCAGCCATGACAGCAGATGCACTCGATTTTGCCAGCAACCGCACTTCCGTTTACCCTTCGCCGCCCCCAAGGTTAACAATGGTTTAAGCAACAGGAGATGGTTATGCGTTTTGACTGGAGTATTGAAGAGATTGAAGGCTTGTTTACGCTGCCATTCAATGACCTGATGTTTCGCGCACAGCAGGCCCACCGCGCCCATTTCGATGCCAATGAGGTGCAACTCTCCACCCTGCTGTCAATCAAAACCGGCGGCTGTCCGGAAGACTGCAAGTACTGCCCGCAATCCTCGCGCTACACGACCGATGTCGAATCCGAGCTGCTGATGAAGAAAGATGAGGTCATGAAGGCCGCCCGCATCGCCAAAGAAAAGGGCGCATCCCGTTTCTGCATGGGTGCTGCATGGCGTGAGCCGAAGGGTCGCGCATTCGACCTTGTGCTGGACATGATTCGCGAAGTCAAAGCCATGGATATGGAAGCCTGTGCCACGCTCGGCATGCTTACCCCCGAGCAGGCCGCCAAATTGAAGGATGCAGGGTTGGACTACTACAACCACAACATCGATACCGATCCGGAATATTATAAAGAGATTATCTCCACCCGCACCTATGAAGACAGACTGGATACACTGAAAAATGTCCGCGCCGAAGGCATGAGCGTCTGCTGCGGCGGCATTGTCGGCATGGGCGAAAGCCTGGGCAATCGCGCCGGCATGATCGCCCAGCTCGCGCGCATGAGTCCGCATCCTGAGTCGGTGCCGATCAATATGCTGGTCAAGGTAGCCGGCACACCGATGGAGGAGTTGGACGATCTCGACCCGTTCGACTTTATCCGCACCATCGCCGTTGCCCGCATCACCATGCCATCATCGCATGTGCGTCTCTCCGCCGGACGCGAGGTGATGAATGAACAGATGCAGGCGCTCTGCTTCCTGGCCGGTGCTAACTCGATTTTTTACGGCGAGAAACTGCTGACCACTGGCAATCAGGATGCCGAAAAGGATCAGGCGCTGTTCGCCCGCCTAGGCATTCGCCCGGAAGAGCGGCCTACCCCGTCGAGTCGACGCATAGCCAACGCCTGACGCATGGGTCATTAAGAATCTTTTCACCGCAGGAGACACAAAGGACGCAGAGGAAGGCAAAGCAGTGTAGAGAAAACAACGGCTGCCATCTTTGACACCGGGATTTACCCTGCCCCCCCCCTGCAAAGGTAGTAATTATCTTCGCTTCCTTGCTTCTCCCCTGCGGTGAATGCTTTTAGCATGTTTTTTATCGGTGCTGGGTAGCACGCATAGTATGAAGCTAGCCCATGGATCTGCGGCGTCACGCCTGCACCCGCGCAGGCCCATCACTACAGCCGCAGCCGGTCACTCGCCAGACTTTTCAACAACCAGCACCCGGAACGGCCACAGCGGAACACCGATCATCATATCGAGGATGACATGGCCGCCGGCCTTCTTCAGGACCGGCGCGACATCAACGGCCCTGCAGCCCATCGACAGCGAGGGGATTTTCCAGGCGATCTCTTCCACACCGTCCGCCAGCCACCTGACCAGCGGCTTTGCCGGCACGGCGGAGTGCGCGATACCAATCCGGCCACCCGGTTTGACGACGCGGTACATCTCCAGCGCCCCCTGATCCGGATCATAGAGAGGGCAGAGACTGTAGGTAGAGATGACCGCATCAAAACTGTCATCGGCAAATGGCAGCTGGCACATATCGCCGGTCTCAAACACAAGCCGGGTCTCAACATCGTCCATAGCGGCTTTTGTCCTGGCTTGCCCCAGCATCTCATCACTGAGATCAAAGAGGGTAACGCTACCGCCAGCGCCTGTTTTGCGCGCAGCCAACAGGCCGGCAGAGCCGGTACCGGCCCCCGCATCCAGCACATCGTCACCGGCTCGCACGGTCTTCTCCACCACCATGCGCCTGCCGCGCTGATCGGATTTTGCCGTGAGCAGGCCGTGCTGCAGGTCATAGCGACCGGCAATACGGCTGCAGATTAATTTAAGCGGTGCAATACCCAGACCCTTGCGCACATCTATACCCCGGCCAATCGAAACTGCTTGGCAGGGTCATTATAGCAGCAATGGCCGACGGCACACATTCACAGACGAATCAGATACACTCCGACAACGGCACAAACAGATCACCATGATGCAGCAGCTGCAGCCGGCAGCCGGCAGGCAGAAACGGCACAACCGCCTGCCGCACCGGCTCCAGCCAGCTTTCGTCGGCGGCCGTAGCGGCATTAAAAATGATACGGGCAGGTTCTCGTCCCATCTGCCTGAGCACCGAGAGCGTCAGCAGTGCATGATTCATCGCCCCGAGTCTGCAACCGACGACCAGCCAGATCTCGCAGCCCGGCATCGCCGCAATCCAGTCACTGACCAGCCAGCCATCACTCAGCGGCACCATCAGGCCGCCAACGCCTTCGATCAGGGTAAGATCGGCCGACTGCCCGTCACACCAGCGCAGCAGCTCAGCAGGCACAATTGATCGCCCTTCTGCAGCGGCAGCCAGTGCCGGGGCCGCCGGAAGTGCAAAACGGTAGAGGCTGATGGCATCCGTATCCTGCAAACCCTGGGCATCCAGCAGTGCCGCTATATCTTCATTGCCGCCTGCAGCATCGAGCCCGCAAGCAATCGGCTTGACTGCACGTGCATCAACGCCTGCCGCCAAAAAGGCCCGCACCGCACCGCTCGTCACCCATGTCTTGCCGGCGTCCGTATCGGTCGCGGTGATAAATACCCGCCGTGTCACACACCCGCCTGTTGAATCGGAATCACACAGTCACCATGTTCATAACCGGCCTCTTTGTACCATGCCTGCCCGTACAATGCCTCGAAGGTTGCACTCAGGCGCCCGTCCTCCATCTGGTAGCGCTCAGGATAGCGCTGCTCCAGCGCCTTTATCAGCGCGCGCCCATAAAGCCCTGCCCGGCGCCCGCGAATGGCCGATGCCGATGCCCCTAACCCCTTCAATTCACGCACCAGCGCCATCACATCGGGATAGGTCAGCGTGAACAGATCGCTGTCTGTTACAGGCATCTCAACCGGCAGCTTCATCAGCGCATCGCCAAGACTCATTACATCGGGAAACGGCAGCACATGACCTGCCCGCTCCGGCTCAATCGATGCCAGCGTCTGCCGCAGCTCCGAGAGCGTACGGCGTCCGAAGGTAGAGAAGAGCATCAGCCCGCCCGGCGCCAGCACACGCCGCATTTCCGACAACATCAACTGCGGATCACTAACCCACTGCATGGCCAGATTGGAGCAAACCAGATCAAAGCTGCCTGCTTTGAACGGCAGCAGCGCCGCATCACCACCGACATGATGGTGACGGCCATGCCATGGCATGCGCAGGGCATGAGCCGAGCGCGCGTGCGCAAGCATCGCAGGTGACAGATCAAAGGCCACAAGCTCCGCACGCTTGTAACGGGTGCGCAGTAAACGGGTGAAATAACCGGTGCCGCAACCGATATCCAGCATGCGCTGCGGCTCGATTTTGGTGAAATCAAGATGCGCCAGCAGGCGATTAGCTATTTCACGCTGCAATACGGCATGCGCATCATAGCTTTCACTGGCCGCCGAAAAGGAACGCCCGACCTGCTGCGTATGAATATGGGATGAGCTCATTGCTGCCACCACTCTTTAAGGATTGTGTTAAATCTGTGCGGGCTGCTCAAAAACGGCGCATGACCGCAAGCGTCCGCAAAGTGCACATGTGCTGCCGGCAGCTGCTCCGCCAGCCAGCGACCAGCGGCAACCGGCACGATAGCATCCTGCTCGCCGTGCATAATCAATAGCGGCATATCAGCAGGTGGAAGCCGGTGGCGCAGATCCATCGTTGCCAGCAACTCCAGCCCCGCCGCCAGACCGGCAGCAGTAACAGGGTGGGTGCGGTCAACCGCCTGTCGCGCCAGCTGGTTGTAATCACTGCGGCTCAACGCATCACCATGCAGCATCAGGGCAAAAAAACGATTCAGGGCACGCGGAGAAGCCGATGCAACAGCCTCTTCGAATGCCGCCAATATCGCCTGATCACAGCCGTGTAACCATGCCTCTGCCGCAGCAAAGCGCGGCGTCGTGGCAATCAGGGCAAGAGCGGCCACGCGCCCGGGAAAACGCTGTGCTATCTCCATGGCCAGCATGCCGCCCAACGACCAGCCGACCAGTGTACAGGGCTCATCCGGCAGCTGTGCGGCCAGCAGATCCGGCCAGGCAGCGGCCGGTGCATCCTTCGCCCCGCCGTGACCGGGCAGATTGATAAAGCGGGCGCCGGCGAACTGCTGTTGCTGCTGATACCATATCTGTTGTGACTGTGCCCAGCCATGCAGGAACACCAGCTGCGTCACAGCAGTGCCTTCAACAGATCGATAAGGCTGTCAATCTGCTCATCCGTGTGCGCTGCACTGAGCGTAAAGCGTAAACGGGCCGTGCCATCGGGTACGGTAGGCGGCCGGATCGCAGGCACAAAAAAGCCGGCATCGGCAAGTTTTGCGGCCATCGCCAGCGCCTGTTCATCACTGCCGATCAGGAGCGGCTGGATCGGCGTATCCGAAGCCATAAAACCGAGTCCTGCCACGCCGGCCTTAAAGCGGGTCAAACGCGCATGCAACCGCCTTACCGGCTCACCGCGCTGGATCAGAGCCAGCGCTGTTTCACTGGCGGCGATCAGGGCTACAGGCAGCGCTGTCGAGTAGATCACCGTACGCTGACGCTGGCGCAAACCCTCAATCAGTTCGTTTGTACCGAGAATATAGGCGCCATAAGAGCCGAAGGCCTTGCCGAAAGTGCCCACCTCAATCAGTCGCGGATGACCGGCAATGCCGTGCAGCGCAGTCAGACCGAGCCCCTCTTCACCCAGCGTACCGGTACCGTGAGCATCGTCGATCACCAACAAGGTATCGTGGATTTCGGCCAGAGCCAGCAGCGCCCCGGCATCGGCGCAATCGCCGTCCATGCTGAATACACCGTCGGATATAATAATCCGCCGCTTGGCCGGCTGCTGCATCAATTGTTCTTGCAGCTGCCGCGTATCCAGATGGCGAAAGCGGTGGGAGAAGGCGCCGGAGAGACGGGAACCATCCACCAGCGAGGCATGGTTGAGCCTGTCGGCAAACAGATGCGTATGACGACCGGCCAGCGCCTGCAGCAGACCGATGTTGGCCAGCATGCCGGAACCTGCGATCAGACAGGCCTCATACCCCTTCCATGCCGCCAGCTTGCTTTCCAGCCGGTGCAGCATCGGATCATCGCCGCTCACCAGCCGGGATGCGCCACTGCCAACCGATTCAGCCAACGCGCCGCGCGCGCCCATACAGACTGCCTCATCGCAGCTTAAACCCAGATAATCATTGCTGGCAAAGTTGATCAGCCGACGGCCATCCACATCGATATGGATGCCATCACGCCGGCTGGCGGATAAACGGCGACGACGATGTTCGGGAACGGGGTCAAACCAATTGCGTGAATCCGGCATGACGGGCATGCTGGTCGGCATGTCGGGGCTGTCAACCAAACTTGTCCGCATGGTTAACCGCGCACGCCATCTGCTGTTTCCGCCAGCCTGTCTGTTTTGCCAGACGGCACTGGATGATCACGATGGTTGCTGCCCGGCCTGCCTGCATGAAATCCGCATCTGGCCGGCATGCACATGTCTGCGTTGCGGCACTATTCTGCCGGAGGCGATAGCACCCGGCCCCTGCGGCCACTGCCTGCATCACCCCCCTGCTCAACAGCAAACCCACAGCCTCTATCAATATCACGGGCCGGTACGCGAAGCGATTCTGAACTGGAAACTGGCTGGCAAAGCGGCTGGCGCCCGCTGGCTGGTAGATGTGGCTGAGCCAAGCGTGCAGCAGCTGATTTCGCCGCATGACCTGCTGCTGCCTGTTCCTGCACCACTGGCGCGTATGCGTGTCAGCGGCCAGCACCATGCAGCCAATCTCTGCGCATGGCTGGCGGCCGCGACTGGGGCTCGCATGGAGTGGCGCCTGCTGCGCCGCATCGGCGAGCAGCCCAGGCAGTCGTCGCTCTCGGGTCTGGCGCGCAGAACGAATCTGCGTAAGGCTTTCGCCCTGTGCGACGACTACCAGCCACTGGTACAATCGTTATCGCCAGATACCCGCGTGTGGATTGTCGATGATATTTTCACCACCGGCTCTAGCGTGCACTATGCGGCCCGGGCCGCAATCAAGGCTGGCCGGCCGGTACATGTACTGACACTGGCAAGAACGCAACACAGAAGCCCGACACAAGGATGAATAACATGAGCAAGGTTGAAGTATATTCGGGAGACTACTGCCCCTACTGCGTACGCGCCAAGTCACTGCTGAAAAAGAAAGGCATCGACTTCACCGAATACAATGTGCAGCTGCATGCGGACAAACGCACTGAAATGCTGGAGCGCAGCAACGGCGCACGCACCATCCCGCAAATATTTATCAATGACCGCCATGTCGGCGGCTGCGATGAGCTGTATGCACTGGAGAAAAAGGGAGAACTAAACGACTGGCTCTCCGCCTGAGCCTCGATGCGAATCTTCTTCCACCGCAGAGGGCGCGAAGGTACGCAAAGGAAAGGCAAAGTAATAATATTAGAAGCCAGATGACCCTGATATTTGCATGGTGCATGTTAAACTGAACAACAGTTACTGATGGCCCGGGATTCCATCGAGCAAAACTTATTCGCTTACTCTGCGACGCACTGTTTTTTCAGTGGCGCAGCTAAGGGCCGCGGCAGCGTAAGGGCACGAGTAACCCCAGTGAATTCTTGTTTTTCCTTTGCGTACCTTCGCGACAAGGTGAATTGCGCTTGCGCAAGAGATGGTGCCCCGGGGTAACTCTGCGGTGAAAAGCTTTACTTAATCCTGCAGCCGCAGCGCCAGACGCGCCCAGGCATCGTAATCCAGCTGTTCGGGACGCAGCCCCGGATTGATATCGATAGCAGTAAAACCGTCAGCATCCAGCGTGCCTCTGAAATTATTGAAAATGGTTTTGCGGCGGTGGGCAAAGCCCCTGCGCACGGTCTGCTGCAGGATGGCATAATCACATGGCGGCGTACGGTGATGCGGCGTCATCAGCACGACAGCCGAATGCACCTTGGGCGGTGGCGAAAAAGCGCCGGGCGGCAGCGTCAGCAAGCGTTTAACATCATAGTAGTGCCGCACCAGCACCGACAAGCCGCCGTAAATCTTGCTACCCGGCCCGGCACAGATACGTTCGGCAACCTCGCGCTGATACATCAACACCATGCCGCCGGATAGTGGAATGCCGGCCAGCGTCGCAGTCAACGGGCCGCTGAGGTTGTAGGGCAGATTACCTGCAATCCATTGCGGTTGCGCATCGGCAACGGTAGCTGTGAGTACCTGCATAACATCACCGTGCACCACACTCAGGGAGGGGTGGGTCTCGGCATGCTGCTGCCAGCGGGCGGCGAAACGATCATCCATCTCGATCACCGTCAGGTGAGCGGCACGGGCCAGCAGCGATTCGGTAATCGCGCCCGGGCCGGGGCCGATTTCGATGACATCCGCGCCATCATCAATAGCGCCGGCAATGCGGCGGATCGCCTGTTGATCCATAAGGAAATGCTGGCCCAGCGACTTTTTAGCCCGCTGCTGGTTGTCTGTAGGCCTGCTCACAGGCGCATGCATGTCATCGTTTATCATATCGGAGGCAGGCTAACCTGCATGTTTTTGTCATGACAGGTAATAATTTGCGCCATCACCGTACCGCGATTAGCCAGTCATATCCAAGCGATGGACGGGGCAGGATGCATTGGCCCTTGCGTATGTACGGTATTTTCCTAAACTTCGCGCCCATTTTGCACTATTTCGAGGAGGATACGATTATGAGTTCAAACCGCTGCCTGATAGCCGGGAACTGGAAAATGAACGGTATCCTTGATGAAGCTCTGGAATTCCTCAGTGAGCTGGAATCAAATCCGGCTCCCGAGCATGTCGAAGTAGCGCTGATGCCGCCTTACACCCTGTTGCACTCACTCTACAAGCCACTGGATCAGAAAGATGTCCGTCTGGGTGCACAGAATGTCTATTATGAGCCAAAGGGCGCTTTCACCGGCTCCATTTCACCGACCATGCTGCGCGATGCCGGCTGCCATTATGTGATCCTCGGCCACTCCGAGCGTCGTGACATTATGGGCGAGACCAATGAAGTGGTACGCCACAAGATGGATGCAGCGTGGAGCGCCGGTCTGGAACCGATTTTGTGCATTGGCGAGCATCTGGAAGAGCGCGAATCCGGCACCACCAACGCCGTACTGAAGTCCCAGCTGGCCATTCTGGAGGGCGTCGATGCTGATGCTGCACTGACAGTTGCTTATGAGCCTGTCTGGGCAATCGGCACCGGTAGAACAGCTTCACCTGAACAGGTTACAGAAACACATGCTTTTATTCATCAGGAATTACAGCGCCTGGGCCATGATTGCCGCGTACTGTACGGCGGTAGCGTAAACGCAGCCAATGCAGAAGCACTGATGGGCTGCCCAGGTGTGGAAGGCGCACTGGTTGGCGGCGCCAGCCTGAAAGCAGATTCTTTTATGCAGATCGTCAAAGCCGCTGCCAAAGCAGTGAGTTGAGGAGAGTTCAATGACAACAATTTTAATCATCGTCCATGTGTTGATCGCACTGCTGCTGATCGGCACCGTGCTGATTCAGCGCGGCCAGGGTGCTGACATGGGTGTATCATTCGGCGGCGGTGGCGCACAGACGCTGTTCGGCAGTCGCGGTTCCGGATCTTTTCTGGGCAAGCTGACCGGCGGACTGGCTGCAGCCTTCATGATGACCAGCCTGACACTGGCGTTTTTCTCCCAGCAACAGACCGGTTCCGTTGTGGATCGCTCGGTTGCAGGCCAGACAATTCCGGTTGAACAGAACGGTACAGCCCCTGCTCAGCAAGAAGGGTTTGACCCGTCGATGTTAAAAAGCGATGCTCCGGCATCCTCAACAGCAGACACGCTACCATCTGCAGAATAAAGTTCCTCGCCTGAGCCGCATTTAGCAGCTCAAGCCTGAAATGCCGAAGTGGTGAAATTGGTAGACACGCCACCTTGAGGGGGTGGTGCGCTCACGCGCGTGCTGGTTCGAGTCCAGTCTTCGGTACCAACAAGAAAGGGCCACGTGACTTAATGTCACGTGGCCCTTTCGCGTTAGGCCTCTGATGTCTCCTTACCGTGACTTAATGTCAGCTCCCTCTTTCGCGTTAGGCTTCTGCCTCTATCTCCTTACACGTGCCTTCATCTCATCGGCTCTTTCGCATACAGCCTGTGCTTCTATCTTTTTGCACCAGACCATAATAATGGTGCCTTTTTTTGCGTTGCCTCGTCTTACCTGTATATTAATCGATGAGTCATATCTGAAGGCTCTCTACAGGGAGAGTTCCTGATGAAAGCGAATATCTTAACACTGCGAATATTATCACTCTGCCTGGCCCTGTTGGCATTGCACGGCTGCAATCAATCCAGTGAGGATGTGACAGTCCTGCCGAGCTTCGGTAGTTATCCGGATGTCATAGCGAAGAAGCAAGCATTCTTTGACTTTATGAGCCCGATTATCGAAGCGGAAAACAATAAAGTAACTGTAGACAGAGAGAGAATGCTAGCAATCAGCAGTCGTCTTGATGATGGCAAAAAGCCGGCAAAAAAAGATATTGTCTGGCTACAGGCTCTGGCGGAAGAGTACGGTGTTGAAATGCCCTCGCTTGAGGATAAGCAGGCGTGGGCTTTGCTTAAACGGCGGGTCGATACCGTGCCACTTCGGCTGGCACTGGCTCAATCAGCCAATGAATCGAGCTGGGGAACCTCACGCTTTGCTGTGGAAGGCTTTAATATGTTTGGCATGTGGTGCTTTTCTGCCGGCTGCGGGATTGTCCCCTCTGCGCGCACGCAAGGTATGGACCATGAAGTGGCCATCTACCCTTCGGTGAATGCATCAGTCGCGGCCTACCTGCACAGCATCAATCGGGTTGAGACCTATACCCCTCTGCGCAAGCAGCGTTACAAGCTGCTTCAGCAGGGTAAAAAACCGACAGCCATTGAGCTGGCTGAGGAGCTTGGTGGTTATTCAGAGCGTGGCGAAGAATATGTGAAAGAGATTCAGTCCATGATTCGTGTCAATTATGATTTGATGAGCACCAATCCACCGAAGCTCTGATCGCGGTTATCGTGGCCTCGACATGTGAAAACTCTTACCCCACATATGCGCAAAACAAGTCTTGACCCCTATTGTTTTTTGACCCCTATTGTTTCGACTACTTACTGATTCAATCGCAGGAAATATTGCGCCAGATCGACCGGGACGAAGCGAGCCAAGGGCAGTGAAACGAAGACCCAACCATTTCCAATTATTAACCGCGCCAAGACACATGATGAAAGAGATACAGCACAGAAGTAAATATCGGGCAGAAAAGGCTTAAGTTAGCGCCATTCGGTAGCGTCCCCTTTATACTTTACACAATCAATGGATTCTCCACCAGGCGGCGAGAATAGCACCCGACACATTGTGCCAGACGCTGAACAGAGCGGCGGCAAGTGCTGCTTCAGGTGAGAAGTGAACCATGGCCAGTGCTGCCGCGAGGCCGGAGTTCTGCATGCCGACTTCAATCGCAACCGTGCGACTGCGTTGCGTGCCCTGCCCTGTCAGTCTGGCCAGGCCGAAACCTGCTGTGAGGCCGAGGCCGTTGAGCAGCACGATGGAAACCATTAACGGAAGCGCCACTTCGGCGATGCGAGCGACGTTGAGCCCGACCACAACACCGACAATCCAGGCAATGGCCGCCATGGCGATCAGCGGTAGGATACCAGCAAGAAACCACTCAGGCGGCGTCCAGAAACGGCGAATCAGAATTCCGGCCGCCACTGGCAGTAGTACAACCTGGGCTACGCTGACGAGCAGCGCCAGCGGATCGACATGCAACCAGGTCGAGGCGAGCAGCCAGATCCAAAACGGGGTCATGACCGGAGCCAACAGTGTCGAGGCGGTGGTCATCGCGACAGATAGTGCCACATCTCCGCGCGCCAGCCAGGTCACCACATTGGAGGCGGTGCCGCCCGGTGCGCAGCCGACCAGAATCACGCCCAACTCCAGCATCGGCGACAGGTCGAGCCCTGCGGCCAGCAACCAGGCCAGCACAGGCATCAGCAGATATTGCAGCCCCACTCCGAGCAGCAATGGCCTGCCGGCATGGCGCAGCGCCAGCACATCCTCGCTGCGCAGGGTGAGACCCATGCCAAGCATGATCACCATCAGCGCTTCGCCTATCCATGGCCTACCTGCACTCGCCTGTGCGGGCATAAACCAGCCCCAGGCAGCCCCGATGACCACCCAGAGGATAAAGCCTGCCTGTAAAAGGGAGAAGAGCCGCACATGCGACATCACGCGGGAAGGGTCAGGACTTTTTTTGCGCATTTTCATCGGCGGTTTCGAGGGGCGGGTCTTGAATGTTGAATCATCGCCCCTCCCTCGCTTAATAATTTACTGACGAGAGAGTAATGCGCGTTTGCATATTCGGCAATTTCTCGCATGGTGCGCGAAAAGGAGTTAGAGCCCTTATTCGCACACTACCCCGGCTCTTATCACAACTCTTTTTCAGTCAGGTGATGGCCGAAGCGGCCGTAAAACCACTTCAGCATAAACGGCGGCAGTATCGTTGTGGCGGCAATGGTAATAATCATCACGGCATAGATATCATTATCAAACACGCCGGAGAGTCGACCTAGCTCTGCGAAGATCAGCCCCACCTCGGCACGCGGCATCATCGACAGGCCAACAGCCCAGCGAAAATGCGTGGTCTCCTCGATCAAGAAAGCACCGGCCAGCTTGCTGCCCATGGCCAGTAGAATAAAGCAGATGCTCATCCAGAATACCGCAGGCGATGTCCAGTCCACCGCCTGCAGATTAAGCGACAGGCCGACAACGACAAAAAATATCGGCGTGAACAGTTGAATGATCGGGCGCATCGATGCCCCGATCCGGCGCACAAAGGCACCATCCGACTGCACCAGTGCGGCAGCAAAGGGGAGAAAAAAACGACGGGAGAGAGCGAGCCCTGCGGCAAAACCGCCCAGCAGCGCCGGTGCCCCCACCATGTGGGCAAGCCAGGCGAAAAACATCACCAGTGTAACAATCGTCGTGGGAATCAGGCCTGCAATCTTGCTCCGCCTGTTATAGCGCCCGATCGTATCCGCCATCACCTTGGCCACAATCGGAGCAAGCAGCATAAAGACAGCAATAAAGATCAGCACCTTACCGGCATTGATCAGGCTGATCCCACCATATAAGGAGAACTCATAGAGCAGCGCCAGCAGCACCACGCCGAGAATGTCATCAAACACGGCCGCCGCAATCACAACCTGCGCTTCCTGCGACTTATGGCGCTTGAGATCGCGCAATACACGTACCGTCACCCCGATACTGGTGGCTGTCAGCGTGCCGCCGATAAATAGGGAGAGCAGCAGTGACAGATCAAACAGCCAGTAGCTCAGGGCAAAACCGGTCACCAGCGGAGCGACAAAGCCGCCAAGCGCCACCGCTGATGCCTTGCGTCCTGTTTTCACCAGCCGTGAGAGGTCGGTATCCAGCCCCACCTCGAAGAGCAGCAGAATCAGACCGATCTCAGCCAGCGTCTGAATAACCTCATTGAGCTCCACCCAGCCGAGCAGGCTCGGGCCGAGTATAATACCGGCAAGCATCTCCCCCATCACCGGCGGCACCTTGAGCCAGGCCGCCGCCTCGCCCAGCACCCGTGCCGTAAGCAGAATCAGCACCAGCGAGAGAAATACTGTCCCGGCTTCCACTCAGAACACCCTATCTGCTCGTCTGGCTCTCGCCGGGTTGCGGCCCCATCATCTCCGGCAAGCGGCAGATCATATCGCGCGCTGAAATAATACCGATCAACCGGCCCTCGTTATCGACGACAAGGATATTATGCGTATCCCCCTTCAGATTGATCAACATGGCGGCAACCGCGCTGGTCGGCATCGACCCCTTAACCAGATCAACATGCCGGTCGATCACATCACTGACCGGCCGATCCAGCTCAGCGGCCATATTCTTATATACCGAATCGATAGCGGGACCGCCCTTCATCAAGGCCAGCAGACTATCGGATGCATAAGTGGGTACGGAAAAGTGCAGGATCGAGCGGGCGGTAACAATACCGATGGGCCGGCCCTCATCATCAACGACCGGAAAATCATGCAGCGGTGATGCTCTGAACAGGGCAACCGCATCGCTGACCTTGGCTCCCGGTTTGATACTGACCGGATCGGCACTCATGACATTTGCTGCGAACATCTCTCACCTCCTGCCTGCGCTACCGAACCCGCCATCTGGCAACGCATCCGGTGACTAAAAGATGATCGCTTCGCTTGTGCGGGGTGCGATCACGCTGTCGGCAATAGCCTTAGTATAGCGGCAACGGTGATAAAAGAGCCGAGCACCAGAAACGTACCGTGCGGATGGCGCGCCACAGCCTGCTGCAGCGCCTGCACTGCAACGTGGGTTTCACCACCGGCATCGCCACGGCTGTGTATGATCTCGCGCGCATAAGGTGCAAGCAGAGCCAGCTCCTGCTCCAGTGAGCGGTCTTCACGGGTAAATACAAGGATGGCATCAAAGGGATCGGCCAGAGCACTTAGCGACGGCAGCAGCGCCTCGATGGCGTGGCGGTTATGCGCGGCATCCAGCCACACCTGCGCCGAACCGATCTGCACCTGCTGCAAACGACCGGGCACGCGGCAGGTGGCAATCGCCTGTCGCGCCAGCTGCGGATTCAGGTCTTGCCCCAGCCCCAACTCAGGCAGCAGATCGCGCAACTGCTGCACAGCGGCATAAGCCAGTGAGGCATTGATCTGCTGGTGATTACCAGCAACAGCCAGCTGCGGCCACGCGATGATATTGCAGTATTTTACTTCCTGGTTGAAGGCATTCAGCACTGCGGCCACGATCTTCGGCTGCGGCGCACTGATGCTGCTGCGGCACCCCTGCATCACCCAGGCTTTTTCCGAGGCGACTTCTGCCACCGTATCACCCAGCCAGATCTGATGATCCAGCCCGATCGGTGTAATCAGCGCCAGATCGGCCGGCAGGGCCGTGGTGGCATCCAGACGCGCGCCGACGCCGGCCTCGAGGATCTCCACATCAACGGCGGCAGCGGCAAAAATATCCAGTGCCAGTGCCGTGGCTGTTTCAAAATAGGATGCGCCGGCCGCAAGCGCTAACGGCATCAGCCGCTGCATGGTGCTATAGAGCAGGGCATCAGCCACCGGCTCGCCCTGAATGCGGATGCGCTCATTAAAATGCAGCAGATGCGGTGATGTATAGAGTCCGACCTTCAGGCCGGCCGATTGCAGTGCCGCCGCCAGCATAAAGGCGGTCGAGCCCTTGCCGTTGGTGCCGGCGATACGGATGCGCAGACGCGGCGGCTGCAGGCCAAGCCCGCCGAGCAGTGCCTGCATGCGCGCATGCCCCGGCAGGTAGTCTCGATCGGCTGATGGCTGGCCCAACTGCGCCAGCCAGGCCTCAATGTGTAACGGCTTGTTGTTCAGGCTCAGGCCGGCTGGCGGTATGGCCTGTCGCACAGATGCGTAAGCAGTGTGGTCAGGTAGTCACTCAACTCACGGCGATCAACCACATCATCAATCAATCCGTGTGAGAGCAGGAATTCAGCACGCTGAAAACCCTCAGGCAGCTTCTGGCCGACTGTTTCCTGAATCACGCGCGGTCCGGCAAAGCCGATCAGCGCATTCGGCTCGGCAAGAATCACATCGCCCAGCCAGGCCACGGAAGCGGATACACCGCCCATTGTCGGATCGGTAAGCAGACAGATAAACGGCAGTTTTGCATCATTAAGCCGGTTCACCGTGGATGAGGTTTTGGCCATCTGCATCAGTGCCAGCACCCCCTCCTGCATACGTGCACCACCGGATGCCGTAACCAGCAGGTAGGGGCAACCCCGCTCCAGCGCATGCTCCATGCCGCGCACGATTTTTTCACCGGCAACCGAGCCCATGCTGCCGCCCATATAGGCGAACTCGAAGATCGAGGCGGAGATAGTGCGGCCATTGATATCACCGATGTAGTTGCGCACGGCATCTTCCGGCCCCGCCTTCTTGGCGGCATCGCGCGTGCGATCCTTGTAACGTTTCTGATCCTTGAAGGTGAGCGGATCTTCCGAGCGCAGGGCGGTATCGTGCTCTTCAAAGGTGGCCTCATCAAACAGCATGCCGGCGCGCTGGGCAGCACTCATGCGCAGATGGTGGCCGCATTTACCGCACACCATGCCGCTACGGGTCAGGTCTTTATTGTACAGTGCAACCGAACAGCTCGGACACTTCACCCACAGCCCTTCCGGCGATCCGGAATCACTGGACTTGAGTATATTTTTTGGCGCTTCAATCAGGCGCGTGAACCAGCTCATGGCAGGGCCTCCGGCGTTATCAAATCAGTAGTTCATCAACTTGCGTAAGCATGCGCAGATGCGGCACATCCAGCACCTCCACTTCCGCAGTCATAATATTCAGTGTTTCGGGCTTCATATGATACAGGTAGACCGGAACCTTACCAAGCAGCGTGAACTTTTGCAGGTCCTGCATCATCCCCTGCGGTGTCATATGGCCGCTGATGTCGGCCAGACGCTGGTAGGCGTTGGGAAATGAGCAATCCAGAATGACCGCTTTCAGGTTCGGCTGGGCATTGGCAATCTCCCACAGCCGGTCGGTATTGCCGGTATCAGCGCTGTAAATCAGCTGACTGGTGCCGTCATCCACCAGAAAACCGGTACATGGCACCGGATGGTTGACGCGGATGGCTGTGATGGTGATGCCATCAATGACAAACGGCTTTTCCGCCTCCATATCAACCAGCTTCAGGATTGGATCATCCATGGTCGGTATGCGGGTAAAATCGGGCCAGATGGCCTCATTGAAGAAGTGATCCCTGAGTACTCTGTTATTCTCGGCCAGCGAGTGGATGCAGATGGTCCGGTTCTGGATACTGCCGCCCATGCGCTTTAACGAACGGTTGTCAGCCAGAAAAGCGATATCCTTGATATGATCCAGATGCGTGTGCGACAGGCAGATATGGCGGATGTCGTGCTGCGCTTCGAGTGACAAAGCCTCTGTCGGCGAACCGGCATCCAGCAGGATAGAGTTATTCACCAGAAACGAAGTCAGACGAAAGCCCAGCAGTTGCCCGCCGTAGCAGCCGAGAACCTTAAGCCTCAAGCTGAAACCCGCTGGTCGCCGCCTGCATGGCAGCAGCCGAGGCATCCAGTGCTTCAAGTGCGGCATCCGCATCACTGTTAGCGGCAATCTGGCTGACGAAATGGCTACCCACGACAACGCCATCGGCAAATGCCGCGACCTCTGCAGCCTGTGCCGCCGTCTTGATGCCGAAACCGACACAGACAGGCATACCGGAGAGCGAGCGGATGTGCGCCACCTTGCTGCGGATATCGTTGATATCACCCATATCCGCACCGGTTATGCCGGTTAGCGATACATAATAGAGAAAACCGCTGCCCTCGTCACAAGCCAGACGAATACGCTCATCGGGCGATGTCGGCGATAACAGCAGGATACGATCGAGCGCGTGCGCCTTGAACGCCGCATCACAGATAGCCCCCTCTTCCGGCGGGATATCGACAATCAACACCCCGTCAACGCCGGCAGCAGCCGCGCGTTCGGAAAACAGCTCAAAACCCATGGCGAAGGGCACATTGGCATACCCCATCAGCACAATGCCCATATCCGGGTTGACCTGGCGCACCACACGGCTCAACTCGAACACATCGCTGATATGTGTACCGGCTGCCAGCGCACGCACACTGGCCGCCTCAATCACCGGCCCGTCGGCCATCGGATCGGAGAATGGCATACCGATTTCAATTATGTCGCAGTGTGCAGCCAGCGTCAGCAACAGCTCCCTGCTCTGTTGCGGATTCGGATCCCCTGCTGTCAGATAGCCGACGAGTGCTGCTCTCCCCTGCGCCCTGCAACGCTCAAATACCTGCGCCAGACGTGTGCTCATTTGCCATCCTCCAGCCAACCCAGATGCTTGAACACATTGTCCATATCCTTGTCACCACGACCGGAGAGGTTGATAATCATAATCTGATCCGGGCGCATGCCTGCGGCCAGACGACAACCGGCAGCCAGCGCATGGCTGGACTCCAGCGCCGGAATAATACCTTCGCAGCGGGTCAACTGCTGCAACGCGGCCAGCGCCTCATCATCGGTGGCTGCATCCAGTTGCAAGCGCCCCTCTTCCAGCATCAGTGCCAGTTCAGGGCCGACACCCGGGTAATCGAGACCGGCTGAGATACTGTGTGTCGGTATGACCTGCCCTTCAGCGTCTTCCAGCAGAAAGGTCAGATTACCGTGCAGGATACCGGCCGTGCCTGCCGCCAGCGAGGCTGCATGCCTGCCGCTATCCAGACCGTAACCGGCCGCCTCTACCGCCACCAGACGCACATCCGCATCATCGCGGAACGGATGCAGCAGACCCATGGCATTGGAGCCGCCGCCCACACATGCGACAGCCACATCAGGCAGCCGCCCGGCCTGTTCGAGAATCTGGGCGCGCGCCTCCTGCCCGATCACCGTATGGAACTGACGTACGAGCAGCGGATAGGGGTGGGGACCAGCCGCTGTACCGAAGATATAAAAGGTATCTTCACAGGTTGCCACCCAGTTGCGCAGCGCTTCATTGACCGCATCTTTCAGTGTCGCCGAGCCCGAATCGACGGGAATGACATTGGCGCCGAGCAGGCGCATACGCAGCACATTGGGCATTTGCCGCGCCATATCCTCTCGTCCCATATAGATATCGCACTGCATACCGAACAGGGCCGCAACCGTGGCCGTGGCCACGCCATGCTGGCCGGCGCCGGTTTCGGCAATCACGCGTTTTTTACCCATACGGCGGGCCAGCAAACCCTGACCGATGGTATTATTGATTTTATGCGCGCCGGTATGGTTCAGATCCTCACGCTTGAGATAGATCTGCGCACCACCCGTCAGCTTCGTCAAGCGCTCGGCATGATAGAGCGGCGTGGCGCGGCCGACATAGTTCTTCAGCAGATCCAGCCGCTCCCGATGAAATTCGGGATCAGCCCAGGCGGCATAGAATGCCTCTTCAATCTCCTTGAGCGGCTGCATCAGTGTTTCAGCGGCGAAGCGGCCGCCAAAGCGGCCGAAATGGCCGCCTGCATCGGGGGCATGGCTGATATCGAAATGATACAGCGGGTGATCCAGGCTGCCCTGAGGTAAACTCACGCTAACTCCTTACGTCCGGCAGCCGTTTACAGCTGCAATAAATGTGCGCATCCTGACCAAATCTTTTATACCGGGCAAAGATTCGACGCCCGAGGATACATCCAGCGCAAACCATTGGCGAACAGCCAGCGCATCCTGCACATTATCGGCATTCAGCCCGCCTGCCAGCGATAGCGGATAGTCATGTTTGTAGGCTTTCAGCAGCGACCAGTCGAAACTGGTGCCGGTGCCGCCATAGACGCCGGGTGGCGCCTTGGCATCGAGCAGTACCGGACAGTTATAGCGGCTGGCCCGCTTCAGATCATCGGCCGTACTGATCGCGACCGCCTTCATCACCCGGCGTGCCTGCGCCTGACAGAATTCGGGCGTCTCATCACCGTGTAACTGAATCACACCAACCGGACAGGTGGCGACCACCGCATCGATCTCTGCCTGTGTCGGATTCACAAACAGACCTACAGCCGAAACAAACGGCGGCAACTGGCGCAGAATGGCGGCGGCTTTTTGCGGCTCGATATAACGCGGAGAGCGTTTGTAGAAGACAAATCCAAGCGCATCGACACCAAGACGCGATGCTGCAAGCGCATCTTCCAGCCGGGTAATGCCGCAGATCTTGATACGGGTGCGTACGTCCGATTCAATAAAACTCATGCCAGTACACTAGAAGCCTGTCAGTAAGATGACAAACCCTGCTCACTCCTGAGGCCTTCCCATACCGCTTGTGAATTGCCTAAATCCGACAAATTCCTAGTATGCCCTCATGAACGCAATCATGAACACCTATGCCAGATTCCCGATCACACTCGTACGTGGCGACGGCGCGCGCGTCTGGGATGATGCAGGCAATGCCTATCTCGACTTTATTTCCGGCATAGCCGTCAATACCCTCGGCCATGCCCACCCGCAGCTTACCGCGGCCTTGAGCCGGCAGGCAGGCACGATGCTGCACTGCTCCAACCTGTTCCATATCCCGGCCCAGCAGCAGCTGGCAGCGCGCCTGACTGCGCTCTCCGGACTGGACCGGGCCTTTTTCTGCAACTCCGGTGCCGAAGCCAATGAGGCGGCCATCAAGCTGGCGCGCAAATATTTTTATGATCAGGGCTCATCACGGCGCACGATTATTACCGCCCATCAGTCCTTTCACGGCCGCACCATGCTGACGCTGACCGCCACCGGTCAGGAGAAGGTGAAGACCGGCTTTGATCCGTTGCCGCCCGGCTTCAGACATGTAGCGCTGAATGATATCGAAGCACTGCGGCAGGCGGTGGATGGCTCCACTGCCGCCATCCTGCTCGAACCACTGCAGGGTGAGGGCGGCGTCAATCAGGCCAACAGCGCCTACCTGCAAGCGGTGCGCGCGCTGTGCGATGAGCACGGCCTGTTGCTGCTGCTCGATGAAGTACAGACCGGCATCGGTCGCTGCGGCACCATGTTCGCCTTTGAACAGGCCGGCATCGTGCCGGACATCCTGACGCTGGCCAAAGGACTCGGCGGCGGTGTGCCGATTGGTGCCATGCTGGCCGGAGAAGAGGTCGCTACCGCCTTCGGACCGGGCACCCATGGCTCCACCTTCGGCGGCAATCCGCTCTCCTGTACCGCCGCACTGACCGTGCTCGATGTGATCGATGCTGAATCCCTGCTGGATAATGTCATCCAGCGCGGCAGACAGCTGCAACAGGGACTGGCTGCACTGCAGCAGCGCTTCCCGATCATGCGGGCCATTCGCGGTCAGGGGTTACTGGTCGGCGCTGAGCTATCAATTGAAGCGGCGCCGATAGTTGCTGCAGCACGCAGTGAAGGGCTGATGATTCTGCTGGCCGGCCCGAATGTACTGCGTTTTCTGCCGCCGCTGAATATACGCAAAGAAGAGGTAAACGAGGCTCTGGCACTGCTTGCCAGCGCCATGGAGACTCAGCCATGAGACACTTTCTAACCCTGCTGGATATCACGCCCGATGAGGCGCGCCATATTCTCAAACGTGCGGCAAAGATGAAACGGCAGCTCAAGGAAGGCAAAGCATGCAGACCGCTGGAAGGCAAGACGCTGGCCATGATTTTCGACAAGGCCAGCACACGTACGCGCGTCTCCTTCGAGGTAGGCATGTATCAACTGGGCGGCCATGCCCTGTTCCTGCACTCCGGCACCACACAGCTCGGCCGCGGCGAACCGATTGAGGATTCCGCCCGTGTGCTCTCCGGCATGGTGGATGGCGTGATTATCCGCACCTTCGCCCACGACAATGTGCAACGCTTTGCCGAATATGCCTCGGTGCCGGTCATCAATGCCCTGACTGACACAACCCACCCCTGCCAGATCCTCACCGATGTATTCACCTATGAAGAGCAGCGCGGCTCTATTGAGGGGAAAACCGTAGCCTGGGTGGGCGATGGCAATAATATGGCCCACTCATGGATTAATGGCGCTGTCACCTTCGGTTACCGGCTGCGCATTGCCTGTCCCGAGGGCTATTGCCCGGACAGCAGAATGATGGCTGCTGCACGCGCACTGGGCGCAGATATCACCCTGACCCACGATCCGCTGGCGGCCGTTGCCGATGCCGATCTCGTCACCACCGATGTATGGGCATCCATGGGTCAGGAGACCGAGCAGGCGGAGCGTGAAATAGCCTTTACCGGCTTCCGTGTCGATGCGCGCGTGATGTCCTATGCCAAACCGGATGCCCTGTTCATGCACTGCCTGCCGGCACACCGCGGCGAGGAGGTCAGCGCTGATGTCATTGATGGCGCACAGTCGGTGGTATGGACGGAAGCCGAAAACCGCCTGCATGCGCAGAAAGGTCTGCTTGAATTTCTGATGGCATAAGCCGTCATCTTGCATAAGCAGAGCCATGGAACTGTTTAAAATATTCGCTCTGTTTGTGTTCACCGCACTGGCAGAGATTATCGGCTGCTACCTGCCCTGGCTCTGGCTCAGACAGGACAGATCGATCTGGCTGCTGCTGCCGGCAGCCATCAGTCTGGCACTGTTTGCCTGGCTACTCACCCTGCACCCGTATGCCGCCGGTCGCGTCTATGCCGCCTATGGCGGCATCTACATCGGCGTCGCCCTGCTCTGGTTATGGGCCGTCGATGCCATACGTCCCACATACACAGATGCACTCGGCGCCGGCATCTGCCTGCTCGGTGCTGCCGTCATCATACTGGGCGCCCGCCAGCCATAAGCCTGAATCGCCGGACCGACTATCGATGCCAGCCCGGCCTCCTGTGCGGAAATCGACAAGGTGGTTGCAAGCCCACCACCCTTTCATATAACGTGCAATGCTCTCACGCCAAAACCGATCTCTTGAGCCTGGAGGCTTTTTGCATGAACTACCTACAGGCAGAACCCGTATTAATTGTTGGCGCAGGTGCAGGTGGAGCGGCGCTGCTGGATATTTTTGAGGATGAACACCTGATACATGTTGCCGGCATTGTTGATGCCAATGCGGATGCCGTGGGCATTCAGCATGCTCTGGCCCGAAATATCCCGGTATTCACCTCGCTTGATCAGGCACTGGACAGCATAGGCAACTGCATGGTGTTCAACATGAGCAATAACGAAGACGTTACGGATGCCGCAGCCAGACGGGTCGGCTCGGGCGCCGTCATTGGCGGGCAGGAAGCCAAACTGTTCTGGCAGATCATTTCGCGCCTGCAGACTATTCAGGGCGAGTTGTGGGAAAACCAGTCGCGCCTGAAGGCTGTGATTCACAATGTCTGCGAAGGCATTGTCACGATCAATACACAGGGCATGATTGAAAACATCAACCCGGCTATCAGCCAGATATTCGGCTATCAGCAGGAAGAGCTGATCGGGCAGAATATCAGCCGGCTGATGCCGGAAACACACGCGCAGCATCATGATACCTACCTGCTCGATTATATGCGCACCGGCATCAAGAAGGTCATTGGCGGCTACCGTGAGGTCACCGGCCTGCGTCAAGACGGGGAGACCTTCCCGCTTGAGATCAATATCAGCGAAATGATACTGGCTGGAGAACAGCATTTTGTCGGCATTCTGCGCGATGTGACCGAACGCAAAAAAGCGGAAGAGAAAATGACCCAGCTGGCACTCTACGACCAGCTGACCAAGCTGCCGAACAGAACCCTGTTCTATGAACATCTGGAGCGCGCCCTCTCCCAGTCCAAACGCACCAAAAGCATGGTGGCACTGCTGTTTATTGATCTGGACGGTTTCAAGGCGGTCAATGACACCCTCGGCCATGATATGGGCGACCACCTGCTGGTTGAAGTGGGCAAACGCCTGCACGACAGTATCCGGGAATCGGATATTGCCGCCCGTATGGGCGGTGATGAATTCACCGTGATCCTGACCAATTTAAGCAGCCTTGATGTGGTGCCGCGCATCGCGGATAACATCATCAAATCCCTGAACCGGCCGGTTCTGTTCAAGGAGAATCAGTGCCATGTAGGGGCCAGTATCGGCATTGCCATCTACCCTGATCACGCCGGCAATATCGATGATCTGGTCAAGGAGGCGGATACCGCCATGTATCTGGCCAAAAACGCCGGTAAAAACAGATTCTGGATTGTCGACAAGACGTAGCCGCGTTTACTGCCTTAACGGGCGCACAGCATCGGCAGCAATGCGCTGTTTGCCTCCGGCATCGGATAATCTGCCAGCGCATCGATACGCACCCATGCATGCCCGGATTCGCAGCTCAGCGCTGTGAAAGACGCGCACAGGCAGCTGAACAGCTGAAAGTGCAGCAGCCGGTCCGGATAGCTGAAACTATGGGTACCCAGGCTCTGCCACGCTGAGCCGGTGAGTCCGGTCTCCTCTTGCAGCTCGCGCATCGCCGCAGCCTGCGCTGACTCTCCCTGCTCTACCTTACCACCCGGAAAAGACCATAAGCCGCCGCAATGCTGTTCATCATGCCGCTTCAACAGCAGCAGCTCACCGCCAGCGTTAAACAGTGCAACCAGCGCAATAGCTTGCTGCTTCAGGTGCGATACTCCGCATTGATGGTAATGTACTCATGGGTCAGATCACCCGTCCAGACCGTCGCCGTGGCATCACCCATGCCGAGATCCAGTGTGACAGTAAACTCCGGCTGGGCAAACACGCCCATGCCATCCTCATCACGGTAGTCCGGATGCAGGTTGCCATCCTTGAACATCAGCACATCGTCGGCCAGCAGCGTGATGCGGTTGGTATCGATAGCAATGCCGGCATTGCCGACAGCAGAGAGAATACGTCCCCAGTTGGCATCAGAGCCGGCAAAAGCCGTCTTCACCAGTGGCGATACGGCTACGGCGCGACCGACCGTGCGGGCATCGGCCTCACTCGCAGCACCGGTCACCTCAATGGTGACAAACTTGGAGACACCTTCGCCATCGCGCACAATCAGCTGGGCCAGCTCAATGCAGAGTCCGGTCAGCGCCTGCTCAAACAACTCGGTATCGGCAAGCGGCGCATGGCCGAGGCCGATACCGGATGAGAGCAGGTAGAGCGTATCATTGGTCGATGTATCTCCATCGACACTGATGCAGTTGAATGAGCGATCGGCTACGCGCTTGAGCATGACCTGCAGCTGGCTGGCGGCGATCGGTGCATCCGTGGCGACAAAACCGAGCATGGTCGCCATATTCGGGTGAATCATGCCGCTGCCTTTGGCGATGCCGGTCAGCGTATAGCTATGACCGTCGATATTGACCTGCGCCGAAGACCATTTGGCAAAGGTATCGGTAGTGCGAATCGCATTGGCTGCCGCCTCCCATCCGTCGGCGTCCAGTGCTGCGGCTGCCTCATGCACCCCCTCTTGGATGCGCTCGATCGGAAATGGCGTGCCGATCACGCCGGTTGAGGCGGAAAGCACCACATCGGCCGCTACGGCCGCAGCCTCTGCACCCGCTTCAATCAGCTGCCTTGCCCAGAAAGACTCCATCTCACCCAATCCGGCATTGGCATTGCCGGCGTTGGCGATAATGGCGCGAATAGTGTCGGAATGCTCCGCCAGCGTTGCCTCACCATGACGCACGCAGGCGGCACGAAACCTGTTTCTGGTGAACACGCCTGCGGCGTGGCAGGCCACGTCACCGACAATCAGCGCAAGATCCTGACGCTTGCCCTTCAGGGCCGGTGATTTGACACCGCATGAAGCAGTGCCGATACGAAAGCCGGGAACAGCCAGCGGTTTTTCCAGTTCAGGTATATTAACAGCCATACGATAGTTTCCTTGTCAGCAGAGTTGGAGTCCAAGACTGATACCGGCGCAGGTCGTTCACAAGTGGTGATTACGCAGGGACTGGAGCGGGATCCGACAGGCAGGCCAGCGCATGCGCGCCATTACTGCAATATTAGCACGCATCTTGCTTGTAGCCGTAAGCAGACCATGCAGCCGCATGGCCGGACGCCAGGACAAAAGGAATACCGCATGCATTTTGATCCGCTGATGATGAACATCTCGATCGTACTGACCATCGCACTGGCCACAGCTTACCTGGCCGTGCGCCTGGGACTGCCGATTGTCATCGCCTATATTATCAGCGGCATCCTTCTCGGTCCCTCCGTCATGGGGGTGATTTCGGATCAACATACCATCACACGCATCGGTGAAATCGGCGTGGTCATGCTGCTCTTCTTTGTCGGTATGGAGGTCTCGATCCCCAGCCTGATGCAGCGCTGGCGCATTGCCGTTATCGGTACCGCCATACAGATACTGGTCAGCGTGCTGGCCTGTATCGGCCTCACCTGGGCTTTCGGCATGCCTGTCGAGCTGGGCGTGCTCTTCGGTTTTGTCATATCCCTCTCCAGTACCGCCGTGGTATTGAAAATACTGCAGGATACCGGTGAGATGGAGGAGCCCTTCGGCCAGAACGCCGTAGGCGTACTGCTTATGCAGGATATGGCCATTGTACCGATGATGATCGTGCTGGCATTGATGGGCGACGGGGAGGTCCATCCGTCTGATATCATTAAACAGGTGGTGGGCGGCATCGCGGTGCTGGCTCTGGTTGTATTTCTGGTACGCACCGGTGTGCTGCATATCCCCGAATTCCTGCGCGGCAGCCTGGAAAAAAGGGTACTGCTGGGGCTGCTGCTCTGCCTCGGGGCGGCGACACTGACATCCTGGCTGGGCCTGTCAGCCGGCCTCGGTGCTTTTCTTGCCGGCATGGTACTGGCCGCCAGCGATCAATCGGACTGGATTCAGGAGCACCTGGAATCGGTCTATGTCATCTTCGTCATGGTCTTCTTTCTGTCGGTCGGCATGATGGTGAACCTCGACTACCTGCAAGCCCACCTGCTGCTGGTAGCCGGAGCCACACTGCTGGTCTTCCTGTTTAACTCGGGCGTGAACATTCTGGTGATGCGTGCTCTGGGTGAAAGCTGGGCTATGGCGCTGATTACCGGCGGCCTGCTCAGTCAGATCGGTGAGTTCTCATTCCTGCTGGCTGCGGTCGGCGCCTTTTCAGGTATCCTGCCTGACGATATGCACCAGCTTACCGTGATCGTGATCGCCATGACCCTGTTACTCAGTCCGCTGTGGTTAATTCTGGTCAGGCAACTGGCCAGCCATCATCAACTGCAATAGCGCCAGGATCAGGCACCAGCCGGCAAAGAGATCTTACCTGCTGACCTGAACCTTATGCTATCAGCGTTTGCCGTGGCACTGCTTGTACTTCTTACCTGAACCGCACGGACATGGATCGTTGCGACCTACCTTCGCCTCTTCGCGCTTGTAGGTATGGGCCGCTTCCGGCTCATCTGTCTCTTCCAGCACATGGCTGTAGGTCACCGGTGCCGCTTCCACTGGCTTTTCGATTACAGGCTGCTCGATCTGAACCCTGTGCAGGGCCAGCATGGTCTCTTCGCGCACCTTATCCAGCATGGACTCGAACAACTCGAACGATTCGCGCTTGTACTCCTGAATCGGTTGTTTCTGGGCGTAACCGCGCAGACCCACACTCTGACGCAGATGATCCATGGCCAGCAGATGTTCCTTCCAGTGATGATCCAGCACCTGCAGCAGCAGATACTTTTCAAAACTGTGCATCTGATCAGCCCCGGTCATGGTCTCCTTGGCGCTCATATGCATTTTCATGGCATCGGCAAGCTTCACGATCATATCCTCCGAGGTTTCCACCTCATCGGATTCCAGCCAGCTGCGCGGATCAATGACAATCGTCAGCTTCTCCTGCAGTTCTGTAGCCATCTCATCCAGCTGCCACTCTTCCGGATGCCCTTCCATAAAACGGGCGCCGATACGGCCGGCATAATCGATCTGCATATCTTCGATAACATCATGCACATCATCGGCTTCGAGCAGTTCGCGACGCTGGGAGTAGACCACATCACGCTGCTGATTCATCACATCATCATATTCCAGCAGCTGCTTGCGGATATCGAAGTTACGACCCTCCACTTTCTTCTGTGAATTTTCGATCGCCTTGGTTACCCAGGGATGCTCGATCGCCTCACCCTTTTCAAAGCCCATCTTGGTCAGCATCGCCTGCATCTTTTCGCCACCGAAAATGCGCATCAGATCATCTTCCAGCGACAGGTAAAAACGGGTTGCTCCCGGATCGCCCTGACGGCCGGAACGGCCACGCAGCTGATTATCGATACGGCGTGATTCATGGCGCTCGGTACCGACAATATGCAGGCCGCCGGCTTCAACCACTTCGATATGTTCGGCCTGACATGCCTTGCGAATCTCTTCGATCTTGCGCTCGCGCTCTTCACCGGTGATTGTGGCCGGCAGCCCGTCAATCAGCATATCCGGATTACCACCAAGCATGATATCGGTACCGCGACCGGCCATGTTCGTGGCAATCGTTACCACGCCCTTGCGGCCGGCCTGGGCAACGATCTCCGCTTCCCGCTCGTGATGTTTGGCATTGAGCACTTCATGCCGGATACCACGCTCCTTGAGCAGCGCAGAGAGCACTTCCGATTTATCGATTGAGGTAGTACCGACCAGAATCGGCGCACCACTCCGATGCGTCACCTCAATATCGTCAATAATGGCGGCATATTTATCATCCGTATCACGGAAAATAAGATCCGGCATATCCTTGCGGACCATATCCCTGTTGGTCGGTACAATGACCACTTCCAGGTTATAAATCTTGTGAAATTCCTCGGCTTCGGTATCGGCAGTACCGGTCATGCCGGCCAGCGTATCGTACATGCGGAAGTAGTTCTGGAAGGTCACCGAAGCCAGGGTCTGGTTTTCCGGCTGAACGGTTACACCCTCTTTGGCCTCCAGCGCCTGATGCTGTCCATCGGAGTAACGGCGCCCCGGCATCATACGGCCGGTAAATTCATCAATAATAACTACTTCATCATTGCGTACGATGTAGTCGACTTCGCGGGTAAACAGCGTATTGGCACGCAGACACTGGGTAGCGGCATGCATCTGATTGACGTTTTCCGGATCGTACAGCTGACCTTCATCCATCAGGCCGGCATCGTGGAAGAGCTGCTCGATATGCTCCATACCGTTTTCAGTGAAAGAGACCGCCTTGTCCTTCTCATCCTTGTCGTAGTCGGACTCATCCAGCTGTTTGATCAGCAGATCCACCTGATTGTAGAGCTGCGTAGCCTGCTCTGCCGGGCCTGAAATGATCAATGGCGTACGCGCCTCATCGATCAGGATTGAATCCACCTCATCGACAATAGCGAAGTTATAACCGCGCTGCACCAGCTCCTCGCGGGAAAAAGCCATATTATCACGCAGGTAATCAAAACCGAATTCGTTATTGGTACCGTAGGAGATATCGGCTGCATATGCTGCACGCCGCTCCTCGCTGGTGATGCCATGTACAATCACACCGGTAGAGAGGCCGAGAAAGCCGTACAGCCGCCCCATCATCGCGGCATCGCGACGGGCCAGATAGTCATTCACCGTCACCACATGTGCGCCCTTGCCGGAGAGTCCGTTCAGATACACAGCCAGCGTAGCCGTCAGCGTTTTACCTTCACCGGTCTTCATTTCGGCGATTTTGCCCTGATGCAGGATGACACCACCAATCAACTGCGCATCAAAATGACGCATGCCGAGCACACGCGATGACGCCTCACGCACAACGGCAAAGGCTTCCGGCAGCAGCTCATCAAGCGTGGCACCATCGGCAATGCGCTGACGGAACTCCGTTGTTTTTGCTGCCAGTGCTTCATCGGTGAGCTCTTTCACGGCAGGTTCAAAGCTGTTAATCTGCTCAACAATGGGCCAATACTGTTTGAGCAGACGCTCGTTGCGACTGCCGAATAATCTGGTAAGAACTTTCAACATGGTGGTGGTGCTCCCGATTGAGGTGATGCGCTGCAAGCTAGCATGAGCAACCACTACGACCAAGCTACTCGGGCTGGACAACAGAGTCAGAGCACGCATACAAGCCGGATATAGTCGCACAAGCCCGGAAAATCTGTCACATCTGCGCACAAACGCATAAGGTTCGGTTTGCTTGCAGGCACCATGATTTTAGTTTATCACTAGCCCTGCAGGACTCAGGTTTCGGAGGTGTGGAAATGAAAAAACGCATGTTTTATGCATTGATCGGACTATTCATGATCCCTGTTTCCGGCTGCCAAACGGCAAGAGAACCACTCTCATCGGATACTATACTGCGCAGCACACTGAGCGGTGCCGAGATTGACCGCTATATGGACTACACCGATGAGTTCCACGCCCAGCTTGCATTGGAATACAATCAGGACAAGCTACCCAGACACTGGGAAAACCCCGTTAGCCATGCCATTTTCACCATTATTCCGACCAGCAGCTACCAGAATGCATCCGACCAACGCTGCCGGGAGTTTAAAGCCGATATTTTCGCCGGCGGCAACAGAGAGGTTGGCAGCGCTATCGCCTGTCGCCAGCCGAATGGCGTATGGAGAATCCGGCACTGATAAAGCTGCTTTGCAGCGGATAGGCTGAAAAACTGCAGCCACAACCTTCCGGGCACGCAACAGAACATCTGGAACTCACCTGTGCACAAGCTCAGCTCCTTGCAAGCCATAAGCTGCTCCACCATCCATCATCAGACTCTCTCATCGTGTGGCTGAAACAAGATCAGTCGGTGGCGGATCCGACTTGCGATTTACCCGCGCGCTCAATTATAATCAATGCAACACAGTATCAGGGCGGGCTCAGGCCCGGGAAATGCATGTTGCGGAGGTGAGGTGATGAAAAAGAGTATCATCTGGATATTGATCGGGCTGTTCATCATCCCGCTTGCAGGCTGCCAGGCCGGCAGGGAAAAGGAGCAGATTGGCACAGTCATGGGCGGTGCTCTGGGCGGCGTTCTCGGCTCCAATGTGGGCAAGGGGCAGGGTAAAACTGCCGCCATCATCGCCGGCACACTGCTCGGCGTGGTCATTGGCAGCGAGATTGGCCGCTACATGGACAGAACCGATGAAATGCAGGCCCAGCGTGCGCTGGAATACAACAGGGACAGACAACCCAGCAGCTGGCACAACCCCAACACCGGAGCCAGTTTCACCACCATGCCAACCACGACCTACCAGAATGGATACGGCCAGAACTGCCGCGAATATCAGACCGACATTTACGTCGATGGCAAAAGTGAAGCCGGCCGCGGCACCGCCTGCCGCCAGCCGGACGGAACATGGAGAATCATGAATTGAGGCATTCAGCGGGTCGCCGCCAGGGAGATACTGATTTATTGGCTTCCTGCCAAAAATCAGCGCGTAAGCGCAAAAGCTTGATTTTGGCCGGGCCGTCCATGGTCCGGATTGAAACGCTGAATTGATCAGCACTTCCCTGACCTAGTCCCGCCAGATATCCCTGAGTAACAGCTCGCAGGTATCATCCCCTTCAACCAGATTCACCTTTCTGGAAAACTCACGCGCCTCATTCACCTGTTTCACCCGACGCCTCTCCAGCACATCACGCAGCCGCTCATGCTCATCAAACAGCTGCCGGTAGGTTTCGCCATCCAGCTTGAGTAGCCGACAATCAGAGATCGCCCGCGCCGTGGCCGTACGCCTGCCACGGGTGGTGATACTGATCTCGCCAAGTACCGTGCCGGTACGCATGGTTTTAACTGCCTCTCAGAGCCATTCACAAGCAGATTCAGACCTATGGCCCCGCTGCGTATCAGATAGATATCGCTTCCGACATCGTTTTCCCGAAACAGCAGCTCTCCGGCGCCAAGCGATAACATCTCCATTTTTTCTACCAGCATTTTACGCGTCTCTGCATCCAGCAGGCGGAAAATCGGTGCCAGCGCCAGCTGTATGATCAGAATATGATTGCGATACAGTGCATCAATCCGCCGGCTGAATTCGCCCGAACTCTCCCGCAGCTTGTCCAGCTGGCTGTAGGGCAGCTCAAGCAACTCGCTATCTTCAGCGGCAACCACTTCGGTGGCGCTCCTGCCACCGGTAAAATAGGGTACGGCACCGCATATCTCGCCACTGCTCATATGCCCCAGATGCGTCCGCTTACCGCCCAGCGTCAGATAGCCATCAATGCGCCCGTGCACAATAATAAACAGGGAGCTGGCCGGCTCGCCGGTGCGCGTCAGCGCTTCGCCGCTGATAACACGGCGTGAAATCATCGCATCCAGTGCCGATTCAAATGTGGCATCATCGAATGCCGCAAACATATCATCGCTGCGCAGGGCATGCCGGGCACGGTCGACCGGCGGCAAAAATTCAAGCAGGCCAGTGCCTGCCACCCCCCTCTCCTGACAAAGGGTGAACACACGTCGTGGCCCATCATACTCATCGGGTGCCACCTCACGATAGAGACGCAGCACGGCAATGGCCTGCGTGGTCTGATGCTGCTGAGCATAACGCTCCGCCGCTTCCAGATACCAGCGCGCCGCATCCTCGCCCAGACCGGCCTCCTGATAGCAGCGCCCTGCACGCAGCGACAAGCCGGCGTTATTCAAACTCAACTGGGCCAGCACCGCATAACAGCTTGCAGCCTGATCATGTTTGCCGTCAGCCACCCGCTGCCTGGCCTGCTGCAACAGCTCGGCAGCCTCCCGTTTACCCTGTTCTCCACGTCCCGCCTTTAGCTGGCGATCATATAGCTGGGCTTCGCGCGCATTCAATCGTGTCACATCCCCCCCTGAAGGAACATATCCTTGTAAATGAAGGATATCATTATAGTGAAGCATCTCCCCTTTTCAATCGCAGTCATGAAACCGCTGCATGTGCAGCTGGCAGATTCAGCCATGCAGGGCCTCCCGCAACCGGACTACCCCTTGGCGAATATCATCCAGGCCCGTCGCGTAGGAGAAGCGCACATGCTGCGCTGCCTTGAAGGCACCAAAATCCTCACCCGGCGTGATGGCCACTCCCGCTTTTTCGAGCAGCTGCCAACAGAATGCCTTGGCATCATCGGTAATACGCTCGACATTGGCATAGATATAAAATGCACCTTGCGGCTGCACCACTATATCGAAACCGAGCGCAGGCAGCTCCGCCAACAGATAACGGCGCCGCTGATCATATGCCAGGCGCATACGCTCACAATCTGCCTGTGCCGACAGTGCGGCGATTGCCGCATATTGCGACAGCGTAGGTGCGGCAATAAAAATATTCTGCATGACCCGCCGGCAGGCATCGATTAGCGGTTCGGGCACGATAACCCAGCCGATACGCCAGCCGGTCATCGCCCAGCGCTTGGAAAAACCGTTCACAATAATAGCCTGATCATCGAATTCAAGCGCACAGCGTGCCCTGACGCCATAGGTTAGTCCATGGTAAAGCTCATCCGAAATCAGGTAGCCGCCCAAACCACGACAGCGCTCTGCCACCTGCTGCAGTTCAGCGTCTCCGATCAGAGTGCCGGTCGGATTGGATGGATTAATAACGACGGCCGCGCGTGTACCGCTCTGCCAGTGCTGCTCGATCAGTTCGGCCGAGAGGTGATAGCGGGTATCCGGGCCGACAGGGATATTGACCGGTTCACCACCGGCCAGGCGAATGAAGTTGCGTTGGCACGGATAACCCGGATCGGAGAGCAGCACCGACTCACCGGCTTCAATCAGCGCCGCATAAATCAGGCTGAAGGCACCCGATGTACCCGGCGTGATCAGGATGCGGCCGGGGCTAACATCAACACCGTACTCATCCCTGTACCAGCGGCTGATAGCCAGCTGCAGCTCTGGATTGCCGGTGGATGGGGTATAGAAGTTGTCACCGTTATCGAGTGCCACTCTGGCCGCCTCAATAACGGAGACAGGTGTGGGGAAGTCCGGCTCACCGATCTCCATATGGATAATTTTGCGCCCCTGAGCTTCCAGCTCTTTAGCGCGTTCGAGCAATTGCATAACACGGAATGGTTCAATGCTGTCTATTCTTCGCATAGGCAGCAGCATACTCAAAAGGCCATTGTTTGTCCTCATGGGGCTCTCTGGCATAGAGTGGCGATATGAAAAACAGATATGATTTGATCGTTATAGGGGCCGGCATTTCCGGCCTGGCCATGGCTTACAAGGCCGAGCAGGCCGACATGCATGTGCTGGTCGTCGAAAAAGAGAGCCGCACCGGTGGCTGTTTCCATTCAGAAGTAGTGGCGGATGATGCGCAGCCATTCTGGCTGGAGATGGGCACACATACCTGTTTCAACTCCTATGGCCGCCTGCTTGCCCTGCTCGAGAAGCTGGGGCTGACGGATCAGATGCAGGGACGCGAGAAGCTGCGCTATCGCATGCTTGCCGATGATAAACTGGTCTCGATTCCATCTCGCCTGCATATCTTTGAGCTGATCACCCATGCCTGGCGACTGTTCTCCCTGCAAAAAGAGAACAGGTCTGTCGGCGAATATTATCGCGCCATCACCGGCCCGCAGAATTACAATGAGGTATTCAGCCATGCTTTTAATGCCGTGCTCTGCCAGCCGGCATCCGAGGTGCCTGCGGATATGCTGTTCCGTAAACGCCCGCGTAACAAAGCGATCATGCGCAGCTACACCTTCCCTGAAGGGCTGAGCTGGATCATTGCCGCGCTGGCGGATCAGCTGGAAATCAAAACCGGCCAGGAGATCCACAGCATCCGGCGCACCCAGACCGGCTATCAGGTCGAAACAGCCGCAGGCGTGCTGCTCGCCGACAAAATCGCCTGTGCTACACCGGTGCTGGCCGCAGCCCGGCTACTCACTACCGCCCACCCGGAGATTGCCGAACAACTGAACTGGGCAGGTGAAGTCGAGATCGAGTCTGTCGGCATTGTGGTGAAAAAAGAGCACCTGCCGCTAGAGCCTGTCGCGGGCATCATCGCCGCCGATGGCTTTTTCTATTCTTCCGTATCACGCGACATTGTCGCGCATCCGCATCTGCGCGGCATGACCTTTCACTTCAAACCGGGCCTGCTTACCGATGATGAAAAGCTACAGCACATCTGCAGCGTGCTGGGCATAGCGGAATCAGCCGTACTGCATCTCTTTCATAAAACCAATCGCCTGCCTGCACCGGGCGTGGGACATCATCAACTGATTGCCGCCGTCGATGCTTTGCTGACGGATCAGCCGCTGGCGCTGGTAGGCAACTATTTCGCCGGTGTTGCTGTCGAAGATTGTCTGGAGCGCGTCGAAAGCGAGTTTGCACGGATTGCTCCGTGATGCGCGCGCTGCCCGCCACAGGCCTGGCGCTGATGCTACCCCTGTTCCTTGCCGGCTGCTCTCAGCCACAGGTGGATGTCATGTTTGAATGTGCATCACCCTCCGGCAGCAAGGTGGCAACACTCTACCGCGTTGCCAGCGGCGACCGGCCGAGCGACATACAGATGAAAATGAATGTGCGACCGGCCACAGACAGCTTCGATGACAGCATGCAGAGCTTCTCATTCAAGCATGGCTATGATGCCATCATGCACTGGCACTCCGATCATGAAATGCTGGTTGAGTATCCGCAGTCTTCCGACATCACCAATCAGGAGCCGGTCATATTCGGCTCCAGCCAGACCTTCGATGCAAGCGACGCCATTACCATCCTCTATCAGGAAAAACCATCCACGCACGGTTATTTCATGGTCGAAAAACGCTGTTTCTCTGCGCCCGAGTGATGGTAGTAAAAGCTGCCGGGAGATACTTGATCTGCCCGGCTTACAGACTTAACGCCCTCTCTGCTGCGTGAACCGCTGTCTGTTCAGACAGGCCAGACAAGAACAGGCTTTCTTGCCGCCTGAGTCTCATCAAGGCGGCGGCGGAAAGGCTTGACCGGCGCCTGATGCAGCATGTCGGTATCACCCGCCTCACAGGCATCAGCAATCTCCAGCATGGCATCACAGAAAGCATCCAGCGTTTCGCGTGATTCGGTCTCTGTCGGTTCAATCAGCATGGCGCCATGCACAATCAACGGGAAATAGACTGTCATCGGATGAAAGCCCAGATCAATCAGGCGCTTGGCAATATCGAGTGTTTTCACACCATGCTTCTCCTGCCACTCATCGGTCAGCAGACACTCATGCTTGCATAAACCTTCAAACGGCACGTGATAGCGCCCCTTCAGGCGATGCAGCACATAATTGGCATTAAGCACCGCATCTTCAGCAATCTGGTGCAGATGTTCATGACCGAATGCAGAGATATAGGCGTGGGCGCGCAGCAGTACGCCAATTTGCCCGGCAGAGCCTAGCACCGGCCCGACAGATGAATCACAGGCATGCACCAGTGCATAGCCATGACTATTTTTTTCGATACGCGGCACAGGTAGAAATGGTGCCAGTACATCGTTCACCGCCACCGGTCCGCCACCCGGTCCACCGCCGCCATGCGGCGTGGAAAATGTTTTATGCACATTGATATGCAGACAATCGATACCCATATCACCGGGACGCGCCACGCCAACCAGTGCATTGAGATTGGCACCATCGCCATAGACCAGACCGCCGGCATCATGCACCAGCTGGCAGATCTCCTTGATATCCGACTCAAAGGCGCCGGCTGTATTCGGGTTGGTCATCATCAGTGCGGCAGTATCGCCATCCAGATGTGCCTTGAGCACATCCAGATCGATGCGCCCATCGGGGCCGGACTTCAGCTCCACCGTATGCATGCCGCAGAGTGCTGCTGAGGCAGGATTGGTGCCATGGGCAGAATCGGGCACCAGCACCTTGCGTCGATGCTGCTGGCCGCGGGCATCGAGCGCGGCACGAATCATCATCAAGCCGGCCAGTTCGCCGTGGGCACCGGCAGCCGGTTGCAACGTCACATGCGGCAGACCCACAATATCACCCAGCCACCCCTGCAACTCATAGAGCAGTGCCAGCACACCCTGGGCTGTATCCTCCGGCTGATCCGGATGGATATGCGCCAGTCCCGGCAGGCGAACCAGCTGCTCGTTCACGCGCGGGTTATATTTCATCGTGCAGGAGCCGAGCGGATAAAAGCCGGTTTCAATACCGTGATTCCACTGCGACATGCGCACAAAATGGCGTACCGTTTCCGGCTCGGAGAGGCCGGGAATCCCTGCAGGCTGCTTGCGGCTGAATGCATGCAGGGCATCGGAAACAGGACCCTCTACACCGGGCAGGTTGATTGAAGATGGAGCTTCATGCGCGTGTTCGAACAGCAGCGCTTCTTCGTGCTGGATACCGACTGTGGCGGAATATTTGAACGTGGTATCGGAGCTCATACGCTCACCTCCAGTGCTGCCAGATAATCGCTGATATCATCAGCCTCGACCATCTCGGTGGTCGCAACCAGCAGGTGCCTTGCCTCCACACCGGCTTCAATCTGCTCCAGCGGAATGCCGGCAAAGATATCGGCCTCTCTTGCCGCCAGCAGAAAGCGCTCGCGCACCACTTGATCGGCAAAACTGAGTACCGTTTCATTGTAGTGCGCACCGGTTGCAGCAGTTACCTGCGCCGGCAACTGCGACACGAGCGACTGCAGGGCCGCCGCAGAGTGGCGGGCCACCGTCGCAAGTCCTGCGTCACCCATCAGCGTCATATAGGTCGCCGCGGCCGTACACATCAGCCCCTGATTAGAGCAGATATTACTGGTCGCCTTTTCACGACGGATATGCTGCTCGCGCGTGGAGAGGGTCAACACAAAGCCGCGCTTGCCGTTCACATCCGAGGTCATGCCGCATACGCGGCCGGGCATCTGACGCACATATTGCTGCTTGCAGGTAAACAGTCCCAGATGCGGACCGCCAAAGCCCATCGGGATACCCAACGACTGGCCGGAGCCGACGGCTATATCCGCACCCACTGCCCCCGGTGATTCAATCAGGGCATAAGCGGAGACATCGGAGAATGCGATCACCATCAGGCATTTGGCCGCATCGCACGCCGCACGCAGCGGTGCCAGATCATACACCGAGCCGTAAAAATCCGGATACTGCACAATCACACAGGCGGTTTGCGTATCAATCGCCGCAATCACCCGATCCAGATCGGTGCCGAAACAGCCCATATCCACCTCTTCGTATGCGCCATCCAAACGAGAGAGATAATTGGCCGTGACCGCGCGGTAGCGCGGGTTGACGGAGCCGGCCATGACCACACGCGATTTGCGTGTCACGCGCCGGGCCATCAATGCTGCTTCCGCCGTGGCGGTCGCCGCTTCATACATCGAGGCATTGGATACATCCATACCGGTCAGGCGGGCAATCATGGTCTGGAATTCAAACAGCGTCTGCAACGTACCCTGCGATATTTCCGGCTGGTATGGCGTGTAGGCGGTGAGAAATTCACCACGTGAAATCACATAATCAACCACCGCAGGTACAAAATGGTGATAGGTACCGCCGCCGAGGAAGTAGCGCGTATTGGTTGCATTGCGATTCATTTCGGAGGCTTTGGTGAACTTGCGTACAATAGCCGCTTCCGACATCGCGCCGGCAAGTGCTAACGAGCCTTTTTCGATATGAAATTCGGATGGTATATCGGCAAACAGGTCACGCATGGAGCTCGCACCGATGCTTTCCAGCATCGACGCTCTGTCGCTATCGGTATGAGGCAAAAATCGCATGTTTAATTCCTGTTTTTAATTTACCACAAAGAAGACGAAGGGCACAGATGAGTGCTTTCGTTCCTGATATCCACGTTCGGGCACCCATGATTACTGCGTGGCTGGCAGCAGATCACATAGCAGATCGTTCCCTATGTGGTGAATACGTTTGCGTTACTCTTCGAGGAAGAGGGTGTACTCGTCATCGCTCATCAATTCGACCGAATCCGCACCGCTCATTTTCACCTTGGCAATCCAGCCTGCGCCATAGGCCTCGCTGTTCACCAACTCCGGTTCGCCTTCCAGCGCTTCGTTCACCTCAATCACCTCACCGGCAACCGGCGCATAAACATCGGAAACAGCCTTCACCGATTCAACCACGGCATAGGCTTCGCCTGCTTCAAGGGTACGGCCGATTTCCGGCAGCTCGACAAACACGATATCGCCCAGTGCTTCCTGGGCATGGTCGCTGATGCCGAAGATTGCACAATCGCCTTCGACACGTACCCACTCGTGCTCTTTGGTATATTTCAAATTTGCTGGAATTGTCATCTCTCTCTCCACAATACTATTATTATTTTATCGTCTGACGTTGCTGCGTACGAAGGGCAGCGTGGTGCGCTCTGCGGCAACAAGCTTGCCACGAATCTCCACACTCAGATCACCGTTATCCGCATGTTCCGGCTGCACATAAGCCAGTGCCACGCCACCGGCCAGCGGTGAGTGCATGCCGGAGGTGACTTCGCCACTCTCAACGCCATCGACAAACACCTTGTAATGCTCACGCGGGATACCCCGTTCGGTCAATTTCAACGCGATTAACCGCCGCTCCGGACCGGCAGCCCTGCGCGCTTCAACGGCTGTTTTGCCGATAAAATCACCTTTATCGAGTTTGGTGATCCACATCAGCTTCGCCTCCACCGGCGTCACTGCATCCGAGATTTCATGGCCGTAGAGGGCATAGCCCATCTCCGTACGCAACATATCACGTGCCGCAAGCCCAATCGGCTCCGCCCCGTGCACCAGCAGTGTTTTCCACACCGATATAGCGATGCTGTTCGGGATATAGATTTCAAAACCATCTTCGCCGGTATAACCGGTTCTGGAAACAATGGCGTCAACGCCATTCACCTGCACCCGGGCAAATTTATAGTAACCGATCGATTCCAGCTCGCTGTTGACCATAGGCTGCAGCGCCGCCTGGCTGGCGGCCCCCTGCAGGGCCAGCAGCGTGGTATCATCAGATTCGTCGACAACACTCACGGCAAAGGCTTTCGCTTCGGCCTGCAGATGCGCCACATCCTTGTGACGGTTGGCGGCATTGATGCAGAGGTAATACTCCGTATCGCTGATCTTGTAGGTGGTGATATCATCGATAAAGGTGCCGCCGGCATTCAACAGAGCGGAATAGTGCACCTGCCCGGGAATCAGCTTCGACACATCATTGGTGGTGACATACTGCAGAAAAGCCAGCGCACCGGATCCGGTAACACGCACCTGCCCCATGTGGGAGATATCGAAAATCCCCGCACCGCCTTCACGCACGGCCGTATACTCCCTGAGCGCGCCACTTTTGTACTGCACCGGCATTTCAAAGCCGGCGAACGGTACGATTTTACCACCCAGCGCAACGTGCTGATCAAACAGTGGTGTTTTTGCCAATTCAGTCATCTGACTCTCCGATATGGTTCTTGAACGCCTGCACGGTGTTCGCCAGCAGCATGGTAATGGTCATCGGTCCGACACCACCGGGTACCGGTGTAATCCAGCCGGCACGTTTACTGGCCGATTCAAAGGCCACGTCACCGGTCAGTGTGCCGTCCGCACGCCGGTGAATACCTACATCAATCACAACAGCACCCGGCTTGATCCATTCACCCTGAATCAGCCCCTGCTTGCCGGCGGCGGCAATAACAATATCGGCCCGCTCAATATGGGCCTGCAGATTTTTGGTGAAACGGTGACAGACCGTCACCGTGGCGCCGGCCAATAACAGCTCCAGCGCCATTGGCCGACCGACAATATTGGAAGCGCCGACGATCACACTCTCCATACCGTGCAGATCCAGGCCGGTCTCTTCCAGCAGCTTCATGCAGCCATACGGGGTGCAGGAACGCAGGGCCGGCTTGCGGGCGGTCAGGCGGCCAATATTGTAGGGATGAAAACCATCCACATCCTTGCCCGGATCAATCGCCTCGAGGATGGTCTCAGAATTGATATGGGCAGGTACCGGCAACTGCACCAGAATGCCGTCCACTTTCGGGTCCCTGTTCAACTCGGAAATCAGTCCCAGCAGATGCTGCTGACTGGTATCCGCCGGCAATTCATAGGAGAAGGAAGCGAAGCCGACATTCTCGCAACCTATTTTTTTATTTCTGACATAGACATGCGAGGCGGGATCGTCACCGACCAGAATCACCGCCAGCCCGGGCGCGCGCCCGTGCTTTTGCGTCAGCTCCGCCACTTCCGTGCCTATCTCTTTACGCAGGCGATGTGCCAGCGCTTTGCCGTCCAGTATCTGTGCAGTTGTTATCGTCATAGTAGGCGCATTGTTGCAGCAAGACCCCTTTCAGACAATGGGGACTTGCATCACTATTTCACAGCCATACATCAGCGTTGCGCCGCCGGGCCCGCATCGTTCATAATCTGCGTGTACTTCCTGCTGTTTGTGGTAATAATTTCAACATGATGAGAATTGGCATTAATCTGGGCGGCACCAAAACGGAACTGATTGCGCTCGATGAGCAGGGTAGCGAGTGCCTGCGTCATCGCTGGCCGACACCGGCCGGTGATTATGCCGCCACCATTGCCCTGCTGGCCGAAATGGTAGATCAGGCCGAGTGCGAGCTCGGCGCTACTGCCACGATCGGCATCGGTACACCGGGTGCGGTTTCCGCACAGACCGGCCTGATGAAAAACTGTAACTCCACCTGCCTGAACGGGCAGCCGTTACAACAGGATGTCGAACAGGCCCTGCAACGGCCGGTGCGTCTGTGCAACGATGCCAACTGCTTCGCTCTCTCCGAAGCGGTCGATGGCGCAGCTGCCGGCTCCGCCGTGGTCTTCGGTGTGATTCTCGGCACCGGCGTCGGTGGCGGCCTGGTGGTCAACGGCCGTATCCTTGAAGGAGTCAACCGGATTGCCGGCGAATGGGGGCATAACCCGCTACCGTCAGCAAGCAAAGATGAGCGACCGGGACCTGCCTGCTACTGCGGCAGAAACGGCTGCATTGAAACATGGCTCTCCGGCCCGGGCATGAGTATGAATCACCGGCAGCACGGCGGCGAGAGCATCACCGCCGCTGATATTACCCTGCTCGCAGCAGATGGTGATGAGAGGTGCATGCAAACCCTGCATCGCTACTGTGATCGACTGGCCAGAGCGCTGGCAGGCGTAATCAACATTGTGGATCCGGACGTTATTGTGCTTGGCGGCGGCCTCTCCAATATCGGCCTGCTCTATAAGCAGGTGCCGCAAATGTGGGATCGATATCTGTTTTCCGACAGTGTAGCGACACGCCTGCTACCACCCGTACACGGAGATTCATCCGGCGTGCGTGGTGCAGCCTGGCTTTGGGGGAGTGAATGAACATCGCACATATCGGCCTGCTGGTCTCCGACCTGGAGCGGGCAGCCGCCTTTTACGAACAGATGCTCGGCCTGCAGCGGATAGAGCGCCCGCAGCTAAACTTTGACGGCCTCTGGTACGGGCTGGATGCCGGCCAGCAGATTCACCTGATGCTGCTGGACAGTCCCTATACCGGTTGTGACAAACCGGACCACGGCGGACGCGACAACCATATCGCCATGCAGGTTGAGGATTTCGACGGCATACGGCAGCGCCTGGATGCGGCAGGCATCACCACGACGCAGAGTAAATCCGGGCGCACAGCCCTCTTTTGCCGTGATCCCGATGGTAATACCTTTGAGCTGATACCGGCCAGCTGACTCGCCGGCCATAGTCTGCGCACTTGATACAGCGTGCCGCGTGTGTGCCATCTGCACCTGCCGGCGCGAGCTCTCCCCTTGTCACGTACATATTGCACAGTATCCTTGTACCTACCCTGGAGGTATTCATGAAACGTTATCTGTCCATTGTGGCCATTGGCTTGCTCGCCGGCTGCTCAACCGCTTATCAGGAGCGCTCCGCAACACAGGGCACTGTCGTCGGTGCGGCCGCAGGTGCCGTCATTGGATCCCAGAGCGATCAGATTGTCGAAGGAGCCATCATTGGTGGCGTACTCGGCGGTCTGGTCGGCGCGATGCTGGCAGATGATCGTGATGACCGGATCCATGAATCCGCTCCGCGCTACCACCGCAGCAGCTGTAGCCGGGGTGATATCTACTTCGAGCGAGCCAGCCATGAACGCGGCCTGTATAATCGCATCACGCTGATGCGCCAGGGCATTGTTTACTGCCCCAGCAATCCGGCGGCACACAATGATCTGGGCGTAGCCCTGATGCTGTGGGGCGACAACAACGCCGCCCGCATCCATTTCCAGCAGGCACTCAGATTCGATCCTCAATACTACCCTGCCCGCCACAACATGGCGCGCATGAGCCACTATCAGGCTCCCGCCCGCTACAGGCAGCAACGACCGGTCGCCAGACCTGCAGCACGACCGGCTCCGAGAGAACAGATGGAGCAGCGCCGCGAGAATCAGGAACATATGCGTGATCGCCGGGAGAATAACTATCGCCAGAATAGTCCTGCAGCCGAGCGCAACAACAACCGCTATCAACAGCAGCAACAGAATCGCGACAGTCGCAACAACAACTATCGCCAGCAGAAGCCTGCAGTCGAGCGCAACAACGGGCGCGCCCAACCACAACAGAATCGCGACAGCCGCAACAACAACTACCGCCAGCAGAAACCGGCAGCCGAGCGCAACAATGGCCGCGCCCAGCCGCAACAAAACCGCGACCGCCAGAATAAAAACTATCGTCAGGATGAAGAAGATAATGACCGCAATCGTCAGTCGCGCGACCGGCGTGATGATTAAAACCCGGAAGCACTACCACCGACCGGGCTGATTGCGCCCGGTCGAAGCCAATGAACCCGGGAGGTAACCTGTGCGCAGCAATATCCACCTGATCAACAAGCTGGGTTTTTTATCCATCAAAAAACGCTTTGAGCTGTTCCTGCCGTTTTTTCTGATGCGCGTGAAGGTGATCAGCCTGAGCGATGACTGGGACAGTGTGCGCATGCTGCTGCCGCTGAACTGGGTATCACGCAATGCCGCCGGCAATATGTTTGGCGGCTATCAGGCCAGCCTCGCCGATCCGGTGCCGGCTATCGCATGCATTCACCACTTTCCCGGCTATCGGGTGGCAACCAAAAAGCTGGAGATTGATTTCATCCGCACCGGCAATTCCGATCTGGTGCTGCACTTTGATTTTCCTGCACAGACCCTGGCCACCATTGCCAGCGAGCTGCAGCAACATGGCCGTGCCACCCCCTGCTTTGATATGCATTACACGCGTGCCGACGGCAAGGTATGCACGCGCATCAAAAACAGCGTCGCCATCCGCCCGCGCGGCTATCTCGCCCCGCATGAGAACCGGGAGAATGAGCATGACCATTGATTTCTACTTCGATTTTATCAGCCCCTACTCCTATCTGGCCGCCACGCGCATCCCTGAATTTGAGCGTCAACATGGCGCACAATTCCACTGGCTGGCGGTGAACCTGCCCCGGCTGATCAAACTATCCGGCAACACACCGCCCGGCATGATCAGAAACAAGGCGCTCTATAGCCTGCGTGATCTGAAACGCTGGGCTGCATATCTGGATGTACCATTTAAAATGATCAAACCGGGCAGCTTCGACAGCAGGCCGGCCATGTCTGTCGCCATGGCCCTTGAGGGAGAAGATAGGGCTCGCTTTTGCCAGGCGGTCTTTGCCGCGATCTGGTCCGGTGAGATTGATCCGCGCGAGGAGAACTGGCTGAACCGGGTAATCGAAACGCGCCAGTTGCCGGAAGCATGGCTGATGCAAAGCAGCCAACTGCTGGATGAAACCACCGCCGAGGCACTGGATGCCGGCGCCTTTGGCGTACCAACCTTTGTGCTGCATAAGGGCAAACGGCGCGAGCTGTTCTTCGGTGTGGATCACATGGATTTTCTGGCTCGCGCCTGCAGCTAGAGAGATGCTTATAACCCATAGATAGCGAACCTGTGCCTTAAAGCCTTAACCCTCCGCTAGCAGACTGCCAGTGATTAAGCCTCCCTCCTTTTATTTAGGATGGGAATTTGCGAAGGGCTCCTTCCGGCTAGGAACGGCCAGTCACATTGAACAACGATGAATGCGCGAATCGAGTCCTGACCCTTACCACCCCTCACAAACCATCAAGAATCGAAGAATCATCCAACGGTGGTATTTTCCAGACTCCACAGCTTGTCGAATAATCCCTTCATTTGGATCGGCCTTTTCTTTCTGCGTATTCCGGTCGAACGTGACACCTGATTCCGCTGGAACGCGGCACCCCATTCCGATTGAAGTCGGCACCTGATTCCGGTGAAGTCGACACCCCCGCTACAGGGTTCAAGATGTAGCTGATCTGG